>VFQR01000242.1_pt1 | contig 102554 bp, 101 predicted proteins | sample 3512321 | NCBI WGS metagenome assembly VFQR01 (sample SAMN10412374, study PRJNA504923) | tailings metagenome | isolation source: Relicate 3 Philex TSF1 revegetated site | place: Philippines: Tuba, Benguet | collected 2017-08-29 | reverse complement strand
TGAAATTCCTGGAGCGCGTGCGCACCGAATTGCAGCCGCCCGCGCGCGACGTGCCGGTCGTGTTCGTCACCGGCCATGGCGACGTCGAGACCGTCGGTAAAGCCAAGCAGCTGCGCCCGGCCGGTTACGTGCTGAAGCCGGTCGCGGCCGAGAAGCTTTCGGCGCGGCTGGCGCAGATCTTGAACCTGAACGAAACGGGATCCGGATAAAAGCCGCGGGGGGAACGATCGGGCGCATGAACGACGGCCAGGAGGGATATTTCACGCTGCGCGGCGCGCCTGCGCGCAGCAAATCCGACGAGGAGCGCGACCGCGACCGCGCGGCCGAGCAGATCCCGGCGGAAAAGATGGTGCGCCTGTCGGTGCGCGACGCGCCCGTGCTGGCGGGCGGTGCGGGCGGCGGGCGGTTGTCCATCCTGGCGATGACGCTGCTGGGCTTCGGCGCGCTGGTCGGCGTGCTGATCGCGTCGATCGTCACGGGCATCGTCCAGACGCGCGAGATCGGCGCGGAATTCGCGCGCCTGCGCACGTTGAAGGAAGTCGCCGATACGGCGAACACGATCGACCGGTCGCTGGGCCAGCTTCGCTTGTCGGTGCGCGAATTTCTGAGTTCGGGCGATCCCAGCCATGCCGCGATCGCGCGCGTCAAACTCGCCGACATGGCCGAGCTGGTCGCCGACGCCAAACGCGGCGAACGGGCGGGCGAGCGCGCCGCGGTGCTGGAAGCCACGCGCGAGGGCCTCGCGCGATTCGGCAACGTGTTCGAGCAGGCGGCCGGGCTGCAAGCCGACCGAAACATCGCCTATGAACGTTTGGCGCTGATCGCCGAACAGGCGGAATTGAACTTACGCGACATCGCGGCGACGCGGTCGGCCCAGCGCGACGCGGCCGGGGCGGCGCGCGCCAACGGGTTGCGCGACGCGCTGATCGAAACGCGCACCCTGTCCCTCGCCTATCAGGCCGAGCGCGGGCGCGCCGATCTTTCCGCGCGGCTCGACGTGGCGCTGGCGGCATTGGAATGGGGCCGCAACGCGGTCGATGCCGATCTCGCGTCGGAAATCGCCGAGGTCGCGCGCGGGGCCCGCGCCGTGCGCCTCGCGGCCGAAAGCGCCGAAGGACTCGTCGCGCGCGGCATCGACGCGGAAGGCCGCGAGATCGAGCAATTGACGGAGCGCTTGCGCGCCCTTGCCGCCAACGCCGAAGCCGGTCTCGTCACGCTGGTCGAACGGCGCGTGACCGATATGGGCGGGCAAGGCTTGGCGCTGATCGTCATCGGCGCGGTGCTGGGCCTGTTGTCGGCGCTGGCGGTGGCGCGGCTGACCACCGGCCCGGTACGCGACATCGCGCGGGCACTGGAGGACGTGTCGGCGGGGCGCATCGACACGGCCATCCCCTATCTCGATTTCGGCAACGAGATCGGCCGCATGGCGCGCGCGACGGAAGTGTTCCGCCAAGCCATGTCGGAAATCCAGCGCGCGGAAACGGTGTTGCGCGCCAGCCTCGACAACATGGATCAAGGCTTGGCGCTGCTCGACGCGAATTACGAATTGCAGATCGCCAATTCGCGCTTCGCCCAGATGCTGGGCTTGCCCGCCGCCGCCGCCCGGCGCGGCACGCCGATCGAAGACATCATCCGCGCCTATTTCGAAGCGCATATCGCCGATCCGGGACGGCGCGCGGCGGCGATCGCCGAGCGCATCGCCATCGCGCGCAACGGCCAAGCGCAAGCGTTCGAACTGGCCGGGGCCGGCGGCAGCGCGCTGGAAGTGCGCGTGCGCCCGATCCCGGAAGGCGGCGTGGTTTATACCTTTACGGACGTGACGCGCACGCGCGAAAGCGAGCGCGCGGCCAAGCAGGCGCGCGACTTCCTGGAATCGGTCATCGACGCGATGCCGGCCAATGTGAACGTCAAAGGCCGCGATCTGCGCTACACGATGTTCAACCGCTATCAGGCCGAAGTCTTCGGCTTCGACCGGCGCACCGCGATCGGCAAGCGCCTCGCCGATCTCGTGCCGCTCACGCCCAGCGCCACGCAGGTCGTGCGCAACGAGGATCTCGACGTCGAGATTCTGGACGGGCGGCGCGGCACGATCGTCTACGATTTCGAAAACATCGACGCCGACGGCCGCCATCGCGCGTGGCTGACGACCAAAACCGCCGTGCGCGACGATGCGGGCGAGATCACCGGCGTGTTGACCGTGTCGATCGATATCGGCGAGCGGCGCAAGCTCGAACAGGCGTTGCGCGACGCCGCGCAAGCGGCCGAAGAAGCCGCGCGCGCGAAGTCGGAGTTCCTTGCGGTGATGAGCCACGAGATCCGCACGCCGCTCAACGGCGTGATCGGCACGCTGGAATTGCTGCGCCGCCAGCCTTTGACCGCCGATCAGGCCGAGCTTGCGGGCATCGCCCACGAAGCGGCACAGAGCCTGATCCAGATCATCGGCGACATTCTCGATTTCTCGAAAATCGAAGCGGGCAAGCTGGAACTCGAATCCGTGCCGATCGCCCCGCGCCGCGTGATCGAAACCGTGGTCAACGCGCTGGAACCCGCCGCCTCGGCCAAGGGCCTGCGCTTGGCGAGCCGCGTCGACGAAGGCTTGCCCGAGGCCGTGTTCGGCGACGCGCTACGCTTGCGCCAAGTGCTGTTCAACCTGATCGGCAACGCGGTCAAATTCACCGAGGCGGGCGAGATCGACGTCGCGGTCACGCATGCGCCCGTTCCCGGAACCTGGCGTTTCGAGATCCGCGACACGGGCATCGGCATGACGGCGGAACAGCAAGCGCGGCTATTCTCCGCCTTCCATCAGGCCGACACCTCGACCACGCGCAAATATGGCGGCACGGGGTTAGGTCTGTCGATCTGCCGCGGCATCGTCGAGATGATGGGCAGCCGGATCGAGATCGATAGCAGGCCGGGCGAAGGCTCGACCTTCCGCTTCGACGTGAAGCTCGACGAATGCGATCCGGCCTTGGTCGTGCAAAGCGACATCGAAGTCGGACGCCATCGCCTGCTGTCGCCGGGCACCCGCGAAACGGCTTTGCGCCGCGGCCATCTGGTGCTGGTGGCGGAGGATAATCCGACCAACCAGCGCGTGGTGCGCAAGCAGCTCGAACAGCTCGGCTGTGCGGCCGATATCGCGGTCAACGGGCTGGAAGCGCTCGAGATGGCCAAGACCGGCCGCTACGCGCTGGTATTGATGGACCATCACATGCCCGAGATGGACGGGCTGGACGCCACGCGCGCGATCCGCGCGATCGAGACTTCGACCGGCGCCAAGCGCACGCCGATCGTGGCGCTGACCGCCAACGCGTTGCGCGGCGAGGCCGAGCGCAGCTTCGAAGCCGGCATGGACGATTTCTGCGCCAAGCCCCTCACCCTCGCCCAGCTCGCGCGCGTGCTGCGCCGCTGGCTGCCCGATCGCGATTCGGCGGAAGCGGAAATGGCGGCGATGGTCGACAGCGTGCTGCCGCCGGCCGACGACCATACGGTGCTCGACCTTGCCCATCTTGTCGCCACACTGGGCGCCATCGACGACGGCTTGCGCGAGGATTTGCAGCTGTTCATCGAAACGACCGAGGATTACGTGCGCCGCATCGTCGTCGCCGTCGAAGCGCGCGACGCGCGCACGGCGCGCGAAACCGCGCATTCGGCCAAGGGCGCGGCGCGCACGGCCGGGGCGCGCGAACTCGCCGCGTTGATGCAGGCGATCGAGGATTCGGTCAAACAGGACGATTTCGTCACCGCGGCGTCGCTCGCCGGCGCGCTGCGCTCCACGCTCGACCGCGTCGCGCGCGCGGTCGCCGCCCTATAAGAAAACGGGAATATCCGCCATGTACAGACCCGAGTTTTCCGCCTTCGCCGTGCTGGTCGTCGAGGACGACGCCTTCGTACGCCGGTCGATCGTGCGCATGTTGCGCGCGATGGGCTTCGTCGAGGTGAAGGAGGCCGCCGACGGCGAAGCGGCGCTGCAGACGCTGAAGGCGATGCCCCAATGCGGCGTGGTGTTGTGCGATATCGGCATGAAGCCGGTCGGCGGCCTGCAGTTCCTCGAACGGCTGCGCAAGGAATTCATTCCGCCGCTGTCGGACACGCCGGTCATCTTCATCACCGGATCGGCCGACAGCGAAACCGTCAAACGCGCGATGACGATGAAGGCGGCCGGCTATGTGCTCAAGCCCGTCGTGCCGGACAAGCTGTCGGGGCGCATCGCGACGACGCTGAAACTGCCGGGCGCTTCGGCCTAATCCGTTCCGAAGGAATCGTTGAAACCGTCGACCAGCGCGGCGATGCGCGCGGCGTCGGATTCGTCCATCACCGCGCGGGCGCGTTGCGTGGCGGCGGAAAGATCGAGGGCGCGCACGCGGCTTTTCACGCGCGCGATTTTGGTGGGCGACATCGACAACTCGCGGATACCGAGCCCCGCGAGCAACGCGGTGTAGCGCGGATCGCCCGCGATCTCGCCGCAGATCGACACCGGAATGCGGTTGCGCAATGCCGCTTCCGCCGTGAACTGGATCAAGCGCAGCACCGCGGGATGCAGCGGGTTGTAGAGATGCGCCACCTGTTCGTCGCCGCGATCGATGGCGAGCGTGTACATCGTCAAATCGTTGGTGCCGAGCGCGAAGAAATCGCACACCCGCGCCAAGGCGTCGGCCGTCAGCGCCGCCCCCGGCACTTCGATCATCGCGCCCAAGGGCGGCAACGGATCGGGGATCGCGACACCCTTTCGCATCAGCCGCCGCGCGGCCTTGGCGAGCGCTTCGCGCACCGCGACCATTTCGTCGGGCGTGGAGATCATCGGCACGAGAATGCGCAACGGCCCGACCATCGCGGCGCGCAGAATCGCGGCGAGTTGCGTGTCGAGCAATTCGGGCCGCTTCAGTCCCAAGCGGATCGCGCGCAGGCCCAAAGCCGGGTTCGGGCCGGGCGACAGATCGCCGAGGGCGGAGGCGAGCTTTTCGCCGCCGACATCGAGCGTGCGTACGGTCACGAGCTTGCCGTTCATGCCGCGCAAAATCTGGGCGAGTTGTTCGTATTGCTCGTCTTCGCCCGGGACGTCGTCGCGGTTCATGAACAGGAATTCGCTGCGCAGCAATCCGATACCCGCCGCCCCCGAGGCGACGGCGAGATCGACCTCGCGCGGCAGTTCGAGATTGGCGAGCAACGTGAACGGCACCGAATCCTTGGTGATCGCGGGCAGTTTCGCGGTGCGCGCCAAGCGCCGCTCGGCCTTTTCGAATTCCTGGCGCTTCTTTTCGTATTTGGCGAGTGTGGCCGGCGTAGGGCGCACGATCACGCGCCCGGCCTCGCCATCCAGAATGACGGCGTCGCCCGGCTTCACCGCGCCGACGAGTTCGGGCACGCCCAACACGGCGGGCAAGCCCAAGGCGCGCGCCATGATCGCCGTATGGCCTTCGCGCCCGCCGATCATTGTGGCGAAGCCGCCGATCGTTTCGGGATCCATCACCGCCGTATCGGCGGGGGTGATTTCCTCGGCCACCACGATCGCGCCATTGGGAACGTTCTTGAATGCGCCCCACGGCGTTTGGGTAAGGTTGCGCAACAGGCGCCCGGCGACTTCGCGCACTTCCTGCACGCGCTGGGCGAGATAGGAATCGTCCATCGCCTCGAACGCTTCGGCGATCGCGTCGGCTTCGGCGCGCACGGCACTTTCGGACATCAGCAGATTTTCGGCGATGCGCTTTTCCACGCCGCGCACGAGGCGCGATTGGGACAGCATTTGCGCATGCGCGTCGAGCAAATGGCCAAGCTCTTCGGCCGCTTCGGGGGGCAAGGCGGCCGTCTTGCGCTTGAGCTTGGCGAGCTGCTTGAGGCTGACGTCCACGCCCGCGCGAAAGCGCTTCAGCTCGCCTTCGACCTGGTCGGGCGCCACGCCGCATTCGGCGATCGCGAACGCCTCCACGCCATGGACATAAGCGGGACCGATCGCGATGCCGGGCGAGACGCCAAGCCCCTCGAACACGGCCATCCCTTCGCCGCGGGTCTTGCGCGGCTTGGATCCACGCGACGCCGGGCGAGCGGGGGGCATATCAATCCTCGTCGAATTTGGCGGCGATCAACGCGGCGATCGCTTCGACCGCTTTGGGCGCGTCCGATCCCGTGGCGCTGACCGTCACGGTACAGCCTTTGCCCGCCGAAAGCATCATCAGGCCCATGATCGACAGGCCCGAGACAGTGTTGGCGCCCTTGGTGACCTGGATTTCGGATTCGAACTCGCCGGCGAGCTTCACGAACTTCGCCGCGGCGCGGGCGTGAAGCCCGCGCATATTGCCGATCAGGCAATCGCGTGAAACGGTGGCGCGCGAAACGGCCGGATCGCTCATCGCGCCCCGCCGGCGGCGGCTTTGACCTCGCCCGCCAGCAGCTGCGAAGCGACGTTGATGTATTTGCGGCCCGCTTCGCGCGCGCACTGCACGGCGGCGGCGAGCGGCTCGGTATTGCGCACGGAGGCGAGCTTGATCAGCATCGGCAGGTTCATGCCGGCAATCACTTCGACGCGCGCGCGATCCATGATCGAAATGGCGAGGTTCGACGGCGTGCCGCCGAACATGTCGGTGAGGACCACCACGCCCGCCCCGGTGTCGCATTTGGCGACCGCGTCGAGGATCTCGGCGCGGCGCTGCTCCATGTCGTCTTCGGGGCCGATACAAACGGCGAGGACGTTCTTTTGCGGGCCGACGACATGCTCGAGGGCGGAGATGAATTCCGCCGCGAGGCGGCCATGGGTGACGAGAACGAGACCGATCATTCTGGAAAGCGTCCTTGCGCTGTCTTCACTCAACCCGCCCCGCGATCGAGATCGCGGTGAAGCAGGGTCACCCGCCGGCCGCCTTGCGCGAGGCGCTCGGCGAGACGTTCGGCCACGAAGACCGAACGATGCCGGCCGCCCGTGCAACCCACGGCGACGGTGAGATAGGATTTGCCCTCCGCCTCGAAGCGCGGCAGCAGGGCGAGGATCATGTCCGAGAGTCCGTCGAAAAACGCGGGGAAGCCCGGGTCGCGCTCGACGAATTGCGCGACCGCCGCATCCTTGCCCGACAAGGGCTTCAGATCCGGCCGGTAATGGGGGTTCGACAGGAAGCGCACGTCGAAGACGAGGTCGGCTTCGCGCGGCAAACCGTTGCGATAGGCGAAGCTGACGACCGACAGCGCCAAACCTTGCGGCGCGTCGAGCGCGAAACCGTCCTGCACGAGATGTTTGAGCTGGTGGGCCGATAGCGCGGTCGTGTCGATCACCTTATCCGCGCGCGCGCGCAAAGGTTCGAGCAGCCGGCGCTCCGCCTTGATGCCGTCGGCCAGCGGCCGGTCGGCGGCGAGCGGATGGCGGCGGCGCGTTTCGGTGAAACGGCGCGCCAGCGTCTCGTCCTCGCAATCGAGATAGAGCAAACGCGCGGCGAGGCTTTTTTCCGCGACCAAGCGATCGACGGCCGCGACGAAGGCGGGCACGTCGAAATCGCGGGTGCGCGCATCCACGCCGATCGCCAGCGGCCGCGCCTTGGGATCGCTCGCGTCGGGCAGCACCAGATTGGCGAGCAGCGTCAGCGGCAGATTATCGACCGCCTCGTAGCCCTGATCCTCCAGCGCGCGCAAAGCGGTGGAGCGCCCCGCCCCCGACAACCCCGTCACCAGCACCACGCGGCGCTGCGCCGGGGCACGGTCGGTGTCGTTGGAGGCGGAAAGGGCGACGGCCATGGGATGGATGCTCAGACGGCGAACAACTTGCCGGCGGCGGCTTGCTTCGCCGCGACCGCGACCTTGGCGGCAGCCGAAATCTCAAACGGGTCGAGGGCGAGCAGCGGCACGGCCACGCCCAGATAGTCGCGCGTGCGGGCGGAAGGCAGGCGTTCGACCTTGTCGCGCCCGACCAGATCGATCGCGAGGCCGATTTTGGCCGATGCTTCGGTTTCGACGCGCACGATACCCACACCCCGTACTTCCAAAAGCCCCTGGATCGACCGGGGGCATCGCGCCACCAGATCGCCGTCCTCGCGCGTCAGATCGACGCGGTCATCCGCTATCAAACGCGCTTCTGTTTGGATCATCCTTAAAGCCAGGTCGGATTTCCCGCTGCCCGATGCACCGCACAATAAAACGCCGATCCCGGCGACTTGGACACAGCTCGCGTGCAGTTGAAGGGTCGAGGCCGTTGGCACCGCAAAAAGGGTGGAGGCTTTGTAGGGGCTTGTCAATCCGACTCGGTGCTTATGCACAGAAAATGGGCATGTCCGAACGATGGGCAAAGTCGGACTGAAAAGAACTGAAATGTCATTTATTACAATATATTAAGCATCCGAAATCGGAGCTTAGCTTCGATCCGCGTTAACCATGGTTAATCAGAAACTCGATTGCTGACCCGGGTAGAGGACGGATTCGTCCCGCCGGTCGCGCGCGCCCACGCCGCTATCCGGTCCGGGCACATTGTCGCCGTTCAGTTTTGTTTAATCCCTCCGCCACGATATTGCGGCCAAATCGAGCCGTCTTGGCGACCGCGACGGCGAGAAAATCTTTAGGAGTGGGAATGCGCGCACGCGCGACCTTCGGCATCGGCTTTCGCATTGCGGCGAGCTACGCGCTGATCTTGTGCGTGCTCGCGATCGCGGGCTGGGTCGGATATGTCGGGCTTTACGACGCGCGCGGCTTGTTCGGCCAGGTCGACGCCGCCAACCGCAGCGTCATCCGCACCGCCCAATTGAACGCCGATTTCCAGGAACTGCGCCGCCTGGTTCAGTCCCACGCCGCGCGCGGCGGCACCAGGCTGCGCGAGCGCATCATCGAACGCGCGACGATGCTGAGCGTCGATCTGGAAAAGCTGGAAGCGAACGAAACCACCCAAGGCGCCAAGGCGGCGCTCGCGCGATTGCTGCCCGAATTCGCGCGCTACCGCGAAGCCGCGCATAAGCTCGTCGAATTGCGCCACGACTACGAAGTCGCCGTGAACGGCCGGCTGGAGCCGACGGCGCTGACCGCGCGCCAGACCCTGACCGCCGCGTTCGAGGCGGCCGTCACGGCCGGCGCGCCGGTACTGGTGCGCGAATTGGGCCGCGCGCAAGACAATCTGGGCATCGCCCGGGTGCGCATCGCGCGCTTTCTGGCCGATCCCACGCAAGCCTATATGCTGCACGCGATCGAGGCGCTCGAAGCGTTGAACGAGAATTTCGCCCGCGCGCAGGAACTCGCCGACGACGACGACGCCGCCGAAGCGCTCGCGACGGCGCATATTCCGATCGCGCCTTTGCCGCGCCTGCTGATCGAGGCGGGCGACGTGGCGCTGCGCATCGAAGCGCTGCTGCGCGTGGGCGAACAGGATCTGGCCGATACGATCGGTCAGAATCTGGATCAGCTTTTCCTGAACGAAGTCGACGCGTCGCAAGCCACCAGCGACGCGGCCGGCGCCACCGTCACCGGCACGGCGACGACGATCGCGCTGATCTCGTTCGCGGCCTTGCTGGCGGGGTTGCTGGTGGCCTTCCTGGTCGCGCGCAACATCACGCACCCCTTGGCCGAAATGACGACGGCGATGCGCCGCTTGGCCGGCGACGAAATCGACGTGACGATTCCGGCCCGGCATCGGCGCGACGAAATCGGGCAGATGGCGCAAGCGGTCGAAGTGTTCCGCGACAACGCGTATCGCGTGCGCAAGATGGCGGCCGAACGCGATGCGCTGGAAACGCAAGCTGCGGAGGACCGGCGCGCGGCGATGGCGCAATTGCGCGACGCGTTGAACCGCGCGGAAAGCGCCGACCGCGCCAAGGGCGCCTTCCTGGGCCGCATGAGCCACGAATTGCGCACGCCGCTCAACGCCATCATCGGCTTCGCCGAGCTGATGACCCACAAAGTGATGGGACCGATCCCCGATATCTATGCGAGCTACGCGCGCGACATTATCGACAGCGGACGGCATTTGCTGGCGCTGGTCGAACGCGTGCTGGAGGTTTCGCGCCTGGGCGGCGCTGCGCGCGCCCTCGAAGCGACATCGGTCGATCTCGATCTTCTGCGGCGCGACGCCGTGCGCCTGGCCGCCAAGGATATCGCCAAGGCCGAAGCGACGGTTGAGATGACCGGCGCATCGATCCCCGCGATCGGCGATCCGGTCGCGGTCCGGCAAATTCTGGTCAATCTCGTCGCCAACGCGGCGCGCCATGGCCAGCGCGGCGGCAAGATCGATATCCGTTTGAGCGAAGGCCAAAACGGCAGCGCGCAGATCGCGGTCGTCAACGACGGCAAGCCGATCGACGAGGCGATTTTGCGTGCCATCGGCACGCCGTTCATCGGCGGCGGAAGATCGGAGATCGCGGGCGGCGGGGCCGGTCTTGGCCTGGCGATTTCGGTCGAACTCGCCCGGCTGATGGGCGGCGCGCTGGCGCTTTACAACACGCCCTCGGGCGTGTGCGCCGAACTGACGCTGCCCGCGTCGCAGGAACGCCCCGTTCCCGCCGCCGCTTAAGCGGCCGGAAGCCTGATCGTGAAACGCGCGCCCTGTTTGTCGAGGCGGTTCGACGCCGCGATCGTGCCGCCATGCGCTTCGATAATCTGGCGCGAGATCGACAGACCGAGCCCCGAATGGGTGCCGAATTTCTCGTTCGCCGGACGCTCCGAATAAAAGCGATCGAAGATCGCTTCCAGCTTGTCTTCCGGAATGCCGGGGCCTTCGTCGTCGATCCGCACGACGATCCAGGCGCGATCGCGCGCCACGCTCACGCGGATATCGGCGCCCGGCGGCGAGAAGGATTGCGCGTTGCCGATGACGTTGCGGAAAACCTGCGTCAAACGATCGGCCACGCCCGACACGAACAACCCGCCGCCCGCCGGCCCTTCGTAGACGGGCTTGGCCTGGCCTTCCTTGGCGACGGCGGCGAGCGCATCGCATAGACCTTCGAGCAACGCGGCGACATCGAGCGTTTCGGCGTCGGCGCGCGACAATTCCGCATCGAGGCGCGACGCGCCCGAAATATCGGTGATCAGACGATCGAGGCGCTGCACGTCGTCGAGCACGATCGCCATCAGCTTTTCGCGCACCGCCGGATCGGGGACGCGCGCCGCCGTTTCGACCGCCGATTTCAGCGACGTCAGCGGATTTTTGAGCTCGTGCGCCACGTCGGCCGCGAAACGATCGATCGAATCCAAGCGCCGCGCGAGCGCTTCGGTCATCGCGCGCAGGCTGGCCGACAAATCGCCGATTTCGTCGCCGCGCTTGGAAAGATCGGGAATGGCGGTCGCCAATGCCTGGCCCGCCCCCAGCGTGCCGCCGATCGACGTGCGCCCGCCCAAGCGCACGCGTTCGGCCGCGCGCGCCAAGCGCCGGATCGGACGCGCGATCGTGCCCGCGAGATAAAGCGAGATCAGCACCGTGATCGCCAGCACGCCGGCGGTCAGATGCAGAATGTCGCGGCGCACGGCGCGCAGGCTGTTCTCGACATTGAGCCCGTCGCTGGTGAGCTGCAAGGCACCCAGCACCTGGCGGAAGCGCTGCACGGGCACGGCGACCGAAATCGACAAATGCCCGCCGCCGTCGCGCCGTATGGCGGAGCCCGTCTCACCGCCCAGCGCCGCCACGGCTTCCTCGTAATCGCGCGCACTGGTCTGGGCGCGCTCGCGATACAGCGGCAGATCCAACTCCGCCGGGCCGATGCCGCCGGTCAATAGATCGATCGCGGCGTCGAGCGCGAGCTGGAGAACGTTGGGCGGCGTGCCGGGCGGCAGCAGAATGTCGATATCGACCGAGAACGAGCCCGAGCCGAGCGAGCGCGTATCGGCCAGCATCGTGCCGTCGTAGTCGTAAAGCCGCGCGCGCAGGCGGGCGGGTTCCACCAGACGGCGCAGCACCTGGCGCGACGCGTCGGGCGCCAAGCGATCGTCGGCTTCCTCGTCGTCCGATTCCGCGATCGACACCGCCGCTTCGCCCAACGCCGCCGCGATAATCCGGCCTTGCGTGGTCAACGATTCCATTTCCGCCGCGATCAGGCCGCGGCGGAAATCGTCGAGATAAAGCACGCTCGCCGCCAGCAGCAGCAGCGGGACCATGTTCAGAAAAAGGATCCGCCGCGTCAGCGGCGAGAAGCGCCGGCGCGGCCCGGGACGAGCGGCCATGTCGACGCGATACTAGCGGGGGTTTACTTCTCTTTGTAGCGATAGCCGAGACCGTACAGCGTCTCGATCTGCGAGAACTCCGGATCGACCGATTTGAACTTCTTGCGCAGGCGCTTCACATGGCTGTCGATCGTGCGATCGTCCACGTAGATCGACTCGCCATAGGCGAGATCCATCAACTGGTCGCGGCTTTTGACCATGCCGGGGCGCTGGGCCAGCGCCTTCAGCAGCATGAATTCCGTCACGGTCAGCGTGACCGGCGTGCCCTTCCATTCGCAGGCATGGCGCTCGACATCCAGCGTCAGGTCGCCGCGCAGCATCGGCGGTTCGGCCGCCGCACCCGAGGCGGGGCCCGTCACGCCCTGGATCAGATCGCGCCGGCGCAGCAGCGCGCGGATGCGTTCGACAAGCAGACGTTGCGAGAACGGCTTGGTGATGTAGTCGTCGGCCCCCATGCGCAGACCCATCACCTGATCGACCTCGTCGTCCTTCGACGTCAGGAAGATGACGGGCATCGCGGATTTCTCGCGGATGCGCTCGAGCAGCGTCATCCCGTCCATGCGCGGCATCTTGATGTCCAGCACGGCGAGATCGGCGGGATCGGCCCCCAGCGATTTCAGCGCTTCGACGCCGTCGGAGAAGGCGCGGACTTTGAAGCCCTCGGCCTCCAACAGCACCGTGACGGAGGTCAGGATGTTGCGGTCGTCGTCGACCAGAACGATGGTGCGTTGGCCCGTGGCGGCGTTCATCGGCAATTCGGTCGGGAGGTTGGCGGTTTCGAAGATCGAGAGTGACATGTTTTCGGGCCTTCCGCTGCCAATGGTCAAGCTCGATGGGACGTTGCGCCGCGAACATGGCGGAAAATTGACTTCCGCTTGCTCTTTTCCGGGCGCGTAAGACGCGGCAAAATCACCGGCAAATGACCGAAAACACGCCCCAAACGACCGAAGATTTCCTTGCTGCGGCGCGACATCTGGTCCGCAGCCGCGATAAAGCGGTCCTCGCCACGCTCGCCCGGCCCGACACCGCCGAAGCGGGTGCCCCCTATGCGAGCTTGGTGCAGATCGCGTTCGATCACGATGGCGCCCCGCTGCTGCTGATTTCGGGCCTCGCCGACCACACCAAAAACCTGCTGAAAGACGGGCGCGTGTCGCTGCTGTTCGACGGCACGCAAGGCCGCGCGGAACCGTTGACCGGCCCACGCGTCAGCCTGATGGGTGTCGCCGCACCGACGACCGAGGAACGCCATTCGCGCCGTTACCTCATGCGGTTTCCGGCGGCGGAAATGTACGCAAGCTTCAAGGATTTTTCGTTCTGGCGCGTGGCGCCGGGCCGCGCGCATCAAGTCGCGGGCTTCGGCAAAATCCAATGGTTCGCGGATTTCGCGATCGAGGCGTCGCAAGCGCTGATCGACGCGGAGCCCGACATCGTCGCGCATATGAACGCGGATCACGCCGACGCCGTGCAGCTTTACGCCACACTCGCGGGCGAAAGCGGCGAAGGCTGGGTGATGACCGGAATCGATCCGGAAGGGGCAGATATCCGCCGTCCCGAAACCGGCACCGCCGCGCGGGTCAAGTTCGACAAGCGCGTGTCCGACGCCGAAACGGCGCGCGTCGAACTCGTGCGCTTGGTCAAGCGCGCGCGGTCAGATACGGCTTGATCCAGCCGAGCCCTTCGCGCGTGGCCGTGCGCGGCTTGTATTCGCAGCCGATCCAGCCCGCATAGCCGCTGCGGTCGATCAGATCGAACAGGAACGGATACGCGATCTCGCCCGTATCGGGTTCGTTGCGCCCCGGCACGCCGGCGATCTGGATATGGACGATATTGGCCTTGCCCGCTTCGAAACGGCGCGCGAGCCCGCCTTCGACCATCTGGCAGTGGTAGAAATCCATCTGCACGCCGAGATTGGCGGCCCCGACTTCCGCGACGATGGCGTGGGCCTGATCCTGGCGGTTCAAGAAATAGCCCGGCATGTCGATCGGGTTGATCGGCTCGATCGCCAAGCGCAAACCCGCCGCCGCCGCTTGCTTGGCCGCGAGTTTGAGATTGGCGACATAGGTCGCGTGGCAGCGTTGGATATCGACACCCGCCGGCGCATAGCCCGACATGATATGGACGAGCGGCGATTTCAACGCTTGCGCGTATTCGAAGGCGACGGGCAGCGTCGCGGCGAATTCGGCCTCGCGCCCCGGCAACGCGGCCAAGCCGCGCTCGCCGCCATCCCAATCGCCCGCCGGGCCATTGACCAGCGCCACATGCAGCTTCGCCGCTTGGACGGCGGCCGCGAGTTTCGCCGCCGGTTGCACGTAAGGGCGCAGAAGTTCGATGCCCGCGAAGCCGTCTTGCGCGGCGGCGGCGATGCGATCGATCAGCGGAAGATCGGTGTAGAGCCAGTCGAGATTGGCGGAGAAACGCGGCATGGCGATGCGGCCTTCAAAAATCGACGCCGCACGCCGCGTTCATCGCGGCGGGAAAAGCGCCCGGGATCCTTCGATCCCGGGCAGCTTAGCAGGGATTCGCCGGACTATTCAGCCGCGGCGAGCAACGCCAGCGCGGTACCGCGACGGCCCCGGCCGCGCACCGCGCGACCGACGAAATATTCGAGCAAGGCGACGCGCAGGGCCGACGACCGCGCGCGCGGACGATCGAACACGCCGCGCACTTGCGCCCATTCGGCGGGCGATTGGCCTTCGAGCTTGGCCGCGTCCTGCAACGCGCGCCAGAAAGAGGGTTCGAGACGCACGGAAGTACGGCGATCGGAATCGACGCGGAAGGTGCGCGGACGATTGGCGGTGATCGGCGGTTGTCGGCGCTTAGTGGAACGCGAAACGGGCATGATGTCTCCGTCGCTATGGTAAGGGTCGGACGATGGCGGAGCGGACGCTCCGCGAAGCGTCATACAGTTGTGGCGCTCATGAAGACATTAGCGCCCGGCTCGCGGACGATTCCGTCCCGGCGGTAACCCGCTTCCGTCCGCGCCTTCGTATGTATGTACGGCGAATCATACCTTTCATCGCCGCGCGCGATCCGGGCGCTTGACGCGCGCGGCACGCGAATGCGAGGAAAACCCGCCGCAAACGGCCTCTTCGCGCCGGCGGCACCCGAATTGTCCCGAGACAACTTCTCGAATTCACAGGCGTCCCCTTTGCCCGAACTCGACCTCGTATTCCTTGCCGCGGCGGCGGCGGCGTTGCTCGCGGGCGGACTCGTCAAGGGGATCATCGGAATCGGTACGCCGTTAGTGGTGATCCCGGTGCTGACGATCTTCGTCGATGTGAAGCTCGCGGTGCAGTTGATGGCGCTGCCGCTGTTCCTGTCGAACGTGTTCCAGGGTTTTCGCGGGCGCGACACATTGGCCGTGATCGGTCGTTTGACGCCCACGACCATCGGCTTGGCGGGCGGCATCGTCATCGGCGTGATGCTGGCCGGCAAACTGCCCGACGCGGTGCTGCTGGTCGTGGCGGGTGCGGCCGTGTGCGCCGGCGCCGCCGCCACCGCCCTGGCGCCCGGTTTCAAAATCCCCGCGTCGCTGGAAAAGATCGCCGGCTTCGCGGCCGGCGCGCTGGGCGGCGTGCTCGGCGGCTTGACCACCTTGTTCGGGCCCGCCGTCGCGCTTTATCTGACCGGCTTGCGCCTATCGCCGGGCGATTTCGTCAAGGCGGTGTCGATTCTCTACACCGTCGGGTCGGGCAGCTTGTTCGTCGCGGTGCTGGGCGTGCAAAGTCCGGCGGGCGACACGCTGCTGCTGTCGCTCGCCGCGTGCCTGCCGCTGCTGATCGGTATGGTCGCAGGTGCGCGCATACGCGGGATGCTGCCGCAAGCGGCGCTGCGCATGTTCGTGCTCGCCGTCATTTTCGTCGGCGGCGCCAATATGATCCTGCGCGGATTTTAGCGCTAAGCGATCGCCGCGGTATCGCTGCGCGATTCGCCGCGATTGTCGGTCCATTTCACGTCGATCTTGTCGCCGGCGGCCCCGCCCCGAAAGCGGAACTGCAAATAGGGATTCTTGGAAATCGCCGGGCCCCATTGGGCGCTCATCACCGTATTGCCGTTATGCGTTACGGCGACTTCGCGGATGAACCAGGCGGGCACCATCTTGCCGTCGTCGCCCGGACGCTGGCCGGTTTCCATTTCGTGCGTCATCAGCACGCGCACATCGACGATACCGTCGCGGATCGTGGCGCGGATACGGGTGGGGCTGGTCATTGGCGTCTCCCTCCGCTCACGAACTGACGGCGCAGCCGCCGAGCGTCACGCTGACGAGCCGCGTCGCCGTCAGCACCTTGCCGTCGGCGACGACGAAGGCGACGACGTTCGACGATTCCTGCAAGCGCACGCGCGTGGCGATTTCCGGCAGCATGCCCGCCCCGATATCGAACACCGCCGACAGCGTGTTGGGATTGCGCTCGACCATCAGGCCGATCTTCGTGGTGTTCGGCGCGCGGCTGAGGATCTGCACCGGCACGACCGCGCCGTTCTCCGCCACGTCGGACATCACGAGCTGCACCAGATCCGACGCCGCCGGCTGGGCCAAGCCCAAGGCGCGCAAGGATTCGGCCACACCTTTGGCTTCGAATGCCGTCTGGTTCCACGCGGCGAAGGCGTCGCGCGGCAGAAAGCCCGCCGCGATCAGCGCCGCCACAGCGCCGCCGGTTTTCAGCGCCCGCCGGCGCGTGAGTGCAAAACCGCTCATCTCGAAATCCGCTCCTGATCGCATCCGCCGAAAAATGGGTTCGGGGGGTGGCCGATGCAAGCCCGCGATCATAACCGCCCGCGCCCCTTCGCCGAAACAATCGAATTTGAACCCGACGTGAGAAATTTGGACGGCCGAAAAGCTTGCGCGAAGCCGCCCTTTCCTCGAATTTCGACGGGAAATCAAAACCGGGATCGCCCGGCGGGAGAAATCGATGAAAAGCGGCCGTAACAAACGCGCGGGCCAAGCCACGCGCGCGATCCATCTGGGCTACGACCCCGCCACCGCGCAAGGCGCGCTGACCCCGCCGATCTATTTGACCTCGACCTACGCGTTCGAATCGGTCGAACAAGGGGCGGCGCTGTTCCGGGGCGAGCGCGAAGGTTACATCTACGGCCGGACCAAAAACCCGACGCAATCGCTGCTCGAACAGCGCATCGCCGATCTGGAAAACGCGGAAGCGGCGTTGGTCGTCGCCTCGGGCATGGCCGCGATTTCCGGCACGTTCTGGTCGCTGCTGAACCAAGGCGACGGGATCGTCGCGGACAAGGTCGTCTACGGCAATACCTACGCGCTGCTCGACAAGGGTGTGACGCGCTTCGGGATCGAGACGAAGTTCGTCGACTTCACGAATCTCGATGAAGTCGCCGCCGCGATCGGGCCGAAAACCAAGCTCGTCTATTTCGAAACGCCCGCGAACCCCAATCTTCGCATCGTCGATATCGCGGGCGTGGTGGCGCTGGCGCGCGCCAAGAACGTGCTGGTCGTCGTCGACAACACCTTCGCGACACCGATCCTGCAACGCCCGCTCGACCTGGGGGCCGATCTCGTCATCCATTCGGCGACGAAGTTCCTGGGCGGGCATGGCGATCTGCTGGCGGGCGTGGTCGCGGGCAAGGCGGAGACGATCAAGACGATCCGCATGAACGGCTTGCGCTTCCTCACCGGTGCGACGATCTCGCCTTTCGCCGCATTCCTGATGCTGCGCGGGTTGAAGACGCTGGAGATCCGCGTCGAGCGCCATTCCAAATCCGCGGCGACGATCGCCGAACGCTTGGCCAAGCATCCGGCGATCGAGACGCTGCATTACCCCGGCCTTTCCGATCACCCGCGCGCCACGATCGTCAAACGCCAGATGTCGGCGGGCGGCGGCTTGATCGCGTTCGAGATCAAGGGCGGCATCAAGGCGGGTATCGCCGTGATGGACAGACTCGACATCATCCGCCGCGCGGTCAGCTTGGGGGATGCGGAAACGCTGATCCAGCACCCCGCCAGCATGACGCACGCGGCCTATGAGCCGGAGGTCCGCGCCAAGCACGGCATTTCCGACGGGCTCATCCGCCTCTCCGTCGGGCTCGAGAACGTCGAAGATATCTGGGACGATCTCGAGCAGGCGTTGACGGCGGTCGTTTAAACGACCGCCGTCGCGTCGATGCGTTCGGGGCTGCGCCGCCCGGCGAGAATGACGCCGAGTGCGCCCAGCGACGTCGCGATCGTCATATAAGCGACGACGCCCGGCGTGCCGAAGCCATCGACCAGCAAACCGCCGAACACCGCCCCGCCGGTGATCGCGACTTGAAACGCCGCGACCAAGATGCCGCCGGCGGATTCCGCGAGGTCCGGCGGCGCCACGCGCACCATCCAGGTCTGGAAGCCGACCGGCAACGCGCCGAAGGCGAAGCCCCAAAGGCCCACCGCGACGCCCGCGACGATGCCCGATGTCCCGAACAGCAACAGCGTGCCGCCCATCGCCGCGACGATCGCCGCGCCGAACACGACGGCGGATTTGGCGCTGCGCGCGGTGATGGCGCCACCGACGAGATTGCCGACGAACCCGCCCAGACCAAAGGCGAGCAGGACGAGCGAGATCGACTCGACCGACAGACGCGGCATGGTTTCGAGGAACGGCCGGATATAGGTGAAGCCGGCGAAATGGCCGGAGATGGTCACGACCACGCCGATCAGCACCAGCGCGATGGCGGGTTTGTGCGCGAGCACGATCAGCGTGCCGAGATCGGGGGCGCCCCGCGCGGGCAAACGCGGCAGCGACAAAAGCTGCACCGCCAGCGCCACGACGCCGACGAACGAGGCGAGCAGGAACACCGCGCGCCAGCCGATCAACGCACCAAGATAGGCGCCGACCGGGGCGGCGCTGACCGTCGCCACCGACACGCCCATCAGCACCAGCGAGATCGCGCGCGGCAAGGACTCGGCCGGCACCAAGCGCATGGCGATGGCGGCCGCCATCGACCAGAAGCCGCCCAGCCCGATGCCGAGCAATACGCGCGCGATCAGCAGTGCCGGCAGGCTTTCGGCCGTCGCGGTCAGAATGCTGGAGACGATCAAGGACACGCTCAGCGTCCAGATCACGATGCGCCGGTCGATCCCGCGCGACACGATCGCGGTGATCAATGCCGCGATCCCCGCCGCGATGGCGGTGGCGCTGATCGCCTGCCCGGCCGCACCGACCGTCACGCCGATATCGGCGGCCATCGGCGTGAGCAAGCTTGCGGGCAGGAATTCGGCGGTGACGAAGCTGAACGACCCGAAAGCGAGCGAGATGACGCCCGCCCAAAGCGGCTTTTGCGGCGTCTCGGCCGCGACTTCATGCGTTGAATGGGACATGGAAATTCCTTTCGTCCCCGGAGATGGGGTCGAGATCCGGCGTTTCCATGCTATATAGCCCCCAATGCATGACAATTCGTCCAAAATTGTCGCCCCGACGACGGCCGATTATCTGAGCGAGATGCTGCGCGGCCTGCGCCTCGACGGCGTCGATTATTGCCGCTGCGAGATGACCGCCCCCTGGTCGCTGAGCTACGAGGCGGAGGACGCGGCAAAATTCTATTTCGTCAGCGGGCCGCCGTGCTGGCTGCGCATGCCCGATGGCACGTGGCGGGCGCTCAAGAACGGCGACGCGGTGCTGCTGCCGCGCGGACGCGCGCATGTTCTGGCCAGCGCACCGGGATCGAACGATGCGTCCACATCCGAATGCGCGGTCAAAAAGCTGTGCGGCGACATCGTCGACATTCACGGCGGCGGCGGCGGTGCCACGACGCGGCTGTTCAGCGGACGCATGGCGTTCAACGTCGATGCCGATCATCCGCTGCTACGCTTGATGCCCGACACGATGCAGCTTTGCGATTTGTCGGGCAACGAGCCGGGCTTGCTGCCGCTGCTGGAAGCGATGGCGCGCGAAACGGCACTCGATCGCGTGGGAGCCGGCGGCATCCTTGCGCGTCTCGCCGACGTCATCGCCGCGACGATCATCCGCGCCTGGGTCGAAAGCGGTTGCGGCGACACCAAAGGCTGGGTCGCCGCCGCGCGCAGCCCGCAGATCGGCCGCGTGCTCGCCGCGATCCACGCCGATCCAGCCAACGACTGGACGGTCGAATCGCTTGCCGCGTTGATCGGCCAATCGCGTTCGGGCTTTGCGGCGCGTTTCGCCGAGGTGGTGGGCGAAACGCCCATGCACTACGTCACGCAGATCCGCATGCACCAGGCGCGGCAATGGCTGTCGCGCGACAAGCTGCGCATCGGCGTGGTCGCGCAGCGTTTGGGCTACGATTCGGAAGCGTCGTTCAGCCGCGCCTTCAAACGCGTGACCGGGGCCGCCCCCAGCCATTTCCGCGCCGGCGCTTGATCGCGGGGCTTACGCCGGGCCTTCGGGGCGCGGGGTCGGCGGGATCTGCGATTGGCGCACCGAATTGCGGTGCAGCGTGTAGATCGCCGCGGCGACGATCAAGGCCGAGCCCGCGATCGTCGCCAGTGTGGGCGTCTCGCCGTAAAGCCAATAGCCGACCGCCGCCATCATCAGCAGCCGCAGATATTGCAGCGGGGCGATCGCCGACGCGTTGCCGGTGCGGAACGCCGTGGTGAACAGCAAGGTCGAGACGGCCTGCAGCACCGCCAATACGATTATGATCGCGAGCGTGGCCGGCGTCGGCGTCACCCACACCCACCACGCCATCGGCGTGAAGAAGGCGATCAGCACCAGGCTTTGGAAGAAGATCACCGTTTCGGCGGTGTCGAAGCGCGAACCGAAGCGCAGCGTGACGACCGACACCGCACCCGCCGCCGAACCCGCCAGCGCCAGCAGCGCGTAGAATTCGATCGGGCCGGAGAAAGGCTGAAGCATCACGCCCACGCCGAAGAACCCGACCGCCGTCGCCGTCCAGCGCCGCCAGCCGACTTTCTCGCCCAGAAAGATCGCGGCGAGGGCGGTGATGAACAGCACCTCCGACATTTGGATCGCGGTCACGTCGGCGAAGGGGATGTAGACGACGGCGGTGTTGCCGCACAGCATCGCGCAGACGGCGGCCCCGCCGCGCAGCAGATGCAAGCGCAAACCTTGCGGATGCAGGATGGCGCTGCGATGGCGCCAGAACAGCGGCGACATGATCAGCACCGCCAAGGTCTGGCGCAGGAACAGGATCTCGACCACCGGCAGCGTTTGGGCCGCGTCGCGGATCAATACGCCGGTGACCACGAACATGCACATCGCCGCGAGCATCAACAGCGAAGCGGCGAAATCGGGCGGTAACGACCGAAAATCGCGCCGCAGGTTCTGAAGCCGCGCGATCGGCGAGGTGGACAAGCGAATTCCTCCCAAACGTCGGATGAATGGTTCGCCGATCCCCACCCCGACGGCAAGCGCGAAAAGCCGTGATCCGCTATGCGGCCGGCCGTCACACGCGTCGCGATGTCGATAAAGCCGAAATGGTGCCCCAGGCCGGACTTGAACCAGCACGCCCTTGCGGGCAACAGATTTTGAGTCTGCCGCGTCTACCGTTCCGCCACTGGGGCCAACCAAGTCGCCGGATAGAGCGCGCGGGATCATAGGGATAGCGGCGCCCACGTCAATATTTTTACGGGGCCTTGCGCCGATCTTCCGCGCGTCGTAGCCAGAGCCATGGGCCGACAGCTTTCCGACATCGATATCGCCGTGCTTGCGGGCGGTTTGGGCACGCGCTTGGCCGGCGCCGTGCCGGGCCTGCCCAAAGTGCTGGCCCCGGTCGCCGGGCGGCCTTTCGTCGAACATCTGGTCGATTTTCTGGCCGCACAAGGCGCCAAACGAATCGTCTTCCTGCTCGGCCATCGCGCGGACATGGTCACGGCGCATCTGGATGCGCATCGCCGCGCCGGAATCGACTTCGATTGGTCGATCGAGCCCGAACCGCTGGGTACCGGCGGCGCGCTGGCTTTTGCCGCGTCCAAATTCCGCAGCGATCCCGTACTGATCGTCAATGGCGACACATTCGTCGATGCCGATCTGGGCGCTTTCTGCGCCGCTTATGCGAAGCCCGCGACGATGCTGGCGGTCGAGGTCGACGATGCCGGGCGCTACGGGCGGCTCGATATCGCGCATGGCAAGGTCATGCGCTTCGTCGAAAAGGACCCGTCCTTCAACGGCACGGCCGCGATCAATGCGGGCATCTATCTTCTGTCGCGCGAATTGATCGGCGGCATCGAAACCGGCCGTCCCGTTTCGCTCGAACGCGATGTGTTCGAACGCCTGGCGCCCGGCACGATCGCGGCCCCAATCGACCGACGCGCGCGCTTCGTCGATATCGGCACGCCGGAAAGCTGGCAAGGGGCCGCGTCGATCGTCATAGGACCGAAAACATGAGCGACAAGGAACCGCCGGTGCGCGTCGTGGCGCGCGAGACCGCCTTCGAGAACAAGGTCTGGCGCGTGCGCCGCGACCATATTCGCGACGATGCGGGCAACGAAGTGCGCGACTACGTCACACTAGCCCCCAAAGCGGCCCCCGACGCGTCGGAAGGCAAAGCGGCCCCCACGCAAGGCGTCGTCGTCGTCGCGCGCGTCAAGGACGGGCGCATCGCGTTGCTGCGCAATTGGCGCCATCCGATCGGCCGTTGGGGCTGGGAATTGCCCAAGGGCTTTGTCGATGCGGGCGAGGACGAGCCCAGCGCCGCACGGCGCGAACTCGCCGAAGAAACCGGCCTTGCCTCGGCGCTCTCGCTGGTTCCCTTGGGCCTCGTCGCCGCCGAACCGTCGAGCATCGCGGGCTTCGCCGCGTTGTTTCTGGCGCGCGATTGCGCGCCGACGGGCGCCACGCTCGATTCCGAACTCGGCATGGGCCGCGCGACGCTGCTCGACGACGACGAAATCCTCGCGTTGGAATCGGCGGGCGAGATCTTCGACGCGCTGACCCTGGTCGGGCTTGCGCGAGCGCGGAATCTGGCTAAGTTCCAGCCATGACTGGCACTTCCCGCCCCGTTGTCTTGTGCGTTTTGGACGGGTTCGGCCACCGCGTCGAACGCGCGAACAACGCGATCGCGCTGGCCCGCACGCCGAATTTCGACAAGCTGCGCGCCCTGCACGCCCCCGCCTTCCTGGAAGCGTCCGAACGCCATGTCGGCTTGCCCATCGGCCAGATGGGCAATTCGGAAGTCGGGCATATGAATCTGGGTGCGGGCCGCGTCGTGATGCAGGATCTCGTGCGCATCGATGCCGGGATCGAAGACGGTTCGTTCTTCAAACTTCCCGCGTTGACCGACGCGATCGCCAAGACGAAAGCTACCGGCGGCACCGCGCAGATCATGGGCCTGCTATCGCCCGGCGGCGTGCATTCGCATCAAGACCATATCGCCGCGCTGGCGCGCGCGTTTTCGGACGCGGGCGTGCCCGTGCGCATCCACGCGTTTCTCGACGGGCGCGACACCGCCCCGCGTTCGGCGGAAGATTTTCTCGCCAAATTCGACGCGGATATTGCGGGCCTGAAAAACGCGAAGCTCGCCACGATCGCCGGACGCTACTATGCGATGGATCGCGACAAGCGCTGGGAACGCGTCGCGCTGGCCTACAACGCCCTGGTTGATGGCGACGCGCCGAAATTCGCGACATGGCAAGACGGTGTGAGCGCTTCCTACGCCGCCGATATCGCCGACGAATTCGTCAAGCCCTTCGCCTTGCCCGGTTACGCGGGCATGAAGGACGGCGACGTCTTGGTGATGGCGAATTTCCGCGCCGATCGCGCGCGCCAAACGCTCGACGCGCTGCTCGATCCCGCTTTCGCGGGCTTCGCGCGGCCGCGCATCGTGAATTTCGCCGTGGCGCTGGGCATGGCGGAATATTCGTCCGCCCTCGCCAAGCGCATGACCGCGATGTACGCGCCGCAATCGCTGGCCAACATGATGGGCGAGATCGTGTCGAAGGCCGGCCGCACGCAATTGCGCATCGCCGAGACCGAGAAATACGCGCATGTCACCTTCTTCTTCAACGGCGGCGAAGAGAAGGAATGGCCGGGCGAGAAACGCATCCTGGTGCCGTCGCCCAAGGTCGCGACCTACGATCTTCAGCCCGAGATGTCGGCCCCCGAGATGACCGACAAGCTTGTCGCGGCGATCCTGTCCGGCGAATTCGATTTCGTCGTCGTGAACTACGCCAATTGCGACATGGTCGGGCATACCGGCGACTTGAAAGCCGCGATCAAGGCGGTCGAAACGGTCGACGCTTGCGTGGGCCGCGTGGCCGAAGCGGTCGAAAAGATGCACGGCGCGTTGTTGATCACCGCCGATCACGGCAATTGCGAATGCATGCTCGATCCGGTCACCGGCCAGGCGCAAACCGCGCACACGCTGAACCCCGTGCCCGTCTACGTGCTCGATGCGCGACTGCCCGGCCGCAACGCGCCGGTCGCGGTCCATGACGGCAAGCTCGCGGATGTGGCGCCCACACTGCTCGAATTGATGGGCTTGGCGCCGCCCGCCGAAATGACCGGGCGATCGCTGATCGCGGCGCCGGCGTGAACAAGGCCGCCACCCTCGCCTTTCTTTCGCTGCTGATTGCGGCAAACGCCATTGCCCAAACCAACCCGTCGGAACGGCTGGTCGAACTCGAGCGCCTGATGGAGCAGGAGCGCGGGCGCGAACGCGGCCTCGCGCGCGAAACGCAAGCGACCCTCGCCGCCATCGCCGATCTGCGTTTGAAAAGCGTGGACGCCGCCAACGCCGCGTCGGCCGCCGAAGACCAAGCCTTCGAGATCGAAACGCGCATCGCGGTGCTGGATCAAGACGCCGCAGCGCGGCGCGCGGCGATCGACAAGCGCCGGTCGGAAATCGCGGCGACGGCGGGCGCCTTGCTGCAACTCGCCCGCCGCCCGCCCGAATCGCTGGCGCTGGAGCCGCATTCGCCACTCGAATCCGCGCGCGCCGGCCTGCTCGCCGCCGCCACGATCCCGGAATTGGAGCGCCGCGCCACCGAACTGCGTCGGGAATTGACGGCGCTGGAAACCGCCCGTGTCGCGGCTTCCCGGGAACGCGAAAAATTATCGGCGGCGCTGGCCGCCCTGGCGGCCGAATCCGCCCGACTCGACGCGGCGATTGAGGCGCGCAACAAGGCGCTCAGCCGCCTGACCGACGATTCCCGCGAATACGCCGCCAGGCTGGAGCGCATGGGCCGCGAAGCCCAGGATTTGCGCGATTTGGTGGCCCGTTTGGAAGATCGCCCGGTCGCCGCACCCGTCCGCGCCCCGGCCGCCCGCACGCTGGCGCCGTCGCGGGCCACCGGGGAATTGGCGGCTTTGGCCGGATATCGCTGGCCGGTGCGCGGCGGGTTGATCGAAAGCTTCGGCGATACCCAAAGCGGGGGCCAAATCGCGCGGGGCCTGACCATCGAACCGCGCGAAACCGCCGCCGTGATCGCCCCGTTCGACGGAACCGTGGCCTTTGCCGGGCCGTTCCGGGGTTACGGGCTTATCTTGATCCTCGAACATAGCGGGGGATATCATTCGGTTCTGGCGCAGTTGGGCCGAATCGACGCCGTCGTGGGACAAGCCGTGACGGCGGGCGAACCGGTCGGGCGCGCGGGCGCGAGCGAGCAGGGAACGCCGGTGCTCTATCTGGAGCTTCGGCGCAACGGTCAGCCGGTCGATCCCACGCCCTTGCTATTCGGCGCCGAAGCCGGTGCGCGTCGCTAGCGCGGTTTGCTCGGCGAACGCATTTTGAGTGTCGACGGCCGGGCCATCGTGGTCCGGCGGAAAAGGAACCCCCGATGTTCGCCCGTCACTTCGCCGCCGCCAGCCTCGCCGCCACGCTTGCCTTCGTGTCGCCGGTTTCAGCGCAAGCCCCGCAAAGCGGCGGCGGTTCGGAAACCTTCCGCCTGCTTCAATTGTTCGGCGACGTGTTCGAGATCGTGCGCAGCGAGTATGTCGAGGAAGTGCAGGACCGCAAACTGGTCGAAGACGCGATCAACGGGATGTTGACTTCGCTCGACCCGCACTCGTCCTTCCTCAACGCGCGTTCATTCCGCGACATGCAGGTGCAGACGCGCGGCGAGTTCGGCGGGCTTGGCATCGAAGTGACGATGGAGAACGGCCTGGTGAAGGTCGTGTCGCCCATCGACGACACGCCCGCTTTCCGCGCCGGATTGAAGCCCAACGACTTCATCGTCATGCTCGACGGCGAGCCGGTGATGGGCATGACGCTGCAGGACGCGGTCGAAAAGATGCGCGGGCCCGTCAACAGCCAGCTCAAGGTTTTGATCCGCCGCGGCGAGGCGCAGCCCTTCGAAGTGACGCTGACGCGCGCGGTGATCCGCATCCAATCGGTGCGCAGCCGTGTGGAAGGCGATATCGGCTATGTGCGCATCACCAGCTTCACCGAGCAGACGGACGTGGGCTTGCGCAACGCCATCCAGCGCATCCGCGAGCAGCTCGGCGACAAGATGAAGGGCCTCGTGCTCGACATGCGCAACAATCCGGGCGGCTTGCTCGACCAAGCGATCGCCGTCTCCGACGCGTTCCTGGAACGCGGCGAGATCGTCTCGACCCGCGGCCGCCGGTCGGAGGAAGCGCAACGCTACAACGCGCGCGCGGGCGATCTTCTGGGCGGCATGCCGATGGTCGTGCTGATCAATGGCGGCTCGGCGTCGGCGTCGGAAATCGTCGCGGGCGCGTTGCAGGACCATCGCCGTGCGATCCTGCTCGGCACCAAATCCTTCGGCAAAGGCTCGGTCCAGACGATCCGCCCCGTGGGCAATCAGGGTGCCATCCGCCTGACCACCGCGCGCTACTACACGCCGTCGGGCCGGTCGATCCAGGCGCAAGGCATCGAGCCCGATATCGCCGTCGAACAGGCGCGCATCGAAATCACGCCGACGGGGCCGGTGCGCCGCGAGGCCGATCTGCGCGGCGCCTTGCGCAACCCGCAAGCGCCCGCCAACGGCCAAGCCCCCGCGGCGCCGGCCGCCCCGCAAGCCGCCCCGGCGCCGCAAAGCGACGAGCCGCCGGCCGAGGGCGCGCAAGATTACCAGCTCAGCCGTGCGCTCGATCTGCTGCGCGGCCTCGCGCTGTTCCAGCAGCGCGCGAACTGAGCGCGGGCGTTTAGGATCGGAATCAGGGCATGGCGGCGACAGACGAGTCCGATCCGCCGCCCTTGCCGCCCGCAAGCCCCAAGCCGGCCCCGGCGCCGAAGCGCAAGCCGCCGCTGCTGGCACTCGCGTGGATTCTGCTGATCGGCGCCGTCGCCGGTTACGTGCTGTGGGCGCAAACGCAGACGCCGGAGAGTGAGCTCGATCTCGGCGATCCGGTCGTCGCGATGGTGCGCTTGCCGACACCGGCGGTGACCGCCCCCGTTCCGCCGCCGCCCGCTCCGGAGCCCGCACCGGCGCCGACACCCGAACCCGCTGCAGCACTCGAACCGCCGCCGGCACCGGTTCCTGCCCCGGCGCCTGAGCCCGCACCGCAAGCGACAGCGCCCGCTGCACCGGTCACACCCCCGGCCCCGCCGCCGGCGGCAACCCCGACGGCCCCGCGTCCGATCGCCCCGGCCCCCGTTCAACCGGCCGCCCCGCCTCCCGCGCCGACACCTGCGCCCGCGCCGCAGCAGCAAGCGGCCCGCCCGGCCGCGCCGCCGTCATTGGCGCCGTTGCCGCCGCGCGACGTGGAAGCACCGACCTGGGTGCGGTTCGCGCGGCCCTTCGATCCGGAAGAAAAGCGCCCGCGCATCGCGATCGTGCTGACGGATCTGGGCAAGAGCCAGGCGGCAAGCAACGCCGCGATCCAAAATCTCGGCGGCGCCATCACGCTCGCCTTCAGCCCCTATGCCGATAACCTGACGCAATGGGTGGCGCTGGCGCGCGCGGCCGGTCACGAAGTGCTGTTGAACGTGCCGATGGAGCCCGCCGATTTCCCCGCGACCGATCCCGGCCCGCAAACGCTGCTGACCACGTTGTCGGCGCGCCAGAATCTCGAACGGCTCGACGGCTTGCTCGGCCGCGCGCAAGGCTATGTCGGCATCGCGACGGCGGCGGGCTCGCGCTTCACCACCTCGGCCGACGCGATGCGTCCCGTGGTCGATCGGATGTTCCAGCGCGGGCTGCTGCTGCTCGATTCGCGCACCGCGCAGAACTCGCTCGCCGCGCGTGTCGCCGACGACGTGGGCGTACCGCGCGTCTATGCCGATCGCATCATCGATACCGAAGCCTCGCGCCCCGCGATCGACCGCGCGCTCAACGATCTGGAACGCATCGCGCGCCAAAACGGCGTCGCCGTGGGCATCGGCCAGCCTTTCCCGGTGACGTTCGAACGCCTGATCAATTGGCTGGCGCTGGTCGAGAATCGCGGCTTCGTGCTCGCCCCCGTGTCGGCCGTGGTCAATCGGCAACCGGCACCCGGCGCCGCCCCGGCGCCCGCGACAGCGCCCGCCGCCCAGCAACGATGAAAACCGTCACATTGGCCGATTATCGTCCCGGCGTGGGACTGATGCTGTTCGACCGCAAAGGCCGCGTCTTCGTCGCGCGCCGCAACGACACGCCGGACGCCTGGCAAATGCCGCAAGGCGGCATCGACGAGGGCGAGGACCCGCGCGCGGCCGCCTTGCGCGAGCTCGCCGAGGAGACGGGCGTGACCAACGCCGAAATCGTCGGCGAGAGCGAAGACTGGATCGCCTACGACCTGCCCGAAGAATTGCGCAAGAAAGTCTGGAAAGGCCGTTATCGCGGCCAGCGCCAGAAATGGTACGCGCTGCGCCACCTCGGCAAAGACTCCGACATCGACCTCAACGCGCATGAGGCGGAATTCGACGCTTGGCGCTGGGCGGCTCTCGACGAACTCGAATCGCTGATCGTGCCGTTCAAGCGCGACCTCTATCGCCGCGTCGTCGCCGAACTCGGGCCCATCGTGCGCAAAGCCGTCGCGCCATGAGCGAACTGGTTTTGTCCGGTGTGGCGAAAAGCTTCGCCACCGCCCAAGGCGGAACTGTCCGTGCGTTGGAGCCGACCGACCTCAACATCGCGAACGGCGAGTTCGTCGCGTTGCTCGGCGCTTCGGGCTGCGGCAAATCCACGCTGCTGCGCCTCGTCGCCGGATTCGAAACGCCCGATCGCGGCACGATCGCGCTGGGGTCGCGCATCGTATCCGGCGGGGCATCGCATGTGCCGCCCGAAGAACGCCGCGTGGGCATCGTGTTTCAATCCTACGCGCTGTGGCCGCATATGAGCGTGGGCCGCAATGTCGGCTACGCGCTGGAAGTGGCGCATGTACCCGACGCGAAGCGCAAGGCGCGCATCGCCGAAGCGCTCGCCAGCGTCGACCTCGCCGGTTACGAGGACCGCAAACCCGCCGAATTGTCGGGCGGCCAGCGTCAACGCGTGGCGCTTGCGCGCTGCTTGGCGATGGACCCGGCGATCGTGCTGCTCGACGAGCCGCTCGCCAATCTCGACGTCCATCTGCGCGCCTCGATGCTCGAAACCTTCGCGGCGTTTCATGCCAAGACGAAGGCGACGATGCTCTACGTCACCCACGATCAGGCCGAAGCGATGGCGCTGGCCGATCGCATCGCCGTGATGGAAGCCGGCCGCATCGTTCAATTTGCGGACCCACGGACTCTCTATCGCGAGCCCGCGACCGCCACGATCGGCGCCTTCGTCGGGCGCGGCGCCATCGTCAAAACCGAAATGCTGGCGGCGGAAGGCGGCAAAGCGGGGATCGAACTTTACGGACGGCGTTTCCGCGTGCGCTGTGCGGGCGATCGCGCCCCGGGCCCCGCGTCGCTCGTATTGCGGCCCGAAGACCTCGCCCTCGCTGCCGACGGTTTTCCCGCGACGATCAAACGCGCCGCGTATGTCGGCGGATCGTGGGATATCGACGCCGTGCCCGACGCCGATCCCGCCGCGTTGCTGCGTTTGTCGCTGCCTGACGACGGCCACCCGCATGCGGGCGACAAAATTGCGCTGGGCCTCGTCGACGGCTGGGTGACGGACTAACCGTCCGTCAGGCGGCTTGTGGCGCGGCTGCCGCAAAAAGTATAGAATGCGTGCATGAATCCGATGTCCCGCATCACCATCCGCGCCGAACAATGCCACGGTCAGCCCTGCATCCGTGGCATGCGCATTCGCGTGACCGACATCCTTGAGATGCTGGCCGGCGGCATGACGCATGCCGAGATTTTGGCGGATTATCCCTATCTCGAAGCGGACGACATCACCGCCGCGCTGGCCTATGCCGCGCGCGAAATCGGGCACCCGGTCGTCACGTCGGCCGCCGAGTGAAATTCCTCGTCGATGCCCAATTGCCGCCGCAGTTGGCCGTATGGTTGCGTAATGCCGGACACGACGCCCATCACGTTCAGGAAGTCGATCTACGCGATGCGGCGGATTCCGCCATCCGCGCCTACGCCGCCGGGATCGGCGCGATCGTCGTCACGAAGGATCGCGACTTCACACCGGCCGGCGAAACAGCGATCAAGGTGGTTTGGGTCCGCACCGGTAATCTTGGCACGCGCGCCTTGATCGACCGAATGGAATTGGCCTTGCCGCAAATCCTGGCGCACTTCGCCGAAGGCGCTAAGCTCGTCGAGCTTCGCTAGCGCTCAATTCGCCCAGGGCAACGTGCCCTTGGGCAAGCGATGCGCGATAAGGCCGAGGATCAGCATCAGCACGATCACGGCGGCGACGGCGAGCGTGGACACGGCGGCGGCCAGCGGCGAATCGCCGCCTTCCTGCAACGAAAACACCATCACGCCCAGCGTCTCCGATCCCGACGACCACAGCAGCGCCGAAACGGTGAGTTCGTTGAGCGCGGTGAGGAACACCAGGATGGCACCCGCCCCGGCGGCCGGGGCGACCATCGGCAAGGCGACGTCGCGCAAGCGCCGCCCGAACCCCGCCCCGGCGGCGGCGGCGGCTTCGTCCAACGCCGGATCGAGTTGTGCAAAAGCCGCACTCACCGGGCGCAACGCCAGCACCATGAAGCGCGCGACATATGCCAAACCGATGATCCACAGCGTGCCGTAGATCGACACGCCCAGAATCGGCAGCGGGCGGATGAAGGTCAGGATCGTCGCGATCGCCAGCACGATACCGGGCAGCGCATATGGCAGCTCGATCAACGTATCGAGCAGCTTGACCAGCCTTGTGCGCCGCCACGCGGCGAAATAGGCGATCGGCATGGCGAGCATCACGCAGAGCAACGCCGCGATCCCCGCCAGCAGGAAGGAATTGCCGAAGGCGCGCGACACCGCGCTCTGGCGGAAGGCTTCGACATAGGCGCGCAGGGTCATCGTGGTCGCGTCGAGCGTCACGCCGATCGCGGGGACGAGCGATTGCGCGATCAACGCGACGAAGGGCACGATCGCGGCGAAGACCAGCGCCGTCCACAAAAATATCTCGACGCCCAAGCGCGCTTTGCCCAAATGCCACGGTTCCAACGGCATCGAAGCGCCGGACACGCGCGCGTCGAGCGCGCGGCGCGCATGGGCGTGCAGCCACAGCATGGCGAGCGCGAACACGCCGATCAGCGCGGAAAGCGTCGCAGCCTGCGCCAGCACCGACGGGCCGAATCCGGCGAGGCGCTGATAGATGAGCGTCACCAGCGTCGTGTACGAGACCGGAATGCCGAGCAAAGCGGGCGTGCCGAAATTGCCGATACTCGACACGAAGGCGAGCAAACCGCCCGCCATAATCGCCGGGAACATCAACGGCAGCACGACCGTGCGCGCCACCACGATTCTTGTGGCGCCACAACCGCGCGCGGCTTCGATCGCTTCGCGCGGCAAAGCGCGAAGCCCCGCGCGCACCGCCAAGAACACCAAGGGCGCATGTTCGAGGCCGAGCAGCCAGGAAATGCCGAAGCGGCCATAGAGCGGATTTTCCGAACCCGGCGGCGGCGCCAAGCCGAACGCGCCGAGCAACGCGCTTTGCGGACCCGCCATGTTGATCCAGGCCAGCGCCGCGATCTGCGAGGGCACGACCAGCGGCAACACGAACACGAAGATCAATGCCGCCTTGGCGCGAATATCGGTCAACGCCACGACCAGCGCGAAGCCCACGCCCAGGAACAGCGAGATCGCCGTCCCCATCACCGAGGTTTCGAGCGTGTTCCACGCCGCGCGCCAGGTGGCGGTCGCGGTCAAGGCGCGCGTGGCGATGGAAAGATCGAAGCCGCCGCCCCGCGGGGCGACGGCTTCATAAAGCAATCTGGCGAGCGGCCAGAGCGAGACCAGCGCCACGATCCCGGCGAGGGCGAAGAGCCAGCGGCGCTCGTCCGCCCCCGTCCGGATCGCGGAAAAGCTCACTTGCCGAACAGATCGGCGAAGCGTTCCTTGTCGGCTTCGTCGCTGCGCAGAATGTCCGCGATGGGAATAGGCATCAGCTTGACGTTCGACAGGACCGGGAAACCTTCCGGCGCTTTCACTTCGTTGGAGACCGGCAGCATGCCCTGGCTCGCGGCCAAAGCCTGACCGTCGACCGACAGCACGAAATCGACGAAGGCGCGCGCGGCGGCCTGGTTCTTCGCCGTACGCAGGATCGCGACCGGCTCGGTCACGAAGGTCGATCCGTCGCGCGGGAACACGAACTCGACGGGCGAGCCCTTCTTGTTCGCGTTGATCGCCATGAAGTCGACGATCACGCCGTAGAGCTTCTGGCCGCCGGCGACCGCTTCGAGAACGGCGGGATTGCCGCGCGCGGCTTGCGCCCCGTTGGCCTTCAAGGTCTCGTACCATTTCCAGCCGAGATCGGGCTGACGCACGACGGCCCCCATATGAATGGCGGCGGCACCCGAGAACAACGGCGAGGGCATCACGACCTGGCCGCGCGCTTCGGCCTTGGCAAGATCGGCCCAGCTGGTCGGCTTCATCGCCGCCGATTTGTTGTAGACGATGCCGGTGGTGATGAGCTTCGTGCCGAAATAGGTTTTGCCCGCGTCGAAGCTGCCGGCGGGCAAGCCATCCGTCTTCGCCTGGGTATAGGGCAGCAGCTTGTTTTCCGCCTTCAACGATTCCATCGTCATCGCATCGGCGATCAGCAGCACGTCGGGCTGCGGATTGCCGGCGACGAATTCGGCTTGAAGCCGGTTCATCAACTGCGTGGTGCCGTCGCGGGTGAAGGTCACCTCGACGCCCGGATGCACCTTCCGGAACGCGTCGATCGTCGCTTGCGCGTCGGCCTGCGGCTGCGAAGTGTAGAGCACCAGCTTGCCCGAGGGCGCTTGCGCGGCGGCGGGAAGAATGGTCAGCGCCGCGAAGGCGGCAACGAGAACGGAACGACGGAACATGAGGGACGGGCTCCCGGTTTCGGGGTTAGGAACGTGCCCCGATTACCCGCCTTCGGTTACACGCTTGTGACAGATCGTTCAAGCGCCCGCGCGCGCCAAAGACGCCGCCCGGCGGGTCATGAAGGCCGTGGCCAGCGCCGCGATCGGGCGCTGCAACGCGCCGTTCGACGGCAGGCCCACCGCCTTCAGCACCATCGCGATGCCGCGATCGATATGCTTGCGGCGATAGACCGAATAGGCCCGGCGCGCATAGGCGCGCGCGGCGACCGCGCGGTCGTAAGGCTCGGGCCACATATTCGCGGCGTAATAGGCGTAGGACAATTCGTCGTCTTCGGACTCCGCAATGCGTCCGAGACCGGTCCACACGCGCTTCATCCGGCCGATCTTGTCGCGCTCGAGATAGCGCTGCATGTGGTCATAGAAAAGCTTGTAATGACGGAACTCGTCGGCCGCGATTTTGCGGCATATTTGCGCGAAGACCGGCTCGTCCGACGCCTCGGCGAGCGCGGTGTAATAGGAACTCGTGCCGGTTTCGACGATGCAGCGCGCGATCAACTCGCCCGCCCGGCTGCCGCGCACCGACGCCGTCGCATCCAAGGGCAGCTTGTAGCCGTCGGTGAAGCGCTTGAACGACGCGTCGAAATCCCAGGCCGGGTCGGCCAGCGTCGCCCATTTGGCGAGCGCCTTGCCGTGCTGAATCTCCTCGACCGCCCAGGCATCGACCGCCGGGCGGATCGTCTCGTCGCCGGCGAACACGTTGTTGAGATAGACGGCGTAGTCGGCCCCGTTATGCTCGACCAAAGCTGCGGCCTTGGCGACCGCGAGCAGATCGGGATCGACCCGATCCGCGCGGAATGCGGCCCAATCGATATCGTCGAGAGTCCAACCCGCCATGACCGTTCCTTTGCTAATGACGGTTATATGGCGCCGAATACCGCAGCGCGCAAGGCCCCGCGTTGTCGCTGAAGCCCTTGTGAAAATTGCGGTTTTCGGGCACGACTTAGCGAAATCCTTCGTTCCCCGGAGCCATATCCCATGAAATTCGTCCCGCTCGGCCGTTCGGGCCTGATGGTCAGTCGCGTATGCCTTGGCGGCAATTCCTGGGGGGCCGCCGGGCGGCGCGCCTGGGCGGCGTTCGGGCCGGAGGAGTCGGCGCCGTTTTTCAAACGCGCCCTCGATCGCGGGATCAATTTCTTCGACACGGCCGACGCCTATAACCTCGGCGTCTCCGAAACGATCATGGGCGAGAAGCTGATCGGCCTTGTGCCTCGCGACGAACTCGTGATCTCGACCAAGGTCGGTTTGAAAATGGGTCCCGCGCCGAACGCGGTGGGTTTGGGGCGCAAACATCTCGTCGCCTCGCTCGACGCGCAATTGAAGCGCCTGAAGACCGACCATATCGACGTCTATCAGGTCCATCGCTTGGATGGCGTGACGCCGCTTGAGGAAGTGATGGCCACGCTCGACAGTTTCGTGCGCGCGGGCAAAGTGCGCTATATCGGCGGCTCGACGATGCCCGCCTATAAATTCGCGCAGATGATCGCCATCGCCGACGCGAAGGGCTATGCGCGCCCGATCGCGATGCAGAATCTGCACAACGCGATCCAGCGCGAGGAAGAGCGCGAGATGAACGCGCTGTGCTTGGAGCAAGGCGTGGGCTTGATCCCCTATTCGCCGCTGGCGCGCGGCTTCCTGGCCGGCAACCGCGTCAAAGGCGGGGGCGGCGACACCGAGCGCTCGAAGAACGACGCGGGTGCGAAGCCCGAGACCTATCGCGATTGCGATTGGGCGATCGCCGACGCGATCAAAGACATCGCCAAGATACGCGGCGCCAAGCCCACGCAAGTGGCGCTGCTGTGGCTATGGTCGAAACCCTATATGGCCGCCCCGATCATCGGATCGACCAAGCTCGAGCAGCTCGACGACGCGGCCGCCGCAACCGATATGCCGCCGCTGACGGCCGACGAGGTTTCGCGCATCGAAACGCCGTATATTTGGCGGCCGCATCCGGGCTGGAACGGCTAGACAAGCTTCGTTAATCTCTCCCCCAACGATCCGATAATTCGGGGGGAGCCTATGTTGAAGAAAATCCTGGCCGGTGCGGCTTTGGCCGCCTTGGCGATTCTGCCGATGGTGACATCTCAAGCTGGGGCGCAAGAGCAGCCCAAGCGCGGCGGCAATTTCATTTTCGCGGTCGGCGGCGAACCCGATACGACCGATTGCCACGCGGCGACGAATTTCGCGGTGATCCATCATCTGGCGCCGCATTACTCGACGCTGGTGAAGTTCGACGCCAAGAACTACCCCAAAATCATCGGCGACACGGCGCGCGATTGGACGATCTCGCCCGACGGCAAAACCTATACGTTCCGCCTGATCCAGCCGATCCGATTTCATGACGGCTCGGCGCTGACCTCGGCCGACGTGAAGGCGAGCTTCGATCGCATCAAGACGCCGGCACCGGGTGCGCGCTCCGCGCGCCGCGATCATTTCCAGGACGTCGCGTCGGTCGAAGCGCCGGCACCCGACACGGTCGTGTTCAAGCTGAACAATCCGAACCCGGCCTTCATGACCTATCTGGCGGCCCCGTTTAACTGCATCTATTCGGCCGCCAAGCTCGCGCAGGATCCGCGCTATCCCGAGAAGGAAGTGATGGGCTCGGGCGCGTTCCGCTTCGGCGAGCGCGTTCCCGGCTCGCATTGGACGGGCACGCGCTTCGACGGTTATTTCCGCCAGGGCCAGCCTTATCTCGACGGCTTCCGCGCGGTCGTGATGTCGGGCGCTTCGATGCTCAACGCCGTGCAAGGCGGCCAGGTGATGGCGGAATTCCGCGGCATCAGCCCGGCCGAGAAGGCGCGCGTCGCCAACCCGAAGGTCACGTTCCAGGAAGCGAATTGGCTGTCGGGCCTGATCTTGTCGTTCAACGTCGAACAGAAGCCGTTCGACGACGTGCGCGTGCGCCGCGCGTTGTCGATGGCGCTGGATCGCTTCGGCGCGGAAGCCGCCTTGTCGCGCGTCAGCCAAGTGAAGGCGACGGGCACGCTGCTGCGCCCGGGCTACGACTACGCGCCGCCGCGCGGCGAGCTAACGAAGTATCCGGGCATGACGCCGACCGCCGATATCGCGCGCGCGCGCGCCGAAGCGCGGCGCTTGCTGCAGGAAGCGGGCGTGCCCAACCTGAAATTCGAAATCATCTCGATGTCGCTGCCGCCCTTCCCCACCGTGGCGGTGTGGCTGATCGACCAATGGCGTCAGATCGGCGTCACGGTCGAACAGCGCCAAGCCGAACGCGCGACCTATTTCGCCGCGCGCACGTCCGGCGCCTTCCAGGTGATGTTGGATTTCACGACCGAGTTCGCGGACGAGCCGAATTTCCAGCTGCGCCGGTTTATCTCGTTCGATCGCGTGCCCGGTTTCAACGTGTCGCGCCATCTCGACCGCCGCCTGGACGAAATCTTCGACCAGCAGGAACGCGAAACCGACGTCGCCAAGCGCAAGGCGCTGGTCCGCGATTTCGAAATCCATCTGTTCGATATGGGCTACACGGTGCCGCTGTTCTGGTTCACCCGCATTGTGCCCCTCGCTTCCAACGTGCGCGGCTGGGACATCACCCCGTCGCATCTGCTGGGCCAGGATCTGGCGGGCGTGTGGCTCGCCAACTGACCCCGCCCGCCGATCCGACACGAGAAACGCCGGGGCGCAAGCCCCGGCGTTTTTTTGAGAGTCTGAGCCAGGGGAATTGTGCCGCCTGCGCCGCCGGGATTTTGTGACGCAGGCAGGAGAAGGGCGCCGCGCGTAGTGGTTCTACGCGCAAGCGCTTCGACGAACCTGCGGCGCAAAAGAACGCGGCCCTACGGGTTGGGTTCCGGCGGGCGCCCGCTTTGTTGCGGCCCTCGCCGATAGGTACCGCTATCGGCTTCGGACCGCGCCGCGCAGTTCGCACACGCCGGAAGCCCAACGCAGGCGGCACAATTCCCCTGGATCAGACTCTAGCGCCAGCCGTTCTCGTGCAGGAACGTGGCGACCGCGTCGTTGAACGCGGCGGCGATCTCGAAATAGGCCGAGTGCCCGGCCTTGGCGAACAAAACGTCGCGCGCGTTCGGAATTTTGCGCGCCAAGGCGGGGGCCAGGAACGAGGGGAACACCACGTCTTCCTCGCCCATCGCGAGCAGCACGGGGCATGCGATCCCCGCGGCGTCGGCCGGATCGCGCCAACGTTTGAGCTTCGCGCGCAACGCTTCCTTGTCGAGCCCGCCGGTGCCCGCCAGCGTATCGATCGATTTATAGAGATGATGCAAGGCGGGTTCGGCTTCGGCATAGCGCCGCCCGGTCGCCGGATGGATCGCGGCTTCACGCATGGCTTCGCGCGCGGCGCTGGCTTGCGCCGACCATGCGTCGAACGCGGCGGGGTCGAGGCGGCGCACATCCAACGTGCCCGATGTCGCGGCCAGCACCACGGCGGCGACCCGCCCCGGCCGCGTCAACGCCATCTCGACGGCGGCCCAGCCGCCCATCGATTGCGCGACCAAGGCGGTCTTCGCGATGCCGAGATGGTCGAGGACCGCTTCCACATCGCCCGCGAACTCGGCGGGATCGGGCGGCAGCGTCGCCGCGGTGGAAGGGGCGAAGCCGCGCGCCGCCAAGGTCACGACCTTGTGCCGCCGGGCGAATTCGGGAACCTGCTGCCACCACGACAGATGATTGCCGCCCAGCCCGTGCAGGAACACGACCGGCGGGCCATCGCCCGCGACTTCGTAGTAAACGCGCGCACCGGGACGTTCGACATAGCCGGCGGTGATTTTCGGAGCCCAATCGGAATCGCTCATAAGCGCAGTCTGCCACCATTCGAAATCGAATACAGGGCATGAAACCGAAAACAGCGCGACAAAACGGCCCGGACCGTGCAAGGCTTTGTGCGGTTACGTTGCCGCCGCGTCCGTTCCCCTGCCGGAGTTGCGCCGATGTCGTCGAAGCGTCTCACCCGCCGTCATGCCCTTGCCACCGGCCTCGCCGCCGCGACGATTTGGCCCTCGCGCCGTGCCGCCGCGTCGGGCCCCGTCGATCTGCAGCTCGTCCTTGCCGCCGATATCTCCCGCTCGATCGACCCGGAGGAATTCGCGCTGCAACGCCAGGGCTACGCTTCGGCGATTGCCGATCCGCGCGTCGTGAAGGTGATGACCGGCGGGCGTTTCCGCGCCGTCGCCGCCACCTATTACGAATGGTCGGGTATTCGCTCGCAACAGACGATCGTCGATTGGACGCGCATCGATTCCGCCGCAGCGGCCGAGGATTTCGGCGCCAAACTTTTGGCCGTGCCCCGCCCCTTCGGCGCGCAGACGGCTTTGGGCGAAGCGATCGCGTTTTCGCTGCGCGAGTTTCAGCGCTGCCCCTTCCCGGCCGAGCGGCGCACGCTCGACGTGTCGGGCGACGGCACCAATACGTCGGGCATGATGCCCGATGTCGCGCGCGATCAGGTTCTGGCGACCGGCGTCACGATCAACGCGCTGGTGATTTTGTCGACCGATCCGATGCCGTGGAATCCGTACCACACGCATCCGCCGGGCGGGCTGGACGAGTATTTCCGCACCAACGTGATCGGCGGCCAAGGCGCCTTCCTGATGGCGGTCCAAGGTTTCGAAACCTTCGGATTCGCAATGGTCAATAAATTGAGCCGCGAAACGGCCTGAGAAGAAGCGAGAGGAATTCCCCGATGAAATCGATCTCCCGCCGCACGGCGCTTTCCGTGGCCGGTGCCGCGCTGGCGTCGCCGGCGCTTGCGCAACATCCCCATCACGGCCAGATGTTCGAGCGGATGAACCAGCCCGGCCGCATCGATCTGCCGGCGCTGGCGCTCGAACACGCGGTCTATGACAGCCCGGCGCCGAAAGCGGCGCAGCAAGGCCGATGGGAAGCCAAGCCGCCGCTGCCGCTGCCGCGCACCGAAATGGCGTGGGCGGCGGCGTTGGACGGCAAGCTGCATCTGGTCGGCGGCTATGCCGAACAGCGTTTCGACATGCCCTATCATCACGTGTTCGATCCCGCGAAGAACGCGTGGAGCGAGGCGGCCAAGCTGCCGCGCGGCGCCAATCATGTGGGCATCACCACACATGGCGGCAAGCTCTACGCCTTCGGCGGCTTCATCGAACAGAACCGCTTTCCGCACGAGGACGTGTTCGTGTGGACGCCGGGCGACGATCGCTGGGTGAAATTGCGCCCGCTGCCGACCGCGTCGGGCGCCATCGGCGCCGTCACCGTCGGCGACAATATCCATCTGGTCGGCGGTGCCGTCGGCAATACCCAAGAGACGCGCAAATCGATCGATTGGCATCTGGTCTACGACATCAAGGAAGACCGCTACCGCGAGGCGGCGCGATTCCCCACCGCGCGCGACCATGTCGGCATCGTGTTCAACAACGGGCTGATCCATCTGGTCGGCGGGCGCGTGGATACGTTCCACACGAATTCGAATTTGCACCACACCTACGATCCCAAGGAGGATCGCTGGCGCTTCCGCAACCCGATCCCCACCGCGCGGTCGGGCCACGGCACGGTCGTCTATCGCGGCAAGATGTTCTGCATGGGCGGCGAAGGCACCAACAAAGTGTTCGGCCAGAACGAGGCCTATGATTTCCAGACCGACAAATGGGAGCAATACGCGCCGATGCTGACGCCGCGCCACGGCGTGGGCACGGCGTTGCTGGGCGACGCGATCCATATGGCCGGCGGCGGGCCGCAGATGGGCGGCGGCGTCAAATCCGCCGTCCACGAAGCCTTCACGTTGGGCTAGTTACAACCCAGGATTTGACCGCGCCCGCAGGCCGGCGCACCCTTCTCCCCGGCGGCCGCACGCTCGAAGGCGGCCGGGGAGGAAATCATGAGCCTGTTGACCGACGCGGAATTGGCGGCGCTGAAACCCGCCGATACGGCCACGCCCGCCACGCCGATCCCCACGCAAGTCGTCGCCAGCGACGAATTTTTCCCGATCCCGCAGACCGAACGCCAAGCGAAGGTCGAAGCGCGGATGGGCGATCTCGCCGACGAGCTCGGCGCCAAGCACAAGCTCGATCGCCGGGGGTTTTTCAAGACGGCCGCCGGCATGGCCGCCGCCTTCGTGGCGATGAACGATATCTACGGGCCGCTTTACGAGGTGTCGCGCGCCGAAGCGGCGTCAATCGACAAGGCGGCGCAGCGCGCCCAAGCGCTGTCGGGCCAATTCGTGATGGACGTGCATACGCATTTCCTGCGCGACGATACGCGCCTGGAAGGTTTCGTGCGTGCGCGCGCCGCCGTGGGTCAGGCGGGCTGGAACCCCGGCCTTGCCGGCAAGGAACAGACGATCGCGGATTTGAAATATCCGAACTGGTTCAAGGAAATCTATCTCGACAGCGACACGAAGGTGGCGCTCGTCTCGGGCTCCGGCTCCGAAGACCCGCGCGACTGGTTCCTGACCAACAAAATGAAATTCGACGCGCGCGAACGCGTCAACACCGCGTCGGGTTCGCGCCGCTGTTTGAGCCACGCGATCTTCATGCCCGGCGTGCCCGGCTGGATGGATCAGGTTGACGAGGCGATCGCGCTCTACAAACCCGATAGCTGGAAGGGCTACACGGTCGGCGACAACACCAACAAGCAGTTGGCGCGCCATCCCTGGCGGCTCGACGACGAAAAACTGCTCTATCCCTTCTACGAGAAAATCCTGAAGGCGGGGCAGAACATCGTCTGCGTGCATAAGGGCCTGTACCCGCCCTCGACCGAGCAGCAATTCCCGCACCTGGTGCAATACGCGAAGGTCGACGACGTCGGCAAAGCGGCGAAGGATTGGCCGCAAATCCGCTTCGTGATCTATCACTCGGCCTATCGCTGGGGCTCGGGCGGCAACGCGGCGGCGGGGCTGGCGCAGTTCGAGCGCACGGGGCGCGTCGAATGGGTCAACGACCTCGCCGAGATTCCCGAGAAATTCGGCGTGTCGAACGTTTATGGCGATCTGGGACAGATCTTCGCCCAGAGCACGGTGATCGAGCCGCGCCTCTGCGCCGCCATGATGGGCATTCTGGTGAAGGGCCTCGGCGCCGATCACGTCGTATGGGGCACGGATGCGATCTGGACCGGCGCGCCGCAATGGCAGATCGAAGCCTTGCGCCGCCTGGAAATTCCCGAAGACATGCGCCGCCGTTACGGCTTCCCGGAGCTGGGGCCCGCCGATGGCGCGATCAAGCGCATGATCTTCGGCGAGACCTCGGCCAAGATGTACAATTACGACATCACCAAAGCCGGGCTCGACACCGACGGCGTCGCCGCCGTGAAGGCCGCCTATCTGCGCAACGGCGCCGATCCGTCGCACTTACGCTACGGTTATGTCCTAAACGGACAACAGCCCGGCTAAACGATTCGTGATGACGCCGTCGGGAGCGGCCACTTCATCGATGATGGTGAAGTGGTCGCGCCCGACGATCACGTCGAGCGTGACGGGTGCGCCCGTTTTCGCGCGCGCGTCGGCATAGTCGCGCGATTGGCGGATCAACTCGGGCAATTCGTTGCCGCCGACCGCCAAGGCGATGGGTTTGCGCGAAGCGCCGGGATCGGTCATCGGCGACAACGCGACGGCTTCCGCTTCGCTCAAGCCGAGCTTGTCGTTGATGTAGTTGTGGCGCAGCGGCTCCAATTCGAAAATGCCGCTGATCGCCAGCGCCGACGTCAGTTTCGGATGGTCGAGGGCGCTGACCGCCAGATGCCCGCCTGCCGACCAGCCGGCCGCGCAAATCCGCGTGCGGTCGGATCCCGCTTTCGCGAGCAAGCCTTCGAACGTGTCGATCGATTTGCGGATCTGGCCGACGATGTCGCGCAACGTCGCTTCCGGCGCCAACACATAGCCCGCGAAGCCGACATCGATCCCGCGCGCCAGCGGGCCTTGCGCCAAAGCCGCGAAGGTCGCGCGGGTATGGACGGGGATCTGCCAATAACCGCCATGGATCAGCAGCAAACCGGGCGCGCCCTTTTTGCCGCAAGGGTAGAAATCGACCGCTTGGCGTTCATGCGGGCCATAGGCGACGTCGAGCACGGCCCCCCGATGCCCGTCGCGGAACGCCGCACTGCGCGCGCGCCACTCGGCCAGCAATTCCTGCGAATTGGGGACGGCCGCGCCGTTGTTGTAGGCGGCGTCGAGCGCCGCGCGGGTCATTTCACGCCAATTTTCCATACGGCCGAGTTTACTGGGGCGCTTTCAATTCCGCCACCGGGGGCAAATACGTGTCCACATAAAGGTCGCTCGCCGGCGGCGCGCTCGCATACTCGGCCGCTTCCGACAGAAAGGCGTTCAACTTCTCCAAGCGCTCCTTCGTCACCACGCTGAACCCGTTGGCGCGCACATAGGGCGTCATGATCGACGTGTCGATCATGAATTTGTAGCGCGCGGTTTCGATCTCCGGATTGATCGTCGCGTCGCGCCGCGCGACCGAGCGGATCGCCTCGGGAATATCCGTCAGCGAATCGCGCATCCCCGCCAGCGTCGCGCGGATGAATTTGCGGATCGTTTCGGGATTGCGGCGCGCATATTCCTGCGTGACCAGCAAACCATTGCCCATCAGTTCGAACCCGTGATCGCCCAGCGGGAACAGAACGACGTCCTCCGGCTTCACGTTCAGCGACAGAAGATTGAAATAGGTCGTCGCGGCGAAGGCCGTGACAGCATCCGCCCCGCCGCGCGCCAGCAGCGAATCGCGCAGATTGGGCTGCACGGTCAGCCATTCGATCTTCGACGAGTCGATGTTCTGCAACCGCGACAACACGCCCCAAAGCGGGCGGATGAAATCGCCCGGCGGGTGGGCGATCTTTTTGCCGGCGAGATCGGACATCGTTTTGATGCCGGTCGATTTGAGCGTCACCAGCGCGTGCTGCCCCTTGTCCATGTAGAGGAACACGGTCGTCACCTTCGACGCGGGATTGGTGACGTTCCAGCGGACCAGCATATTCGGGTCGCCTAAACCGATGTCATAGGATCCGGCGGCGAGCTTGGCCATCGCATCGCCCGAGCCGAAGCCGCGATCGATTTGGACGTTCAAACCTTCGCGCGCGAAATAGCCGCGATCGGCGGCGATGAACCACGGGCTTTGATGGGGCTGCGGCGCCCAATCGAGGGTAAGGCGTATATTGACCGGCGCTTGCTGCGCCATCGCCGGCAGAAGCATGGCGAGAATCGCGGCGGTCGCGCACAAAGTTCGGGCAAGGAAACGCCTCAATTTCGGCATCGCTACCTCCATATCGCGGCGGACATCGCCGGCACGCAGATACGACGCAGAATGTATGCCAGCCGCGCGCGGCATAAGCGTTGCTTCTCTCTTTCGATCAAGGGAGGACCCGATGACCCGGCATAAAGACATACGGATACCCGAAGCCGGCGCCTATGTTCTGCGCCGCGCGCGCGTGCCCGCCGTGTTCTTCGACGCCACGATGCCGGGCTTGGCGGCGGATTCCGAAGGCTGCGCGCTGGTCGATCTTGCCATCGCCGACGGCAGGATCGCGCGCATCGCCCCCGCCGGATCGGCGGCGCAGGGCCCCGGCGATATCGACCTCGAGGGAAGGCTGGTCTGGGCGACGCTGATCGACATCCACACCCATCTCGACAAAGGCCAAGTGATCCCGCGCGCGATGCCCGACGGCACGCTGGACGGCGGTGCGATCGGCACGTTCGAAGACCGCAAGCGCTGGACGCACGCGGATATGCGCGCGCGCATGTCGTTCGGCCTGCGCTGCGCCTATGCGCATGGCGTGGGCGCCATCCGCACCCATCTCGACAGCCAGGAGGAAAACGCGCCGACGAGCTGGGACGTGTTCCGGGAATTGCGCGACGAATGGGCCGGACGCGTCGATCTTCAGGCCGTCGGCCTCGTCCCCCTTACTTTCTTCCACACACCTTGGGGCAAGGAATTGCCCGGCTTGGTCGCGCGATCGAAAGGCGTCTTGGGCGGCACGACCGACGCGATCGGCTATTACGATGGCGCCCGCAACGACGAGTTGGTGGCGTTGCTCGATTTGTTTTTCGAGGTCGCGGGCGCGCACGGCCTCGACGTCGACATGCATGTCGATCAATCGGACGATCCCGCCGCCTTCTCCCTGCCGCTGATCGCCAAAGCGGCGCTGCGCACCGGCTTCAAAGGCAAAGTGCTGGCCGGGCATTGCGTCAACCTCGCCTTGCAGGACGATGCGACGATCAAACGCACGGCCGAGCTTTGCGCCAAGGCGGGCGTCGCGGTCTCGACCATGCCGACGCCGATGGTCTATTTGCAGGATCGCAAACCGGGCCGCACGCCGCGCTGGCGCGGGGTGACGGCGGTGAACGAGTTATTGGCGGCGGGCGTGCCCATCGCGATCGGCGGCGACAATTGCCGCGACGCGTGGTTTCCCTATGGCGATCACGACATGATCGACACGTTCCAGCAATCGGTGCGCGTGCTGCAACTCGACCATCCGCTGACGCCGGCAATCGCCGGGGTCGGTCCGGTCTCGGCCAAGATCGCGGGCTTCGCCGGCACCGGACGCATCGTCGCAGGCGGACCCGCCGGCTTGATCCTGTTCGCCGCGCGCACGCTGAACGAATTCATGTGCCGGCCGCAAAGCGACCGTATCGTGATCAACGCGGGCGCGCGCGTGCGCGATCCTTTGCCGGATTACGCCGAACTCGACGCGACGCTCGCGGTCTGACTATTCCGCCTTCATCGGCAGATCGAGATCGAGGCGCTCGGCCAGCGCTTCGAAATCCGGCGTATGGCCGGTGGCGGCGGCGAATTGGCGCTTTTCTTCGGCATCGAGGCCGAGCCCGGTTTTGACCCAGGCGCGCAGTATCGCCAGCGCTTCGCTTTCGGTCGCGAGGTCGATCGTCTGCGCATGATGCGTGTGGACATAGGCGTTGCCCGACAACGCCACATCGCCCGCGCGCGTATTCAACACCAGCACCATCCGGCCGAGGCGCGATTCGAATTGCCGGAAGGCGGCGGGGAGCGTCACCAGAATGCGCCACCAAATCGCGCGCATGTCCGGATGCGCGTAGAACTGCTTCCAGGTGACGTCCGGATTGTCGATCTGCATCTGCTTCCAAGTCGCCTGTGCGGCCATCGACAAAGCGAATTCCTGTTCCTTGCCGATCAGCATGCGGATGAACGCGCGGATCCCGTGGACGAGTTCGCGGCTGACCGAGCCGTCTTCGAACAACGGCGCGATCGGTTTGCACACCAGCCGCCCGAACGCATCGCGGCGCAGTTTGCGCAACAGCGCCTGGCGACGCTGATTTTCGAACGCGTTGGCGGCGAGCCCGGCGATTTTGGTGAGGTTCCCGCCGGTGACGATCTCGCGCGCTTCGCGGCGCAAGCCCAGCGTGTCTTGCCCGTCATGCTTGGCGATCACGCGCTCGACGAAAGACAGCAGAATTTCCGCGCCAAAGCCTTCGAGTTTGCGCCGTTCGCCATCGGGATCGGCAACATCCGACGGTGTCGGTTCGGGCGGGGGCTGGGTCATGGCGATCGCGACTCCAATTCGAAACATGATCGCATGAATTCCTGAAGTGAGCCTAAATTGTCCAATGTTGCGCCGCAAAATATCGCGAACAGGACTGGGAAAAACGAAGGATTAACGCTAGTTTAGCGCCACGATGAGCCAAGACACTTCCGTCCCCCGGGAAGACGCCGCTCCGGCCGGCGCGGCGGAAGCGACGCCGCCGGGCGAAATCGCCGCGCCCAAGGAAGGCGGCAAGTCGACCCATTTCATCTTCGACCATAAGATCTTCACCTTACCGAATTGCAAATTCGTGCGCGAGCCGGACAAGCTCGAGCAAGGGTTATCGATCGAGTTGGGCGAGCACCGCGCGTTCCTGTCGATCACGATTCTGCAGAAGATGTTCCCGGACATGTCCGAGGACGACAAGCGGCTGATCGCACTGGCCGCGCGCAGCCTCGCTTTCGTCAGCGAGATCGTGCCGGGCGATTCCATCCCCAACGAAATCCTGAACGGCACCGCGTCGTGGAAGGTCGATCCGATCCATAAGGACCGCGCGCGCGGGCGCATCGTCGCGGCGTTGCTGGCGCAAGATGGCGGCGATCTCGACCAAGCATTGGTGCAAGGCGGCTTGAGCCCGCGTTTGAGCGAGCCCGGCTTCAAGGAGAAGCTCGATTCCGAACATGCGCGGCTTCTCGCCGCACTTGGCGTGTCGGCGGACCAGAAGGAACAATACAAAGCGCGGTTCGAGCGCGTATCGCGCGAATTCGCCTATATCGAGGGCCTGCGCGACCGCTATGCGCAGGTCAGCTCGATCGTCGAGAAACTCGCCAAGGCCGCGAAGGCCTATCGCAACGCGGGCGCCCTGGGCGAGGAGATCTACCGGGTGCGCATCCTGATCCGCAAACCGGTCGAGGAATATCGCGGGCTGTTCTACAACGTCGACGGTCAGGCGGCGGAGATCAAATCCGTCGCGCGCAAAACCGACCAGATCGTCGATTTCATCCGCCAGACGCGCGACCAGCTGCATGTGCGCTTGTTGCTCTGGGACCCGATCGTCGCCGCGTGGAAGAACGAGCACGGCGATATCCGCAGCCGGTCGCTCGAGGTTCTGCTGAAAAGCACCTATCGCTTCGTCGCGCATTACTTCCCGGCCGACGAGGAATGGTCGCTCAGCCGTTGAGCTTGGCGATCTGCCGGTCCTGCGCGCGATAGAGCAGCGTCGCGGCCAGCGCCCCCAGCAGCGCCATCGCCATATCCGATTGGGTGTCCCATTCGTCGCCTTGCGTGCCGAGGAATTCATGCGCGCCCTGGCCCAAGGCGAGTGCGGCCGCCCATTCGATCAATTCGTACGCCGCGCTGATCGCCAAACAGATCGACACGGTCAAAAACAGCACGAGCCTGGGCTGCACGATCCGGAAGACGCGGATCAGCAATTCGCGCGCGATCAAGGCGGGCACGAAGCCTTGCGCGAAATGGCCGATCTTGTCGTAAGGATTGCGGCCGAGGTCGAAGACATCCTGCAACCAAAACCCGAACGGCACGCGCGCATAGGTATAGGCGCCGCCGAGCATCAGGATCAGGCCGTGCGCCGCGATCAAGGCGAGCGTCAGCTCGGTGAAGCGGAAGCGGTCGCGCGCGGCGTAAAGGATCGGCCACGCGACGATCGCGGGCAGCACTTCCATCACCCATGTCGCGCGGTCGTAAGGTGCTAAACCGCTCGCGACGAGGCCCGCGGCCCAGAGCGCCGTCAGAATCCGGAACATGTCCCAAGTGTAGGACGTCAGCGCCGTTCGAGAAAGCCGAGGATCGCGCGCTGGCTTTGATTGGCGATGCCCACGGAATTGATCGCGAGCTCCAGCTTCGCGCGCGCGGCCAAGGCCTGCGCTTGCGACTTGCCGATATCCGCGTCGACCAGCGCGCCAAGCCCGGTGATCGTCGCGTCCATCGTGGTGCGCGCGCGTTCGGCGACGCTGTCCAGCGTGCGCGTGCGTTCGGCGAAGTAGCCCAGATGCGCCGCGACGCGCTCGCGCGCCGTGCGCACCGCCAGCAGCGCCGTTTGCGCGGGCGTGATCGACCACGGGTCGAGGCCGATGCCGGTGCTGGTCGCATCGACCGTGCGGATCGAGGTTTGACCGCCTTGGATATCGGCGATGACCTTGAAACTGCCTTCGGGCTGATCGGTCGGCGCGCTCGTCATCGTCGGCGTGACGAATTCCAGCGTGAAGGTCCAGGCCGTACCGACCGAGCCGCCGTTCATTTCGACGTCGATACTGGCCGGCGCGCCGCCGGCGAAGTCGAAGGTCAGCACGCCTTGACCGGACACGAGGCCGCCGGTCGTCGCCACCGTGCCGCCGTTATAGACCAGTGCCGCGCCGTCGGGTGCGCCGTACATGTCGTAGCGCAGCACGACCGTGCCCGGCGTGCCCAGGGGCAGGGCGAAGGTTTGCGTGCTGATCCCGAAGCCGCCCATCGAGCTTTGCGGCGCGCCGAGGGACACGCTGCTCGTGTTCGGATCGGAGGACGAGCCGATATCGGCCTGCGTTAGAAGATTGGCGCCGTCGAACGTGGCGCCGTTCGCCATGGCGTCGATCTGGCGCAGGATCGCGTCGGCGTCGTTGGCGTAGATCGCCTGCTGCTGGGGCCCCGCCCCGGCATGGGCGACGACCACCCCTTCAAGCCGGTTGAGCAGATCCGAGATATTGGTGAGGCCTTCGATCGCCGTGGTCACGGCGCCGCGCGCGCGGCCCTGGGCGCGCATCACCTCGTCCCAGGCTTTGACGTCGAATCGCGCTTGCTGGGCGACGGCGAAAACGGCCGCGTCGTCCGCCGCGTCGGAAACGCGGTAGCCGGTCTGCAGGCGTTTTTCGGCGCCGTCGATCTGCGCGCGGGCGGTGTTCATCGCGCCCAGCGCACCGAGGAGCGCCACGTTCGTATTGACCGAGTTGCCCATCGATCAACGAGTATATCACCAATTTGTTAACCATAAATTGATGATCGCAAATCGTAATTCACACTACTTTTTCGAGGAATTCGGCGACGGACCGCCGCAACGCCTCCGCATGGGCGTCGAGCTCGACCGCCTTGTCGAGCACCGATTTGGCCGCCCCGTGGACCGTTTCGGCCGACTGGGAGACCGTGCCCATATTCTCGCGCACCACGGCCGTGCCGGTCGACGCTTCGGCGACCGAGCGCGCGATTTCCTGCGTCGCGGCGTTTTGCTGCTCGACCGCACCCGCGATCGCCGTGGTGGCGCCGTTGACGCGTTCGACCGTCGCGGCGATGCCCTTTATCGCCGCCACCGCTTCGGCGGTCGCGCGTTGGATTTCGGCGACCTCGCCCGCGATCTCGCCCGTCGCGTGCGCGGTTTGGTTGGCGAGGTTCTTCACCTCCGACGCCACCACCGCGAAGCCCTTGCCCGCCTCGCCCGCGCGCGCGGCTTCGATCGTGGCGTTGAGGGCGAGAAGATTCGTCTGCCCCGCGATGCCGTTGATGAGGCCCGCGACCGCTTCGATCTTCTGCGCCGCCGCCGCCAGCGAGGCGACGGTCGCATCGACCGCGCGCGCTTGCGCCGCCGCTTCGGCCGCCACGCCGGCCGCTTCGCCCACGCGGGTCGAAATTTCGCGGATCGAGGCCGAAAGCTCCTCGGCCGCCGACGCGACGGTCTGCACGTTGCCCGACGCTTGTTCGGCCGCGGCGCTGACCGCCACCGCGCGGCTTTGCGTATCCTGCGCGGCGCCGACCATCCGGTCCGCGCCGTCGCGCAAATCGCGCGCCGCACCGCCGACCGTGTCGACGATGCCGCCGGTCGCGGCGCGGAATTGGGTCGCGATCTCGCGCGTGTTTTCAAGGCGCAGGCGCATCGCCGCATTGGCGGCGTTGATCGTTTCCGCCCCGCGCGCGAAACCGCCCTTCATGCCGCGCACGATCACGCGGCGATAGAACTTGCCCTGACGCGCGTGATCCATCGCCGCCCCCGCTTCGCGCACGAAGGCGTCGGTCGAATCGAGCAGCGCGTTCAACGAATGCGCGATATGGCCCAGCGAACCCTTCTCGTCGATCCGCACCAAGCGCGGTTCGAGATTGCCATCGGCGCCGGCGGTGGCGATCGCCGCCAGCCGATCGACGAAGCGCCAGCCTTTGGCGGCGAAGTGGATGCCGATCAAAGCGGTGACCGTCGCCACGCCGGTCAGGCCTGCAATCACGTTTTCGCCGTCCCAAAACGCGACGCCGGTCGCGGCGGCGCACAGCACCGCCGACACGCCCGAGGCGAGGCCCGCCTTAGACAGAGAAGATGAATTCGTCATAGCTCAGCCCCGCACCCTTCAAGATTTCGCCCAGACGCGCGGCCGCCTTGGCCATGCCGTCCTTGCTGCCGCCATTCGCCGCTTCGATCGCGAGCAATTCCTTGTAGATCGGCTCGACCTTCGCGACTTGTTCGGGATCCGGGCAGCGCCGATTGGAATGGTAGGACACGATTTTATTCGACGCGTTGTAGGTCGGGGTGACATGCGCGAAGACCCAATAATGGTCGCCGCCCTTCGCCATGTTCTTCACATAGGCGAAGACTTCGTCGCCCGCCGCGATGCGATCCCATAACAGCTTGAATACGCAGCGCGGCATGTCGGGATGGCGCAAAATCGAATGCGGCGCGCCGAGATATTCGGCCTCGCTATAGCCCGCCATCCGTTCGAAGACGTCGTTGCCGTAAGTGATCTTTCCCTTGGGATCGGTCTTGGAGACGATCACCTCGTCCTTGCCGAAATGCCGTTCCCGGCCGGTCGGCGTATAGGCGTATTTGGTCACCCGTCGGACTCCTTAAGGTGGAACACCGTTCGTTTGTAACCAATAAACTAAGTGCAATTTACGAGACGATAATTGACATGCATCAATTCAACCTCGTTAAATTCTGGGCATAAGACACCTTCATTTCGATTAACGGGATCGAACCCCGGCATGCCTTCTGCCTTGCTCGATCGATCACGCGTCCGACCCGATCACGCCACCATTCCAGGACTGGTGGTGGCGTTGTCGGCCGCGATGGATCTGATCGATCCGGGCCTCGCCTATCATCACAAGCGTGTCGGCATGATGGCGGGCAATCTGGCCGCCGCGATGGGATTGCCGCCGGCGGAAATCGCCCGCGCCACGCTGGCGGGAATGCTGCACGATATCGGCTATCTGGGCCGCGACGAGGGCGCTTAGACGCCGGAGGAGCGGCCGACCGACCGTTCCGCGCGGATCGGCGGGCGCATTCTGTCGATCGCCGGATTCACGCGCGATCTCGCGATTCCGGTGGCGCACCATCATTTGCCGTGGGATCGGGTGAAGGCGGTCGGGGGCCTGACCTGCGACGACGCGATCCTCGCCCAGATCCTCCACCTCGCCGATTTGACCGACCGGATGCTCGATCGCGTCAACCCGTTGCATCCGCAGGCGCGGGCGGCGCGCGCGCGGATCGACGCGCTCGACGCGAATGCGCTCGCACCGTCGGTGAAGGCCGCCTTCACCCGCGCCAGTGCTGCCGACGCGTTCTGGCTGGAAGCCGCGGCGATCGACCTCGACCGGCGCTTGGAGCGTTTGGCGGCACCCGCAGCGAGCGAAGCGCTGGTCGCCGACGATCTGACCGAATTCGGCCGGCTTTATTCGATCGTCGTCGATGCGCGTTCGGTCTTCACCGCCACGCATTCCTGGGGTGTGGCGGCCGTGTCCGAGGCGATGGGAAGGCAAGCGGGATTTTCGTCCGACACGGTGGTGGCGCTGGAACTCGCCGGGCAGTTGCACGATGTCGGCAAGCTCGCCATCGACGTCGCCATTCTGGAAAAGCCGGGGCCGCTGACGCCGGACGAATTCGCGGCGATGCGCGCGCACGCCTATTACAGCGAGGTGCTGCTGCGCCGCGTGCCCGGTTTCGACGATCTGGCGAAATGGGCGGGCGACCATCACGAACAGCTCGACGGCAACGGCTATCCCCATCGCCATACGCAAGACGCGCTGCCGCCCGAAGGAAGGCTGCTGACCGTCGCCGATCGCTATGTCGCGATGACCGAGGACCGTCCCTATCGCAGCGCCTTCACGCCGGCGCAGGCGATCGAGCGGATCGAAGCCGATGCGACGAAAGGTTTGATCGATCTGCGTTTCACGGCCTTGCTGCACGACCATCTCGACGAAATCGACGGCATAAGGCGCGAAGCCCAGCTCGAAGAGCGGCGTTTCGTCGCCGAGATCCTGGCCGACGAATAGGCACGGCAATTGCTGCGTTCCGCCCGCCTATCCGGAGGAACGCCATGCCCACCCTGCAAGCCGATCCCTATCCCTGGCCGTTCGACGGCGCGTGGACGCCCAAGAACACCGCGCTGATCGTCATCGACATGCAGACCGATTTCTGCGGCAAGGGCGGCTATGTCGATGCGATGGGCTACGACCTGTCGCTGACCCGCGCCCCGATCGAGCCGATCAAGCGCGTGCTGGCCGCGATGCGCGCCAAAGGCTACTGGATCATCCATACCCGCGAAGGGCACCGGCCCGATCTATCCGATCTGCCCGCCAATAAACGCTGGCGCTCGCAACGCATCGGCGCGGGGATCGGCGATCCGGGCCCGTGCGGGAAGATTTTGGTGCGCGGCGAGAAGGGCTGGGAAATCATCGACGAGTTGGCGCCGCTGGCGGGCGAAACGATCATCGACAAGCCGGGCAAGGGATCGTTTTGCGCGACCGACCTCGAACTCATCCTGCACCAACGCGGCATCCGCAACATCGTACTGTCGGGCATCACGACGGATGTGTGCGTCCACACCACGATGCGCGAAGCCAATGATCGCGGCTTCGAATGCCTGTTGCTGGAGGATTGCTGCGGCGCCACCGATCGCGGCAATCACGACGCCGCGATCAAGATGGTGAAGATGCAAGGCGGCGTGTTCGGCGCGGTTTCGAATTCGAAGGATTTCGTTTCCGCCTTGCCGTGACGGGGATCACTTGCGCGGGGAAAATCGGCGCGTAATCTCCTGCGCATGATTCGCCGTCGCACGTTCCTCGCCGCAGCACTCGCCGCCCTTGCCGCACCCGCCGCCGCGCAAAACGCCAAGCCCGGCGTCTTGCTGATGCACGGCAAAGGCAGCGGGCCGCAATTTCCGGCGCTGCGCAAACTCGCCGACGCGCTCGGTGCGGCGGGCTTCGCGGTCGAAACGCCCGCGATGGCCTGGTCGCGCGATCGCTACTTGCAAGGCAATGTCGAGGCGGCGTTGGACGAGATCGGCGGCCATCTCGACAAGCTGGCGCGCGGCGGCGCGACGAAGCTGTTCCTCGCCGGGCATTCGCTTGGCGCCACCGCCGCGATGGCCTTCGCCGCCAAGCGCGGCCGCGTCGCCGGCGTGGCGATGATCGCGACCGGCCATGTGCCGCGCGGCTATTTCCTGGGCCAGGGGGCGAGCGCCCCGGTGCGCGAGTCGATTCTGGCCGCGCGCGCGATGGCGGCCGCCGGCAAGGGGGCGGAGATCGCGAGCTTCGCCGACAACAACCAAGGCCGAACGATGACCGCGCGGATGACGGCCGACGATTATCTTTCGTGGTTCGATCCCGATCTGGGCTTCGACCCGCGCGACACGATGGCCCAAGCCCCCTGCCCGGTGCTGTTCGCCATCGGGCGCGACGACATTCTATTTCCTATCGCGCGCACGCAATTCTTCGACAAGCTGCCGCCCGATCCGCGCCATAAGTTCCTGGAAATGGCGGGCGGACATATCGACGGCCCAGCGACGGCTTCCGACGCTACAGCCGGCTTTTTGCGGAGCTTGCTATGAGGCCGCATATCACCGTTCTGACGCTGGCCGTCAGCGATCTCGAGCGCGCTTTCGCCTTCTATCGCGACGGGCTGGGTCTGCCGAGCGAGGGCATCGTCGGGCGCGAATTCGAACACGGCGCCGTCGCGTTCTTCAAGCTCGCGGGCGGCGTTTCGCTCGCCCTGTGGGCGCAGAAGGATCTCGCGCACGATACCGGCCTGCCGGTCGCGCCGCTCTGCCCGACCGGGTTTTCGATCGGCCATAACGTGAGGACGCGCGGCGAAGTCGATTCGACGATGGCGCAAGCCGAACGCGCGGGCGCGTCGATCGTCAAACGCCCGCAAGACACATTCTATGGCGGCTATGCGGGTTACTTCCGCGATCCCGACGGACATCTCTGGGAGATCGTGTGGAACCCGGCACTGATGCCGCCGGACGACGAAGCCTAAACCTCGATATTGTCGATCAGCCGCACGTCGCCCAGCCACGCGGCGACAAGCAACCGCGCGGGCGCATCCGCGCGCGTCAACGGCTTCAGATCGGCTTCGCCGCGCAATTCGAGATACTCGACCCGCGCGAAGCCCGCCGCCTCGATCGCCTTCGTCGCATCGCGCAACACCGGCTCCGCCGCTTCGCCCGCGCGCAAGCGCGTCGCCGCCGCGCGCAAGGCTTGCACGAGTTTCGGCGCGGTCGCGCGATCCGCCGGCGAAAGCCGGACATTGCGCGACGACATGGCGAGCCCGTCGGTTTCGCGCACCGTGGCGCAGGGCACGATCTCGATCGGGATATCCAGATCCTTCGCCATGCGCTTCACGACATGGACTTGCTGGAAATCTTTCTCGCCGAAGAAAGCGAGATCGGCCTGGGTTTGCATGAACAATTTCGCGACGACCGTGGCGACGCCATCGAAATGGCCGGGGCGGAACGCACCGCACAGACCTTCACTCACGCCGCTCACCGACACATTGGTCGCGAAACCGTCAGGATAGATCTCCTCGGCATTCGGCGCGTAGAGCATATGCGCCCCCAGCGGCGCGAGTTTCGCCGCGTCGGAATCCTCGGTGCGCGGATAGGCGGCGAGATCGGCGGCCGAATTGAACTGCTTGGGGTTCACGAACAGCGTGACGATCACGCGATCGGCCCGCGCCAACGCCGCGCGCACGAGGCTGAGATGCCCTTCATGCAGCGCGCCCATGGTCGGTACGACGGCGATCTTCGCGCCCTGCTTGCGCCACGCCGCGACGGTCGCGCGCAATTCGGCCAGCGTGCGGACGATCGGCACGCTCATGCCGCGTTCCCTTTCGGCGCGTCGCCGAACACATGTTCGGCGGCCGGGAATTTGCGCGCGCGCACGTCGGCGGCATAGGCGGCGATCGCTTGATCCGCCGTCTCGCCCAGCGCCGCATAGCGTTTGACGAATTTCGGGCGGAAATCCGCGAACGCGCCGAGCATATCGTCGACGACCAAGATCTGGCCGTCGCACGCGGCCGAGGCGCCGATCCCGATGGTCGGGATCGAAATCTCCTTCGTGATGCGCGCGGCGAGACTGTCGGGGATTTTTTCGAGCACGACGGAGAATGCGCCCGCGTCGGCGACGGCATGCGCGTCGCGCAAGATGCGCTCGCCATCGGCCCCGCGCCCTTGCACGCCGTAGCCGCCGAACGCGTTGACCGATTGCGGCGTCAGGCCGATATGCGCCATCACCGGAATGCCGCGCGCCACCAGGAAGGCGATCGTTTCGGCCATCGCGACACCGCCTTCGAGCTTCACGGCCGCACAGCCCGTTTCCGCCATCACGCGCGCGGCGTTGCGGAAGGCTTGATCGGGGCCTTCCTCGTAGCTGGCGAAGGGCATGTCGACGACCAGCAATGCGCGCGACACGCCGCGGCGCACCGCCTTGCCGTGCAGGATCATCATGTCGAGCGTGACGCCCAGCGTGGATTGCAGACCGTGCAGCACCATGCCCACGCTGTCGCCGACCAGCACCACGTCGCAATGCGCGTCGACCAGCTTGGCGACCGGCGTGGTGTAGGCGGTGAGACACACGATCGGCGTGCCGCCTTTGGCTTTGGCGATCGCGGGGGGCGTGAGGGCCGTGCTCTTCGTGGAAGCGCTCACGTGCGTACTCCTGTCGTCAGTCCTCGGCGCTATGTGCCATAATTTTGTGCGCCTGCGAAGAAAACAGGCGCGAACGCACGACAGCGCTGCGTGCGGCGCACGGGTTCGCGGAAAAATTGTTTCGAAACGCGGCCTTGGCGGCTTGAAGAATGGCGGGCGCGACGTCATTTCCTGGGGCAATTCTTCGAAACGGCCGCGTAGACTGCGCCGGAATTCGCCAACGGAGACGCGCATGACCGAATACACGCCCCCGAAAGTGTGGACCTGGAACAAGAAGCCCGGCGCCAATGTCGCCGCCCTCAACCGGCCGATCGCGGGCGCGACGCACGAAAAGGAGCTGCCGGTCGGCAAGCATCCGCTCCAGCTTTATTCGCTGGGCACGCCCAATGGCGTGAAGGTCACGATCATGCTGGAGGAATTGCTCGCCGCCGGCCACAAGGAGGCCGAATACGACGCGTGGCTGATCAAGATCGGCGAGGGCGATCAATTCGGCAGCGGCTTCGTGGGCGTGAATCCGAATTCGAAGATCCCGGCTTTGCTCGACCGCAGCGGGCGCAAGCCGATCCGCGTGTTCGAATCGGGTTCGATCCTATTCTATCTCGCCGAGAAATTCGGCGCGTTCCTGCCCAAGGATGGCGCGGGCCGGACCGAGGCGATGAACTGGCTGTTCTGGCAGATGGGGAGTGCCCCGTATCTCGGCGGCGGGTTCGGCCATTTCTACATGTACGCGCCGACGAAGATCGAATACGCGATCGATCGCTTCTCGATGGAAACCAAGCGCCAGCTCGACGTGCTCGACCGGCGCTTGGCGGAGACGCCCTATCTGGCGGGCGACGAATACACGATCGCCGATATCGCGACCTTCCCGTGGTATGGCGGCCTCGCAAAGGGTTGGCAGTACGGCGACGCGGCGACGTTCCTGTCGACGCACGAGTACAAGAATGTGCTGCGCTGGGCCGAGGCGATCTGGGCGCGCCCGCCGGTGAAGCGCGGGCGCATGGTCAACCGCATGAGCGGCGACCCGTCGGAACAGCTGCGCGAACGCCACGACGCGAGCGACTTCGACACGAAGACGCAGGACAAGATCGGGACGTGACGGATTTGGCGGCGGGGCGGGTGTGACGCCCTGCCCCATTCCGGCCAGGCATCGCCGGCACTAGAGTCTCCCCCGGCGGCGCGTATCGATGCCGGCCCGGGGAGAAATCGCATGCTTGAATATCATGTCGCCGCGCGCCGGATCGACGCGCATGGCGCAGTCGCGACGGCCAAATCCGCCGAGATCGTCTTGGACACTGATCTGTCCGGGCGGCAAGACGCGCTCAACCCCGCCGAGCTGCTGCTCGCCGCCATCGCCGCTTGCATGTTGAAGGGAATCGAACGGGTCATGCCGATGATCCGTTTCGAATTGCGCGGCGTCGAAATCGCGCTGCACGGCAAGCGCCAGGACAATCCGCCGAAAATGACCGAGATCGACTACGACATCGTCGTCGATACGGACGAGTCCGACCAGCGGCTGGAATTGCTGCACAAGAACATCCGCAAATACGGCACGATCTCGAACACGATCGCGGCGGCGGCGAAGCTGGAAGGCCGCGTGCGGCGCAAGGGCTGATGCCCGCGCGCGCGAAGCGCGTGGCGTGCCGTTGCAGGCGAATCTGGGCACCATTGGCGACGGCGCTCGTGCGTCGTCCGAAGCCGATTGGCGAATAGGCGCCGCCATCGGATATCGCACCAGGGCAAAGAAGGGCAAGGGCTAGGCTCTCCGGTTGACTCGATCGCGCCCGGAATGGCAGCCTTCAAGCTGTTCGGAATTAGCATCCAAAAAAATGTTGGGTATTCCGCCATATCGGCGTCATGCCTGGGCATCCACGACTTCCCTGCACCGCATCGTCGGGCATGCGCGAACCGGCTCGGTGCCGTCGCTGGTGACGATTGTCGGGAAACTGGAACTGCACAAGATAGATGCCGTCGGGGAGAAAGAAGACTGTGCTGACCATCTGGGGTGGGCTCAAGTCCAATAACGTCCAGAAAGTCGTATGGACCGCCAACGAACTCGTCCTAAAATATGTACTTGTTCCCGCCGGTATGGAGCACGGCCTGACCGGTTCTGCTGAATTCAGGGCCCTCAATCCGAATGGTTTAGTGCCGGTCATCGACGACGGTGGTTTCGTATTGTGGGAATCGAACGCGATCGTCCGGTATCTGGCCGCGATGTACGGCGACGCGCACTTTTTCCCGACCGATATCCGGGCGCGTGCCTTGGTCGACCGATGGATGGATTGGGCGAATCTCCAGTTCTATGCGGCGATGGGCCCTGCCTTCCACCAACTGGTGCGTACCGAAGCGGACAAGCGGAATCCGCTTCTGATTGAGGAGTCCCTGGCGAAAGCCGAGAAATTCGCGGAGATTCTCGACCAGCATCTCTCCGACAGGGAATTCGTCAATGGTGATCACTTCTCGGCGGCAGAGATCTGCCTCGGCGTGATCGTCCATCGCTGGATGGGGCTGCCGGCGAAGAAGGCGGTGCGGCCGAATTTACAACGGTGGTACCGGACGGTCAGCGAACGGGATTCCGCGAAAGGGATATTGAATCTCCCATTACGATGAAGGCCCGTTCCTCGGCCCGGGCTTCCGCGATATTCCTGTTTAAATGGATTGATCGTCCTTGGACGATTTAGCCTCGAAAACACGCTCGCAGAATAGCGCCGTTTTTATTCGGCGCGTGGCGTCCCCGAGAGGAATCGAACCTCCGACCTACAGTTTAGGAAACTGCCGCTCTATCCTGCTGAGCTACGGGGACCAAGGCCACGCGGATGAGGCTTATAGCATAGGCCCCAAAACGCCGCCTAGTTGGCGGCGGGAACCGCCGCTTCGCGGGCGGCGCGATTGGCCGCCGCCTGCTGCATCGCCAAGCGATAAGCCACGTAATATTTATAGATATTGCCGACGTAATGGACCGTTTCGGCGCCCACGATGCGCGCCGCCGCGACCTCGACATTGTCGAACCAGACATTGGGATCGAGGCCCATTTGCGCCGCGCGACGGCGGAACTTGCGCAGATTCCCCGGCCCCGCGTTATAGGCGGCGAAAGTCAGCAGCGTGCGGTCGACGTCGTCGAGTTCGGGATCGTTGACGTAGCGCTTGCGCAACAGCGCCATCACCTCCGCCCCCGCCTTGATGTTGAGATCGGCGTCGTGCGCCACGCCCTTGATGGCGATGGGCGGGGCTTCGGCCGTGCTGGGCAGCAATTGCATGATGCCGACGGCGCCGCGCGGGCTGACTTGCGTCTGATCGAGGCGCGATTCCTGATAGCCCTGGGCGGCCAGCAGCAGGAAATCGATATTGGCGGCACCGGCATGGCGGCGGAAGCTTTCGACCATCGCTTCGAAACGCGCGGCATCGGCCGCGGCGGCGGCGTTGCGCACCGTCGCGCGCCCGCCGTAATAGCGGCGCAGGATCGTCGCGCCGAAAGCGGTCTTTTCCTTGCGCGCGGCGAAGAATTCGTCGAGCTCGGCCTTCAGCAACGGCGAATCGGGGCGGATCGCCCAGGCGATTTCTCCGCCGCTGTTGAACACGATATCGGGCCGCTGGGTCAGCTTCTTGTCCGCGCGCGCCCAGAACCCGGCGACATGCGAATCCGCGATCGCCCAGGGCAGCAAGCCGGCGGCGACCATCTGCAATACGTCTTCGGTCTGCAAGCGCGGCGAAAGCTTCACGATCTCGATCGGCGCCAGACTGCGCTTGGCGAAATCGGCGTTGATCGCGCCGATATGCTCGATATAGCTCGTACCCTCGCGCACCGGCATTTCGCGGCCCGCGAGATCGTCGAGCCCGGCGGGCTTGATGGGCGAAGCCGGGCCGGTCACGAGAATCTCGTCCACGCCGGTCAACCACGGCCGCGCGAAATCGACGATTTCCTCGCGCTTCGCGGTGATCGTGAGATTGGCGGCGACCGCATCGCCCCGCCCGTTCAGCAACGCCGCGAACATCTTGTCGCGCGGCGTGGGCACGAACACGACGCGGATCGGCAGGCCTTTTTTGGCGCGGCGCTTGTTGAGCCAAGTTTCGAATTCGCGGCCGAACTCGGCCGCCACGCCCATCTCGCGGCCCTTGTCGATGAAGAAATGGGTCTTGCTATAGGGCACGATCAGCCGGAACGCGCGCTCCGTCAGAATCGTGTCGAGATCGCCGGTGCGCACACTGACCGTGGGAAGTGCAACCGGTTTGGCTTGGGCCGCGACCGGTGCCGGTGCGGCAAGCGCCGACAGCAACAGAATCGCGGCGGCGAGGCGCTTCATTGCGCCGCCGCGCCCGCTTTCGCCGCTTGATTGGCGCGGCCGAACCCGTCCACCGCGCGGATCACCGCCAGCGTCAGCACATAGATCAGCGCCACCATCACCGGCACCAGATCGACGCGGCCCATATCGATCAACACGCCCGCGACGAAGGGCCCGATCAGGAAGCCGATGTCGAAGCCCGAATAGACCAGGCCGAAAGTTCGGCCCGTGGCGCCGGGCGGCGACACCTTCTTCACCAGCAAATCGCGCGACGCGGACGTGACGCCGATCGCGAAACCGGCCAGCACGAAGCAAAGCTCGGCGAAGCCGTAGCCTTGGCCGGGCAGCAGAATGGCGGCGATCGCGGCACCCGCGACCAGCAGCCCCACGCCCGCGACGAGTTCGTGGCGCTGGGTCGCGTCGGCCATAAAGCCGCCGATCAGAATGCCCACCGCCTGCGCCGCCAGGAAGAACGTCACCGCCAGCGTCGCGGTCTGGTAGTCGACCGAATGGATCAGCGACAGCGTGGCCGCCCCGAAGGATTGCACGGCGCCGCCCGCCATCGACGTCAGCGCCAGATAGGCGAAAGCGGTCAGCAAGGCCGGCATCGCCATCAGCTTGGCGAAGCCGCGCGCGATCTCGCGCGGGCTTTCCTTGCGGATCGCCGAGCCCGGGGCGGGCCCCGCCCCCAGCAGATCCTTCGCCTGCCAGACGATCAGCGCCTGGGAAAGACCATAGGCCAAAGCGAGGATCAACGCCGTGCGCCAGCCGAAGGTGAACGCCAGCGCCGAAAGCAGAACGGGCGCCGCCGCGTAGCCGATCGTGCCGCCGAAGGCGTGGATCGCGAAAGCGCGGCCGATCAAATGGGGCGACACGCGGCTCGACAGGATCGAAAAATCGGCCGGGTGGAACACCGAATTGCCCGCGCCCGCCAGGAAGGCGAGCGGGAACAGCATCCAGAACTCGGTCGCGAAAGCCATGCCGCCCATGCCGATCGACAACGCGGTCGTGCCCCAGGCCAGCGTCTGCCGTCCGCCATGGCGATCGACGATGATGCCCACGAAAGCCTGACCGAAACCGGACGCCGCGTAGAAGGTCGAGATCACCAGCGCCAACGCCGCGTAGCTCACGCCGAACTCCGCCTGCAACAGCGGGAACATCGGCGGCAGCGCGAATTGGAACAAATGGCTGGTCGAGTGGACGAGGCCCACGGTGCCGATCACCGCGACGTCGCGGGTGGGGATGGGCGAAGGGGCGGCTGCGGTCGCGGTCATATGGGGGTTACTCTGTCGGGATCGCGGCCGAAATTACGCCGCACATAATCGATACCGTCGGTTTCGGCGATATCGAGCGAAGCATGGGGCCGCGAAAGGGCGGAACGCTTGCCGTCCTCCCACACGCTCCACAGGTAATGGGGTTTGACGCCGGGCACGCGCCACGTCTCGATCATCAATTCGATCATCGCGGGCCCGCTCACAAGCGCTTGGCCCGTTCCATCGCGGCGACGAGCTGGGCGCGAATGCCCGGCTCCATCGCCGAATGGCCGGCATCGGCGACGACGTGATAGCGCGCTTCGGGCCAAGCCTTGGCCAGCAGATCGGCGCTGACGATCGGGCACACCATGTCGTAGCGGCCTTGCACGATCGTGCCGGGGATGTGGCGCATGCGCGGCACATTGTCGATCAACGCGTTCTCCGCCATGAACAACCCGTTGCGGAAATAATGCGCCTCGATCCGCGCGAGCCCCAGCGCCATGCGATCTTCGGAGAAGGCCTGCACGGTTTCGGGGCTGGGCAGCAGCGTCGAGCACGAACCTTCGTAAGCGCTCCACGCCCGCGCGGCGGCGAGATGGATGGCGGGATCGGGGTCGATCAAGCGGCGCCAGTAATTGCCGAGCAGATCGGAACGCTCGTTTTCCGGCAGATGTTCGGCGAAGGCGCGCCATGCCTCGGGGAAGACGTTGCCGATGCCGTAGAGGAACCATTCGAGTTCCAGCTTCCGGCCCAGGAAAATGCCGCGCAACGTCAGCGAGCGCACGCGTTCGGGATGGGTTTGCGCATAAGCCAGCGCCAGCGTCGAGCCCCACGATCCGCCGAACACGTGCCAGCGATCGATGCCCAGATGCAGGCGCAAGCGCTCCATATCCGCAACCAAAAGCGGCGTCGTGTTGTCGTCGATCGCGCCATGCGGCGTGGATCGCCCCGCCCCGCGCTGGTCGAACACCACGATGCGATAGTGGTAGGGATCGAAGAACCGGCGATGCGCGGGTGTCGCACCCGCCCCCGGCCCGCCATGCAGGAAAATCACCGGCACGCCGCGGGGATTTCCGCTTTGCTCCCAATACATCGAATGCCGGTCGTCCAGGCGCAAAAAGCCCGTGCCGTAGGGATCGATGGGCGGAAAAAGATCGGTGCGCGAAGTCGCGTCGGGGGCGGGCATGACGGGGCACTTTGCGCCCGCGTTCCGGGCGGGGTCAAGCAGCAGGCAAGGCGTTGACGCGCATGCCTGGAACGCCGCAGAGTCGGGGCCGCATGAACCGCATGAACCGCTTTTACCGCCTTCGCGGCGCGCTGGTCGCGTCCGCCCTTGCCCTTTCGGCTTTGACGCTGGGCGCTTGCGCGCAAAACCAAGCGACCGGCCGCTCGCAATTCGTCACCATGTCGGCGGCCGACGAAGCCAAGATCGGCGCCGACGAGCATCCCAAGGTGCTCGAAGCGTTCGGCGGCGCCTATAACAACCCGCGCCTCGCCGCCTATGTGCAGCGCGTGGGCGAGCAGCTGGCGCGCCGGTCGGAGCTGCCCGATCTCAAATTCACCTTCACGGTGTTGAATTCGGACATCTACAACGCTTTCGCGCTGCCGGGCGGCTATGTCTACATCACACGCGGCTTGCTGGCGCTGATGGGCAGCGAGGCGGAACTCGCCTCCGTCCTCGGCCACGAAATCGGCCACGTCACCGCGCGCCACACGGCCGAGCGGATGGCGCAGACGACCGCCGCGAATATCGGCGCCACGATCTTCTCGATCGGCGTGGCGATCCTCACCGGCTCGGGCGACGCGGGCAATCTCGCGGGCCAAGCCTCGGGCGCCATTGCGGGCACGGTGCTCGCCTCCTATTCGCGCGAGCAGGAATTCGAGGCCGACAAGCTGGGCGTGCGCTACATGTCGGTCGTCGGCTACAACCCCGAGGAAGCGGCCGATATGCTCGCCAAGCTCGGCGAGGGGGCGCGGCTGGAAATGCGGATCGCCGGGCGCTCGCCCGACGAAGCCGATCAATTCTCGATCATGCAAACCCATCCGCGCACCGCCGATCGCGTGCGCGAAGCTTTGGCCGCCGCGCGCGCGCAAGGCTTGGTCGTAAACGCCAATCCGCGCGAGAATGTCGAGGAATATTACGCCGCGATCGACGGCATGGCGGTGGGCGGCGACGCCGAGGCGGGTTTCGTGAAGGGCCGCACCTTCACCCATCCCAAGCTGCGCTTCCGCTTCGAAGCGCCCGAGAAATACCGGCTGAGCGACAGCCAGGACGCGGTGCGCGCCACCGGGCCCGACGGCGCGCAGATCACCTTCGACATGCGCCGCGGCCGTGCGGCCGATCCCGCGACCTTCCTGACCGGCGAATGGGCGCGCGGCGCGCAGCTTTCGGGCGTGGAGCGCATCACGGTCAACGGCATGCAAGCCGCGACCGCCGCGACGCGGCTGCAAGGACAGAACGGGGCCGTCGATGCGCGGCTGGTCGCGATCCGCATGCCGGACGGCGCGTATTTCCGCATCCTGTTCCTCGCCCCGCCGCAGGTGATGGCGCGCAATGCCGAGGCGTTCCGGCGCACGACCTATTCGGTGCGTTCGCTGACCGCGCAGGAAGCGCAAGCGGCCGAGCCGTTGCGCATCCGCCTGGTGCGCGCCGCCGCCGGCGATAATTTCGACTCGCTCGCGCGCCGCATGACGGCGAATGACGGATTCGAGCGCGAGCGCTTCCGCATCATCAACGGGATGCGCGAAGGCGAAGCGCCGGTCGCCGGGCGGCTCTACAAAATCGTCGCGGAGCGCTGAGCCCCGTTCGGCCGCCGATCGTCGAACACCTCATGGTGAGCTTGTCGAACCATAAGGCGTTCGACGCCTCTGGTTGTTTTTCTCTGAATTTCATTGTTGACTTTACGTTCTCCGTGGACTAGTTTTGTACTCATGCGATCTGCCCGGCTTATTCGAGGGCATTTCGCCACGTGGTTTCATCCTGCTGGGTCTCTCATGTCGTCGTAAACCTTGTGCCGGCGCATCCGCGTTGGCCGCAATCGCGGAGTTTTGCCCGATGTCTGCCCTGCCCCGTTTGCCGTTCGAAATGTCCGACGACGATTACGGCATCCCGTTCCAGATGCCGGGGAATTCGTCGTCGTTCTTCGATTTGGATAGCGATGTCGGGTTGGGCTTTCCCACCCGCCGCGCCGATAACATCAAGGTCCAGACGATCCTGGGCAATGCCGGGGATCTCGACCTCGCCAAGACCGACGGCCCCACCGGCTGGGGGCTCTATACGCTCGACGACGCGATCCGCGGTTATCAGAAGCGCAACGATCTGAAGGTCGATGGCTGGCTGCGGCCGGGCGGGCCGACCATCACAAAAATGCGCGACCAGTTCGGCGGGACGTTGGGCAAATACCCGGCCCCGAGCCCGCGCGAGGTCGACGCGCATCACGACCGCCTCGCCCAGGGCGAGCCAGGCTTGCTCAACGGGACTTACGGCGAATTGAAGCTGGCGCCGATCCCCGGCCTGCCGGCGCCGGACGCGGACATGACCGGCTCGAACCGCTCGATGGCCGAATATCTCCAACGCCATCGCAGCGGTTTGGCGGACGCGCCCGAGACGCTCGCGGCTTATGTCCGCAATCAGGGCCTACCCGGCATCGTCCAGGCGCGTGACTTTGTCGAGCAGTGGGACCAGACCAAGCCCGGCCAGGGCGGCGATGCGATCCGCGCGATCCTGTCGGCGCTGGGCGATACGCCGGACCTGCAACGCCAATTCTTCGGCGGCCCGATCGCCAATAACCGCCCAATCGGGATTCGCATCGGGGATATGGGCGGCGAAATCAGCGATCTGGTGCATCGCCCCGGCGAAGATAAAGGCGTCGCAACACCGCTACCCCATCGCCCCGGCGAAGAAGGCCCGGCAGTCCGCCAGCCTTACGCGCCCTTGCCGCCGCTGTCGCGCGACGGGCTGCTCGATCCCGAGTACGTCAAGGCGTTCGGCGAGCGCTTGGACGCCAAGCGCGCGTTCGAGGAAGAGCAACGCGCCAACGCCGTCTACGACGACGGCTTGCTCGACGCCAACAACTGGCCGCCGCATTTGCGCGCCCGCTTGCTCGGCGATGCGCCGGTCAACGACGATACGAACCGGAACTTCAGTGGGAACGACCGGCTGCAGCTCGCCGATGCGCCGGAAGCGACAGACGAGAACGACGCCACGCCGGTTCAGATCGCGCAGGCACCGGATACCGAGGATGGACAACTCGCTCAAGCAAGCGATGCCCCGCCGGAGAGGAATCGCGCGGCGGCCGTCCCCGATCTCGACGATCTCGTGCGACAGGCGCAATCGTCAAAACGCTGGTTTGGCGAAAGCAAGGAATGCGTCGGCTTGGTGAAGAAGGCGGCGAATCTTGGCCATACATCGACCTGGCGCGCGGGCGACGCGATCAAGGCGACCGACGATCCCCCGCTGAAACCCGGCACCGCGATCGCTACGTTCCGCCCCGATAAGAACGGCGACATCCGCTATCCGCAGGATCGCGACAAGCCCGGAGAACCGCGCACCCGCCGTCACGCGGGGGTCTTCATGGGGTATGGCGAGCAAGGCGATCGGAAAGGTATTTTTGTTCTCGATCAGTTTAACGGAAGCGCCAGAGATCCGGCGCGAGATCAAGGACAAGCCCGGGTTCGCTTCTATCCCTTCGAGCGTCGGCAAGGCGAAGGTGGTTATAGCGCAGGTGAATTTTCGGCAATCCGCGCTAAACACCCATAGAGGACGATACGATGTTTAAATTAGCGACGATCGTTCTAGGTGGCTTATTGGCGGCAACTTTACAGCCATCGATTTGCGAGGCGGCTGAAGTCGTGACGCGTTGCCCACCAGCTTCACCGATAGATGGAAAATCGCCGTTGCACGACGTCACCTTGCTGCACTTTGGCGACGTGCCGCTCGGTGGTGGTATCGAGACAGCGTTGGCGATCGAGGGTTCGCGCCACAGTTACGATCTTGTCGAAATGGAAGCATCTGATTTCCGTCATGCCGCTCTGGAGTGCACGTATGGCGAGATCGAAGCGGAAATAACACAAATCGTTAAAGTGCCGATCCCTGGCCTTCTGCTTCGCTGCGAAAGTATCAGTCGGCGTGTCTCGGCACATGACCGGGAATGGGATTTGGAGCGCTACTGGTGCACATCGCGGGTCGAATGATGCGTGGCGAGCGATCGAGACGCGACTGAGGGAGTTCGGCAATGTCCGCTATCGCTAGAATCTTGTTCTGCGCCATCACGCTCGTTCTTGCCGGCGCGGCGATGGCGGAGGAGAAGATCGAGCCCCCGCCGTATCCGAGAGAGAAGCCGGATATCCTCGATCCTCTTATCCCGCAACCCGACATTGATGAGTTGCGTCTTCGCCCGGCCGGCAACACGCTGGATGGGAAAATCGTGCGGCGCTATCTTGAGACGGCGGAAGGGAAGCGGTTTTTGGAAAGCTGGCCGCTCAGCGACTTCGAATTGAAGGACCTCGCCATTCTCGTCGGTCGCCACCGTATCACCGGTGGCAAGCAGCCCGATCTCGTGTTCATGCTCGTGCCAACGAAGGAGCCGGAGTATGGGGTCTACGGGCCGCTCGGTTGGGACGCAGCCGCGCTCGTAAAGCGCGACGGTAAATGGCGCATAGCCGTTTCAATGAGCGGCTATGGCGACAGGAAATCGGGGGTGATTTTGGTCCCGACCGAACCGATCTGGGGCACGTTCCCGGACCCGGATGATAAGGTGACCGGATACGGACCGATCTTCCAAGTGCCGCCGTCGCGCGACGGGCGTCCGACAATGATCAATAACGAGAATGGCGTTTTCTGGGACGGCCAGGAATGGCAATTCTTCTGCTGGCGCTATTGCACCGAGGGGACGGGATAACCGGCCCTAATACGCGTTTTCCTTGCCGAGCACGGCGATCGGCGTCAGCGCCAGGATCTTCAGATCGAAGATCAGCGACCAATTATCGATGTAGTAAAGGTCGAACTGCACGCGCCGGCGCATCTTCTCGGGCGTGTCGGTTTCGCCGCGCAGGCCGTTGACCTGCGCCCAGCCGGTGATGCCCGGCTTCACGCGGTGACGGGCGAGATAATCGTCGATGATCTTGGCGTATTGCTCGTTGTGCGCGACCGCGTGCGGGCGCGGGCCGACCAGCGACATGTCGCCCTTCAGCACGTTCAAAAGCTGCGGCAATTCGTCGAGCGAGGTCTTGCGCAGGAAACGGCCCACGCGCGTCACGCGCGGATCGTCGCGCGTCGCCTGGGGCACGTGCGGCGCCTCGACCCTTCCGTGATACATCGAGCGGAATTTGTAGACGACGATCGGGTTGTTCGCGAAGCCGTAGCGCGGCTGGCGGAACAGGATCGGCCCCGGGCTGTTGAGCTTGATCGCGAGCGCCACGAGCGCGAGCACCGGCGACAGCAGCACGAGCAGCAAGGCGCCCAGCACGCGATCTTCGAGCGCCTTCAGCACCAAGCTCCAGCCCGAAAGCGGGCGCTCCAGCACCGACAACATCGGAATGCCGGCGATGGCGTGGAAGCCGCGTGCGGGCAGATAGGTGCCGATGTAATCGGGGCAGAGCTTCACGTCGACCGGCACGGTTTTGAGCTTCTTGATGAGTTCCTGCAAATCCGACGACGCCTGCCACGGCATCGCCACGATGATCGCATCGACAGCACCAGTCTTGGAATGCGCGATCAGATCGTCGACCGTGCCCGCGACCTTGTGGCCTTCGAGTTCCGGCGGCAGCCGGTCCTTGCGATCGTCGAACACGCCGATGATCCGGTATTCATGCGTGTCGACGTCGGCGAGATGTTTGAGGAAGGCGCGGCCCATCTCGCCCGCGCCGATCACCGCGACGTTCTGCGCGAGCCGCCCGTCGACGCGCCATTTGTCGAGTTGCAGCAGCAGCAGCAGGCGCACCAGGATCAGCGCGCCGAAACCCAGCGCGAACCAGCCGATCATGAAGGCGCGGCTGAACGCGACCGACGTCTGGGTGAAATAGGCGAGCGCGATCAAGCTCGCCATCACCGCCGTCCACGCCATCGCGATTTTGCCGAACTGGCTGGCGAGGCGCGACAGATTGGCGAAGACGTAAAGCCGCGCGAGCTGGAAAAAATTCGCGGCCAGAATCACCGCCGCCAGTACGGCGATCAGATAGAGATCGGGCAGCGACCAGGAATCGTGACGCGCCCAATACGCGACGATCGCGGCCAAAGCGACCGCACCCAGATCGGCCGCCCGCAACGCCCCCAGCACGAGGGTTTGCAGATCGGCCGCAACGACGGCGTTTTTACGTTTCATACCAATGTGTTGCCCGAGTATCGGGGAGTGCGAAGCGGGCGCGAGCATAGGGCAAATCTCCGTGCCACGAAAGCGTCGTCTCGGGACAGAACGGTTGAGAGGGGTGTAGGCTTCCACGGCGATGTTTCCGGAAGGCGATGATCCGCTCCTGCTTTGGGGGCTCTTGATCGTGCTGGGCTTGGCCGTGGGCCAGGCGCTGCGCTTGCGGTTGATGGCGCGCGCCGAGGCCAAGGCCGCCGCCGAAAACGAAACCGAGGAAATCCGCATCGTTCGCCGCCAGCCGCTGCGCCCCGCCGTCGCCGGGCCCCGGACGACCGGCGCCGTGCCCTTCGCCGCCAACGCCTCGGGGGCCGCCCCCGATCCCGAGGAAACCGTCCGGCGCCTCGCCCGCACGCTGATGAACTTGGCCGCCAAGCGCGATCCGCGCTCGGCCGCGATGGCGCGCCGCGCCTCGGCCCGCGTCACGGCTTTGGCCGCCGCCCACGGGATCGGCGGGCCGGATGTCGAACGCGCGGCGATGGCCGCGATGCTGGTGAAGCTCGGCCCCGCCGCGTTGCCGCCGTCCTTGCAGGTCGACGGGCCCGTCGGCGCCTTTCCGGGCGAGATCATGGATCACGCGCGCCTGGACGGGCCGATCCCCGAACTGGTACGTGCCGTGCGCGACGGCGCTTCGGTGCCGCCGCATTTGGAAAAACATGTCGCCCTTATCCGCGCGGCGATCGAGAACTGAGATGCTCCCCGACGATACCGTCATCTACGCCGTCGGCGACGTGCATGGCTATGCCGATATCCTCGACACGCTGCATGATCGCATCCGCGAGGATGCGGCCAAACGCGATGCCACGCGCCGCGTGCTGGTGCATCTGGGCGACTATGTCGATCGCGGCCCCGATTCCAAGGGCGTGCTGGAGCGCCTGACGCGCGACTGGCCGGGCTTCGAACGCGCCGATCTGATGGGCAATCACGAAGCCCTGATGCTCGATTTCATCGACGACACGCGCGAGCCCGATTTGTGGTTCCGCAACGGCGGGCTGGAGACGATGGAAAGCTACGGCGTCGCCCGGAACCTTTCCCCGGCTGCGCAGCGCGCCGGCCTGACCGCCGCCTTGGGCGAAGCGGGCCTTGCCCAGCTGCGCGCCCTCAAAAGCCATCACCGGGTCGGCGGCTATTTCTTCGCCCATGCCGGGGTGCGCCCCGGCGTGCCGCTGGACGCCCAATCACCGCTGGACTTGATGTGGATCCGCGAGGCCTTTTGGGGCGAAGAATTCGACCCCGGGGCGGTGGTCGTCCATGGCCACACGATTCGGCCGGAACCTCAGGATTTCCCGCATCGGATCGGCATCGATCTGGGCGTTTACCGCAACTTCCGGCTGGGGGCGGCCGTACTGCACGGCAGCCGCCGGGAATTCCTGATCGTCGAAGACGTTGTACGTCAAGCCCGGTCCTGATATCCGGGCACGGCATTAAACCCGAAGGGTTTCCGAACATGGCCTTGCGCAAGCGTATCCTGATCACCGGCGGCGCCGGTTTCCTCGGCTCGCATCTGTCCGAACGGCTGGTCGCCGCCGGGCACGACGTGCTGTGCGTGGACAACTACTTCACCGGCACGAAGGACAACATCGCGCATCTGTTCGGCAACCCGCATTTCGAGGTGCTGCGCCACGACGTGACCTTCCCGCTCTATCTGGAGGTCGACGAGATCTACAACCTCGCCTGCCCGGCTTCGCCCATCCACTATCAATTCGATCCGGTGCAGACGACCAAGACCTCGGTCCACGGCGCCATCAACATGCTGGGCCTCGCCAAGCGCGTGAAGGCGAAGATCTTCCAGGCCTCGACGTCGGAAGTCTACGGCGACCCGGAAGTGCATCCGCAGCCCGAGGAATATCGCGGCAACGTCAACCCGATCGGCCCGCGCGCCTGCTACGACGAAGGCAAGCGCTGCGCCGAAACGCTGTTCTTCGACTATCACCGCCAGCACGGCGTGAAGATTAAGGTCGCGCGCATCTTCAATACCTACGGCCCGCGCATGCACCCCAACGACGGGCGCGTGGTGTCGAACTTCATCGTCCAGGCGCTGAAGGGCCAGGACATCACGATCTATGGCGACGGCGCGCAGACGCGCAGCTTCTGCTACGTGGACGATCTGATCGAAGGCTTCGTGCGCCTGATGGACAGCCCCGATACCGTCACGGGCCCGATCAATCTCGGCAACCCCGTCGAATTCACGATCAAGCAGCTCGCCGAACGTGTGATCGACCTCACGGGGGCGAAATCGAAGCTCGTGCAGCGCCCGCTGCCGGCGGATGATCCCATGCAGCGCAAACCGATCATCGATAAGGCGCAGAAGATCCTGGGCTGGCAGCCCAAGATCCATCTCGACGAAGGCCTCAAAAAGACGATCGGCTATTTCGACGCGCTGCTCAAAACCAACCGCGCGATCGCGTCGGTCGGCGCGAAGGCGTGATCTAGAATTCGACGACCTTGCCGTCGTCGGCGGTTTCGCAAGCGGTCTCACCCAAACGCGCGAGCAACTCCGCGCTCATATGCGTGAGGATCGTGCGCTTGGCGCCGATCTCGGCCAAGCGTGCTTCCAGCGTGCGCCAGTCGAGATGGTATTTGACCTTCTTGTCGAAGAAATACGCCTCGCACACGAACAGGTCGGCGTTCTTCGCCGCCGGGATCAACGCCTCGACCCATTCGGTATCGCCCGAATAGCAGAAGGCCTTGCCGTCGGCTTCGATGCGATAGGCGTAAGGCGGTCCGCCCGACCAATGCACCACCTCGAACGGCGTCGCCGTGAACCCAGCCACGTCGTGCGGCGTTTCGGGCGACAGCTCGGCGATCGAGAGTTCGTAAGGGCGCTTGGCTTGGGTCGAGCCCGGAAAGAAATTCTCGCACGCCTCCAGCAGGCGCTTCTCGAATCCCGGCGGACCGTAGAGCTTCAACGGCCGAGCGCGCTTGGTGACGAGCTGCGCGTCAAGCAGGAAGAACGGCAAGCCGCCGAAATGATCGCCATGCAGATGCGTGACGAGCACGGCGTCGATCGTCGCGGGATCGATTCCGAATTTGCGGATCGCGATCATCGACGAAGCACCGCAATCGACCAGGATGTGCTTGGCGCCGCTTTCCAGCAGGAAACAGGTGTTGAACCGGCCGCCGGAGCCGAACGCGTCACCCGATCCCAGAAACGTCAGCTTCATTCCTTGACCCGCTGATAGAGCCGGAAATCCCCGCGCGAGGCGACCAGATGCCAGCCGACTTTCTCGGGCTCGGGCCCGAGATAGGTTTCGACATACCAGGTCGAATCCGCGAACCATTCGATGCCGAGCTTGTCGAGATAGTCCCACATGTTGCGTCGCCAGGCGAGCGCGTCCGGGTTCACCTTGCCGTCGATATTGACGACCTGATCGCGCAGGAAGCCGAGCGTGCCCGATTGGCCGCCCGCGACCAATTCGCCAGGTGCCACGAATTCCTCGACCAGTTCGACTTGGGTGTGATGTGCCGACGCGCCGAACGGCGTCCAATTCTTCCACGCGAGCAGCAGCAGCACCGCCATGACCGCCGCCGCGCTCCCGCCCAGCACGGGCACGGCTTTGGGCGCCGTGCGCGTCAAAATCACCGGCACGAACACGAAGGCGAGCAGCGACAAGGGCGCGAAATAGCGGATGTAGAACCAATCCGCGAAGAAGGTAAGCCAATAATAGAAGACCAGCGCCGCGTAAGCCGAAAGCAGCACGCCGGGGAAACCAAGATCGCCGGCCGGCCGCCATTTCTTGCGCCAGATCAGCAGGCCGAGTGCCGCCAACGCCACGACGCGCGCGATCTCCGCCCAGCGATCCTCGTAGGCGCCGGCGAAGATCCACGGCATCGCCACGCTGGCGAGCGCCCAGAAGGCGCTGAGCGTGCGGTCGAGCGAGACCAGCGTTTCCTGCTGCGCGAAACCCGATGTCGGCATCGGATGACCGAAGACCAACGCGTTGTAGAGCCACCAGGGTGAGGACACGATCACCGCCGTCCCGCCGACCACGAAGCAGCGGCGGATCGCATCGGGCAAGCCGGTGCGCAAACCCCGGCGCAGCTCGTCCGCACACAGAACGGCGACGAACACCGCCGCGTCGATCCGCGTCAGCACGACCAAGCCGAGTGCGAGGCCCAGCAGTGCTTCGCGCGGCCAACGCCCGCGCCAGTCGCGCCGATGCAGGGTCCAGATCGCGGCGTAAAGCGTGAGCTGCAATCCGGTTTCGAGCCCGGTGTAGAAATCGTTATAGGCCTTGATCGCCGCGAGATAGCCGAGTGCGGCGAGCGGGCCGGCGATGCGATCTTCTTTCCCTGCGTAGCCTTGCGCCAGATGCGCGACCAGCAACGCGCCCGCGACATGGACCAGGGTCGCCAGCGCGAAGAACACGCGCAAGCCGCCTATCGTATCGCCGCCGGCGAGCGCAAACCCCGCCGCTTCGATAAAGGTGAACAGCGGCTGGAAGCCGTTCGTCCAGGTCAGGCCGTCGATCGTAATTCCACGGTGCGTCGCCACGTTGCGCGCGACGGTCAGCGCGTACCAGCCATCCTCCGCGATCGGCGTGCCGATCAGGGCGGCTTCGGGGCGCATGGCCAGCGCCATATACAAAACCGCGAGCGTCAGCGCGGCGAAGGTCGCAAAACGGGACATGGCGGAGATTTGGCGCGCGTTAAGCCCGGGACAAGGCGACGCTGCCGATTCCCGCCCCGATCAGCGCGCATGCACCCGTGCGGTTGACGATCGTCATCGTGCGGGGACCTGCGAAGGCCTTACGCGCGCGCGACGCGGCCAGCGCGTAGCCCAGCACATTGGCGAAGGCCATCACGATGAAGGTCGCGCAGAAGATGGAAAGCTGCAGCGTCACGTCGCCCATTGGATCGAGGAATTGCGGCAAGAAGGCGACGAAAAAAGTTATGCCCTTCGGGTTCAGCGCCGTGACGAGCCAAGCGTGGCCGAGCATCTTTGCGGCCGAGGCCGTGTCTTGCGCAGGCGCGGCCGCCAGCGTGCCGCCCGCCCGCCACAGCTTGACGCCGAGATAGACGAGATAGATCGCCCCGGCCCATTTGAGGATCGCGAACGCCGTGGCCGAAGCGGCGAGCAACGCGCCCACGCCGATCATCGACAACGTCATCGCGGTAAAGTCGCCCAGCGCCACGCCGATCGCCATGGGCAGTGCCGCACGCCAGCCTTGGCCCAGCGCGTAGGACACGACCAACAGAATCGTCGGTCCGGGGATGAGGAGCAGCACGGCCGAAGCCGCGACGAAAGCCAGCCAGATTTCGATCGCCATGGCGGCGATCTAACGCAGGCTTCCCGCCCCCGCGCAAGACGCCGTTATCGGCGGTTACGCGGTTTCGCGCGGGGCGTGCTTGGCCAGGATGCGCTGGAGCGTGCGGCGATGCATGTTCAAGCGCCGCGCGGTTTCCGACACGTTGCGCTCGCATTGCTCGAACACGCGCTGGATATGCTCCCAGCGCACGCGATCGGCCGACATCGGATGTTCGGGCGGCTGGGGCAGTGCACGGTCGCCCGCGTTCAACGCCGCGTCGATCACGTCGGCGTCGGCGGGTTTGGGAATGTAATCGACGGCCCCGGCTTTGATCGCCGCGACGGAGGTCGCGATATTGCCGTAGCCGGTGAGGATCACGACGCGCGAATCGGGGGCGGCGGCGCGGATACGCGGCACGAGATCGAGACCCGAGCCGTCGCCCAATTTCAAATCGACGACCGCGCATTCGGGCGAATACCCGCCCGCCAAGGCGGCATCGGCCGCCGCGATCGATTCGGCCATCGTGACCGCATAGCCGCGCCGTTCCATCGCGCGCGCCAGGCGCAGGCGGAAGGCCTCGTCGTCCTCGACGATCAGCAATTTGCGGGTGGCGACAACAGCCGCCGAGGCTTGCATATCCATGGTGCTTCCTTACGCGAAACGCGCCTTCGGCCAGCGCACCGAAACGCGCGCCCCGCCTTCCTCGCGATTGCCCCAGGATACAGTACCCCCCGTGCGCGATAGCAAGGTGCTTGCGATGAACACGCCCAGCCCCATGTGCTCGCCGTCGCCCACGCGGGTGGAGACGTAAGGCTCGCCCAGCCGCGCCAAAATCTCCGGCGGGAAACCCGGCCCGTCGTCCTCGATCTCCACGCCGACGAATTCCTCGTCCGACCACGCGAAAATCTCGACCTTCTCGTGGGCAAACGTAGCGGCATTTTCCACAAGCGTTCCCAGCGCTTGCACGATTTCCGGCGTGCGCGCGATCGGCGGTTCGTTGCCGTCCTCGAAATCCTGATCGAGTTCGACCGGCACGCCGCGCGCGTAGCGATCCGCGATCTCGCGCAACAACACGGGTAGCGGAGGGCGCGGAAACGGGTTGCCTTCGGGCCCGCCGCCTTCGGGTTTGGCGGCCAGGCGCGCCAATATGTCGCGGCAGCGCATCGTCTCGCGCAGCAGCAAATCGGCGTCGGCTTTCAGATCGCCCTCGGGCAGATCGCGCGCGATTTCCTTCGCCACCACCGCGATGGTGGCAAGCGGCGTGCCCAGTTCGTGCGCCGCGGCCGCGGCCAATCCGCCGACCGCACTCATGCGTTGTTCGCGCGCCAGAGCGGCTTGCGCCGCCCCAAACGCGTCAGACATTTGCCGCGCTTCGCCCGCAAGCCGCGCCACATATGCGGCGACGAACACGATCGTCGTCGCCATCGCGAACCACACGCCGATGCGCAATTCCAACGGCAGTGCCAAGCCTTCGGGCCGCCACGGCAAAGGCTGGTGCCAAATGGCGAGCAACGTCGCGAGCCCCATCGCCAGAACGCCCAGCACGACCGTGACCACACGCGACAGCGACGCCGCCGCGACCGCGACGGGGGCGACCATCAGCACCGCGAACGGGTTCTGCAAGCCGCCGGTGAAATAGAGCAGCGTGGCGAGCTGCATCACGTCGTAGGCGAGAACCGCACCCGCCGCGCGGTCGTCCAACCGCCCGGCTTGCGGCCGGTCGAAGGTCAGCACGGCGTTGAGCAGCGCCGAGATCGCGATGGCGCCCAAAGTCGGGAACAGCGCGAAATGGAATCCAAGACCGTAATAGGTGCCGAGCACGGCGGCGGTCTGGCCCGCGATGGCGATCCAGCGCACGACCACGAGCGTGCGCAGACGCACGCGGCCCAACGGCGGCGGCGGGGCGATGTTTTGCGGCGGTGGCTTCGAAACGGCGGTCACGCGTGCTTTCCCGTTGTCCCTTTGCCTTTGGCGGCAAGGCGGGCCATATACATTGCCATGACCATCGCCGCGATCAATGTCCGCGACCTGACCAAGCGTTTCCGCGACGATACGCCGCCGGCCGTCGACGGAATTTCGTTCACCGTACCACGCGGCCAGGTCGTCGGCCTGCTCGGCGGCAACGGCGCGGGCAAGACGACGACGATCTCGATGCTGCTGGGAATTTTGATCCCCACCGCCGGCACGATCGAAATCCTTGGCGTCGATATGCGCCGCGACCGCTACGCCGCTTTACCGCGGCTCAATTTCTCTTCGCCCTATGTCGACCTGCCCTCGCGCCTGACGGTGCGTGAAAACCTCGACGTCTTCGGCGGACTCTACGGCGTGCGCGATCTCAAGGCGCGGATCGGCGAGCTCGCCGAATTGCTTGACCTCACGGCGTTTCTCGACCGCAAGACCGGCTCGCTATCCAGCGGCCAGAAGACGCGCGCGGCGCTGGCCAAGGCGCTCATCAACCGGCCCGAGTTGCTGCTGCTCGACGAGCCGACCGCGAGCCTCGACCCCGACACCGCCGATCGCGTGCGCGGGCATCTGGAGGCTTACGCGCGCACGCAAGGGGCGGCGATTCTGCTGGCGTCACACAACATGGCCGAGGTCGAGCGCCTGTGCGCCGACGTGCTGATGATGAAAGCGGGCCGGATCGTCGATCGCGGCTCGCCCGCCGACCTCATCGCGCGCTACGGGCGCGACGATATGGAACAGGTCTTCTTGGATGTGGCGCGCGGCACGGCACAGGTAGCAGCACAATGAGCGGATCTCTCGGCCGCATCGGCGCGATGACGCGCCGGCATCTTTATCTCTTCCGCTCGTCCTGGACGCGGGTCTTCGACCTCGTCTACTGGCCCGTCTTGCAGATGACGATCTGGGGCTTCGTCACCGTGTTCTTGAACCAGCATTCCAACTGGTTCGCGAATGCGGCGGGCGTGCTGATCGGCGCCGTGCTGCTGTGGGACGTGCTCGTGCGCTCGCAATTCGGGCTGACGCTATCGCTGCTCGAAGAAATGTGGTCGCGCAACCTCGCCAATCTTTTCGTGTCGCCCTTGCGGCCGTGGGAATTCGCGGCGTCGCTGATGCTGCTCTCCGTCACGCGCTCGATGATCGGCGTGCTGCCGGCGGCTCTGCTCGCGATTCCGCTTTTCGCCTATTCGGTCTTCGATCTGGGCCTGCCGCTGCTCGCCTTCTGGATGATGCTGGTCATGCTGGGCTGGTCGATCGGTTTGCTGATCGGCGCGCTGCTGTTCCGCTTCGGCTTGGCGGCCGAAAGCTATGCTTGGGCGTCGATCTTCATCATCCAGCCGATTTCCGGCGTCTGGTATCCGGTTTCGGTGCTGCCCGAATGGCTGAAGCCGCTCGCGTGGTCCCTGCCCTCGACCTATGTGTTCGAAGGCATGCGCGCGGTCATGATCGACAAGGTGTTCCGCTGGGATCTGTTGGCGCAAGCCTTCGCGCTGAACATCGTGTTCATGGCGCTGGCCTTCGGCGCGTTCCTGTTCGCCTTCACCCGCGCGCGTCAACGCGGCCAGTTGTTGCAATCCAGCGAATAAGGCTTCAACGCCCGATCAGCGCTTTCGCGTGGCGCTTGCAGAGTGCCGCGATCGCGTCGGCCGCGCGGCGCACGGCCGCGACGCGCCGCAGATCGCGATGCACGACGAGATACATATCCTCGTCGAGATCGGCGAGGCGCGGCCCGATGCGCTGCAACGTGGGTTCCGCGTCGCCCAGATGGCAGGGCAGCAGCGTCGCCCCCAGCCCATCCAGCACCGCTTGGTGGCGTAGAACGGTCTCCGACACGCGGCACACGACGCGCACGCGCTTGGCGATATCGGCCGAATAGCGCGCTTGCGCGGAAATCTCCGACCCCGTTTCGCGCGCGATAAAGTCGATCCCGTCCATGCCGTCCGCCGGCTTGCGGCCCGTGCGCGCGAGATAGGCTTTGGACACGTAGATCGCGTTGCCCACGCGGCCAATTTTGCGCCCGGTCAGATCATGCGCGTCGGGCAGCGATTGCATGCGCAAGGCGATATCCGCTTCGCGGCGCGCAAGATCGACCGAACGGCGCGTGGGCTTCAGCACCAAGGGCGTGCCGGCGAGCTTGGCCTGCAATTCGCCGAAATGGCGGACCATGAACCACGCGATCGAATTGACCGAGGTGACGACGACCGGCCGCAATTCGGGTTCGGCGGCGAGCTTCGCGCGGCGCAGGATCGTGGCCGCGTCGTCGTCCATCGCGTTGGCGCCGTCGAGCGTCTCGCGGCCCAGCGCCGTCAACCGCAGCGCGTTGGGCAAACGGTCGAACAGCGGCGCGCCGAGCGTGGCTTCCAACGCGCGCAGATGACGGCCAAGCGTGGCTTGACTCAATCGCGTCGCCTTGGCCGCTTTGGCGAGACTGCCTTCGCGGGCGATGGCGAGGAAGGCGCGGATATCGTTCCAGTCGGGGTCGGTCATTTCCTCCATCGTCGCGCGATCCGCGCGAAGAGGGAAGGCGCAACGGGCAACCGCACAGGCACGGCTTCGCCGATACGCGGCGGGCGCTGATAACCATGGGCGGCGAGGCAAAGATCGATGAAGGGTGCGAATTTCATGGGGCGCAGATTGCCCCAAACCGCACGCTGGCATGGCCCCATAACTTCGCGCCCTACCCGCGCAGAAACGAGGGGCTTACGCTTTGCCGTCGACGCCCGCGTCGGCGAATGTCGCCATGCCGGTATGGCAAGCGATCGCCGCCTTGACCACGCCGAGGGCGAGTGCCGCGCCCGAGCCTTCGCCCAAGCGCATGCCAAGATCGAACAGCGGCTGTTTTCCGATGCGGTCGAGCAAGCGCCGATGCCCGGGCTCGGCCGACATGTGGGCCACCATGCAATGGTCGAGCGCGTGTTCGTCGAGCGCGTAAAGCACCGACGCGGCGGCTGTGCAGGCGAAGCCGTCGAGCAGCACGGGCGTGCGCGCCAAGCGTGCGGCCATCACCGCCCCCGCGATCGCCGCGAGTTCGAGCCCGCCGACGCGCGCCAGCACGTCCAACGGATCGCGCTTCTCGGCGAAATGCAGCTTCAGCGCGCCGTCGATCACGGCTTTCTTATGCGCGAGGGCATCGCCCGCCACCCCAGTCCCCGGCCCGACCCAATCTTGCGCGTCGCCGCCGAACAGCCCCGCGCAAATCGCCGAGGCCGAGGCCGTGTTCGCGATACCCATCTCGCCCAGGCATAGAATGTCGAGATTGGGCTCCACCGCCATCATGCCGTAGGCCATGGCGCGCGCGCAGTCCTCCTCGCTCATCGCCGGGCCGTTGGAAAAATCCGCCGTCGGCTTTTCGAGTGCCATTTCGTAGACGCGCAGATCCGCGTCGAACAGCGTGCTCAGCTGATTGACCGCCGCCCCGCCGGAGACGAAGTTCCGCACCATCTGCGCGGTCACGGATGGCGGAAACGCCGATACGCCCTGCGCGGCGATCCCATGATTGGCCGCGAAGACCGCGACGCGCGGATGATCCGCTTTCGGGCGCGCTTTGCCCTGCCAAGTCGCCATCCAGGCGGAAATCTCCTCCAGCCGGCCCAGCGCCCCCGGCGGTTTGGTGAGCTGGCCTTCGCGCGCGGCGGCTTGGGCGGCGGCTTCGCGATCGGGGCCGGGAAAGGACGCAAGCACCGCGCGGATTTCGGCGAAATTCGCGACGGGTCCTTTGGGCTGGGTCATGGCGGCGCTTTCGGCTGGAATTGCCCGGGTGGCCGTCCTATCTTCCCGCGCCTTTTCAAGCAAGGCTTCAACACCGAAATGTCCGACTTCGTCGACCACCGCCCCGGCCTGGGCAACGAGCTTCGCCTGGCGCTGGCGTTTTTGACGCGCCTGCCGGTCCGCCTGCCCCAGCATGTCGCCGAGGCGCCGTTGGCGTCGGCCGTGCGCGCATTTCCCATCGCGGGCGTGCCGGTCGCCCTCGCGGGCGGGGCCGCGTTCGCTCTGCCCTGGGCCTTGGGCCTGCCGACGCTGTTCGCGGCGTTGCTGGCGGTCGCGGCGATGACGGCGATGACCGGCGCGCTGCACGAAGACGGGCTTGCCGATTTCGCCGACTCGACCGGTGCCCGCGACCCTGCGCGGCGTTTGGCCATCATGCGCGACAGCCGCATCGGCACGTTCGGCGTTCTGGCTTTGATTTTCGCCATCTTGATGCGCGTCGTGTTGATCGCCGACAGCCTCGACCCGTGGGACGCGCTGTGCGTGATGCTCGCCGCGTCGTGCTTCAGCCGCGCTTGCGTCGTCCATGCGATGCACGCCTTGCCGATGGCGCGCGAGGACGGGCTGGCGCATGGCGCCGGGCGCCCCGCGCAAGGCCGCATGCTCGACACGATCGCCATCGGGGCGGCGTTCCTGTTTTTCGCGGGACCGTTGGGTGCCGCGTTGGGATTCGTCGCCGGTGCGGCCGCGACCTTCGCGGTCGAGCGTTTCGCGCGCAAACATATCGGCGGGCAAACCGGCGACGTGCTAGGTGCGGTTCAGCAGATCTCCGAAATCGCGATACTCGGCGCGGTTCTGGCCGCGACCCTTTGGTGGTGACATATATGGACAAAATGATCGAAACGCCGGTTTTCCTGGTGCGCCACGCCCCCGTCGTGGGCCAGGCCGGGCGCTGCTACGGCATCACGGACGTGGAATGCGACACGACCGACGCGCGCGCCTTCGAAGGCCTCGCGCGCATCCTGCCGGGCGCCGAAGCGCTGTGGACGGTGACACCCTTGTCGCGCACCGTGCGCACCGCGAATGCGGTGTGGGCGGCGCGCCAGGTTTCGGCGCCCGATTACCGGATCGTGCCGGGCTTGATCGAGCAAAGCTTCGGCGATTGGCAAGGCAAGACCTACGCCGAGCTTGGCGCCTATGGTCAGGGCGACGCGCGCAACACCCATCGCCATTGGCTGACGATGGCGGAGATCAAGCCCGAGAACGGCGAAAGCTTCCTCGAAGTTTGCGCGCGCGTCGCCGCCGCGCTGGACGAAACGGTCGCCAGCGCCAAGGGCCGCCCCATCGCGATGGTCTGCCATGGCGGCGTGGTGCGCGCGGCCCTATCGCATGTGCTGGGGATCGCGCCCGAAGCGGCGTTGTCGATCGTCGTCGATACGCTGTCGGTCACGCGCGTCGACCGATTCGACGGTCCGGGCCGCGGCCACGCGTGGCGCGTGGCCTATGTAAACCGAGACCCGCGCGGCTGAGTTAGGCGAACAGCAAAATCGCGCCGATTGCCGCGATGGCGGCCCCGGCATAGCGCAGCATCGTGTTCGCGAACGTCGCAACCGCGAAACCGGCCGCGTGCAGCAGGCCCGTCGCGGTCAGGAAGCCGATCGCGTAAGGCAGGAAGCTCGCGCCCTCCGCGATTTCGCCGCCATGCGCGGCGCCGTGGAACAGCGCGAACACGCCCGCCAGCACGCCGCCCGCGACGGCGGGCACGCGATCGGCGAAGACGATGGCGAGACCGAAAAGCGCGACCGAGAACGCGATCCCGGTTTCGACCATCGGGAATTCGACGCCCGAAATCGCCAGCACGCCACCGAACGCCATCGCGATCATGAACGACGCGGGGACCGCGAAGCGCCACACGCTGCCCTTTTGCGCCGCGAAGATACCGACGGCCAGCATCGCCAGAATATGGTCGAGGCCGAACAGCGGATGCGCGAACCCCGCCACCATGCCCTCGGTCGCGTGACCGGGATGGGCGAAAGCGGGCGTCGCGGCCAAGGTCACGACGGCGGCGGCGATTCGGGCGATCGAGCGGTTCATGCGGGGCGGCTCCGGGTCCGGACGAGAGAAGAAAGAATTGCCGTCAGGCTAGCCCAGGATTTTGCGCAAGGAAAGTCAGCGCAAGACGGCGAGATACTTATCGAGCACCTGATCGAGCTTCGCCCGGTCGGTCATCAGCGACGCGCGCGTGCCCCGGTCGATCTGGATCGACAACTCGTTCTTGCCGCCGAAACGGCGCACGACATCCGAGGCGCCCTTCAGCACCGGACAGCCCGCACGGTCGGGATCGGCGTCGCGCGTGCCGCACACGAAGGCCCAGCGCGTATCGTCGAACGGGCCCAGGCCGAACTGGCCTTCGCCGATACGCTTGTTGGCGGCGAGGTCGGCCGCCATCGCGCCGGAATTGGGGACGTTCAGCGCGAAGAACTTGCTGCCGGAGTTCCGGTCGTACGCGGCGAGCGCGTAGACATACTCCGCGCCGCGCCCGGTGCCGTAGAGCATCAGCGAACCGGGCCGCATATTCATCGTGCGCAGCACGGCTTCCAGCTCGCGATAGACGATATCGGCGGGCGCTTCGCTGGCGGGGCCCGTCCCCGTGCCGTACCACCATTGCATGGCGACGATGCCCAAGCCCCGGCGGATCAACGTCGCGTGCCAATCCTGCACCTCGGCCGGCGCCCAGCCGTTGCGATCGTGCAGCACCACGACCCAGCCGCGCGGGTTTGGTACCGGCGACCACGTCATCGCGAACAAGCGCCCGTCGCGCGACAGGCGCACTTGCGCGCCGATCTGCTGCGAGAATTTGACCTTGTCCGGCACTTTTTCGGTGGCGATTTGCAGGATCGTATTGGGCATTTGCGCATGCGCGGGCCCCGCCAGCGTCACCGCCAGCGCCAAAATCGCCGCCCCGACAAAGCCTAATCCCCGATACCGCAACGATCTTTCCCCGCCCCGGACGCCATGATAGTAACGGAGCCGCGTCCGAACAGGGAAGAGCGGTGACGCGAAAACCTTAGATTTTGTCGAAGGTTTCCGCCAAACCGACGCTGCCCCCGCAACTGTGAGCGGCGAGATCGCGCCCACCCCCAGCCACTGGGCCGGAAATGTTCCGGTCTGGGAAGGCGGTGCGCGATCGATGACCCCGAGCCAGGAAACCTGCCGGATGCCGATGCGCCGCTGTTGGCGCGTCGCAACGACCGTCCTCGGCGGGAGGAAAGGGTGACACGTGGCACGGACCAAACCGGCCCCCAAGCGGGCTAAACCCAAAATCGTGCTCGTGCTGGGCGGCGCGCGCTCGGGCAAGAGCGAATATGCCGAGGCGCGCACACGCGCGTTGCGGGCCCCGCGCGCCAAGGCGCTGTATCTCGCGACCGGCCAAGCGCACGACAAGGAAATGGCCGCGCGCATCGCCACGCATAAAAAGCGGCGCGGCGCCGGTTGGGCGACGATCGAAGAACCGCTGGATATCGCGGGCATCATCGCCGCGCACGCCAGGCCCGGCACGCCGATCCTGGTCGACTGCCTCACGCTGTGGCTGTCGAACCTGATGCACGCGAAATCGGACATCGCCGCCGAAACCGCGAAGCTCTGCGCAGCGCTGAAAGCGGCAGAAGGCCCGGTCGTACTCGTCTCCAACGAGATCGGCTTGGGCATCGTGCCCGACAACAAACTCGCCCGCGCGTTTCGCGACCATGCGGGCCGCATCCACCAAGACGTCGCCCGCGTGGCGAGTGACGCGATTTTCGTCGCGGCCGGTCTGCCGCTCGCCTTGAAAGGAAAAACAGCATGAACCGCATCCCCGCGACGATCGTCACCGGCTTTCTGGGGGCGGGCAAAACGACGCTGCTGCGCAAGCTCGCCGCCAACGCCAAGGGCAAGCGCATCGCCTTCGTCATCAACGAATTCGGCGAACTCGGAATGGACCGCGAGCTGTTGCTGGGCTGCGCGGAAGAAGGCTGCGCGCCGGGCGACGTGATCGAACTCGCCAATGGCTGCATCTGCTGTACCGTCGCCGACGATTTCCTGCCGGCGATCGAAAAGCTGCTCGACCTGCCCGAGCCGCCCGACCATATCGTGATCGAAACCTCGGGCTTGGCGCTGCCCAAGCCGCTGGTCCAAGCGTTCAACTGGCCGGGCATCAAAACGCGCACGACGGTCGACGGGGTGGTCACGCTGATCGACGGGCCCGCGATGGCCGCGGGCCAATTCGCCGAGGACGAAGCGGCCCTCGAAGCCCAGCGCCGGGGCGATCCCAATCTCGACCACGACAATCCGATCGAGGAAGTGTTCACCGATCAACTCGCCTGCGCCGATCTGGTCGTGCTGACCAAGACCGACGCGCTCGACATGGTCGACCGCGCGCGGCTGGAAGCGGAACTCACCGCCAAGCTGCGCGCGGGCGCCAAGCTCGTCGGTGCGGCGCATGGCGAGATCCCGCCCGAAGTGCTGATCGGGCTGGACGCGCAGGCCGAAGACGATCTCGCCACGCGCCCAAGCCATGCCGACGAAGAAGGCGAGCACGATCACGACGATTTCGATTCGCGCGCGTTGAAGCTGGGCGAGATCGCCGATCCCGCCGCGTTCGCCGCGAAGCTCGAAGCCGCGATCGCAAAGCACGAGGTGCTGCGCGCCAAGGGCTTCCTGTCCGTGCCCGGCAAGCCAATGCGCTTGGCGGTGCAGGCCGTCGGTCCACGCATCGAGCGCTATTTCGATCGCGCTTGGGCGGCGAACGAACCGCGCGCCTCGCGTCTGGTCGTGATTGGCCGCAAGGGCCTCGATTTCGACGCGATCCAGGCGGCGCTTGCCTGATGCATCTTCTCGCGGCCCAGCAAGGTGCGATCCTCGATGCCGATGTTCCGGTCGATCTGGAACAATCGGCGGCGGAGATCGCCGTGCTGACGACCGCGGATTCGGAAATCGCGTGCCTGGCCCGCGCGCGCCAAGCCGCCGGCGGGTTCGACGGCTTACGCCTGGCCAATCTTCTGGCGCTAAAACATCCCTATGCCGTCGATCTTTATGTCGAGCGCACGCTGCAAAGCGCCAAGCTGATCGTGGTGCGCTTGCTCGGCGGGCGCGGCTATTGGCCCTATGGCATCGACCGGCTGGTGGAGATCGCGCGCAAGACCGGCGCCAAACTCGCCTTGCTGCAAGGCGAGGAAAAAATCGACACCGACCTCGCCGCGTTCTCGACGGTCGATGCGCAATCGTGTGCGCAGCTGAGCGAGTATTTCGTTCAAGGCGGCCCGGCGAATTACGCCAACCTGCTCGCCTTTCTCGGCGATCTCGCTGACGGCACCAGCAACGCCGCTTTGCCAGTCGCGATTCCGCGCGCCGGGCTGCACGTTCATAAACATGCGCGCCCCGGTGCGCCGGTCGCCGCGATTATTTTCTATCGCGCGCACTATCAAGCGGGCGATATCGCGCCGATCGATACGCTGATCGAGAAGCTCGCCGCGCGCGGATTGGATGCGCGGGCGATCCATGTCGCCAGTTTGAAGGACAAAGCCGCCGCCGCTTTCCTCGCCGCCGAATTCGCCGCGCACAAGCCGGCGGTCGCGATCAATTTGACCGGGTTCGCGGTCGGCGACGGCGATCCGCTGGCGGCGTTGGATGTGCCGGTGCTGCAAGCCGTACTTGCCGCCGAAACGCGCGAGAACTGGGCGCAGAGCACGCGCGGTCTCGGGCCCCGCGACGTCGCGATGAACGTGGCGCTGCCCGAGCTCGACGGGCGGATTTTCAGCCGCGCCATCGGCTTCAAAGGGCCGCTGGGCCGCGACGCCGCGACGCAAGTCGAACTCGTCGGTTTCGCGGCCGACGAAGGGCGCTGCAAATTCGTCGCCGATCTCGCCGCCGCTTGGGCGAAGCTCGGCTGCACGAAACCGGCCGACCGGCGTGTCGGCCTGATTCTCGCCAACTACCCCGGCAAGGACGGGCGCTTGGCGAACGGCGTGGGCCTCGACACGCCCGCCTCGACCGTCGCGATTCTGCAAGCGCTGAAAGACGCAGGCTACGCGGTCGTGGACGCGCCCGCCGATTCCGCCGCGTTGATGGCGAAGCTGATCGCCGGGCCGACGAATGCGAAGAAATTGGCGCAAGGCGGCGTGCGCCTGCCCCTCGCCCGCTATCGCGAATTCTTCGGCGCGTTGCCGCAACAAGTGCAAGACGCCGTCAACGCGCGCTGGGGCTCGATCGAACACGACCAGCGCGTCGACGGCGATGATTTCGTGCTGCCGATCCACGAATTCGGCAATGTCGCCGTCGCGATCCAACCGGCGCGCGGCTACGAGATCGACCCCAAAGCGAGCTATCACGATCCCGCTTTGGTACCGCCGCACGGCTATCTCGCCTTCCATGCCTGGATGCGCGACCGCCATGCGCTGATCTTCGTCGGCAAGCACGGCAATCTCGAATGGCTGCCGGGCAAGGGACTGTCGCTGTCGGAAAATTGTTTTCCGGAAGCGGCCCTTGGGCCCGTGCCCGCGATCTATCCCTTCATCGTCAACGATCCCGGCGAAGGCACGCAAGCCAAGCGGCGCATTTCGGCGGTCGTGATCGACCATCTCACACCGCCTTTGACGCGCGCGGGCGCTTACGGCGCGCAAGCGGCCCTCGAACGCTTGATCGACGAATACGACGAGGCGCGGCGCCTCGATCCGCGCCGCATGAAACCCATCGCGGCGGAGATCCTGGATCTCGCCACGCGCAGCGGTGTCGCCGACGAATGCGGTATCACGCCCGACGCCGCCCTCGACGAGGCGCTGGCGAAGCTCGATGCGGGGCTGTGCGATCTCAAAGATCTGCAAATCCGCGACGGCTTGCACATCTTCGGCACGACGCCGGATGGCAAGCAGCGCGACGACACGCTGGCCGCGATTATGTCGGGCAGCAAAGCCGATCCCAAAAAACTCGCCGCCGATTTCGATATCAGCGGTTCACGCGAAATGGCGGCGTTGCTCGCGGCCCTCGACGCGCGGCGCATCGCGCCCGGCCCGTCGGGTGCGCCCACACGCGGGCGACCCGACGTGTTGCCCACGGGGCGGAACTTCTATTCGGTCGATACCCGCGCCGTACCCACGCCCTCGGCCTGGGCGCTGGGCTGGAAATCGGCCGGCATGCTGCTCGACCGCCATGTGCAGGAACATGGCGATTGGCCGCGTGCCGTCGCGCTGTCCGCCTGGGGAACCGCCAATATGCGCACCGGCGGCGACGATATCGCGCAAGGCTTGGCGCTGATGGGCGCCAAGCCGGTCTGGGACCCGACCAGTTTGCGCGTGACGGGGTTCGAGATCATGAGCCTCGATCTGCTCGACCGGCCGCGCGTCGACGTGACCTTGCGCGTGTCCGGTTTCTTTCGCGACGCCTTCGCCACGTTGATCGATCTGTTCGATTCGGCCGTGCGCGCCGTGGCGGCGCTGGACGAGCCCGCGCATTTGAACCCGCTGGCCGCGCGTGCGCACGAAGAAGGCGACGCGACGCGCGTGTTCGGCTCGCAACCCGGCACCTATGGGGCGGGCTTGCAAAGCCTGCTCGACGACGGCGGCTGGTCGTCGCGCGACGATCTGGCCGAGGCGTATCGACGCTGGAGCGGCTTCGCATACCGCGCCGGTGCCGAAGGCGTGGACGCGCAGGATGCGTTCGCCAAGCGCTTGGCGCGGATCGAAGCCGTGCTGCACAACCAGGACAATCGCGAGCACGATTTGCTGGATTCCAGCGAGTATTATCAATTCGAGGGCGGGCTTGCCGCCGCCGTGGCGCAAGCGCGCGGAGCAGCGCCCGTTATCTATCACAACGATCACTCGCGGCCCGAATCGCCAAAGATCGGCACGCTGGGCGAGGAGATCGCGCGCATCGTGCGTGCGCGCGCCGCCAATCCCAAATGGATCGAGGGCTGCAAGCGCCACGGCTACAAGGGCGCCTTCGAAATGGCGGCGACGGTCGACTATCTGTTCGCCTTCGCCGCGACCACCGACGCCGTCAAGGACCGCCATTTCGACGCGCTGTTCGACGCCTATCTGCGCGACGACGCGACAAGGGCGTTCATCGCCGATTCCAACGCGCCCGCTTTGCGCGAAATGACCGAACGCTTCATCGAAGCGCGCGCGCGCGGGCTGTGGCGCCCGGGTGCGAACGACACGCCCGCTCTCCTCGAAAGTCTGATCGCATGACCGATAGCGGACACGCCGACAAAATGCGCCGCATCAAAGCCGCGCGCGACAAAATGATGGCGGGCAAGAGCGGCGAGAAAGGCCTGCTGCTCGTGCATACCGGCAAGGGCAAAGGCAAGTCGTCGTCGGCCTTCGGCATGGCGCTGCGCTGCCTGGGCCACGGCATGAAGGTCGGCATCGTCCAATACGTGAAAGGCGCTTGGGATACCGGCGAAGCGCGCTTCCTGGCGCGGTTTCCCGAGCTTTGCGAGATCAAGACGCTGGGCGAAGGCTTCACCTGGGAGACACAGGACAAGGCGCGCGACATCGCCGCCGCCGAACGGGCCTGGGCCGAATCCGCGCGGATGCTCGCCGATCCGTCCTACGCCATGGTGATCCTGGACGAGATCAACATCGCTTTGCGCTACGATTTGATCCCGTTGGCGCAGGTGCTGGAGGGAATCGCCGCCCGCCCGCCCTTGCAGCACGTTGTTGCCACGGGGCGCAACGCGCCCGACGCGCTGATCGAGATCGCCGATCTCGTCACCGAGATGACGCTGGTGAAGCACCCGTTCCGCGACGGCATCAAGGCGCAGAAGGGCGTGGAATTCTAAACGATGGCCGCGAAGGCGATCATGTTCATGGGCACGGGCTCCGACGTCGGCAAATCGCTGATCGTCGCGGGTCTTGCCCGCGCCTTCGCGAATCGGGGCCTGCGCGTCGTCCCGTTCAAGCCGCAGAACATGTCCAACAACGCGGCCGTCACCGAAGACGGCGGCGAGATCGGCCGCGCCCAAGCCTTGCAAGCGCGGGCCGCCCGCATTCCCGCCAGCGTGCATATGAACCCGGTGCTGCTGAAGCCCGAAAGCGACACCGGCAGCCAGATCGTCGTGCACGGCCAGGTCACGGAACGTGCCAGCGCGCGCGACTATCATGCGCTGAAGCCGAAGCTGCTCGGCGCCGTGCGCGACAGCTTCGCGCGGCTGAAAGCGCAGGCCGATCTGGTGCTGGTCGAGGGCGCCGGCTCGCCCGCCGAGATCAATCTGCGCGAAGGCGACATCGCCAATATGGGTTTCGCGATCCCGGAGAATGTGCCCGTCGTGCTGATCGCCGATATCGAGCGCGGCGGGGCCATCGCGTCAATCGTCGGCACGCTCGCCGTATTGGAGCAAGACGAACGCGCGGCGATCGTCGGGTGCCTGATCAACAAATTCCGCGGCGATGCAACGCTGTTCGATTCGGGTGTGGCCGAGATCGAACGACGTGCGGTTTCCTGCTTGGGCGTGATCCCCTATTTCGCGCGCGCACGCGATTTGCCGCCCGAAGATTCGGTCGGGCTGGAACAACGCCATGCGGGCCGCGCAGGCACGATCAAGATCCGCGTGCCGCGTTTGCCGCGTATCGCCAATACCGACGATCTCGACCCGTTGGCGGCCGAGCCGGATGTCGATCTGGCGTTGCTCGAACCTGGCGACGCGTTGCCCGGCGACTGCGACGTGGTGCTGCTGCCCGGCTCGAAAGCCACGCTCGGCGATCTTGCGGCGCTGCGCGCGAATGGCTGGGATATCGACATCGCAGCACACCGGCGGCGCGGCGGCTGGGTCATCGGCCTATGCGGCGGCTATCAAATGCTCGGCGGCAAGATCGCCGATCCCGCCGGCTTGGAAGGCGCCGCCCAAGAAGCGGCGGGCCTGGGCCTGCTCGACGCGACCACCGTGTTGGCGCGCGAGAAAACCTTGCGCCGCGTCGAGGCGCGCGACGCGATTACCGGGTTGCCCATCGCGGGCTACGAAATCCATCTCGGCGAAACCTGGTCGAACGAAGCGCCCTTGCTGTCGCTCGACGGTGTGCCGGAGGGCGCCCGCAGCGAAGACGGCCGCGTGATCGGGTCTTACATTCACGGCCTCTTCGCATCGGACCGTTATCGCGCTTCATTTCTGGCGCAAGTCCGTGCGCGCGCGGATTCGGGATTGGCCTACGAAGCCCGTGTCGATGCGACCTTGGATGCGCTGGCCGATCACATCGCCAAAGCGGTCGATCTCGACCGATTGCTGGAATTGGCGCGATGAATCTAGAGCGCCATCCGGCCGAGGCCGATCGCGGCGAAGAGCAGCGCGTTGACCAGGCATGCGGCGACGAACAGCCACAAGGCGCGGCGCATGTCTTCGAGCGTGGCACGTGCACGACCCTGGCCGATCCATGGATCGTTGACGAGTTCGCTGCCGTAGCGGCGCGGACCCGCCAAAGCGAGATTCAAGGCGCCGGCGAACGCGCCTTCGGGCCAGCCCGCATTGACCGATTTATGTTTGCGCGCGTCGGCGATCGCCGTCTTGACCGCCGCGAAGGGCTTGGCGCCGGGCGCGACCAAGGCCGCCACCGCCACGATCAACGTGGACAGGCGCGCGGGGATGAAATTCATCGCCGTGTCGAGGCGCGCGGCAAAACGGCCGAAATCCAGATAACGCTCGCTGCGATGCGCGATCATCGAATCGAGCGTGTTGACGGCCTTGTAGAAGAACAAGCCCGGCAGGCCGAACACCGCGTACCAGAAGCACGGTGCGACGACCGCGTCGGAAAAATTCTCTGCCAAGGATTCGATTCCCGCGCGCGCGACGCCATGCGCATCGAGACTTTCGGGATCGCGGCCGACGATATGCGAAACCGCTTCGCGCCCGCCCGCGAGCCCGCCCTTGTCGAGCCCGCCGGCGACCGCGCGGACATGATCGTAGAGCGAGCGCTGCGCGACCAGAATCGCGACCAGCACAATTTCCGCGATCCAACCCCAGCCGCGCGCGCGCAAGGCGTAAAGCAACGCGAAACCGATCCCGGCCGCCAGCGCGCCGACGATCAGCACCGTCAAAGCGCCGCGCGCGCGCCGTTCGGCGGCCGAGCGCTGCGGGCGGTTGAGCTTCGTTTCGAGGAACGCGATCAGCTTGCCGAGCCACTGCACCGGATGGCCGATCACGCCGAAGACCGGGCGCATCTCGCCGACCACGGCGTCGAGCGCCAAGGCAGTGGCGAGGATCAACAAGGGATCGAAGGGTGCGGCGTGGGGAAACATTGGCGCCACCTTGGCCGCCTTGACCGATTCGGTCAATTCCAACGCGGATGTCGGGCATGATCGTAACGATCGGTATCGGCTGCAAACGCGGCACACCGTCAGAAGAGGTCTTGGCGTTGGTGCGCGCCACGCTTGCAGACGCAAGGCTTTCGCCCAGTGCCGTCGCCTGCGTCGCGACGATCGACCGCAAAAAGGACGAAGCCGCGATCGTCGAGCTCGCGGCCAGGTTCGGCGTGCCCGCGCGGTTTTTCTCGGCCGCCGATTTGGCGGCGGAAACGCGCATCGCACAAGCATCGGAACACGTCTCGGACGCGGTCGATACGGCGTCGGTATCGGAAGCGGCGGCGTTGCTGGCCGCCGGACCGGACGCCAAATTGATCGTGCCCAAGCGCAAATCGGCGCACGCGACTTGCGCCATCGCCGCGACCGGAGATGTGCGATGACCGTTTCATTTATCGGCGCCGGGCCCGGCGCGCCCGACCTGATCACGCTCCGCGGATTGGAGCGCATCCGGACCGCCGATCTGGTGCTCTTTGCGGGGTCGCTGGTGCCCGAAGCGGTCGTGGCGCAGCGCCGCGCGGGCGTCGACGCGATCGACACCGCGCCGCTAACGCTCGACGCGATCGTCGCGAAAATCGAAGACGCGCATGCCAAAGGCTGGAACATCGCGCGCGTGCATTCGGGCGATCCGTCGATCTACGGCGCCATCGCCGAACAGATGCGCCGTCTCGACGCCGCCGGCATTCCCTACGAGGTCGTGCCCGGCGTGCCCGCCTTCGCCGCGATGGCCGCATCGCTCAATCTGGAACTCACGCTGCCGAATATCGTGCAATCGATCGTGTTGACGCGCGTGTCGTCGCGCGCATCGGCGATGCCGGCGGGCGAAGACCTTGCCGCCTTCGCGCGCACGGGCGCCACACTCGCGATCCATCTGTCGATCGCGGGCCTCGACAAAATCGTCGCCGAATTGACGCCGATCCTGGGCGCCGATTGCCCCGCGATCGTCGGGCATCGCGTGTCGTGGCCCGATCAGGCGTTCGTGTCCGGCACGCTGGCCGATATTCGCGACAAGACAATCGCGGCAGGTTTCAAGCGCACCGCGCTGATTTTGATCGGGCGGGGTTTAACCGGTGCGGCGCAAGCCGCCGACAGTCGCCTCTACGCCGCCGAGCATACCCGATATTTGCGCGAGTAAATCAGCGCCGCAGCGCGTCGATGACGGCGCGCTTGTTGCCCGCTTGGGCAATATCCAACGCCGTACGGCCGGTCGAATCGGTCTTGTTCTTGTCCGCGCCGCTTCGCAGTAACATTTCGACGATGCGGATGTTGCCTTCGCGCGCCGCGATCATCAGCGCGGTCGAACCGGTGCGATCGTCGAGATCGGGTCTAGCCTTGCCGCGGATCAATTCCTCGACGACCCGCAGATGCCCGCGCTCCGTGGCCCACATCAACGCGGTACGATTGTCGCGATCGCGCCCGTCGGGATTGGCGCGATTTTCCAGCAGCAATCGCACGATATCCGGAAAATTATTGGCGGCCGCGAGCAGCAAAGCCGGCCGGAAGTCGAGATCCGGTTGATTGGGAGAATCGCCCGCATTCAGACGCTGACGAACGGCTTCCAGATTGCCATCGCGCGCCGCCTCGGCCAGAGGTCGGCGCTGGCGGATCTCGATATTCATCTGCGCCCAAGCGGGCATCGCGGCGGCAAGGGAAATCGCGGCCAGAACGGCCCGGCGTGTGATCGTCATGGGCCGGGATTAGAGCGAAGCGGGCGTCGTTTCGTCAAGCCGGGCCGGGGCTGGTATTGGCGGCCTCCGCGCGATAAAGTCGGGGACTGGTTTTCATATGATCAAGCCTATGGAATCTTTGCCTTTCGACATGCCCGAATTCGCGCCGGGCAGCGTGTGGCTGGTGGGTGCGGGCCCCGGCGATCCGGGCCTGATCAGCTTGCTGGGTTATCACGCTTTGCGCCACGCCGACGCCGTCGTCTACGACGCGCTGGTCGATTCGCGCCTGCTGCAAGCCGTGCGCGCGGGCGCGATCGTCGAATACGCGGGCAAGCGCGGCGGCAAGCCCAGCCCCAAGCAGCGCGACATCTCGCTGCGCCTGGTCGAGTTGGCGCGCGCCGGGTATCGCGTGTTGCGCTTGAAAGGCGGCGACCCGTTCGTGTTCGGGCGCGGCGGCGAGGAAGCGCTGACGCTGGTCGGCGCCGATATTCCCTTCCGCGTCGTCCCGGGCATCAGCGCGGGTGTGGGCGGGCTCGCCTATGCCGGCATTCCCGTCACCCATCGCGATGTGAACCAAGCGGTGACCTTCGTGACCGGCCATGGCGTGACCGGCGACGTGCCCGATGGGCTCGATTGGCAAGGCCTCGCCAAAGGCTCGCCCGTCCTCGTCTTCTACATGGCGCTCAAACATCTCGGCACCATCGCCGCCAATCTGATCGCCAGCGGGCGCAACCCAGCCGAGGCGGCCGCGATCGTCGTACGCGCCAGCCTGCCCGATCAACGCGTGCTGGAGACCACGCTGGGTGCCGCCGCGCGCGACGCTTCGGCGCAGGATTTGCGCCCGCCCGGATTGTTCGTGGTGGGCGACGTGGTGCGCTTGCGCGCCGGGCTGGACTGGCTGGGCGCGATGGCGCATAACCGCCGTCTGGACGCCGATCCGCTGCGCAACGGGCCGCCCGCACGCAGCGCCTGAACGTTCCGAAGACGAAGGAAGAGAGAATGAGCCGGGTTGCCAATATCGCGCGTTTCGCCGTCATCGCCGCATCGCTCGCCGTTTTGGGTGCGTGCGAATCGCGCACGGTTTGGGTCAAGGAAAGCGCGCCCGCCGGGCAGCTCGCCATCGATCAGCGCGATTGCACGCGCGCGGCCAGCGGTTACGGCTATATCGAGCGCGGCTCGTCGACCGGCCTCGACGACGGCCGCGCGATGGGCGGTGCGGGCTCGGTGTCGTCGGATTCCTACCGCCGCTGCATGGAGCAGCGCGGCTGGCGCCGCGAACGGCAGGGCGAAACCGCGCCCGCCGGTTCCCAGCGCACCTAATTTTTTAAATTGAACGGCGGCGGCCTCGTCTTCGCGGCCCCTTCTTCGGGTTCGGGGAAGACGACGCTCGTCCTCGGACTCGCGCGCGCGTTGCGCGACCGGGGCCTCGCCGTCGCTTGCGCCAAATCCGGCCCCGATTACATCGATCCCGCCTTCCACGAAGCGGCGAGCGGGCGGCCTTGCCGCAACCTCGATCGCTGGGCGATGCGCGAAGACACGCTCGCCGGATTGATTGCCGAGGCGGGTCAAGCGCAGCTTGTCCTGTGCGAAGGGGCAATGGGTCTCTTCGACGGCATCGACGCACAAGGAACCGGCTCTTGCGCCGACCTCGCGCGCTTCGCCGGTTGGCCGGTGATTTTAATCGTCGATGCGCGCGGCCTCGCCGCCTCCGCCGGACCGCTGGTCGCGGGTTTCGCCAACGCCGCGAACGCGCCGCGCATTGCGGGCGTCATCTTCAATCGCGTGGGCGGCGAGACGCATGCGCATATCTTGCGCGACGCCTTGGCGATTCACGCGCCCGATGTCGTCTATCTCGGCGCCGTGCCGCGCGACGCGAAGCTTGTTCATCCCGAACGGCATTTGGGCTTGGTGCAAGCGCGCGAACGCGACGACCTTGATGCGTTCATCGCCCATGCGGCGGCGGTCGTCGCCACGCATGTCGATCTCGAAGCCCTGCAAGCGCTCGCCTTGCCCAGCATGCGCAAGGGCGACGCCGCGACACCGCTGCCGCCTTTGGGTTCGCGCATCGCGATCGCGCGCGACGACGCTTTCGCCTTCGCCTATCCCGCGATTTTCGACGGCTGGCGCCGCCAAGGCGCGGAACTCTCGTTTTTCGCGCCCTTGGATGGCGCGACGCCGGAATCGAATGCCGACGCGATCTATCTGCCCGGCGGCTACCCGGAACTTCACGCCGGCAAGCTCGCCGCCGGTCCGTTGCCGCAAGCCTTGCGCGACGCGGCCACGCGGAACGCGACGATCTATGGCGAGTGCGGCGGCTATATGGCGCTCGGCCGCACGATGATCGACGCGAACGGCGTCACGCACGCGATGGCGGGTTTGCTGCCGCTTGACACGTCCTTCGCCGCGCGGCGTTTGCATTTGGGTTACCGGCGCGTCGTTTTGTATGCCGAAACGAAGCTGGGCACGGCGGGCGGCGCGTTCCGCGCGCACGAATTCCATTACACCGCGATTTTGCGCGAAGGCCCCGGCGAACCGCTGTTCACCGCGTCCGACGCGCGCGGAAAACCCCTTGGCGTCATGGGGTTGCGGGCCGGACCGGTGTTCGGATCCTTCGCTCATCTGATCGACAAGGATGCATGCGATTCATGACGCAGTGCAGCAATGATGCTTGCTTTCGCGCCGAATAGGATTAGCGTGGTGCGACAAATAGAAGCAAGTCTTCGGGCGAAATCGGAATGCTTTATCAGATCTACGATCTGCATCAGACGATGCTGTCGCCGGTGCGTTTGGCCGCCGAAACCATGCAGCAGGTGTTCAGCCATCCGCTGATGCCGATGAGCTATACGCGCATGGGCCGCGCGCTCGCCGCCGGAGCGGAGATGGTGGAGCGGGCGACGCGCCGCTACGGCAAGCCCGCTTTCGATTTGAACTTCACCGTGATCGACGGCGACGAAACGCCGATCGCCGAACAGGTGGTCGCGAGCAAGCCGTTTTGCGATCTGCTGCATTTCGCGCGCGCGACGAAGCATCATCGCGACGACCCCAAAGTGCTGGTCGTGGCGCCGATGTCGGGCCACTACGCCACGCTGCTGCGCGGCACGGTCGAGGCGTTGCTGCCCGACCACGATGTCTACATCACCGATTGGATGAACGCGGCGCATGTGCCGCTGGCCGAAGGCACGTTCGGCCTGGACGACTATATCGACTACGTGATCGAGTTCCTGGAATTCCTCGGTCCCGACACGCATGTGATCGCGGTGTGCCAGCCGTCGGTGCCGGTCTTCGCGGCCATCGCGCTGATGTCGGCCGAGACCCCGGAAGCCGCGCCGCGCTCGATGACGCTGATGGGCGGGCCGATCGACACGCGCGTGAACCCCACCAAGGTGAACCAGCTCGCCGCCGACCGCTCGATCGAATGGTTCGAACGCACGGTCGTGCAGACCGTGCCGCCGGGCTATCAGGGCTTCATGCGCCGCGTCTATCCGGGCTTCATCCAATTGTCGGGATTCATGAGCATGAATCTCGACCGCCATGTCGGCTCGGCGATGAAGCAGTTCAACCATCTCGTGCGCGGCGACGGCGAAAGCGCGCAAGGCCATCGCGCGTTCTACGACGAGTATCTCTCGGTCATGGATCTCGACGCCGCGTTCTATCTTGAAACGGTGCGCATCGCCTTCCAGGAACATGCGCTGCCCGAAGGCACCTGGGTCAGCCGCAATCGCAAGATCGACGGCGGCGCCATCCGCAATACGGCACTGCTGACGGTCGAAGGCGAGTTCGACGACATCTCCGGCGTCGGCCAGACTTATGCCGCGCATGCCCTCGCGCCCAACCTGCCCGCCGACAAGCACCGGCATTGGCTGCAGCCCAAGGTCGGCCATTACGGCATTTTCAACGGCAAGCGCTGGCGCGCGGAAATCCTGCCGCAGGTGCGCGGCTTCATTCGCGACAATCGCTGACGATCAGCCGCGTCCCGCGCGGGTGACGAGGGCGAGACCGGCGAGGATCGCCGCCATCGCGCCCCAGATATAAAGGCTGTGCGTCTCGCCGAAGAACAGCCAGCCCCAGAATACGCCGAAGATCGTGCTGATGAATCCGGTCTGGCTGAAAAAGACCGGCCCGGCGAGCCGCATCACTTCGAAAAACAGCAGCGACGAAATCCAATACATCGCCGCCAGCGCGATCAGCGCCCAGTCGCCCGCATGGGCCGGCGGGATCGGAATATGGATGCCCTGCCACAAGGCCAGCGGCAGCAGCGACGCGACGGCGCCCACCTGCATCACGCCCGCCAGCGCGATCGAATCCACGCCTGCGGGCCTGGCGCGCGCCACGTAGATGTTCGACAGCGCGTAAAAGAACGGGACCAGCAGATTGAGCGCCACCCACGGAATCATCGCCGGATCGGGCAGGCTGGCGCGCGGCCCCAAGATCAGCAGGGTGCCGATCACGCCGAAGCCGATGCCCGCGACGCGCAGGGGATGGAACTTGTCCATCGCGAAACCCAGCGCCATCGCATAGGTCATGACCGGCGACAGCGTGTTGAGCATCGAAGCGACGCCCGCGGGCACGTGCCCGACGACGAACGCCATCACCGTATTCGGGATCGCGACCGACGTGGCGCCCGCCAGGATCGCGTAGCGCGTATGGGGGATCAAATCGCCCACCCGCACACCCCGCCACCTTGCGATGGCGAGCAAAGCGATCGCGGCCGTCGCGCAAACGAAGATCGTCCAGGCCGAAGGCGCGATCCCCTCTTGCATCCCGATCTTGGCGAGCGAAAATTGGGCGCCCCATATGGCACCCATCGCAAACATGTAAACCAAAGCGCGGTATAAACGGGCGGGAGGAATCGACATGCTGCTCGCGAGCTACAACATCCAATACGGCAAGGGCAAGGATCTGCAATACGACCTGGCCCGCATCTGCGCTTCGATCGAAAGTGCGGACATCATCGCATTGCAGGAGGTCGAACGCCATTGGCCGCGTTCGGGCGATATGGACCAACCCGCCGAGATCGCGCGATTGCTGGGCGGCAAGTATTATTGGGTCTACGGCCCCGGCTTCGATGTCGACGCCAGCGGCGGTAAACCCGGCAACCGGCGCGCGCAATTCGGCAATATGGTGCTGTCGCGCATTCCGATCGTTTCGTCGCGCCACCATTTGCTGCCCAAAATGGGCCTCGCCAAGCAGTACAGCTTGCAGCGTTCGCTGATCGAGGCGGTGATCGTTTCGCCCAAAGGCAATGCGTTGCGGGTGAACTCGCTGCATCTGAGCCATGTGGGTGATGGCGACCGCGCACCGCAGGTCGAGAAGCTGCTGGAAATCCACCGCACGGCGCCGCTGGAAGGCGGGGCATGGTGCGGCGAACGCGACGATGCCGATTGGACGTTCGGCAAGCCGCAACCGCCGATGCCCGCCGAAGCGGTCTATATGGGCGATTTCAACCTGACGCCGGATTCGCCGCTGTATACGCGCCTGACCGCGCCGTATTCGGCCGATTATGGCCGCATGAGCCATGCGGGCGGCTTGGTTGACGCGTTCGTCGTGGCCGGCGGGGCGGAGAACGACCCCAAAGATTGGACCTGCGATACCTGCCCCGAGCCGACGACATTGCGCCGTCTGGATTACTGCTTCGTCTCGACCGAGCTTTCCAAACGCATCAAGAAAGCCTGGGTCGATCAGAAGGCGCAGGGCTCGGACCACCAGCCGATTTTCACCGAGCTGGATTACTGAGTCAGATCCAGCGCCGGACGCGCGCGCGATAGGCATCGTAGTCGGCGCCGAACAGCGCCGACAGCGCGCGTTCCTCCGGCCCGATCTGGAAGCGGTTCATATAGAGCACGAAGAACGGCACGGTCAGGATCGCGACCCAGGCGCCGAGATGAAGCGCCCAGCCGGCGAGGATCAGCGCGGAGCCCAGATACATCGGGTTGCGTGTGACGCGATAAAGTCCGTCGACGACGAGGGCGGCACTGCGTTCGGGCGAGATCGGATTCACGGTCGTCCCGCGCGCCCGGAACGCCAGCGCGGCGGCGATCTTGAGGCCGAGCCCGGCTGCCATCGCGGCAAGGCCAAGGACCGCGCGGCCGGGAAAATCGAAACGCGGCCCGCCGCCCCCCCCAAGCGAACAGAAGCAACAGTCCGAGCAGAAGCAGCGGCGGAACGCGCGTTTCGAGAAACGCGCGCTTCATGCCCGCCGCAAGCTGCGGCCGGATTTCGGGTCGAAGATGTGGACGGTCTCGGGCGTCGCCTCGAGCGTCAATTCGCGCGCGGGCGTGTCGATATCGGCTTGCATCGCCAGCACGAAGGCGCTGCCCGCGAGCATGCCGTGCAACAGGCGCGTGGCGCCCAGCTCTTCGGTGACTTCCCAAACGAGCTTCGGCCGGCCGGGAGCCGAGACGCTCGCTTTCGCGTCTTCGGGGCGCAAGCCGATCTCGACCTTGGCGCCAATCTTGGCGTCGAACACATTGGCGTCGTAGGCGAAGCTGCTGCCGTCGGCGAGCGTCACCTTGCCCGGCGCGGCGATGGTGCCGGGGAACAGATTCATCGCCGGCGAGCCGATGAAGGTCGCGACGAAAATACTGGCCGGGCGGCGATAGATCTCGAGCGGCGTGCCGGTCTGTTCGATGCGCCCCGCGTTCATCACGACGACCTGATCGGCGAGTGTCATCGCTTCGACCTGATCATGGGTCACGAAGATCGACGTGGCTTTGAGGCGGTTATGCAGCTTGCGGATTTCGAGCCGCATCTGCACGCGCAATTTGGCGTCGAGGTTGGAGAGCGGCTCGTCGAACAGGAAGGCCGCCGGCTCGCGCACGATCGCGCGGCCCATCGCCACGCGCTGGCGCTGACCGCCCGACAAAGCGCGCGGCTTGCGCTGCAAATAGGGCTCGATCGCCAGCATGCGCGCGGCTTCGGCCACGCGGCGCTCGATCTCTTCCTTCGCGGTGCCGCGATTGCGCAGCCCGTAGGCCATATTGTCGTAGACGCTCATATGCGGGTAGAGCGCGTAATTCTGGAACACCATCGCGATATCGCGGTCCGACGGTTCGACGTCGTTGACCTTCTTGTCGCCGATCGTGACGGTGCCGCCGCTGATTTCCTCCAGCCCCGCGATCATGCGCAGCAATGTGGATTTGCCGCAGCCCGACGGGCCCAGCAGCACGGTGAAGGAACCGTTCGGAATGGTCAGCGACAGGCCTTTCACCGCCTCCACGCCGCCCGCATAGACTTTCCGCACCGCTTCGAGAACAACGCTCGCCATCGATCAGGCCCCGCTCACTTCTCGGTCTCGACGAGACCTTTGACGAACAATTTCTGCATCAGCACCACGACGACGACCGGCGGCAGCAAGGCCAGCACGGCTGTCGCCATGGCGAGCTGCCATTCGGTCAGCGCGTCCTGCGTGACGATCATCTTTTTGATGCCGATGACGATCGTCTGCATGTTGTCGCGCGTGGTGATCAGCAGCGGCCAGAGATACTGGTTCCAGCCGTAGATGAATTGGATCACGAACAGCGCCGCCATCGTCGTGACCGACAGCGGCAGCAGCGTGTCCTTGAAGAATTTGTAGGGCCCCGCGCCGTCGATCTTCGAGGCTTCGACGAGTTCCTCGGGCACGGTCATGAAGAACTGCCGGAACAGCAGCGTGGCGGTCGCGGACGCGATCAACGGCAGCGTCAGCCCCGTATAGGTGTCGAGCAACTGAAGATCGGCGACGATCTTGTAGGTCGGGTAGATGCGCACTTCGACGGGCAGCATCAGCGTCACGAAAATCAGCCAGAACGCCGCCATGCGGAACGGAAAGCGGAAAAACACGATCGCGTAGGCGGAGATCAGCGAGATCGCAATTTTGCCGAGTGCGATCACCATCGCCATGATGAAGCTGTTCATCAGCATCGTGCCGACGGGTTCGCGCGTCGTGGCGCGCGCGCCGCTGAAGATGATGCGCTCGTAATTCTCCAGCATCTGGTCGCCGGGCAGCAGGGTCATCCGGCCGTTCTGCACCGTGCCCGCGTCGTAGGTCGAGGCGAGGAGCGCGAGATAGACGGGAAACGCGACGATGCACACGCCGGTTATCAGCACGACATGCGGCAAGATGCGGGCGAAAAGGGTTTGGCGCTCGACCATCAGTATTGGACCTTGCGCTCGATGAATTTGAACTGAACCGCGGTCAGCGCGATCACGATGACCATCAGCACCACGGATTGCGCGGCCGAGCTGCCGAGATTGGCGCCCGATTTTCCGTCCTGATAGACCTTGTAGACCATCGTGATCGTATTGCCCGCGGGGCCCCCGCCGGTGACCGAATCGATGATGCCGAACGTGTCGAAGAACACGTAGACGATGTTGATGACCAGCAGGAAAAACGCGGTCGGCGACAGCAGCGGAAAGATGATCGTCCAGAAGCGGCGCATCGGCTTGGCGCCGTCGATCGCGGCGGCCTCGATCACGCTTTTGGGGATCGCCGCGAGACCGGCGAGGAAGAACAGGAAATTGTAGGAGATCTGCTTCCACGTCGCGGCGAGCACGACCAGGATCATCGCGTGATTGCCGTTGAGCAGCGGGTTCCAATCGATACCCCAGCTGCGCAACATTTTCGCGAGCATGCCCAGCGACGGCTGGAACATGAACAGCCACAACACGCCCGCGACCGCCGGCGCCACCGCGTAGGGCCAGATCAGCATGGTCTTGTAGATCGTGGCGCCCTTGATCTGCTTGTCGGCCATGACGGCGAGCAACAGACCGCAAGAGAGGGACAGGAACGCGACGAGGAACGAGAACACCGCCGTCGTCGTCATCGTCTTGTAGTATTCGGGGTTCACCGCGAGGAGCTGGTAATTCTCGAACCAGACGAATTCGGTGGAGATGCCGAACGCGTCCTCCATCAGCAGCGATTGCCAGACCGCCTGCCCGGCCGGGAAATAGAAGAACACCACGACGATCGCGAATTGCGGCAGCAGCAGCATATAGGGCAAGGTCTTGCCGCCGAATAGTGCGCGTCGTTCCATGGGTGAAGCCGGTCCGGTTGGTTTTATTCTGTCTTCAGAACGCGAGAGGGGCCGGACCTTGCGGGCCCGACCCCTTCGACATCACGTCAGCTCAGCGCGAAACCGTGCGCTCGAACTGGCGCAGCGAGGCGTTGCCGCGGGCAACCGCCGCGTCCATGCCCGCCTGCGCGGTCTTCTTGCCGGCCAGGATCTCTTCGATCTCCTCCGACCAGATGTCGCGGATCTGGACGAGGTTGCCGAAGCGCAGACCGCGCGAGTTCTCGGTCGGCGCCTTGTTGTTGAGCGACTTCAGCGGCGTCTCGAGATAGGGGTTGGTGTTGTAGAAGCCCGAGGCCTTCACCTTCTCGTAGGCCGCCTTGGTGATCGGCAAATAGCCCGAGTCGGTGTGCAGCTTCGCCTGACGGTCCGTGTCCGACAGGAAGGCGAAGAATTTCGCCACGCCGCGATATTCGTTCGCCGGCTTGCCGCCCATGACCCACAGCGAAGCGCCGCCCAGGGTCGAGTTCTGCGGGGCGCCCGCGACGTCCGGATAATACGGCATCGGCGCGTTGGCCCAGTCGAACTTCGCGTTGGCCTTCACGTTGCCGTAGAAGCCCGACGAAGTCAGCATGATCGGGCATTCGCCCGAGGTGAAGGTGCCTTCGCCGGTGTTGGTGCGGCCGCCATAGACGTAGGTCTTGTCCTTGGCGAGCTCGGCCAGATTGGCGAAGTGCTTCACATGCGTGGGCGAGTTGATCTTGAACTCGGTGTCGAAGCCGTCGATCCCGTTGGCCTTCGTGCCGATCGGAATGTTGTGCCACACCGAGAACTGCTCGACGTTCACCCACGTCACCCACGCGGTCGAGAAGCCGCAATTCGGCGTCGCCGCAGCCTTCAGCTTCTTGGCGGCTTCGAACACTTCCGGCCACGTCTTCGGCGGCGCGTCGGGGTTCAAGCCCGCCTTGCGGAAGGCGTCCTTGTTGTACCACATGACGGTCGACGACGAATTGAACGGGAAGGACAGCATCTCGCCCTTCGACGTCGAGTAATAGCCCGCGACCGCCGGCAGATA
>VFQR01000241.1_pt1 | contig 102773 bp, 81 predicted proteins | sample 3512321 | NCBI WGS metagenome assembly VFQR01 (sample SAMN10412374, study PRJNA504923) | tailings metagenome | isolation source: Relicate 3 Philex TSF1 revegetated site | place: Philippines: Tuba, Benguet | collected 2017-08-29 | reverse complement strand
CACCTTTTCGGCTTTAGCCAAAAATACGTTACCCGAAAAGTTGTACGAATGGGGTAAATACACGGCCACATAGCCCCCAAAGCCCAGTTCGGCCAAATCGTCCTGTGTCATAAAACCCGGCTTGAGCAAGCCATCACCCATTTCTACTACTATGGGTTGGTTAAACTTACGTTTATCACCCACAAAGGCTTCCATCAGGTCTTTTACCGAGGTGTAGATTAGCTTGATGAAAGGTGCTCGCGTGAGCATCTTTTCCAAGAAAGCCAAGATAGGATCCATGAGGAGGTTGGAGCCCAAATAGCCAATGAGCGCGATGCCGGTTACCGATACCACCAAACCCAATCCGGGTATACCAAAGTCAATGAGACCATCGAGCGTAGTAATGACCAAGTAAACCACATAAACGGTGATGGCAACGGGACTTACCAGCAGCAACCCATTGACGAAATATTTGAAAAAACGCAACGAAAGCGCTTTAAGCTGTGCACTATTCATAAGGCGAGACAATAGAACTGCAAACTAAACCAAAAAGCGCGAGATACGGTCTATACCGGATCTACATCTACCACATTCCGCAGGCCTTTCCAGCGGGTATCGGTTTCGAGCCACTCCAACTGCTTCAGCAGGAAATCCTTCACCCGTGCCGGGTCGAGTTTATCGCGTTCGAGTTTAATGAGCACTTCCCGGATGTACTCCTGCCTGATCCGACCGATGCTGGGCGTGGCAGGTCCGAGTACACGGTGCGCCAACTGCCCACGGAGGCGGAGGCAAAGTTCGTTGGCCGCCTTTTCGAGGGTTTCGTAGTTTTTGTGCCGCAGCGTGATGCGAATTAGCCGAACATAAGGCGGGTACTGGTGGCTGAGTCGCTGCTGCAGCTCGGCGTCGGCAAAGCTGTCGAAATCGTGCTCCTGCAGCAGCGCGAATATGGGCTCCTTTGGCATGCGCGTTTGAATAATCACGGTGCCTTTCACCGCGCGTCGACCGGCGCGGCCGCTCACCTGCTCGAGCAGCTGAAACGTACGCTCTGGAGCTCTAAAATCGGGTATACGCAAGGCCATATCGGCGTTTAATACCCCCACCAACGTCACCTTATCGAAGTCGAGCCCCTTGCTCACCATCTGCGTACCTATGAGTATCTGGATTTTTCCGTTTTCGAAGTCACGAATGATTTGTCCGTAGGCGTGTTTCTTCCGTGTCGAATCCTGATCGAGGCGCCCCACGGTTGCCTCAGGAAACAAGATGCTGATTTCCTCTTCGATTTTTTCGGTACCGAAGCCACGGGTGACGAGGGCGGTGCTGCCACAGGCCTTGCAGCTAGGCACAGGAAGCTCCTTATGTCCGCAATAGTGACAGCGCCACTGGTGGGCCAGCTTGTGGTAGGTAAGGGTGATGTCGCAGTTGGGGCAGCCGGGTGTCCATCCGCAGCTGCTGCACTCGGTGTAGGGCACGTAACCGCGGCGATTTTGGAGGAGAATAACCTGCTCACCACGTTCGAGGGTATCGCCGATGGCGTTGAACAAGCTGCCGGTGAGGTCGGCCTTCATGAGCCGCTCGCGTTGCTCCAAGCGGATGTCGGCCATGCGGATGTCGGGCAGCTGCACGCCGCCGTAGCGCTGATCGAGCCGTACATAGCCATAGCGTCCCGAGCGGGCCAGGTGGTAGGTCTCGAGCGATGGCGTGGCCGAGCCGAGTAGCACCTTGGCCTGTTGGTTGCGCGCCAGCACCAGGGCTGCATCGCGAGCATGGTAGCGCGGTGCGGGCTCATCTTGTTTGTACGACGCATCGTGCTCCTCGTCGATGATCACCAGGCCGAGCTCACCAAAAGGCAAAAACACCGACGAGCGGGCACCTAACACCATGCGAAGGCTTCCGTTAGCCACCTTCTGCCAAATTTCGGCTCGCTCCTGCTCGCTGAAGCGGCTGTGGTAGATGCCGATTTCGGTACCCAAAAACCGCCGGAGCCGCTCGATGAGCTGGGCCGTGAGGGCGATTTCGGGGACCATATACAAAACTTGCTTTCCCGCAGCAAGGGCATCGCGGATGAGGGCCACATACACCAAGGTTTTGCCACTGCCGGTAATGCCGTGAAGCAAACTGAGCTCCTTCTGCTCCCAGCTGGCCTTGATTTGCGCGAGGGCACGCTCCTGCACTTCGCTAAGCGCCTGTTCTACCTCTATTTTTTGAGCCTGCAGTGGCACGCGGTCTACACGAATGAGCTGCTGTTGCAGTATATTCTTCTGCACCAAGGCCGAGATGGCGGCGGTTTGCAGCTCGGGATGTTTGAGCAGCTCCTTCCTCGCCAGCGGCTCCCCTCCGGGTTTCTGCTGGAGATAAATCATCAAAGCGTCGAGCTGTCGGGGGGCTCGCTCGAGCTGCTGGAAGATGTCGCGCAAACGATTGTCGTCGGTAAGCAGGTCGGGGTGCAGTTGCACGAAGGCCTCACGTTTCTCGCGAAAACCACCCTGCAAGGTTTCAACCGCCTGTAGCAGCTCGCGCCGTGCCAACTCCTTGAGCAAAGGGATTACGCGCTGTCGACCCAAAATTCGCTGCACGTCGCTCAACTGGAGGCTGCCGTTGTTGGTCAATGCCTCCAACACCAGGTATTCGTCGTCGGTGAGCGGCACCGCATCGGGCACATAAGCGGGGTGCGGCTGCAATACCGTTTCGCTGCTGATACGGAAAACCGAGGGCAGCGCGGCAAGCATCACGTCGCCGGGGTAGCAGAGGTAATAGGCGGCCATCCAGTCCCAGAAGGCCAGCGTATCCGCGCCAAGCAGCGGCTGCTCATCGAGCAAGTCTTCACACACGCGCGGCTCGTAGGCCTCGGGGCGGGTGTAGTGCTGGGCACGTACAATGCCGGTATACAACTTCTTGCGGAGAGGTACCACCACGCGCTGACCTGCCTCAAGCGTTGGCCAGCCGTCGGGCACACGGTAGGTGAGCGTCCGCGGCAGGTGGAGCGGCAGCAGCACGTCGACGAAGCGCGGGGCGGTTTGCATGACCACAAAGTTAAGGCTCACAGGCCTTCGGCGGCAGGCTGTGGGAAAGTCGCTTTATTTGCAGTATGAAATACCAGAAACACCTCTTCATCTGTACCAACCAACGCGCCGACCCCGCCAAAAAAAGCTGTGGCGCCGAACATGGCGAAGCCTTGGTGGCCCGCTTCAAAGAGCTCATCAAAAGCCACGGACTGCAAGTGGAAATTCGCGCACAAAAAACGGCCTGCCTCGACGCTTGTCAGCAAGGCCCCAGCCTGGTAGTATACCCCGAAGCCATCTGGTACGGCAACGTGCAGCTGGCCGATGTTGACGAGCTATTTACCGAGCAGCTCCTACACAACCGACCTGTAGAACGTTTACGCCTGCATTTTCCTGCTGCAAAAAGCTAAACCATGTCGCTCGCCGCCCACCATAGCCGCATCCTCAAAAAATTGGCAGCCGAGCTGGGCTTTCAGTTTTGTGGCATCAGCACCGCCGCTTTCCTCGACGAGGAGGCACCACGGCTCGAGCGCTGGCTAAAGAACGGCTTCCATGGCGAGATGGGCTATATGGAGCGCAACTTCGACAAGCGCCTCGACCCTCGTCTGCTGGTACCGGGAGCGAAATCGGTGGTGAGCCTGCTCTACAACTACTACAACCCCCAACGCCCACCGGCAGCCGATGCGCCACGCATCTCGCAGTACGCCTATGGCGAAGATTATCATTTGGTGATCAAAGAGAAGCTCTTCGAGCTGCTGAATAGGCTGCGCGAACAAGTGGGCGACATACAGGGCCGGGTGTTTGTTGACTCGGCCCCGGTGCTTGAAAAAGCCTGGGCCGCCAAAAGCGGAACAGGCTGGGTGGGCAAACACAGCAACCTCATCACCCGCCAACAGGGCTCGTGGTTCTTTCTGGCCGAGCTCATCATCGACTTGGAAGTCGAACCCGACGGGCCCATCCAAGACTATTGTGGGACCTGCACCCGCTGCATCGACGCCTGCCCTACCGAGGCCATTACACCCTATGAGGTAGATGGTTCGAAGTGCATCAGCTACTACACCATCGAGCTGAAGTCGGAGCTACCGGCCGATGCCGCCGCCAAATTCGGTAACTGGCTTTTCGGCTGCGACATCTGTCAGGAAGTATGTCCGTGGAACCGCTTTGCACAACCCCATCACGAAAGTAGATTTAACCCGCGGCCGGGACTACTCACGATGGAAAAAAACCAGTGGAAAGAGCTTACCGAATCGGTTTTTCATACGTTATTTGAACGTTCGGCCGTACAACGTACCGGCTATTACCGACTCAAACAAAACATCGACAAAATATTTTTTCAAGACCCCATGCAACCCGACGACCCCGGTTTTCGTCTTGCAGACAAATCCCAACCGTATGAAGACTAAAATCCTACCCTTTTTGCTGATAGTGCTTTCGCTTTCGGCCATTTCATTCAGTCCGCGCCCCGCCGCCGACCTCAGTCAGGAGTTTAATTTCACCAACTACAATGAGCTTTCGTTTAGCAGTTCATTCAACGTAACCATCACCCGCGGCGACCGCTATAGCATGGTGATATCGGGCCCAGAAGATTTGTTCGAGGGACTGGAGGTAACGCAAGACGGCAAATTGGTGGAAGTGGGTTACGAAAAAAAGCGTAAATCTTTTGGCACCAGCACCCTCAAAATTCGCATTACCATGCCCGATTTAGAAGTGCTCAGCGTATCGGGCTCAGTGAAAGCCGAGATCAACGAGTTCAAAGGCGAAAGCCTGCAAATGGATCTATCCGGTGCCTCCAATTGCGAACTCAAATCCGACTTCAAAAATGTAAAAATTGACGTAAGTGGCGCGGGCAACCTCAAACTTGTTGGAACAGGCGATTTGATGGTGTTGAACCTATCGGGTGCATCTAATTTCGATGCCAGCAGTTTTATTTGCAAAAAGGTAAACCTCAATATGTCGGGGGCAGGTGCCGCTAGTGTGTTTGCTAGCGAGCAGCTCGATGTAGAGGTGAGCGGTGTAGGCAGCGTGAAATATGCCGGCAATCCGGTGGTGCTCAACAAGCGTTTGAGCGGCATGGCCAGCATCAAACCTATCGACGAAGACTAAAAATAGACTTCTTCGCAACAACAGTAAATCGTTTGGTCGTAGTTTCGTCCAAACGATTTTTGTTTTTACTGCGTTTTGTGAACATGCGTACGCTACTCATCCTTGGACTTCTTCTGCTAAGTAATTTTTTGAAGGCACAAACAACGCCTGTAGAAGCCCTCGACCGCGCACGACGTATCGGGCAGCAGCACCTAGCCGGAGCGCACGACAGTGTTTTCGTGGAATTTGCAGCAGCTCTACAACGCAAGCTCCAACGCGAGCAACTCAACCTAATTTGGAAAGGCCTGGAAACACAATGGGGGCCGCTTGAAGCCGTAGGTAGTATTGAATTACGCAGCCGCAGTCCGCTTCAACTCAGTTTACCACTTCGTTTTGCACGCCAGCAACAACGTTTGCTCCTTGAGTTCGACAGTGCTCATCGGGTGACGAGTTACCTGCTGCAACCCATCAACGAGGAAGACAATTGGCGCTACCCGGCATACGGCCAACGCGAACGTTACCGTGAGTTTAGCATGAAGGTGCGTACCGATACGGTAGTGTTGCCCGCCATACTCACCTTGCCGCTCAACTGTAGGCGCTGCCCCATGGTGGTGATGGTGCATGGATTTGGCCCACAAGACAAAGACGGCAGCCTAGGACCCAATAAAATCTTCAAAGACCTCGCCATAGGCCTAGCCACTAGAGGAATTGCTAGCCTTCGCTACGACAAACGTTCGCTGGCCTATGGCCCCGAACTGATGGAAGATTTACGTCGTTTGACCGTTTTTACCGAAACCATCGACGATGCTGTATCGGCCTTGGCGCTTACCCGCTCCATCAAAGAAATCGACAGCAGCCGCATTTTTGTACTAGGTCATGGGCAGGGTGCCATGCTGGCAGCAACCATAGCCGCCAATAGCCAAGTGCCCGTTCGTGGTCTGTTGCTGCTTTCGAGCGCTACACAAACCATGCCCGATCTCATCTTCAATCAGTACGTGCATCTGGCTGCCGAGAATGGGTTTACAGCCGAAGAAAGAGCTGTGTTGCGGGAGCAGGAAAAAAATAAACAACGAGCCCTCAACCCAGCGCTTTCCTTTACCCTTTCGCAAGACAGCCTACCCTTACAACTGCCAGCCTCCTACTGGCGGTCGTGGCAGCGTATCGATTTAGGCGGCAGCTTGCTGCAGTTGCCGCAACCCGTTTGGGTGGGGCATGGCGCGGCCGATTATCAGGTACCCCCCGAGCTGGCCTTAGCCATGAAACAAAAACTCATGGGCCGACCCAAAACTACCTACCGCAGCTACAAGGGGCTGAATCACTTTTTGATGCCCAGCACCGGTGCTTATGGGCCCAAAGACTACGAAAAACGCAATAATGTAGCTGAGGAAGTAATCCGTGATATGGATTTGTGGATACGCGAACAGCTACGCTAACTAAAACCAATCGCGTGGCTGAAAGAAGCGCAGCGCTTCGGCCTCGGGTGAGTTTTCGGCGGGTTGGTGATTGTATTCCCACACCGCCTCGGGTGGTAGCGACATCAAGATCGACTCGGTTCGACCATTGGTGCGTAGCCCAAAGGTGGTACCACGGTCGTATACCAAATTAAATTCGGCATAGCGCCCACGGCGAATTTTCTGCCAGTGCTTTTCCGATTCAGTATACGGTTTTTGTCGGTTTTGCTCGGCCATATACCGGTAAATAATCGGGAAACGATCGCCTACGGCTTGCATAAAAGCAAACAGTTGCTCTTTTCCGTGGTCGGGGTTCGCTCGCTGATGGTCGTAAAAAATGCCACCTACTCCACGCATTTCACTGCGATGAGGAATATAAAAATAGCGGTCGCAATCGTGCTTCATGCGCGGATACCAGCTCGGGTCAAAAGCATCGCAAACTTCCTTGAGTTGACCGTGAAACCAGCGTAGTTGCTCCTCCACCGGATATGCGGGCGTTAGGTCGATGCCTCCGCCAAACCACCAATCGCCTGCATCGGTCTCGAAATAGCGTACGTTCATGTGAATGAGCGGTACGTGAGGATTGTGCGGATGTATGACCAATGAAACACCTGTAGCATCGAATCGGCTGGCTGCAGGGCTTTCCTTTTTTAAAAATTCGGGTACCGGTCCGTGCACATGCGAAAAATTCACTCCACCTTTTTCCACCAAATTACCCTGACTTAACAGCCGGCTACGACCGCCGCCACCTTCTTCGCGTTGCCATCGGTCTTCTACAAACGATTTTCCATCAAGTAAAGCAATGTCGTTGCAGATGCGGTCTTGCAAGCCATATAAGTAATCGAAGATGTGCGTTAACTGAATCATGCAGGCCAATTTTTAGCAAGCAGGGCACATAGTTCTTCGAGATACTGTTGATCCGTTTCAGAGAAATCGTTCAATAAGTCGCTATCCACATCCAACACCGCCAATACGGTATTGTTGCGCTGAATGGGCACTACAATTTCGGAGCGGCTGGCGCTGCTGCAGGCAATATGTCCCGGGAATGCGTCCACATCGGGGACGAGCAGGGTTTCTACACGCGCCCAACTGCTGCCACATACCCCTTTGCCCTTGCGAATACGGGTGCAGGCCAAAGGTCCTTGGAAAGGCCCCAATACCAATTCGTCATTCTTTACGAGATAAAATCCTACCCAGAAAAAGCCGAAGGCCTCCCGAAGTACGGCAGCGGTATTGGCTAAATTGGCAATCAGATCGCTTTCGCCTGCTATTAACGCACTAATTTGTGGCAATAGCTCTTGGTAGCGTGTGGCACGGTCGGCCTCAGGTGTAAAAAAAATAGATTCGGCCATGGCGCTAGTGAACGCGATCTCCGCGAAGTTCAAGGGTGGAGAGCATATCGGCCTCAAAGTCCAGATACTCCTGCCATCGTTTACGTACGAGCTCTTTGGGCAGAAAGTGTTCGGCCAAATCCATAAACAAGCGGTAGTGGCCCGCTTCACTCACCATAAACTCGTGGTAAAACTGTCTCAGGTCGGCATCGGCACATTCGAGTGAAAGCAAGCGAAAGCGCTCGCAAGAGCGTGCCTCGATGAGGGCACAGGTCAGCAACTTTTCGAGCAAAACAAGGTCGTCGGTGAGCCCTTTCCGCTGAAAGGCCAGCAACTTGTTCACATATTCGTCTTTGCGCTTTTTGTCGAGCTTCACCCCACGCTGTTTCATCTCTTTGAGTACCCTTCTGAAGTGCCCCCACTCTTCGGCTACGATGGGCGAGAGCTTTTCTACGATGAGTTCACGGTCGGCATATTGCACGATGATGGAAATACAGGTGGTGGCCGCCTTCTGTTCGCAAAAGGCGTGGTCGATGAGAATATCGCCTATCGATTTTTCGGCGATGTTCACCCAGCGAGGGTCGGTAGGAAGCTTTAAACCTAACATGCCGCAAAGATAGTGGCTTTCACGGAGCACCCAGCGAAAAGCACACTTGTAAGCAGAGACGAAATTTTTCTATTAATTGTTAAATGGGCGACCCCTTGTAAACAAAACAAACAAGCTGCCGTTACCTTTGCCAAAACCTAAAAATTATGCGTCGTATTCTACTTTCGATTCTCTTCTTATTTAGTCTCCACGCAAAAGCACAATGGAACCAACGGATTGCAGCCACGCGCCTGGCGCCTGGCCTTAATCAAGCCCTCAGCAATAGCGACGGAAGTTTATGGTATGCCGGATTGTATCGTGGTACGGTTGAAATAGGAGGTGCTGGCGCTCTAGTAATCTTTAATAGCACCAATTCGGGCGACCCAGAGCAATTCCGATATACCGGCTTTATGGCCAAATATACGTCGGGTGGCACACTGGCTTGGACGCGTGAATTACGTTCACCCAGCAACCGCCTGAACATACAAGGCATGATAGAAGCTCCCGGCCAAGGAGCCTTTTTGCTAGGTGGCTTCAACGGCTTTCTCATTCTCAACGCCGGACAGGCCGATGCCGATACCATACAGGCAGCAGGGCAGTTTGAGTCGCCATTTATCGCTCGTTATTCAGCTACAGGCGATCTGCTATGGGTTAAAGTACTTCCAGCCAACAATAACTTTTTCACCAGCGCTCCGGTATTTCAGTGGGTAAACAACCAGCTGTTGTTTGTGATGAGCCTCAACTTTGGCGATATCGACCTGGATCCGGGAACCGGTACCACACGTGTGTTCACGCCCTTCCTCCAACCCGACGAGACCTTTTTTGTGATGGGTGTATACGATGCCAATGGCGACTTCGTACGTGGTGGTCCGTTTGCGAAAGGCAACGAGTTGTCGGTAGGTAGGGCCGATAAGGGCAACGGCCAATTGGCCATTCCCTTGAGTTTTACCGATACAGCCACGGTATTTTTAGGGGGTACCAGCGCAATAGCGGGCTACCGCCGTACCGGCAGCGCTCCTCTTTTGCTGCTCACCAGTAATTTGACCAGTGTAAGTGCTTCGTACTTGCCCGAGGTGGTAAGTCCTGTCGTTTGTGTTGGTTTCATGGCCAATTACACTGGTAACCGTTTTCGCTTGCTAACCGCGCTGCTCACAGGTACGCTCGACTTCAACCCTGGCGTGGGTGTAGATTCGGCGAATAATCTGCAAGCCGGTGGACTTACCCTGTACGAAAGTTCTTTGTCGGCAACGGGCAATTACCTTGGCTACCCCAAGGTTGCGGCCGCAACGGGCCAAAATATTGCGGCCTTTTATGCCGGAGCAGGCGATACCAGCCAGTTGCTCTTTTGGGGAGGACCGGGTGTGGTGGTGAACGATACCACTGTTTTCGGCACACAACCCGATCATCAACCTACCCTAATCTTGAAAGAAAATGGCCCACTTTACACCCGTTTGGGCATGTTTAGCACCAACGTTCTTGGCGTTCCATTTATTGGTAGCAATACCAACAGTCTTCAGCTGGCCATTCGTTGGCGAAATTCGCTGTATTTCAATAACCAATTACTTCAGCAAGGCGGCATGGGCGATTATGTCGAGTTGATGCAAAGCAATCTCAACGGTTTAGGCTTAGCCACCGCCGACGATGAAAATCAACCCGCCACGGTGTATCCTAATCCGGCCACCGACTTTGTACTGGTCAAACCTGGCGACCAACACCACCTGCATTTTCAGTTATACGACTTACAGGGTAGATTGGTGCTTCAGCAATCCATCGAAAACGGTTTGGAGCAACAAATACGAGTCGATCAGTTACCAAAGGGTACCTATCTATGGCGTTGGCAGAGTGCCAATCGTCAAGGCAGCGGAAAAATCATTAAAAACTAAAACAGAAAAGCCCCTGGTGATTTAACATCAGGGGCTTTTTGCTATAATCGTTTTCGTTACGCCAGCTGAGCGTCGAGCTTGCCTTTGAGAATATGCTTAGGCACTGCGCCTACTTGTTTGTCAACCACTTGTCCGTTTTTGAACACCAACAAAGTAGGGATGTTGCGAATACCAAACTGAACGGTGATGTTTGGGTTGGCGTCAACATCTACTTTACCAATCACAGCCTTGCCATCGTATTCGCCCGAAAGTTCTTCTACAATGGGGCCTACCATGCGGCACGGTCCGCACCACTCTGCCCAGAAATCGACCAAAACGGGCTTATCTGACTTGAGTACCAGCTCTTCGAAATTGCTGTCGTTTAATTCTAATGCCATTTTATTAGGAAGTTTATTGAAAGTATAAGCTTTTCGATGCCAAGATAGTTCAAAAATCGTTCAAGCATATTTTGAGATTTATGGGTGTACGGCACGAAGCAAATCTGCAACGAAGCTGTCCATGCGAGAAAAGGCAAATAGCTTTTTACCCAAATCTTTCAAGGAGGCCCCAAAGTGGTAGCACTCCTGCCTATCAATAATTAAAAAACGATCGTGCGCTCCCGTAAATACATGTAAATCCACTGCTCCATACTGCGCAATAAAAGTAGCGAGTTGTTGTTCGAGCAAGGTTGTGCTTCTTTTCGTGTAAAGGTGAAGTCTAACTTGTTTTTCTTTCCGGGCGAAAATACCAAGCGTTGTTCCATCCACGTAATTATCGAATAGGATGAGTTCCTGCTTAGCTCGACTCACCAATCGCTCAGCAAAAAGTCGTGCATCAAAAACAGCACCTTCGTAAAATATGCCTTGCTCGTGGGGGTCGTAGCCTTTCTCAAACGCTTTAAAAATGCGATCAAACTGCTGATCGGTTTCCATTTGTTTTCTTTCGACCAAAGTCAAACGTTGAAAAATTGCCGCATGACTGACCAAATATTTCCGCATCGCCACAAATGCATCCATAATTTGTATGCTTATCAATACTGCCGTTTCGCTTTTTAATACTGCTGCGAGCATGGCCACACCTTGCTCAGTGAATACATAAGGTGCATATCTCCGGCCACCTTGATGTCCGAAATTTGAGGTCACAAATTGTGACCTCAAATTTCGGACTTCTTCAAAGGAAACTTGAAAGCGAAAATGTTCTGGAAACCGCGTAAGGTTTCTTTTTACCGCCTGATTTAGCACCTTGGTTTCTACGCCGTAAAGCAAAGCAAGATCGCTGTCGAGTAGTACTTGTTGGCCGCGCAGATGTAAAATGAGGCTCTGTATTTCATCTTGCTTGAGGACTGGAGCGGATGGCATGACTGTAAATTCTTCCCAAACAAAGGAGCGAAAGGCATACTTCCGGCAATGTTTGGCCACATTGCAAGTAGTACAACAAATCATGCGCGGTAATCAAAAATGTTACTCTACGAGCTCAACCGCTAGAGGAAGTTTTTCGAGTGCCTCAAGTAAAGTATTTTGTGGATTCAAGCGTACTTTTTTGGAAGTGAGTTGTACTTGTAGTTTCTCCTGCTCGTCCCACAACTGAATTTGCAGCTTCACCTTACCCGGGTATTCAGCAAATAACGAATCGAGCTGATTCATGAAGCTGCTATTCACCACCTCGCTGCGGAGCTTAATCACCAGCTGGTTGAAGTACTTTTCACGCGCCTCGGCCAATAATTCCACACCGTGGTACTTGATAAAGGAAATTTCTTCGCCTTGTTGGTTAATGAACGACTCAAATTTGGCGCGAATCAAAAGCGCAGTTCCGGCATTCATCAAATGCTTAAAGCGCATAGCAATGTCCCCTTTAAAACGGAGCTTGCGAACCGTATCGTAGTCCTCCACCATGCAAACCACGGTTTCGTTATTGGTCTTGGGATCTTGGAAGTAGGTGACCTCGGTAACCAAACCAGCAAAAACCAGCTCCCTACCGGGCTTCTCTTCCAAGTCGCGTAATCCCACATTACAAAACTTGCTGATGTCGTATTTAAAGGCATCCAGAGGATGCGCAGTGATGAAGATACCCACCACTTCCTTTTCCTTTTTGAGCTTGTCGAGTAGCGACCAAGGTTCGCAAGGGATCATTTCAGGTTCGGGGATGTCGACCACTCCGGCCTCACCAAAAAGCGACGATTGCGCCTGATTTTTTAGCGACTGATAGGCATTGCCAAAGCGGATGGCCTTCTCGAGCAAGTTGGTGCCGTCAACTTCGTGAAACAGCATACGCCGGTTGCCTTCGATGCCAGGAAAGCACCGGCATAGCCTAAACTCTCAATAGTTTTTTTATTGGCCTGCCGCAAGTCGATGCGTTTACATACATCAAACACACTCTTGTACGGCCCATTCAGTTTGCGTTCGTTTACAATGGCTTCTACGGCAGCTTCGCCAACTCCCTTCACTCCTCCCAATCCAAAACGTATTTCGCCCTTGGCGTTAACGGTAAAGCGGTAGCTCGACTCGTTGATATCGGGGCCTAACACTTGCACGCCCATACGGCGACATTCTTCCATGAAGAAGGTAACCTTACCAATGTCGTTGAGGTTGTTCGAAAGCACGGCCGCCATGTACTCAGCGGGGTAGTTGGCCTTGAGGTAGGCCGTATGAAAGGCCACCACGGCATAGCAGGTCGAGTGCGATTTGTTGAAGGCATATTGCGCAAAGGCTTCCCAGTCGGTCCAGATTTTCTCGAGTTTGTCGGCCGGATGCCCTTTTTCCATGGCCCCCTCCACGAAACTCTTCTTCATCTTGTCGAGTACGTCTTTCTGCTTTTTACCCATGGCTTTACGCAGGGTATCGGCCTGACCTTTCGTAAAGCCCGCAATTTTCTGACTTAACCGCATCACCTGTTCTTGATACACGGTGATGCCATACGTTTCGCCCAAGAATTCTTCCATATCGGGCAGGTCAAATTCTATCTTTTCCTTACCGTGTTTGCGGTTGATGAAGTTGGGAATGTACTTCAACGGACCCGGTCGGAACAGGGCATTCATGGCAATGAGGTCGGCAAAGGTGTCGGGCTGCAGGTCTTTGAGATACTTTTGCATGCCCACCGATTCGTATTGGAATATGCCAACTGTTTCTCCCTTCTGAAAAAGGGCATAGGTTTTCGGATCGTCGAGGGGTATTTCGTCGGGCACAATGCGGATACCGTTGCGGGCTTCGATGATGTCGATGGCATCGTTGATGATGGTGAGGGTACTCAACCCCAGGAAGTCCATCTTCAGCAGTCCGGCACTTTCGGCTACATCGTTATCGTACTGCGTTACCAGCTTTATCTCGGCGTTTTCGGCTGTTTTTACCGGCACCAGATTGGTCAAGTCTTCGGGAGTGATGATCACCCCGCACGCATGGGTGCCTGTATTGCGGATAGCGCCTTCGAGCATAGCCGCCTGCCGCAGCACTTCAGCGGTGAGTCCGCCTCGCTTCATAAACTCGGTGAAGTCGCGGGCCAACTTGAGCTCGTCGCTTTGCAGCTCGTCTTTGGCTTCGTCTATTTTTTCGGGATGAAATACCAAGGTGCGCAGCGGACTTTTGCTAAACGGCTTGGTGCGGGCAATGGCTTCCGGAAATGCCTTGGCAAGTACATCGGCCTCGGCCAACGATAAATTCAGCGTACGCGCGGTATTCCTGATACTCGACTTGGCAGCCATGGTGCCATAGGTCACAATTTGTGCGACCTGATTTTGGCCATATTTCTCAATCACATAGCGCATCACCTTCTCCCGACCTCTATCGTCGAAGTCGATATCGATATCGGGCATGCTGATCCGGTCGGGATTCAAAAATCTCTCGAAGAGTAAATCGTATGCAATAGGATCAACATTGGTGATACCCGTACAATAAGCCACTGCCGAGCCCGCTGCTGAGCCTCTACCCGGTCCAACGCTTACACCCATTTGCCGAGCCGAGTTGGTGAAGTCTTGCACGATGAGGAAATATCCCGGGTAGCCTGTTTTTTTAATGGTAGCCAGTTCAAAGTCGAGCCGCTCACGTATTTCGTCGGTAAGCTCAGGGTAGCGCTTTTTGGCGCCTTCGTAGGTGAGGTACCGGAGGTAGTCGTCCTCGTCGGCAAAACCTTCGGGTATGTCGAAGCGGGGCAAGAGCACATTGCGCTCAAGTGGATATTCTTCGATTTTATCAGCAATTTCTCGGGTGCAGGCCAATGCTTCTGGCAGGTCGCTGAATAGCGCCGCCATCTCGTCGGTCGACTTAAAATAATACTGATCGTTGGGGAAGCCAAAACGGAAACCCCGGCCTTTGCCAATGGGTACCGACTTCTCTACTCCATCGATGATACACAACAGAATATCGTGGCTTTCCGACTCTTCCTTGCTATTGTAATAGGAATTGTTGGCAGCAAAGTACTTCACCCCGTATTTGTGTGCCCAGGCAAGTAATAGTTCGTTAACGTGATCCTCCTCGGGCTGACCGTGACGTTGCAGCTCTACATAAAAGTCATCGCCAAACTGCTCGTGCCACCAACAAAAAGCTTCCTCGGCCTGATGTTCACCCACATTCAAAATCAGGTAGGGGATTTCGCTGCTGATGCTGCCCGTGGTTGCAATCAAATCGCCTTTGTACCGCTGCAACAGCTCCCGGTCGATACGCGGCACATAATACATGCCCTGTATAAACGAAAGCGAGCTCAGCTTCACGAGATTTTGGTAGCCTTGTTTGTTTTTGGCCAGCAAAACCTGTGGATAGCCGTTGTCTTTTTTGCTTTTGTCCTGATGATTTTTGGTGAGATAAAACTCACAGCCAATGATTGGTTTGATGCCATTCTTGAAGGCCGCCTTCACAAAAGCAAAGGCACCGTACATATTGCCGTGGTCGGTCATGGCCACGGCTTCCATGCCGTGTTTTTTAGCCAGCGACACCAAATCTTCGGCCGTTGATACGCCAGGCAATGTGCTGTATTGGGTATGGCAATGCAGGTGAATAAATGCCCCTTCAAAGACCCCTTTGGCGGCCGTTTGGCCCATATCGGTTGCTGCCGTTTCGGTTTCGGCTTCCTGTTCGGCCAAGGGGCTGTAGGGCTGAACGTTTAAACCGATGGCCTCAATAGGTGAGGGATTAGCCACCCGGAAGGCAGTGATTCCGGCTTCATCGAGACCGGCCTGTGCCGCGGGCAGAACGCCAAGGCGTATCAATTCGAGGAAACAGCGAGCAGTGGCCTCCACGTCGGCGGCGGCATTGTGGGCTTCACCAAAACCGGCCTGAAACAATTTTTGATGGAGTTCGGTGAGGGTCGGCCACTTGAACTTGCCGCCCTTACCACCAGGGATTGCACAAAAATCGGTGCTCACCTCCTTGGTGTCGAGCGAGGGCAACGCGAGCAGCGGACTTTCCAGCTCTTTACGGAGCAGCGCGGCGCCCACTACTTTGAGATCGAATTCAATGTTGTGCCCTGCAGTAAAACGCGTATGCTGCAACACCCGATTTAGCTCTTGCAAAACCCAAAGGAGGGGCATGCCTTCCTTTTCGGCCCGCTCGGTAGTGATGCCGTGTACTTGTGCAGCATTAAACGGTATTTTATAGCCCTCGGGCTTTACGATGTAGTTTTTTACCTCTATCAACTTCCCCTCGGCATCGTGTAGCTGCCACGCAATTTGCACCATCCGTGGCCAGTTGTCGAGCGCACTGATGGGAGCATTGTAATCGCGGGGGAGTCCGGTGGTTTCGGTGTCGAAAATGAGGTACATGCAAATAGAAAAAGAGCCGAAATGTCAAATTTAGTTCCCGCCGGAATTGGATTAGCGGGGAATTATCAACAGTCCGTCGAAGAAGCTAGTTATTGGCTTCGGGCTTTGCAAATCGGTAGGCAATACCCACACGCGAGTTGCTCCAACCGTAACCAAGCTCTACAAACGCTTCGAAATTTTTTTGGAAAGTGTACCCCACCCCACCAACCGCCGCCCAAGCCAAGGCGCTACTGCTCATCCTGCGGCTAAGCGGGAAAACGGGATTGGTAGATTCGTCGAGGCGCCTGATCAGCAAATACCCCAATTCCAGGGCTCCGTATAATTTGAAGTTGTCGAATTGGTAATAGCGGTAGTCGAATCTCAAAGCGGTCACGTAAAAATCCTGAAGACTTTGCAGGCCAGTGATGGCAACCCGCTGATGGAAATACCCACCAATGATGCCGATGGAATAATGAGGATCTAGTTCGATACTCGCCCGCATGCTGAAAGGTACTACCCAATTGGTTTGTTTCTGACTACCTAAGCCCACACTAGCACCCACTTCCAGCGTACCCATCTGCGCCTGAGCAACGTTTGGCATAGCCAACCCTATCACCAAGCCGATACCATAACGGGTAAACCGCTTGATGCGTTTCAAAATTGAAGTATGCACTGTACGCAACATCCACCACAAGTTACACAATCGATATCATCCTTGTATAACTCGTCAATACCAGCCAACAAAAGCAAAAAACCCCGCCTCCTTGATGGAAGCGGGGTTCATTATGGAAAGTTACAGCTTAGAACTTTAAGGAAAGACCTACTTGAGCAACTGCAATACCGTAACCTAACTCGAGGTGAGCACCAATATTATCGGTAAAGTAGTAGCGGGCACCTAAGAAGCCGCCATACAAGAAACCACCTGCGCTAATGTTGTTGAACGGCGGACCTGGATCTGGTTCAAGCTTAAAAGAAGCAATGTTGTAGCCTAACATGATACCACCGTAGGTGTCGATACCGTCAATGAATTCTTTGTGGTATGCAGCACGACCACCTACAACTAAATAAGTGTAAGTTGTTTTGAAGAATATCAGGTCGTCTTCCGCACCTGAATAGCCCACGTATGCACCCACACTAACGTTGTCGTTGATTCCATAATCAACCGACGCACCGATAGGTGGAACTGTACTTTTAGCTGTTCCGCTAGTCAAGAAAGAACCGAGGCCAAGACCGACATTCACGTCGATTTGTCCTTGTCCCTCGAACTGCGCATTAGCAGTACCGTTGAACATGGTCAGCATAGCAAGCGCTACACCTAAAGTTCCGAAGATTTTTTTCATAGCATTTTGGTTTAAATGTTATCCAAATCAAAAAAATAATATTCAAAGTCACAAACCGAGTAGCTCAATATACCCTGTTCATGGCATTACTTTCCGTATTTCTACGGTGTCTAATATATAAGAATTATTAACAAACCCGCTAAATATCAATAGGTAAACACGATTTCCAACGTGGATAACTTTTCTGCTGTTAAACTCGCTTGAAGGCTCTACCAAATACGCCTAATGGCAAAATAGCACCCGAACGGGCTTGCAAATACAATTCACCGGTTTCTGTTTTCTCGGTAGGATAGTGTGCGTCAAACCAGTTTTTAAGTATCAGCGACGACAGGCCCAACGAGTACGCATTGAGTATGAGTAGATGGCTCTTGGGATCGAGCAATTGCGCCACATCGTCCATCATCGGCGCGAGCTGGTCTTCAAGCTTCCAGCGTTCACCATTGGGTCCGAGGCCATAAGCTGGTGGATCTAAAAAAATGGCCTGATACTTTCTTCCCCGCTTCACCTCACGCTGTACAAACTTCCGGGCATCTTCGATGAGCCAGCGGATATCGGTGAGGCCGCTGAGCTCCATATTTTGGCGCGACCAACTCACCACTTGCTTCACCGAGTCGAGGTGAATCACGTCGGCGCCCGCCTGGCGCGCTACCAGCGAAGCTCCACCGGTATAGGCAAAAAGGTTTAAGACAGCGGGCTTTGGACCCAGCTGCTTGATGTGGCGGTAAATAAATTCCCAGTTATCGGCTTGCTCGGGGAAAATGCCCATATGTTTGAAGCCGGTAAGCGCCAACCGAAAGCGGATGTCAATTTGATCACTTTTATAGCGGATATTCCAATTTTCGGGTAAGCTCTTTTTCAGCGCTTGCCACTTCCCTGCCGAACTCGACGTTTGTTCGAAACGACCGTGCGCCTGCTTGTTCCACTCTTCCTTACTCCAGCGTGGCGCCCATAACGCTTGCGGCTCGGGACGGATGAGCACCCACTCGCCAAAACGCTCTAATTTTTCGAAATGACCACAGTCGAGCAACTCGTAGTCACGCCAATGGGCTGGATGGTGGGCGGCTATATTCACGCTTCGTTTTTATCGGCAGACTTTTTCTCGGGACGCATTTGCGGGAAAAAGAGTACCTCTTGGATAGAAGCGCTGTTGGTCATGATCATGCTCAAACGGTCGATACCGATACCGATACCAGCCGTGGGTGGCATGCCATACTCTAGGGCGCGTAAGAAATCCTCGTCGAGCACCATGGCTTCTTCGTCGCCCCGTTTGCCAAGCTCAAGCTGTTCTTCGAAGCGAGCACGCTGATCAATGGGGTCGTTAAGCTCGGAGAAGCTATTGGCGACTTCTTTGCCGTTGCAGATCACCTCAAAACGCTCCACCAAACCCGGACGGTCGCGGTGCTTTTTCGCCAGAGGCGACATCTCCACGGGATAGTCGGTGATGAAGGTGGGCTGTATCAGTTTGGGCTCTACCAGGGCCCCAAAAATCTCGTCGATGAGTTTGGCACGGCCCATGCTGCGGTCGATGGTAACGCCTAAACTTTTAGCCGTTTCGGCCATGGTAGCTTCGTCCATGGTGCTGATATCTTTGCCGGTAAAGGCCTCGATGGCTTCGTACATGGTGTATCGTTTCCAAGGCCGTGCAAAGTTGATGTCGTTGTCGCCCACACGCACCACGGTCGTACCGTGTAACTCCAGGGCTATTTTCTCCAGCAACTCTTCGGTCATGTCCATCATCCATTGGTAGTCCTTGTAGGCTACATACAACTCCACCTGGGTGAACTCAGGGTTATGGAAACGGCTCATGCCTTCGTTGCGGAAATCTTTCGAAAACTCGTATACCCCGTCGTAGCCCCCGACAATGAGACGCTTTAGGTACAGCTCGTTGGCGATACGCAGGTACAACGGCATATCGAGGGTATTGTGGTGCGTTTTAAACGGACGGGCAGCGGCGCCGCCATAGATGGGCTGCAGTATCGGGGTTTCTACCTCCAAAAAGCCCAATCCGTTAAAATGCTGACGCATGGTGTTTACCAAACGTGCTCTTTTGATGAAAATGTCGCGGTTTTGTGGGTTCACTACCAGGTCAACATACCGCATGCGGTAACGCTGTTCGGGATCGGTAAAGCCGTCGTATACATGCCCTTCATCGTCGCGCTTTACGATGGGCAGTGGCCTGAGGCTCTTTGATAAAAAGACAAACTCCTTGACATGCACCGAAATTTCGCCCACCTGGGTACGAAATACGTGGCCGCGTACGCCGATGAAATCGCCAATGTCGCAGAGTTTTTTGAAGACGTCGTTGTATAAACTTTTGTCGTCGCCGGGACAAAGCTCATCGCGGTTCAGATAAATCTGAATGCGTCCACCGGCATCCTGCAGCTCGGCAAATGAAGCCTTGCCCATGATACGGCGGCTCATGAGTCGCCCAGCCAAACTTACCTCGGCCATAAGCTCCGGCTGCTCGTCGGAAAACTGTGCTTTGATGGTGTTGCTGTGGTGACTTACCTTAAACTCGGCCGAAGGATAGGGGTCGATCCCAAATTTCGGTAACTCGCTCAGTGCCTGACGACGTATAATTTCCTGTTCACTCAATCCCGACATGGATAGCTGCTTTTTACGAAGGCGCAAAGATAGCGATTTTGCGGCATAAAACCGCGAAAAACCACTAGCTCAGCAGCAAGGCCAAAGCCTCAGTCACCTTATTTTGAGCGATAAAGTCTTTGGCCAGTTGATGTAAGTGAAACTCGAACGACTCGGCATCTTGCGCAAAGCGCAGCTCCAATTCGGCACGTTCGGCATACATCCGTGCTGCAGCCACCGCTTCTGGAGTTGGCAGCTGCTGCAAATTACCCAGTCGGCCCAGGTCGTTGCCAGTAAGTACGCGGCTGTTACGCACAGCGGCTGGCAAAACATCTACCCCTATACCTAACGTGGTGAGTGGTTTTTCTACCTCAAACAAGCCGGCATTGGCACGGCTGTACCAGTCGCCACCCAAACGGGCTACTTGATCTATCTTAAACGGATCGATACGACCGTTGGCATCCAAGAGCGATTCGCGGAGGTGAATACGTACCACCTCACAAATCACCAAGTTGCCAGCGCCACCTTCGGTCCCTAATGGCTTCACCTCCAGCACGCGGCACTCGAGTTGTACTGGCGATTCGCCCACGCGAGGCGGCTTCACCACCTCCGACGGTACCATGGTGAGCCCAGCCTTGGTGAACTCATTCACGCCACGGGCGTATTCGGTGCTGGCCAAGGAGGTTTGTTGCACCAAAGCATAGTCCACGATGTTCACTGTACATTCGGGCAGTTCCAGTACATTTTCGAGACTGTGTTTGGTGGTATTGTCGCGCACACGGCGGGCAGGTGAGAACACCACCACCGGCGGATTGCTGCTGAATAAATTAAAAAACGAGAAGGGACTCAGATTCACCAACCCCTTGGCATCTTGCGTGGCCACAAAAGCGATGGGCCGCGGGGCAATAGCACCCTGGAGCACAGCTTGCAACTGCACCGGACTCAGCTCCGATGGGATCAAGGTTTTCATCTCACTTCTTTTTGAGCGCCAGTATCGAAAAATCGTCGGCTTCGCGCACAATCACATTTTCTAAGACACCAAGTCCGGTAATTTCCATGCGCACCTCATCGCCTTCTTGCAGCCATTGCGGCTGAAAGTTAGGGTCGAGTCGTTTGCCGGTACCGTTGAGCTCCAAGAAGCAACCGGTTCCTACCGTGCCCGAACCAATGACGTCGCCGGGGTAAATGTCAACGCCATACGCACAGCGCTCAATGATTTCTGCAAAGGTCCAGTCCATATCGGCTACATTGCCTTCCGACACCAAGGTATCGTTGACCCAACACTTCATGCTGAGGTTGTAATTGGCACCGGTATGCCCTGCTTTCGCAGGTACTTTAAACGGCTCCAACTCGTCGGGGGTTACCAGCCATGGGCCGATTACCGTGCTAAAATCTTTGCCTTTGGCGGGCCCCAAGTTCAAGAGCATCTCTTCCATCTGCAGGGTGCGGGCGCTCATATCGTTCATGATCATGAAACCGGCAATGTAATCGTCGGCTTCCGAGGCACGTACGTTACGTCCGTGTTTACCAATGACGATGGCGATTTCCAGTTCAAAATCTAGCTTATCGAAATGATCGGGCATACACGGGATGGGTCCAGGCCCTTGCACTGCATTGTGGTTGGTAAAATAAAATATCGGGTATTGGTCAAACTCGGCTATCATCTCTACGCCACGGTTGCGGCGGGCGGCTTCTACGTGCTGACGGAAAGCATAACCGTCGCGGCAGCTCGTAGGAAAAGGCACCGGTGCCAACAAATCGCCTTCTTCGAGCTTTACGGGGCTGGCGATAAGGGTTTTCTGACGCAAAGCCGTTTCTATACGACGGGCTGCTTCCATGGCTTCGCTACCGGCATACAGCAGGGCATTCATGCTGTCGGGCAGGTTGGGGTCGATGGCATTTAGGTCGTAAATGGCACCGTCGAGGTACAGCCCCAAGCGGGCATCGGTATCGTGCAAGTAGGAAACGAGTTTCATCCGTGAAATTTTAGTGCAAAAGTAAGGCTTTTCGTGCCGGTTTGTACCGCCGCTGGTCTCAGGCACGGGCGGCGTCTTCGGCTTCGATGGCCGCCACAATCACGGCACAGGCTTGCCTGATTTCGTCCTCGCCAATGGTGAGGGGTGGGGCAATGCGCAACGAACGGTCGTTGAACAAAAACCAGTCGACGATGACTCCGGCGGCCATGCAGCGGTCGATCACAGCCTTGTTGAAGTCGAAACTGCCCAAATCGGCAGCGAGCATTAGTCCGCGACCTGTAATGCGCAGTATACGCTTGTGGCGCAGCAGCTGTCGGAAGAGCTCCGACTTAGCCTCTACCCCATCAGTGAGCCGTTCGTGCAACAACACATCCAACACGGCACTGGCTGCTGCGGCACAAACAGGATTGCCGCCGAAGGTGGTAATATGACCCAAAATAGGGTTGTTCTTGAGGCTACCCATCACCGCCGATGAGGCAATGAAGGCGCCGATAGGCAAACCGCCGCCGAGGCCTTTGGCGAGGGTGACAATATCGGGGACGATGCCGGCATGCTCAAAGCCAAACATCTTCCCGGTGCGACCCATACCGCTCTGGATTTCGTCGACAAGCAGCAGCGCGCCTACCTCGGTGCAGCGTGCCCGCAGCTGCTGCAACCAGGCCACGCAAGGAGTTTGGTAGCCGGCTTCACCCTGCACCGACTCAACCACCACCACAGCGGTACGTCGGTCGATACGCTCAAGTTGAGCACTGACGTTGTAGTCGAGCACCTCCACATCGGGCAGTAATGGCCTGAATGCGTGTTTGAAGGCTTCATTACCCATCACGGACAGGGCCCCATGCGTACTGCCATGGTAGGTATCGCGAAAAGTCACCATGCGGGTCCGTCCTGTATGGCGTTTGGCTAATTTAAGTGCTCCTTCGATGGCCTCGGTGCCGCTATTGGTGAGGTATACATTGTCGAGGGGTGCTGGCAATACGCTTACTAGCTTGCGGGCCAGCTCTACTTGCGGGTGCTGCACGTATTCGCCATACACCATGAGGTGCATATAGGTGTCTACTTGCTGGTGGATGGCTGCTACTACCTTGGGGTGCCGGTGACCCACATTGCTCACGCCGATGCCCGAAATCAGATCGAGGTACCGTTTGCCATCGCGGTCGGTGAGGTACAGTCCTTCGGCATGCACAATTTCGAGTGCCAGTGGGAAGTCGGAGGTTTGGGCAAGGTGCCGAAAAAAGAGCTGACGCTGACTGAGCATGTCGCAAAAATAAGCGGACTTTAGCGGTAGCCACAAAAAAAGAATGCTCGCCTCCCGGCAAGCATTCAACCCAACTAGACCCTAAGCGAAACGCTTCGGATGCTATCTTCCAGGGCCCGGTCGAGCAGGACGATTGTCTTGCAGACTGCGGAGCACCTCTTTTTGAAATCTTTTTTCGGCGGCGTATAATTTCGCCACCTTCTTTATCGGCAACACCCTTTTGAATTCGGGGTAGTATTTTTTCTCGATGTCAACCTCCTGCTGACGAAGTGCGAGATATTGCTCTATCGACTGTTCAATTTCGCGATCGTTTAATTGATCGAAATTTTTTCTGGCGTCGTTCAAATCACGCATGAGCTTACGGCGATGTTCTTCGCGTTCGGCTTCGTACTTGTTGTATACCGGCCAGAATTTTTGGGCTTCCTCTTCGGTTAGGTCGAGCTCGCGGGTGATGAAGGCAATTTTAGCACTCTTCACCTGCGCTAGGCGCCCGCCGACTTGTGACCAGGACGAAAAATAGCCTAGGAGCAAAAAAAGGAGAAGTAATTGTTTTTTCATAATTCTGACATTAATATTTCAAGGTCGGCCGATTCCAAATAGGCTGCTGCATCTTCGTCGTTCATCCAACTGGCTGGAAGCTCAATGGGGGTACGGTCGTCGCTGGCGAGCAGCAGGCTTACGGCGTCGGTATGTAAGAGCAGGTATTCGGTTTTTTCGTCGGCAGCGGCTGCAGCCAGTGCCGCCGCGGGCGATACCGACTGTTGGTACCAGAACAAGGCCACCACCAGCATGCTTGCTGCGGCCATCGGAAGCGCCAACCGAGGCAACCAGCGCCCGATCAGGCCTCCTTGCGGGTTAGCCTCGGCTTCGAGCCGGCGCAGCATGCGGCCTTCGAAATTTTCGAAGTAACCGTAGGGTGCCTGGTAGGGCAGCCCGTGGCGTTGGTCGTGGTTAAAAGTGTTCATCGGTTGCATGGACGATTATAGTAGCTATAGGTTTAATGTTCACTCAAAAAGCTTTCAATTTTTTTGACGGCGTGGTGGTACGAGGCTTTGAGGGCCCCCACAGAGGTGCCCACTACGTCAGAAATTTCTTCGTAGCTCATGTCGTCGTAATACTTCATATTGAATACCAGCCGCTGCTTATCGGGTAAACGTAGTACGGCTTGTTGGAGTTTGTACTCGATTTGATCACCATCGGGCGAAGCGGTGGCTTGCAGCTTACCGAGCAGCTCGTCGCTGATATCGCCTATGGGTAAAAATAAGCGGCGGCGCTTGTGGTTCAGGAAGCTGATGCATTCGTTGGTGGCGATACGGTACAGCCAGGTGTAGAGGCCCGCTTCTTCGCGGAAATTTTCGAGGCCCTTCCAGGCTTTGATGAACGTATTCTGCAGCAGATCGTCGGTTTCGTCGTGATCGACCACCATCTTGCGGATATGCCAGTACAGCCGTTCCTTGTAGTGGCGCATCAATAAAACAAAAGCCTCGTTGCGTGTACTGCTTTGGCGGTACAGGGCAAGAATTCGCAAATCGATTTCGCGGGGAGGCTGTTTTTCCAAGTGCGTTGGGCTGTTGAGCGCAAGATAGACGGCAAACCATGCTGCGGGTTTAATGCCGCTAAAAATTTTTTGTGTGCGGGCGCCTCAGCTAATTATTCATACTGCTTCGTTCTAAGGATTTCTAGCCTCCAACCCCTAAAACCGCACGGTGATGATGGCACCTGAACTTACAGTAAACTCTTTCTCGAGCGAGAAAACTGCCCGCGTGGAATTCTTCGACCGAAATACCACCTTGTAATTGCCCGGTTGTAGTACAACTGTCTCGGTAAGAGTGGCTGGATTGAGGTCGTGTACCTTTACCAAGCGGGGACCATCGGTACTGAATATGCTGCCATAACCTTCGGTATTGCTGGCCACATTCACCAAACCTGGCTGTGGTATTTGAAGTCTGACGGTTTCGCCCTGCCGAATTTCGACGGCACTAAAACGGGTAATGGGTGTGGTCAGTATTTCGAGCTCGTAGCTGCCCGTGAGGTACTTTTTTACAGTATTAAAATCTTGCGTGCCAATGTACGCTCCACTCTTGCTGTCGCGCACCGAAGCTTTGAGGTTGCGGTAACCTGTAACGCCATTCACCACCAGTTCTAAACCGCCCATGGGGGTATGTAGGCTTACCACATTGTGCTTGCCGGCCTGCAGCCGCACGCCTGCTTTACGTACCTCGGGATTGCTGTGCACCACAATGTCGTAGCTGTTGGCAGGATCGATGAGCAGGGTGTCGCTCAGCTTGCGGCTGTTGAGGGTATGAATAAAGTTATACCGTTCAATGCCCAACTCACTGTCGTAGAGGGTAACGGCAACATTACTTTCGGTAGGCAGCATAAACTGATCGGTGAGATTGAGCTGCAAGGTGGTACTGTTGAGGGCCTGTGCTACCACCAGGTCGAGGGCCTGCTTGAAGGCTACTTCCTGCTCGGCATCGAAATAGGTTCCGACACAGTTAAAGGCTTGCTTCATGCTGAGGTCGAGGCCCAGCCCAATGATGAAGGGCTTGAGGAAAATATGCTGCTTTTGGAGTTGATAACTCACCTGACAGGGATCGCCATCACAGCTTTCCTGGCCGTCGGTAATGAGGATGAGGATATTGCGGCTAAAGGGATCTTTGGGAAAGTCGAAAGCGGCCTGCGACATGCTGTAGGCGATGGGCGTATTGCCGAGGGGCTTGATATTTTTGAGCTTTTGCTGGATGCGTCCAAAACTGCTGGGGGCAAATGGCACTTCAAGGCGGGTGTCTTTGCAGTCGCGCTCGCCGCGTTCGGTCTGGTGACCGTATACGCGCAGGGCTACTTCGAGGCGCGGCTTACCCTCAAGGCTGTCCATGAGGTCGGTGAGGAGCCGCCTGGCTACATTCCAACGGGAGTTGTTTTGCCAGGTGCCGAGCATCGAGCCCGAGGCGTCGAGCAAGAAGAGGATGCGGGTAGTGACCTGGGGATCGTCGTCGCGTGGGGTGGTGGTGCGTGGGGCCTGGGCCTGCACGGCCGTAGCGGCGAGCGAGCTCAGCACCAAAAGTAGCAGGATGCGCATGGGCCTATAACGTAAAAGTTGTTGCATTATGACGCTTGTAGGGAAAGGCGCGGGTCGGGTGTCATCGTTTGCTCGTGGAAAAGGCCGGCGGTGAAGCGGAAATGGGCGGCCATGGCTACCATGCCGGCATTGTCGGTACAATAGCGTAAAGCTGGGATAAAGGTCGTCCAGCCTTCTTGGCCGGCCATTTCAGCAAGCGCTGCGCGCAGGCCGCTGTTGGCGGCCACACCGCCGGCAATGGCGATCTGCTTCAGCCCGCTCTGGCGGGCTGCCAGCCGTAATTTACTGAGGAGATAGCGTACCAGGGTATGCTGTACCGAGGCACAGAGGTCGTGGAGGTGCTGGGCGATGAAGTCGGGGTTTTTGCGGGTTTCGGCCTCGAGGAAGTACAGCACCGCGGTTTTGAGTCCGCTAAAACTGTAGTCGAGCCCCGGCAACTGTGGGTCGGCGAAGTGAAAACGCTGTGGGTTGCCTTGCGCTGCCAGCTTGTCGAGCACCGGCCCGGCGGGATAAGGCAGCCCGAGCAGCTTGCCGATTTTGTCGAAGGCCTCGCCGGCGGCATCATCGCGCGTTTGCCCCAGCAGCTGGAAGTCGACTGCGCTATTCACTTGCACCAGCTGGGTATGTCCGCCCGAAACGGTGAGGCACAAAAACGGAAACACCGGCCGCGGTGGATCGATGAAGTGCGCCAGGATGTGCGCCTGCATGTGGTTCACACCGATGAGGGGTTTGCCGAGGCTGAGTGCCAGCCCCTTGGCGAAGCTGCTGCCCACGAGCAGCGCTCCCATGAGTCCTGGTCCGCGGGTGACGGCTACGGCGTCGAGCTGCTGCTTGTCGATTCCTGCCTCGCGGAGCGCGGCATCTACCACCGGCACGATATGCTCCTGATGGGCACGTGAGGCCAGCTCGGGCACCACCCCGCCGTACTGGGCATGTACCTCCTGCCCAGCAACAACATAACTGCGTAGTTCGCCGTTTTGTATCACAGCAGCGCCGGTATCGTCGCAGCTCGACTCAATGGCCAGAATCGTGGGAAAGGACATGATTTTTGCGGTTTTCAGGGCCAAGTTCGCTATTTTGCAGCAAAAAAAAGAAAGCCAGACCGTTTGCGCACCTTCGGCCGATATCTGGGCCTCGCCCTAAAGTATCCCTTCCGACTCCTGTCGGGGGCTGTGCTCACGCTGTTTACCCTGCTGCTGCTGGGACTCAACCCCACGGTGCAGGACTTTGCTGGCGACCGCCTCGCCGCCCTCCTCAGCCAGCGGCTGCGTACGGTGGTGCAGCTCGACGGGCTGCTGCTGCGCACCAATGGCGAGCTGTTGCTGACCGGATTTTACCTCGAAGATCACTATGGCGACACCTTGCTGTATGCCGAACAGCTGCGTTTGCGCATCCGCCTGAGGCCACTCGCGCGCCAGCAGATACACTTTTCGCAGCTCACCCTCGAAGGCCTGCAGCTGCGGCTGGTACGCCGCGACTACGAGTCGGACTTCAACTTCGCCTTCTTGCTGCCCGTGCGTGATGCAGCAACGCAGGTAGATAGCGTGCTGCGACTGCCCGAGCTAACCCTCGACCGCCTCCGTCTCCGCAATACCCATCTGGTGTTGCACGACTACCACCAAGCCCAAACACCGGGGCAGTTTAATCCTGCCCACCTCGACCTGCGGGAGCTGGCCTTAGACCTGAATGCGCTTAGCCTCGGCCCCGACTCGAGCAGTCTGCGCTTGAACGCCCTCCGCTTCCGTGAACACCAAGGGCTTGCCCTCGAGCAGCTATCGCTCCGCCTCACCCGCCAGCCCGATCGCTTGCGGCTCGACAGCTTGCAGCTGCTCACCCGCCACAGTCAGTTGCTGGGCCGGCTGCAGTTTGACTACGGCCGCGAAGCCGATCTGCTCGAATTCAGCAAACGTGTGCGGCTCACTGCGGAGCTCGACCGCCTGCGTGCCGACCCAGAGGAATTGTTGTACCTCACCGGCAACCCCTATCTCCCCGAAGCTACCCTGTACCTCCGCGGCACCATTGCCGGACGCATCGGCAACCTACGTTCACGCCGACTTGAGTTGCGAATGGGACAAAACTACCTGCGCGGTGAGGTGAACATAACCGGACTTCCCGACGCCCAAAATGCCCTCTACGACCTGCAGTTGACCGATGCTTACTTCGACCGTGAGGAGATAGAGGCCGCCTTGCCGTGGCTGGAGCTACCACAGCAATTCGACGGCCTCGACTTTGTGCAACTGCAGGCCGAAGGCTTTGGCTACCCCGGCGATTTTGTCGCCAGCGGCCTGTTCACCACCAATCTTGGCAGTCTGGTGAGCGACCTCAACTTAAAAATCAACCCCAAGACTACCACCTTCAGCGGCTCGTTGCAGGCCGAACAGCTGAACTTGCAGCAGCTAACGGGCGATGAGCGGCTGGGTCAGGTGAGCTTCAATTTTGAGCTTGCGGGCAGTGGCACCAGTCTGGCTACGCTCGAAAGTCAGTTGAACGGCACGGTGAGTGCCCTCGACTATCAGGGTTACCGCTACCGTGCCCTTGACTTCAGCGGGTATTACGACCGTGGGCAATTTAGCGGTAAGATGAGCTCGCTCGACAGCAATGCTTTGCTCGACTTTTTCGGTGTGGCCGACCTGAACGGGCAGCGGCCCTTCTACAATTTTGTGGCCGAGATCGAACATCTCGACTTGTATGCACTACGCTTGAGCAGCGATACTACGGTACTTCATGGCAATGTGGAGATTTGCCTCGAAGGCACGAACGAAGACAATGTAACCGGAGAGCTGAGCTTCCGCGAGCTCGATATGTCGCTCAACGGTAGGCAGCTGCAGCTACCGTCCATTGAGCTGCGTGCCGAGCTGCTCGACGATAGTAGCCGGCGGCTTTCGGCTGTGGCACCCTTCGGTGAAGCTACCATGCAGGGTCGTTTCCGTTTGCAGGAGTTGAGCCACAGCTTCGGACGTTTTTTCGAGTACTACCTCCATCGTGAGCAGGCCAATGCCATGCCGCTGGTGGAGCAGAATTTCCAGCTGAATGTAGCCTTGCACGATGCCCAGCCTGTGGCCGATTTCCTTTACCCCGGCCGCTACCAACTCGACAGCCTCGAAGGTTACCTGATTTTCGACGCCGCCAGTCAGCGTAGTGACCTGTCGTTCACCTTGCCCGAGTTCCGTGCTGACTCGTTGCGACTCACCGGTCTCAACTTAATTGGCACGAGCGATACCAACACCATGTCGCTCGATTTGTATGTGGATTCGATGTTCCGCAACAGCCGATTTGTACTTCACGAGCTGAGTAGCGAGCAAACCCTAGGACACGACAGCCTGCAGTTCGACCTGAAAGCTACTGGCGACAGCAGTTACAACCGCCTGGCCATTGCCGGCTATCTCGATGCCCGTCGCGACAGTCTGCAAATCGGCTTCCGCCCGTCGTTCGTTGAGCTGTATGGCAACCGTTGGGTGCTGGAGCAGCGCGGCGAGATCTGGCTGCGCGACAGCAGCCTGCGCATCGACGATTTCGGTTTCCGGCAAGCCAAGCAGCTCATTTCACTCTCGGGCGTGGTGAGCAGCAGCCGTAGCGACAGCGTATACATGACCCTGAGCGATGTTGATTTACAACAGCTCAACCCCATCCTCAAGGCTTACAAAACCTCACTCGAAGGTTTCGCCAACATCAATTTGCGGTCGAGTTCGGTACTTCGCAAGCCCGCTATATTTGGGAACATCCAGCTCGATGAGTTTGTGCTCGACGGTCAGCCTATTGGCAATGTAGAGATGCGCAGCGACTACAGTACGGAGTTGAACCGGGCCAATGTAGCTGCCACGGTGGTGAATGCCGACGATACGTTGGCCCAAATCAGCGGCTACCTCGCCTCCCTCGACGACGAACAGGACATTTTGCTGGATGTACGTTTAGCCCGTTCACCCATTGGAGCACTTGAAAAGATACTGCGTCCGGCTTTCGACGATGTGAGTGGGCTGGCCACAGCAGCCTTGCGGCTCGAAGGCAAATTGAGTGGGCCGGTACTCACCGGTTATGCCGACCTCGAAAAAGCCCGCATGCGGGTGGATTTCCTGAACCAATATTACAACGTCAACAAACGTATACTTTTCACCGAAAACAGCATCGATTTCAATCGCGCCGTGCTTACCGACGATGCTGGTGGTAGCGGCTTCATTAGCGGTAAAATTTTACACGAACGCTTCCGTCGCACCCGTCTCGACCTGCGCTTAGACGCCAATAATTTGTTGGTGCTGAATACCCCCGCCACCTACGACGCCGACTATTTCGGCACCGGCCGGCTGAGTGGTTATGCCACCTTCCGCGGGCCTATTGATTTGGTTGCCATCAACGTGGTGGCCACGGCTGAGGCAGGCACGAACTTCAGCATTCCTCTCGACGAAGAAGGCAGTCGCAGCGAAACCGACTTCATCGTATTTGTGAATAAGAAGGACACGGTACGCAAGGCTGCTCCTATTGAAAACTTGGAGCTCACGGGTGTTGATTTTACCATGAACATCACGGTTACACCGGTGGCTGATTTGAACATCATCTTCGATCGGCAAACCGGCGACATCATCAAAGGTAAAGGCAACGGGAATATTGAGCTGAAGGTTAACCCGCAAGGCGATATCACCATGTTTGGCAATTTTGTGTTCAACAACGGTGACTATACCTTTACCCTTGCCAACATTGCCAATAAAAAATTCCGTATCGCCCCTGGCTCAGTGATACGCTGGAGTGGCGACCCGTACGACGCACAGCTCGACGTGAATGCCGTGTACCGGCAACGGGCTTCGGTAAGTCCGCTGTTGCCGCCTTCGGTTTTGCAAGCCAACCAAGAAAATCTGAATCAGTATTACAATATCGACGCCTACCTCCGTTTGGCGGGGTCGTTACTACTGCCCGACATCAGTTTCCAGCTGAAAGTACCCGCCATTAACCAAAACAACCCACTGCTGGTATCGGCCCTCAACAACCTCAACAACGACGAGCAACGCCTCAACAACCAGGTGATTGCCCTATTGGTAGCAGGGCAGTTTATCCCTGAAGGTGACGCCATTGGTGGTGGCTTTGCGGCCAGCGGTAGTGTAAATACGGTTACCGAACTGCTTGGCAACCAATTGTCGAGTTTGCTTTCACCCCTGCTCGGCGACAATATCAATGTAGGTTTGAATTACCGCAATTCGAACCTGGCCAATCAGCTCACCGGTGGTGCTGGTGCTACCACGCCCGAACCGGGTATAGGCGATGTGAACCTGGCTGTAAATACAACCTTATTCGATAACCGGGTATTGATTGACGGAAACATAGGAAACCAAACTTCACGTACTGCCGCTACCCAAGCTCCTGGTGCCGAAGTCACCATTGAATACCTGGTGAATCCCGACGGCTCACTACGCATCAAAGGCTTTAACCGCCTCGACGACCGCATCATTTTTAGCCGCGACACCAACTACCGCCAGGGCATCGGCTTGTCGTACACCCGCAACTACAACAGCAGCAACGAGCTCAAAGCCGGCGCTACCCGATGGGTGCAGGATCGAATTATCCGACGAATTCCCTGGGCTCCCGACCAGTGGAAGGGCGACTTTTGATTAGCCTTTGAGGATGTCGTGACCCATCTTATCGCGTTTGGTGATGAGGTACGACTTATTGTGTTTGTTGGCTTTGATTTCGATGGCCACCCGCTCTACAATTTCTAACCCATACCCCATGAGGCCTGCGCGTTTGGTGGGGTTGTTCGACATCAACTTCATCTTACGAACACCCAGATCGCGTAAAATTTGCGCCCCAATGCCGTAGTCGCGCTCATCCATTTTAAAGCCGAGGGCCAAATTGGCCTGCACGGTGTCCATGCCCTGCTCCTGAAGTTTGTAGGCTTTGAGCTTATTGAGCAAGCCAATGCCCCTGCCTTCCTGATTCATGTACACGATCACCCCTTTCCCAGCTTCTTCTACCATGCGCATGGCTTCTTGCAATTGTTCGCCGCAATCGCAGCGACAGGAGCCAAAAATATCACCGGTCATGCAGCTCGAGTGAACACGTACCAGCACTGGCTCTTCTTCGTTCCAGCTGCCTTTGATTAAAGCGAGGTGTTCCTGGTCGTTGTTGGTTTGTTTGAAGGCCACCAATTGAAAGTCGCCGTAATGGGTCGGCATTTCTACCGCTATTTCGCGGCGGATGAGGCTTTCTTTGGCAAGTCGGTATTCAATAAGGTCTTTGATTGACACCAGCTTCATTTGGAAACGTTCGGCTACCTTTTTTAAGTCGGGCAAACGTGCCATTGAGCCATCCTCATTCATGATTTCACAAATCACCCCCACCGCAGGGAAACCTGCCAGTCGGGCAAAGTCGATGGCTGCCTCGGTATGTCCTGAGCGGCGGAGCACACCGCCGCGACGTGCTTTGAGTGGGAAGATGTGTCCAGGTTTGCCGAAGTCTTCCGGCTTAGTCGCTGGGTCTACCAATGCCTGAATGGTCATGGCGCGGTCGTAAGCCGAGATACCGGTGGTGCAGCCTTTGCCGATGAGGTCGATGCTGATGGTAAATGGTGTTTCGTGCAGGGTGGTGTTTTTGCCCACCATGAGGTCGAGACCCAGCTCTTCGCAGCGGTCTTCGATGATGGGAGCGCAAATGAGTCCGCGGCCGTGGGTAGCCATAAAATTGATCATCTCGGGGGTTACCGACGAGGCGGCGGCGAGAAAATCGCCTTCGTTTTCGCGGTCTTCATCATCGACCACGATGATAATTTTTCCTTGACGGATGTCTTCAATCGCCGATTCGATGGAGTCGAGACGTATATCTTCCATAGTTATGTACTCAAATTGCCGCGCAAAGATACAAATTAAGCTACGGTCGTATAATTTAGCCGCAAAACTGGCGTTAAGCCTTCAACCAAACCAACCTACTTTGCCTGCGATGGCAAATTTCTCAACACATACCCAACCGTTTAAGTTTAATTCGGAACGCATTGCGTACGGATTTCTTGCAATTTTTATCGCCGCCATTCCCCTGTCGAAGGCCGTTGCGAGCGTGGCGGAGGTGTTGGTCATCATCAGCTGGTTCATCGGTTTTTCTGATCCCGTTATTCGCAACCGCCGCTTCGACACCCTCAAAAGCTCGGCCTATATCTTTTTATTTCCTGCCTTGCTGCTCATGTATTTCGTGGGCCTCACGTATACCACCGACATGCGTGAGGGTTGGTCGGAGATAAACATGAAGCACTATTTCTTCACCCTGCCCATTTTATTGGGTACGCTGCGCATGACGCGCGACGAGTGGCGATGGCTACTGCTAGCTTTTGGCCTTGCCAATGTAGCCGTGGCCGTGAGTGTTTTTTACATCACCGCCGCTGAGCTCGATTTTTTGAAGGGCACGCCCAAAATCCCGAGTGCCTTTGAGCAACGGCCGCGCGCAAGTTTGTTTTTGTGTTTCAGCTTCTTCATTTTTATCGAATACCTGGTGGTGAAATGGCGGGAGCTCTCGAACGAAGCCCGCACCACGCTGCTCATTTTTGCCGGCATGGTGCTTACGGCACTCATCCTCATGAAGGGGCGCATTGGTCAGCTCGGCTTTGTGGTGCTCATTCCCGCCTTTGTGATGTTGTATGTGCCCATCCGTCGACATAGGTGGTGGTATTACCTTGGCGCGGGTTTTTTCATGGTGGCCATTGGCGCTTTCATGTACTTTAGCTTCGACAGCGTACGGCAGCCATTCGACGAGGCAGTAAACGAATTCCGCGAAAGTCAATTGGGCTACCCCAGCTCTGAGCCTACCTATTCGAGCATTGGTCAGCGTATCGCCTTTTACCAAGAATACTGGCCGCTGCTGCGCGAAAATTTATGGCTGGGGGTAGGTACAGGCGACCTAGTCGCCGAGGGCAAGCCACTATTTGAAGACCAACAATACCACATCCCTTTCAACAAACCCCACAATCAGTTTTTAGAAACTGCCATCAAGTTTGGTGTATTGGGACTGTTTTATTTTGTGGCCATGTGGTTTCTGGCGCTCAAGCAGGTATTCCCGGGCTCGCGGCGCTTGGCGCGACTTTTTAATTTGCTGTTGTTTTTGAGTATGCTCAGCGACTCTACCCTCGGTACACAGGCTGGTATTACCTTCTTCATGGCCTTCAACGCTTTGTTTTTGGTGCGGCCCGACGAGCCCCTACTGGTACAAGGCGACACCCAGTCGCAGCCCAACCTGCCCGAAAAAAAAGCCATCTCCCTGAACTAAAGCCGGCGGCTGCGCCTTGAATAGGCATGACAGTACTCACCAACCGCCTCGCCGCGCAGCCCAGTCTTTACCTGCGTCAACATGCTAACAACCCTGTTGCCTGGCAGCCGTGGGACGAGCAGAGTTTGCAGCTGGCCCGCGACGAGCAGCGCCTGCTGGTGATCAGCATCGGCTATGCTGCCTGTCATTGGTGCCACGTGATGGAGCACGAATCGTTCGACGATGCGCAGGTAGCTGCCGTGATGAATGCTCATTTTGTACCGATCAAGATCGACCGCGAGACACGCCCCGACCTCGATGCCGTATATATGGACGCCCTCCAGTTGATGAACGGCCAAGGTGGCTGGCCCCTCAACATCATCGCCCTTCCCGACGGCCGCCCCGTGTATGGCGGCACCTACTTCCGTAAAAACCAATGGCTGGCCGTACTCGAGCAGCTCGCTACCATGTGGCAAAACGAGCGCAGCCGTATGGAAGATTATGCCAACAAGATGCAGGAAGGCCTCGAAAGCATGAACCAACTTGTTGTCGCCTCCGAGCAGAACTTCCGCCAAGAAGATGCTGCCCGTTCGCTCGTCGCCTTCCGCGGTCGCCTCGATGCGGTGTATGGCGGACTCAGTGGTGCTCCCAAATTCCCCATGCCGCCCATGCTGCGCTATCTGCTCGACCAAGCGGTACGGAGTAACGACGTTCCTTTGCTGGATCAGCTTGTGCTCACGGCCGACCGCATGGCTGGAGGAGGCATATACGACAACCTGGGCGGTGGCTTTTGCCGATACAGCGTCGATGACCAATGGCGGGTACCACATTTCGAGAAGATGTTGTACGACAATGGTCAACTGCTGAGCTTTTATGCCGAATTGTACCGTGCCACCGGCAAGCAGCACTACCGCAGGCTGCTCTACGAAATCGACCGCTGGTGCCGCGCTGCCTTGCTTCAAGCCGAGGGAGCCTATGGCGCTGCCTGGGATGCCGATAGCGAAGGAGAAGAAGGGAAATATTATGTTTGGACACTTTATGAGCTCCAACAGCTACTCGACGAACAGGAGCTGACGCTGGCCCGGCGACTTTTTGGCCTCGACGATGCCGCACGCTGGGAAGGCCCATTGCTTGTGCTGCAATGGAACGAAGCGGAATACGCTGCACAAGCTAAACAAGCCGACGCCCTGCGTCAAAAGCTCGAAAGCGTTCGAAGCCAGCGCGAAGAGCCTGCCCGCGACCGCAAAATGTTGCTGGGGTGGAATGCCTTACAACTCGAAGGCCTTTGTGAAGCCTATGCCGCCACTAGCGACCCCCACTTCCTCGACGAAGCCCTTCGTTTGGCTCAGGTACTCGAAAGCTTTCGGGTAAATGGGCTGTGGATGCGTGTAAACTACGGCGGAGAGCTCAGTCAGCCTGCCTTTAGCGAAGACCTCGCCTACCTGGGTCGATCGTTTTTCCGCTTGTACGAAGTGAGCGGTAGCAGCCGCTGGTTGAAGCAGGCCCAGGCCCTCGCCGACGAGCTCTTGACCCGTTTTGCAGCCGACGATAGCGGCCTGTTGGCTTGGTCGGCCCAGGAACTGGAACTTCCGCTGCCTAAAAAATACGAGCTCGCCGACAATGTTCAACCTTCGGCCAACAGCGTATTTGCACGGCTGCTCGGGCAGCTTGCCGAGCTTACCCTCGACATGCGCTACCACGACCATAAGGAGCGGATGTGGGCATTGGCGCGGCCGCATCTCGACAAATACGCCCATTTTCATGGAGGCTGGATGCAGCTGGGCCTCGAACAGGCCTATGGTCGCAAGGCGCTTACCATCACGGGGAGTAGTGCCCACGAAGTACATCGCGAACTACTCACGCAGTACCGCCCCGACCGTCTTTTGCTCGTGCACGACGGTGAAGGCGAAGCCCCAGCGCTTTTTGCAGGTCGAATGAGCACCGCACCACTACGCATAGATGCATGCAGCCATGGCAGTTGTGCACTGCCCGTTTACCGCGTTGAAGATTTGGATTAGGCCGAGAGGTGTAGGTTGGCTTGATAGCGCACCGCTGCCAGCTCGTCGAGGAAGGCAGGACGATCTTCGAGGGCATTGCCCACCACCACCACGTCGGCACCAGCGCGAAACGCTGCAGCCGCAGCATGGCCTTCGCGTATGCCGCCACCCACGATCATGGGCAGTTTCACCGACTTACGCACCGCTTGGATCACCGCCTCGTCGATTGGCCGTTGAGCGCCACTGCCCGCATCCATGTAGATGAGGCGCAAACCTAACATTTCGCCCGCCATGGCCGTGCAGGCCGCAATTTCGGGTTTATCGGCGGGGATTGGGGTGGTGTTGGAGATGTACGAAACGGTAGTGGCTCTCCCACCATCAATGAGCATGTAGCCCGTAGGTAAAATTTGTATGCCCGACTCCCGCAGCAGCGGCGCAGCAATGACATGTGCCCCAATCAGAAACTCAGGGTTACGACCTGAGATGAGGGAAAGCAACAAGATACCATCGGCTTTTTCGCTGATTTGAGTAACACCACCAGGAAAAAGTAGGGTGGGTATGTCGGATTCCTCACGTAAAACCGAGAGCACCTGATCGAGGCGGTTGGTGGTCATGAGGCTGCCACCAACAAAAAAATAATCGGCTTGTAATTTTTGCGCGCTGCGTGCCAGCTGTACCAGTCCGCGTTCACCAGCTTTATCGGGATCGATAAGGACAGCAAGCTGTTTCCGGCCTGCCAGCTGATGTTGTTCGAGTTGTGTGAGAAGCGCGGAATTCATGCGGATGCAATAAGCTAAGGCGCTAAAATAAGACTTCGCCGAAACAAATTAGGTGCATTTGTATTAAAATTGACAAAACATACACTAAAACACGGTTCCGGATTGATTTTGGAATGGCTATTTTTATCGTCCCGATGAGCAGGCAACTCCTTTTTTGCATCGCATTTCTTTTTTCGACCTCAGCGCTGCTGCATGGGCAGTCGGTGCAGTGGATGCCGTTCAACAGCAGCTACAAAGGGTCGTTTCAGCACAAGGTATTGGGGGCCGATCGTTCAGGCTATTATGTATACACTTCGTCGGGCCGGGAGCGCGCCATCGAGAAATTTAGCTATACGGGCAATCCGTTGTATTCGCACAAAATCCCCCTCGAGGACCGCAACATTGAGATCGAAGATCTGGTGGTGAACAAAAATGAGGCGGTTGTTTTTTTCTCGATTTATTCAGGCACCCTCCGCAAACATGGCCTCTTTTACATGGTGCTGCCACATGCCGGTGAGGCGGGCAAGCCTACCGTTCTTTACGATCAGGACGACATAAGCGGCAGGTCGCGCTCTAACTTCAAAATTGTAGCCAAGGACGATTTGAGCGGCTACAGCATGGTGCATGTGAACGAAAGCGCCTCTGAAAACATGGCTCTCGACATCCGATTTGCCGATGCTGCCATGCAGGTGGAGCAACAAACCAGATTGTTTTTGCCCCTCGACAAACAACGTTACGAGCTGCGCAAGCTCATGCACGACCCGCAAAACAATCTGCTGCTTTGGCTGCAGGTAACCGACAAAGAAAAGCGCACCAACGACCCCACTAAATTTTACTACAAGCTGCTATACATCAACCGCAGCACCCTCGCTTTACAGGAAGCCACCTTGCGCGACACCGTATTTTTCTTCAACTCGGTGCAGCCGGTAGTTGATTATGCGAATAACAAGGTGCGTGTGAGTGGCTTTTTTTCGGAGCGCGACCGCTACCAGATGGCTGGTGCCTTACATGCCACCCTATCGCTCAACCCCTTGCAACTCGACAGCATCGGTTTTTCACGTTTCGACCTCGAGTTTAAATCGCGCTTACTAGGTTCGCGTAGTGCAAAACGTGAAAAAGAGCTGGCCGACTATTTTATCCGCGATTTGGCTGTACGCTCAGATGGCGGCACCCTCTTGGTGGCCGAGTCGAATTACGAAACCACCCAAACCTATGTGCAATACAGCCAAGGTTTTCCGGTATATCGCGAGATCATCTACTACCATTACGACGAGATTGTGGTGCTTTCGATGAACCCCGACGGCACCATCGACTGGCGACAAATCATCCCGAAGGCCCAGGTCACCACACAACCGAGCCCGTACACCTCTTTTGTGTCGTTTGTCACCGACAAACACCTCAATTTGGTGTACAACGAAGAAGGACGAAGCAAAAATGCGGTGCTTTTGTATCGTATCAACAACCAGGGCGATGTATTGCCCCGTGTGATTTTGAGTCCCGAATCGGACGATGCAGCCATTTTACAACCCGATGCCGCCGTGGTTACGCCTACCACCTTGCTCATTCCGGCCGTGAAGCGGAAGAAAAAAGGCATCTTCCGCCTTACCTTTGAGCTCCTATGATCTCGGCCTTATTCCGTACCAACAATACGCTGCTCACCACAGTAGCCCTTGTGCTGCTGGGCCTGCTGCTGACGTTGGCCGGCACCATGACCAGCTTGCCGTATATGCCCGGCTTGGAAGCCGACTTTGTGCAAGGTTGGCTCCGCAGCTGGCCGCAATGGCTGCAGTGGGTGGTAAGTTTCCTGGCTTTAGTGGTTCCGGCTTGGCTGCTTAATTTGTTGTTTACCGATATGAAGTTGGGCCGCGAAGCCCACGGTTGGTTCGGGCTGGCCTATTTACTCATTGCCGGCAGCGTAACCGAATGGCTGAGCTTTCATCCTGCGGTGCTCTGCACGCCTTTGTTTGCCTACATCCTCCGCAATTTGATGATCGTAAGCAGCAGTCCCCGCCAACTACAACTGGTATTCGATGCGGGTTTTTTGGCCTCCTTGTGCTTTTTATTGTACCAGCCCGCTGCGGTATTGTTTCCTGCCACCTTGCTGGGCATCATCCTCGGGGGCGTTTTTCGTTTGCGTGCGCTTTTGGTATGGCTGCTCGGTTATGCCACCCCGCTGTATTTGTTGGCAGGAGGTCTTTATTTGACAGGTCATTTGGAGTTGTTGCAAGGGTGGTTCGACTTCGATTTGTTGTTTACCTACAGCCTACGCGAGCTTAGCGACCCGCAGAAATTACTAGCAGCCCTCGGCTTGAGCATGTTATTTTTTGGTTTGCTCATGAGTTTCACCTCGGTGAACATGAAAACCAATGCCCTGCGCAATACGCAGCGTATGTTTCTCATTTTGCTGGGGAGTGCCTTGGTCGCCGTACTGCTCATGCCGGGCGACAGCTGGTACATAGCCAGTTTGTTCATCCCCATTGGAGCATTTTTTCTGGGGAGGTTTTTGGAGTCGGTGCAGCCGGTATTTCTGCTCGACCTGCTCTTGCTGGTGTGGGCAGGTGTTTTGGTTTGGAGCCTCGGAATTTTCTGAGCCTTTGCCGGATTTTTTTCTGAAATTTGCCCAAAATCATCCCTATGAAATTCGGTGTAGTTGTTTTTCCCGGCTCCAATTGCGATCGTGACACCCTTTATGCATTTGGCACCCTCCTAGGTGCCGAAACGGTGGCGCTCTGGCACAAAGACACCGATTTGAAGGGCGTTGATTTTGTGATTTTACCGGGAGGTTTTTCGTATGGCGACTACCTCCGTTCGGGTGCCATTGCCCGTTTTTCGCCCATCATGGATGCGGTGAGCAGGCACGCCGAACGCGGCGGCTATGTGATGGGCATATGCAATGGTTTCCAGATTTTATGCGAAGCCAAACTGGTGCCGGGCGTTTTGCTTCACAATAGCGAGCGGAAGTTTATCTCCAAAAACGTTTACATCAAAGCCGCCACCACCAATAGCCTGATTACTCAAGGGCTCCATACTACCGAGGCCCTACAAATCCCCATTGCACACGGCGAAGGCAACTATTTCCTGCATGCCGACGAGCTCAAGGCCCTCGAGGACCGCGACCAGGTGCTGTTTCGTTACTGCGATGCCCACGGGGAGCTCACCAAAGCGGCCAACCCCAACGGATCGTTGAATCACATTGCCGGGGTAACCAATACAGGCCGCAACGTATTTGGCATGATGCCCCACCCCGAACGTGCTGCCGACCCAATTTTGGGCAATACCGATGGCATGAAAATATTGGAGTCGATACTGCAAACGGTGGCTTAAGGCCCAGACCGGTACCAACCGGCACAAATGAGCAAGGCACACTTCGTGGCCCGAAGCCACGACTTCATGCTTAGAATTCCAGGTGGGGATGCACAATCTGGTGCAAAAAAGCGATTTTAGCTTTTCTTATGCATCACCTCATCCGGCCTCCTGTGAATAAACTCCATCTTTTTAGCGCTTCACTCTTTGCTTTTGTGCTCTTGTCCTTACTGTCGAGCGCCCAAACCGAGTCCCTGCTCCGTTTCGAAAACGGCCAGTCGCAGCCGGTGGAAGCCTTCGGCACGGCCGACAGTTGGTTGAAGGAGCAGCTGTGGGTAGAGTCGACCTTCGATTCCGACGGCGACGGCAAGCCCGACCGCATCCACATCTACCTCACCCGCCCCGCCATCACCGACAGCCTTCCCCTCCGCTTGCCGGTGATCCTTTCGGCCAGTCCGTATTACGGCCTCAGCATTTGGGCGCTGCTCGGTTTTACCGACGACCGCCTCAATTGGAAGGTAAAACATGAGTTGGGTGCTACCCCACGCAAAAAACGCCCGCACCCTCGCCGTAAAACCCGAACCAAATACCCGCTTTTTGCCTCGAGCATGGATCAAACCTGGATTCCACGCGGCTATGTGATGGTGTATGCCTCGTCGCCCGGTACCGGCTTGTCGGACGGCGCACCCACCGTGGGCGGCGAAAACGAGTCGCTAGGCCCCAAAGCGGTCATCGACTGGTTGTGTGGCCGTGCCAAAGCGTACGACAAACGCGTGGGTGGCACTGAGGTGAAAGCCTTCTGGAGCAGTGGCAAGGTAGGCATGACCGGCACTTCGTACGACGGCACCCTGTGTATTGCCGCTGCCACCACAGGCGTAGCCGGACTCGAGGCCATCATACCTGTTGCGCCCGTCACTTCTTTTTACCACTACTACCGATCGAACGGACTGGTACGTTCACCCGGTGGCTATTTGGGTGAAGACATGGACGTATTGTACGACCTCATCAATACGGGCGACAAAAAGAAGCGCAAGCGCAACAATGCCGAAGTGCGCGACGGCTTACTTGCCCAAGCGCAAGACCGCAAAACCGGTGATTTTAATGCGTTTTGGGCCAGCCGCGATTATGTGAGCAAGATTGGCTCGATGAAATGTGCGATGCTCATGGCCCATGGCTTTAACGATTGGAATGTGATGCCGGAGCATAGCTTCCGCTTCTACGAGGCTGCCAAGGAGCAAGGTTTGCCCGTGCAGTTGTTCTACCACCAGAGTGGCCACGGAGGCGATCCTCCCTTGGAGATGATGAACCGCTGGTTTACCCGCTACCTACACGGCATCGAAAATGGTGTAGAGAACGACCCACCCGTGCGCATCGTACGCGAGGGCGAGAAAAAGCCGACGGCTTATACCGCCTATCCCGACCCGGCAGCGCAAGCCGTTACCTTTTATTTGCATACCGATGCCGGCTTACGCATCACGCCGCCGGTGGCGCCATCAAGTCCGCTGAGCTTTACCGACCATGCGCGCAAAGACTATTTGACCTTGCTAGAAGATAAAAATGCCAAACATCGCCTGCTGTTTACCACCGAGCCGCTAGAGAATGAACTGCGTATTTCGGGCACCACAACCGTGAAGCTGCGCATAGCCTCGAGCAAACCGGCTGCAAACTTATCGGTATACCTGATTGCATTGCCGATAACCGAGGGTAAAGACGTGCCGATATACGACCATCTGATTACCCGCGGCTGGGCCGATCCTCAAAACCACCAGTCGCTGACGAATGGAACGCCGCTGCAAGCTGGCGAATACTACACGCTGAGCTTTTCACTCAACCCCGACGATCAGGTGATTCCCAAGGGTAAACGTTTGGGGCTGTTGGTATTTTCGAGCGATAAGGAATTCACCATTCAGCCCAAACCAGGAACAGTGCTCACGGTTGATCTAAATGCCAGCAGCATTACCATTCCCGTGGTAGGCGGCTACCCGTTGCGCTAAGTGAGAAAAGAAACCGACTTAGGGGTAGCCTTACGAAGCGAATAAGCGCTGGGTGAACAAACGCGCGGCCTCATAGGGATTGCATCGGGATGACGCTACATCCAGTTCGAGCTGGTGATAAAAGCTCTCCAGTTCGGGTTTACTGCTGCGTACCAGTTCGAGCTGGTATTGGATATGCTCGTTAAATTGCAAAACAGCCTGCTCGCGACGCCTTTGTTGGAAGTAGCCGTTGGGTCGGGTAAGGTCGACATATCGCCCGATGGTATGCCAAACTTCGGCTATTCCCTCCTGCTGCAAAGCCGAAGCCAGCAGCACTTCGGCTGTCCAACCGCCGGGATGTGCCGGAAAAAGGTGTAACGCATTGCGGTATTCGGCTGCTGCCCTCCGTGCATGTTGGAGGTTGTCGCCCTCGGCCTTGTTGATCACCAGCAGGTCGGCCATTTCCATAATGCCTCGTTTGATGCCTTGCAGTTCGTCGCCAGCACCGGCCAACATGAGGAGCATAAAAAAGTCGACCAACGCCGCTACCGAAGTCTCGCTTTGGCCAACACCCACGGTTTCGATGAGGATAATTTCGTAGCCTGCGGCTTCGCAGAGGATCATGGCTTCCCAACTGGCACGAGCCACACCGCCGAGGGTGTCGCCCGCTGCCGAAGGCCGTATGAATGCTGCTTCGTCCTGCGAGAGGCGCTCCATACGGGTTTTGTCGCCCAATATGCTGCCACCCGTTCGTGCCGAGCTAGGATCTACCGCCAACACCGCCACCCGTTTGCCTTCGGCCGTGAGTAGGCTCCCAAATGTATCGATGAACGTGCTTTTTCCCACGCCAGGCACGCCGGTGATGCCAATACGCAAGGTATTGCCACTGTACGGCATGGCGAGGCCCAATAGCTCAGCAGCGGCCTCCTGATGTTTGGGCGCACGGCTTTCTACCAGGGTAATGGCACGTGCCAAGGCTGCGCGGTTTTGTTGGCGCAGCTGCTCAAACAATTCTTTGGGGTGGGGCACTTGCATGAACAAACTTACGGATTTGTGACCCAGCGTACGCGGGATAATGATTCATCTAGCTCACCAACCATGTTATGAGTAGGTGGCGCGGCTATCCGCCCACTTCATTCTTCAGCTTTTCCAAGATGTCGAGCGCCGCTTGTGCAATCACAGTACCGGGACCAAAGATGCCAGCAACTCCTGCCTTATACAAAAAGTCGTAGTCTTGCTGCGGAATCACACCGCCAGCCACGACTAAGATATCGGGGCGACCGAGTTTAGCGAGCTCCTCCAACAGTTGCGGTACCAGCGTTTTGTGGCCGGCTGCCAGCGATGAGGCGCCCACGATGTGTACATCGTTCTCTACTGCCTGACGGGCGGTTTCGGCTGGGGTTTGGAACAATGGGCCAATGTCAACATCAAAGCCGAGGTCGGCAAAAGAGGTGGCGATGACCTTTGCTCCGCGGTCGTGACCATCTTGCCCCATCTTGGCGATGAGTATGCGCGGGCGCCGGCCTTCTTCTTTGGCAAAGGCTTCTACGGCTTCGCGGGCCTGTTTGAAGGTTTCGTCCATACGAATTTCGTTCGAATATACACCTGAAATGGCACGTATGGTGGCTTTGTAGCGGCCATATACCAATTCTAAGGCATCGGAAATTTCGCCGAGGGTAGCGCGCAGCCGAGCAGCGTCTACGGCCAAGGCCAATAAGTTACCGTTTTCACTGCGGGCAGCTTCGGTAAGCGCCGCCAAGGCTTTTTGCACGGCTGCTTCATCTCGGTTGGCTTTAAGCTTGTTGAGACGCGCTATCTGCGCATCACGCACGGCAGCATTGTCAACTTCCAGTATCTCAATATCGGTTTCGCGGCCGCTGTTGTAGCGGTTTACGCCGACAATAATGTCTTTTCCACCGTCGATGCGCGCCTGCTTACGTGCAGCTGCCTCTTCGATGCGCATTTTCGGCAGACCGGTTTCGATGGCTTTGGCCATACCGCCCAACTCCTCAATTTCTTGGAGATGCGCCCACGCTTTTTTCACCAGCTCGTCGGTGAGGGCCTCTACATAATAGCTGCCACCCCACGGGTCGACTACCTTGGTGATATTGGTTTCGTCTTGCAGATACAACTGCGTATTGCGGGCAATACGTGCGCTGAAATCGGTAGGTAAGGCAATGGCTTCGTCGAGGGCATTGGTATGCAGCGACTGCGTATGGCCCAATGCTGCGGCCAGCGCTTCGATGCACGTACGGGCAACGTTGTTAAACGGATCTTGCTCGGTGAGGCTCCAGCCCGAAGTTTGGCAGTGGGTGCGTAGCGCCAGCGACTTATTGCTTTTGGGCGAAAACTGCTCCACCAAACGCGCCCACAACAGTCGGCCTGCTCTTAGTTTGGCAATCTCCATGAAGTGATTCATGCCAATGGCCCAGAAAAACGACAAACGAGGAGCAAAAGCGTCGATATCGAGACCTGCTGCCAAACCGGTGCGGATATACTCTAAGCCATCGGCGAGGGTGTACGCCAGCTCCAAATCGGCGGTGGCGCCGGCCTCTTGCATGTGGTAACCCGAAATGCTGATGCTGTTGAACCGAGGCATCTTTTCGGCGGTATAGGCAAAAATATCGGCAATGATGCGCATCGAAGGCCCTGGAGGGTAGATGTAGGTATTGCGCACCATAAACTCTTTGAGGATATCGTTTTGGATGGTGCCACTCAGCTGCTCGGCGGGTACGCCCTGCTCTTCGGCGGCAACAATGTAAAACGCCATCACCGGCAATACTGCCCCGTTCATGGTCATCGATACACTCATCTCACCCAGCGGTATCTGGTCGAACAAGATCTTCATGTCCTCCACACTGTCGATGGCCACACCGGCTTTCCCTACGTCGCCCACCACACGGGGGTGGTCGGAGTCGTAGCCGCGGTGGGTGGCCAAGTCGAAGGCAACCGAAAGTCCCTTTTGCCCCGACGCCAGATTGCGGCGGTAAAAGGCATTGCTGGCTTCTGCGGTGCTAAAACCTGCATACTGCCGGATGGTCCACGGCCGTTTGGTGTACATCGACGCATACGGTCCGCGCAAAAAAGGCGGCAAGCCGGCGCCAAAACCCAGCTGCGGCAGCTCCGCCAGGTCGTCGGCGGTATAGCTACTCTTGAGTGGAAGCTTCTCGGCGGTTTGCCAACTTTCTACCTTTTCGGCGTCGAAGTAGTCCTGCTCGGGGGCCACACGGTAGTGCAGCTTGCTGAAATCGGGTTTAATGCGGCTCATAACGACAGGATTTTTTGGAACGACTGCAAAGTTTCGAGCAAATTGGCTTTCACGTGGATGAAGTGTTGTATGCCTTGCTGGCGATAGTTTTCGATCTCGTCTTTCGGGAAACCGGCCAGCACCAACTGGGCCTTACCGCGAAGTGCCTGACAAAAATCGGTCACCAACGCGGGATATTCGGCATCGCTGCTGCAGAGCACCACGATGTCGGCGCTGCTGGCCAGGGCTGCGGCGGTGCCTTCCTGGATGCTGGCAAAGCCGTTGTTTTCGATGAGCTCGTAGCCTGCGCAGCCAAAAAAGTTGCCGGCAAAAGTTGCCCGCGCCAACCGCATGGCTAAGTCGCCTATGGGCAACAAAAACACCTTGGGACGGCGAGCAGCAGCGGCGGTTTGAGCTCGCAGCTCCTCAAAGGCACCCGAAAGGCGGAAGCTATCGTCGGCATGGCGCTCGATGCCGGCATGGCGGGTATCGGGGTATTGATTCACACCCACTACCGTCTTGCGTCGGGTGGCCACCAACTGCTCGAGCTGCGCACGGTGCGCTTGTACTTCTTGCATCAACCAGCCACTTTGCGTAGCGGCCTCAAAGCCACCTTGTGCTTCGATACGCTGAAAGAAGGCCCAAGCTTGCTCGCTAAGCTGGTCGGTGAGGCTTTCGAGGTAGTAGCTGCCGGCGGCAGGGTCAACTACCTTGTCGAGATACGCTTCGTTTTTCAGAAGCAGTTGAATGTTGCGGCTAAGCTCGGCGCCGAAAGCGCTACCGCCATTGACCGCCTGATCGAAGGGATGCAATTCCAATCCATGCACGCCGCCGAGTGCTGCCGACATGGCGGCTGTGGTGAGCCGTAGCAGATTGGTATGCGGGTCGATGGCGCTGAGCATAGGCGTACTGCTAACCGCCAAAACGTTAGCGGCGGCGGTACAGCTGTGCGAAGGTTGGTAGGCATTCACCAAGCCGGCCCATAACTGACGAAAGGCCCGGAATTTCACCAGTTCGGCGAAATAGTCGGTGCCGGTCGACAGTTCGAACTGCAGGGCGGGGGTGGCCTCGTCGATGTGCAGGCCGTCGTCGAGCAAACGACCGAGGTAGGCATTGCCGAGAGCCAAAGCGATGCCGAGCTCCTGCACCAAACTGGCACCTTGCTCGCGGTAGCGGGCTACACGCACACTCAGCGGCAGAAAGCCGGGGAGTTCCCGTTGGTAGGTGCGCACTAGCTCACCTAGCGGTAGTGTGCGGCCCGTTTGGCCAAAAGCAGTATCGCCCAAAGGGTCGTAGCCTGTTGCACCGCGTAAGGCAATGCTGGGCAGTTCGAGGGTTTCCGACCAGGCTTTGAGCCAACCGGCAAGGGTTACCGGGTCGGCATGGCGAAAGATTAAGATGAGGTATTGCGGTAGCAGCTCGTGGGTGAGCTTGCCAAAGGTAGCGGCATCGGCCACAGGCCCTTCAAAGATGAGCCCTTCGGCACCCTGCAAGAGGGCATGCAAGGCCTCGCGGTTGGCAGCTTCGGGTTCGTGGGTACTGAGGCGTTCAAAAATGACCCAGTCGTTGTGGTTGGCACGCAAGCCACGACGATAAGGTCGGTCGCCAGGCAAATGTTGCAAGCTTTCCGGGTTCAGGTCTTCGCGGCTGTAGTAAGGTTCGAGCGCCAGACCATCTTCGGTGCGGGTATGCAACTTTTCGGCAGTTTCGCCCTTCAATTCCTTGCTCACCGCGGCTTCCCAGTCGGCTTTGGTCACCGGCTGAAATCGGGAAAATAAGTCCATGGATTTTTCTCCGTTTTGGAGTGACGAAGATACGGAATAATGGATAAAAAGGTAACTTATTTGGAGGTGGAAGTATGCCGCGAAAAAGCGAAATTGCAGCCGTGAAACCTTTGCTTGTCCTGCTACTCCTGCTGCTGTCGGTGACTACCCATGGCCAACGCGCCCTGCTGGTGGAGCGCGCCACCGAATACGACGAGCGCGCGCTGGTGGCCGACGAGCTGCGGCACGACCACCAGCTGGCACTGTCACTCACCGACTCGGCCCTGCGCCTGTGGATTGCCCTCGACGACAAGCTCGAGACGGCGCGGCTGCTGCAGTATCGTGCATATCTCGCCAGCCGCTTGGGCCGCACTGCCGAAGCGCTGGGTGATGTACAGGAGTCGCTGCGGCTGTATGCCGAAAAAAAGGCACGCTATGGTGTGCCTGCGGGCTGGTTTGTACTTGGCCGCATCTACCTGCATAGCGGCAGTACCGATTCGGCCATATACTACACCCGCAAGGCGGTGCTCGAATGGCAACGCAACAAACAATACCAACGCTTATTTGCCGGCTATAACCAACTCTGTTACCTGTTGCTGCAGCGCAATGAGCTCGACGAGGTAGAAAAATACCTGCAGCAAGCACAGCATCTCTTCGAGCGGCAGTCGCCACGCTGGCACGACCGACTCGACTATTATTTTTTGAGCGAACAGTTTTACAGCACGCTCAAGCAATGGGACAAGGCCGACGAATACCGGCGCCTCTACCAAACCCTACGAGCAAGCTTGCAAGCCGACGGCATCGAAGCAAGGGGCTACATCACCGGCCTGAAGTAAGCGATTCGGCAAAACTGCGCTCGCGCAGCGGCCAACTGAACAAAAAGCGACTACCCACCCCTACTTGCGAGTCGAGCAGGATGCTGCCACCTTTCTCTTCCACGATTTTTTTCACGATCGACAGCCCCACGCCGGTACTGTCTTTGACATCGCGGGCTTGCAAGGTTTGGAAAATGCGGAAAATACGCTCGTGGTACAGCGGATCGATACCCGGCCCATTGTCGGCCACTTCAAAAGCCAGACGATCGGTGCCGTCGAGCTGCCAACGTACTTCAACTTGCTTCTGGTCTTTGTTGCCATGTTTGATGCCGTTGCTTACCAAATTGGAGATCACCTGAAAAAGAGCCAGCTTTTCGGTAAAGAGGGTAAGTTGGGGACCGTTGCATTTCAGTTCTACACCCGTTTCGTGCTGGAAATCGGCAAAAACGTCTTCCACAAAATCGGGCAGGGTAACATTTTCGAGGGTGGCACGACTGCGACCAGCGCGACTGTAAGCCAAAATGCCATCGATGAGCTTCTCAAGGCGCATCACCCTGCCGCGCAACAGCTCAAAATTGCGCCGGGTTTCGTCTTTCAGGTGGGCGTCGAGGTCTTCCTCGATCCATTCACTCAGGTTGTTGATGGCCCTCAAGGGCGACTTCAAGTCGTGGCTTACCACATAGGCAAACTGGTCGAGCTCTTTGATGGAGGCCTCCAGCTCGCGGGTGTAGGCAGCCAGCTTACGTTCGTTATCGACCCGATCGCTGATATCGCTGATGAAGGCCAGCACATAACCTACGCCTTCTTGTTCGTGGTATTTAACCGAAGCTTCTACCGGAAAAGTAGTGCCGTCGGCACGTTTGTGCATGCCCTGAATGAGCAACCTGCCCTTCTCGCGCAATTCCTGCACATGGGCTTCCCAGATGCCGGCCTGCTCAAAGATGGCTTCGGTCATGCTCACATGTTGCCCGACCAACTCCTCGGCGCTGCGCCCCAATCGGCGACAGCTTTCTTTGTTCAAAAACACCAGCACCCCATCTTCGCGGGCTACCTGCACAGCCTCCGACGATTCGTCGAGCCATACCACCAGCTGGCGGATGCGGTCGTCTTGTTTGCGGCGCTCGGTGATTTCGTTTTCTACGGCAATAAATCCGAGGTGGGTGCCTTGATCGTCAAATACCGGATCGATGAACACCTCTAACCAGTACGGCTTGCCTTGTTTGTTGTAGTTGAGGATCTCGCCGTGAAACGATTCCTGCCGGTTGAAATGCTCTCGCATGGTGGCGGTCATGGCCCGATCGGTATCGGGGCCCTGCAAAAAGCTGCCAGGCTTGCGGCCGTACACCTCCTCGCGCCTGTAACCGGTAATGTCCACAAAAGCTTGGTTCACCCAGCTGATGCGCGCCTCGGTATCGGTGATCACCACGATGTTTTTGGTTTTTTCCACAACCAGCCCCAGCCGCGATAACTCCAGCTGTGCGAGGTACTGATCGTGCACATCGGCGAGGGTGCCGCTAAATCCGGTCAGGGTGCCGTCGGCTTCGAGCCTGGCCTGCAGCGACAGCTGGCAGTAGCGATGCTGGCCGTCGCCGCGCTCAAAGTGGATTACCCGCTTGAGCTCAGCACGGCTGCCTTGCATCAACTCTTCCCAATCGTGACGGTCGTGAGCGTCGAGCAACTGACTGCCGAAACGCATGCCCAAACACTTTTCGACTGAGTAGCCGGTGAGTTTCTCCCAGGCGGTACTCAGGTAAACGATGCAGCCGCTGCGGTCGAGTTGGATGAGGGCTTCGCTGATGCTGTCGACCACCTCGCCCAGCCTACGCAAGGCTTCGTTGGCTTTCACCGTTTGGTCTTTGGCGATACGCTCGAGCTCGCGGTTGGCACGCACCAGCTCCCGTGAACTTTGCTCCATGATGTTCTCGGAATGGGCAATATCGCTCTCAAACTCGAGGTAGGCCTGGTTGACCGACTTCAAAAAATCGGCAACCACGGGGTCGTGAGGGCCCCCATCGGCAAAAAATCGTTTCATCTGGCGCCGCAGCAGCCGATGGTAGTGTTCGGTATCGTCGTTCATTCCGAAAGCGTGGTGATCGTCATGGTTTGGTTGTGGAGGGCGCAGTTGGCCGACTCGGCCGAAGGCGCCAGCTCGCCGTACGAATAAAAGCCGGTGATGGCGGGCTTGCCCAACATGGCACTCACCACCTCCACTTCTTCTTCTACCAGCTGCTTGAGCACCAGCTTACGGCCCACACACGACACCAGCAGCGCCAGCTCGGTAGTGCTTCCGCTTTGCTGCGCAGCAAATTCGGCAGCGCCTGCCGCACCGTCGATCAAACGGTCGACATTCGACTTCATCAACCGCACATAACTGCCCTGCGGGATGTCGCCGGCAAAGGTAAGGCTTTGCGCATGGTCGTCGATGGCCAAGATGGTACGCACCACCGGCGGTTCGTTTTCGCTGGCGCGCATGCTGAGCGGAAACAGCAGCCCACTGGCGGGCAGCTCCGCGGCTTTGTCGCCGAGGAAGGAGCGGTACAGCTCGAGTGCTGGCTGCCCGTCGATTTCGTAAAGGATGTTGTTGGTAGATCGGGTCACGAGGCGGTCGACCCCAAAGGTATTCCACCCGCCCTTGGAGCCGTAGCCTACGCGGAGGTTGGAGCCATACAAGCCCACGGCCACAATGTATGCACTTTCGGGACCACTGGTAGGGCTTATCACCACTGTTTCGCCAAAGGCGGTGCCGTCGCCGGCGAGTCCACCCGTTACCGTTACCCCACGGGGCAATACGGCATCCATGCCTTGCACGAGGGCGGTACCGTTCACCCGCAGGCCTTCGCTGAAGACGAGGATGTGGCGGAGCCCATCGCTGGGAAGAGCCCCCGCGAGGGTGCGGCCCGCCGCCTCGCTGTCGCCGGCAAGGTCGTCGAGGTCTACCTCGGTCCACTGCAAGCTGGCGCTTTCAAAGCGTATGGCCGTGAGAGCGATGCTGTCGTCGGTAACCTGCTCGCCGAAGATTTCGCCCGAGGTGGAGCAGCCTGTGATGCAAGCGGTGGGGTAGGTTTGTCGCAGTACGGCGAAGATTCCGCTGCTGCTGAGCAGCTCGCGGGAACCAAAAAGCAACAGCAGCGCAGGTTCGAAAGGCAGGGGACCGGGGGCTTGTCCGGCACGGAGGAGTTGCTGATGGATGTGCATAATTCGACCGTTTTTCGGGTGAAAGAGGTTGTCAGCTGCAAGCTACAAAAGTTCGCCGTAAAGGCTCAAGGCAATTGTTTATTTTGCAGCATGAACTACCTCGCCCATCTGTATTTGTCGGGCAACGACCCTGAGCTGCGGCTCGGCAACTTCATCGCCGACCACCTCAAGGGCGTGTCGCCACAGCAGTACAGTGCCGGCGTGCAGCGCGGCATACGCTTGCACCATGCCATCGACCGGTTTACCGATACCCACGCCGTGGTGGGTGAGAGCAAGCGCCGCCTCCAGCCCCTTTTCCGCAAATATGCCCCGGTGATCGTCGATATTTTTTACGACCACTACCTGGCGCAACGTTGGGCGCAGTACCACCCCGAGCCGCTGGCCCAATATGCCGCAGGCATCTACCGCGAGATGCAAGCGCAAGAAGAGCTGCTGCCCGAGCGTGCCCGCGGCATGCTGCCCTTTATGGTGCGGCACGACTGGCTCACCAACTACGCCAAGCTCGAGGGCATACAGCGGGTGATGAACGGCATGAGCCGCCGCAGCCGCTTCGATAGCGGCATGGAGCGTGCCCCCAGTCTGCTCGCCGAGCACCACCACGCCTTTGGTGAGGAGTTCGACCGCTTTTTTCCTGAGCTACAAGCCGAAGTAAAACACTTTATTCAACACCACCCTTGACCAAAAGCTACCCCCTCCTGCTGTTGCTGCTCACGCTGAGCCTGTGCAGCCAGGCGCAAAATCCGCTCATTACCCCCTACGAAGCCGGCAACGGCAACCAAAGCGCCAGCCATGCCGAAGCTATACAGTGGTACCGGCAGCTCGACCAACGGTATGGTAGCGTACGCCTCGACTCGGTGGGACCAACCGATAGCGGGCTGCCGCTGCACCTGGTAGTGCTCGATGCCGACCAGGAGTTCGACCCCGCCGCAGCACGCCGACGTGGGAAATCGGTACTGTTCATCCTCAACGGCATACACCCCGGCGAGCCCGAAGGCATCGACGCCTCCATGCTGCTGGCCCGTGAGCTGGTAAGCAGCCCCGCCGGACAACGCCAGCTGCAGTCGATGATAGTATGTATTGTGCCGGTGTTTAATGTCGATGGCAGTTTGCGCCGCAACAGCCACAGCCGCGCCAACCAAAATGGCCCCGAGGCCTACGGCTTCCGCGGCAATGCCCGCAACCTCGACCTCAACCGCGACTTCACCAAACTCGACAGCCGCAATACCCGCTCGTTGGTGGGGGCATTACGCCGCTGGGATCCCGACCTGTTTTTCGATACGCATACCACCAACGGTGCCGACTACCAACACGTGATGACCCTCATCGAAAGTCAGAAAGACAAGATGCACCCCGCCGTGGCGCAGCTGATGACCAGCACGCTCACCCCGGCCTTTTATGCCGGCATGGCCAAACAAGGTTTCCCGATGAGCCCCTACGTAAATACCGAGCACGAGCTGCCCGACTCGGGGCTGCTGGGCTTTTTGGAGACCCCGCGGTACAGCACCGGCTACACCACCCTTCTGCACTGTGCCGGTTATGTGCTCGAGACCCATATGCTCAAAGCCTTCCAGCCGCGGGTAGAAGCCACCCTGGCGATGTTGCGCCTCGGTAGCAGCTGGCTCGCCCAAAACGGCAAGCAGCTACAGCAGGCACGCAAGCAAGCACGTGCCGCCGATGCCACCCAGCGCTGGTACCCGCTGCAGTGGCAGCTCGACCGCAGTGTAGCCGACACCATTGACTTTATGGGCTACCGGGCTGCCTGGAAGAAGAGCGAGGTGCATGGCGGCGAACGTTTGTACTACGACCGCCAGCAGCCGTGGCAGGCCAAGCTGCATTACCACAACCGCTACCAGGCCACCGACTCGGTCGAAAAACCCGCGGCCTACGTGATTCCAGGTGCCTGGGCCGAAATCATCGAGCGGCTCGACTGGAACCGCATACCCTATTGGCGCATGCGCTCCGACAGCGTGGTCACCGCCAGCGTGTACACCATTACCGACTACCAAAGCAGTCGCCGACCCTACGAAGGGCACTATATGCATTACGGCATCCGCACCCGCAGCGACACCCAGCAGCTGCAACTCCGCGCCGGCGATGTGGTGGTACGTACCGGCACCGGTCACGACCGGTTGGTGGTAGAACTTTTAGAACCCCGCGCCGTAGATAGCTACCTGGCTTGGGGCTTTTTTGATGCCAGTCTACAGCAGAAGGAGTACTTCAGCGCTTACGTCTTCGAAGACAGCGCCGCGGAGCTGCTGCGCAACGACCCACAACTGCGGCAGCGCTTTGAACAATGGCGCAGTGCGCAAACGCAACCGCCCAGTGCCGCCGCCCAGCTCGACTGGCTGTACCGCCACAGCAAGTATTACGAAGGCACGGCCAACCAATATCCCGTAGTTCGACTCTTGCGATGAACCGAAGTAGTGCCCACCCACGGCTATTGCTGCAGCTTTTTGCCATTGCCCTTATTACTGGCTTGGGTGCAGCTATTTTTTTGCTGGGCCTCGAGGCTGTTGGCCATTGGCGCAGCCAGCAGCCGTGGCTCCTGCTGAGCCTGCCCTTGTTGGGCTTGCTTAGCGTGTGGCTGTACAGTCGTTATGGCGGCGAATCCGACCGAGGGAATGCCCTGTTGTTCGACAACTGGCACGGTCGGCTGCGGCGTGTGCCGCCCGTATTGGGTCCATTGGTGGTTGTAGGCAGTTGGCTCACGCATTTGGGGGGCGGCTCGGCCGGGCGCGAAGGCACGGCCGTGCAGCTGGGCGCAGCGGTAGCCGCCCAGCTGGGCCGCGGTGAGCAGCCGCGCGCGGAGCGCAGGCTGCTGCTCACCGCAGGCATAGCCGCCGGGTTTGCAGGGGTATTTGGCACCCCGTGGGCCGCCGCGCTATTTGCCCTCGAGCTCATGCGTAGTCCACGGCTCGAGCTGCTGCAGCTGGCAGGCGTTACCGCGGCCGCGTGGCTGGCCCACGGGGTGGTGCTCAGCACACCCGTACAGCACAGTGCCTATGTGGTGAATGCTCCGCTGCCCTCCCCCGAAGGCTACCTTTGGCTGGCTGCAGCTGCTGTTGGTTTTGGACTAGCCGCCCGTTTTTTTGTGTTTAGCAGTCATGGCCTCCAGCAGCTGCTAAGGCGTTGGCTCCCCAACCCGTTCTGGCGCATCGCTTTGGTGGGGAGTGTGCTGGCTGCCTTGTTGATGCAGCCCTACTTCGCACCTTATGCCGGTTTGGGCCTCGACGGCATCAGCGACGCTTTTCGGCAAACTGCCAAGCCCTTGGCCTTCCTGCTCAAAAGTTTGTTTACAAGCGTTACCCTCGCTGCCGGCTACAAAGGCGGCGAAGTAACGCCCCTATTTTTTATCGGTTCTCAGCTGGGGAGCACACTCAGTCATTGGCTGCCGTTGCCCGTGAGCCTGCTCGCCGCCATGGGACTGGTGAGCGTATTTGCTGGCGCCACCCACAGCCCACTGAGTTGCTGGGTGATGGGCATGGAACTTTTTGGGGTTGAATACTGCTTGCCGCTGGCGCTGTCGGTCATCCTTGCGTATCTTGTCTCGGGTAGCCGAAGCATTTACACCAACCGACCGCGGAGTCGCTGGCAGCGTTGGTTGCAGTACCAAAGGCTCAAAAAACCCTTGACATGACCCAAGAAACCTACCTCGGCAAAGCCGCAGTAGTGGCCCTCGACCGTGCAAGCTGGCGGGAGTGGCTCAGCAGCCATCATGAGGAAGCCACGGGCTGCTGGCTGGTGCTGTTTCGCAAGAGCAGTGGCCTCGCCAGCCTCGACTACGACCAGGCCGTGGAGGAAGCTTTATGTTTTGGCTGGATCGACAGCAAGCCCAACAAACGCGACGCGCAAAGCTCCTACCTCTACTTTGCACCCCGCAAAGCAGGCAGCAACTGGAGCAAGCTCAACCGCGACCGCATTGCCAAGCTCGAAGCCGAGGGCCGAATGGCGCCTGCCGGTGCTCGGCTGCTGGCCGCCGCCCGTGCCGATGGCAGCTGGCTCGCCCTCGAGAAGGCCGAAAATGGTGTGTGCCCGCCCGAGATGGTCGCCCTGCTCGATGCCAATGCCGATGCCCGCCGCCATTGGGATGCTTTCAGTGTGGCGGTGAAGCGCGCCACCCTCGAATGGATTTATGCCGCCAAAACCGACGCAACCCGCCAAAAACGTATCGAAGAAACGGTGCGCCTCGCTGCCGAAAACAAAAAAGCCAACCAATACTCCCCCAAATGAAAAACGAATATCCCCTTCCTGCACTGCTGAGCACCGCCGAGGGCAATCGGCAGTTTGCCCAGCGGGTATCGCAGCTCACGGCCAACAGTCAGCGGCAGTGGGGCACCATGGAGGTGCATCAGATGCTTGCCCATTGTCTCGTTCCCCTCGAGCTGGCGCTAGGTCTGCGGCAGGTAAAGGTAAATCCGCTCGTGGCCCTCTTTGCTCCGCTAGTACGGCCCATGTTCATCAATACCAAGGCCTTTCGCCGGAATTTGCCTACCGATCCAAGTCTCGTGGTGCGTAAACATCCCGATTTCGAAGAAAAACGATTACGTTTGTTGGAGCACATCAACACCCTCGGCCGGAGCGGGCAAGCAGGCTACAGCACTGCCCCCCATCCGCTGTTCGGACGCTTAACTCCCGAACAATGGGATTTGCTGCAAACCAAACATCTCGACCACCACTTACGACAATTTGGCGTATGAACACAAAAAAAACCATCGTCCTCCTCTGCACGCTGTTCTTGTTGCAGCTGCACAGCCGTGCGCAGCAGATTGTGCTGGGCCGCATTACCGACCCGCAAGGCAACGGCATCGCCTTCGCCTCGATAGGTGTTGGCAACACCATGCGCGGGGTACTCACCGATAGTTTGGGACAGTTTGCCTGGCGTATCGGCCCCATGAAGCCCGAACAGCGTATACGCGTTTCGGCTATCGGCTACGGCCTCCGCAGCTTCACCGCCGACGAGTTTGCCGCCCGCTTCAACGGCAACGACACCCTGCAACTCGAGCCACTACCACCTGCTGAGCCCCTCACCGCTGGCGCCAGCGGCAAAGTACGCACCTTGGGTGAGCCCCCTCGCCTGCCCGAAAAAACCTACCGCCTCAATACCGGTCTGCAAAGCGCCGAGGTGGGCATGGTGATCAAAGGCCCGGAGAAGCCGTATCGCATCAACAAACTCACCATCCACCTCAGCGAGCTCAAAGGCACCAACGTGGTGGTGCGGGTGAACTTTTACAAATACACCGAAGGCAAGGTAGGCGCACGATTACACCAACAAAATTTGTATCTCGAGCTGTTGGGTACAGGACCAGCGGTCATCGATTTGAACGACTATGAAATGGTGCACAGCGGCGAAGTGCTGGTAACCGTGGAGCAGATTCAGAAACCTTCTACCAACAACATCGTCCTGCAAGTGAATGACAAAAAGGGGGATGTTTGGCTCAAAGACGGTCCTCAAAACCGCTGGGTAGAGCTGTTTAACCCCAAAAACAAAACCGACATCAAACGCTTCGCACCCTGCTACGAACTCACAATAAGCTACTGATGGCTATTCCTGGGATAAATAAAATGCTGTTGGCGGTCGGTTTGACGGCAGCAGCCGCACCCGCCTTGGCGCAAACAGCCCCCTACGACTCGGCTTATGCCGCCAGTTTGGGTGCCGACGAATTCGGCATGCGGCCCTATGTGATGGCCTTCCTAAAAAAAGGACCCAACCGCCCCGCCGACCCCAAGCAGCGCGCCGAGCTGCAGCGTGGCCACATGGCCAATATCGCACGTTTGGCAGAGGCCGGCACACTCATCGTTGCCGGACCCTTTCTCGATACCGGAGAGTTGCGAGGCATCTACATCTTTAAGGTAAAAACCATCGAAGAAGCTAGGCAACTCACCGAAACCGACCCTGCCATACAAGCCGGATCGCTGGTGATGGAGCTCAAACCTTGGTACGGTTCGGCCGCTTTGCTCGAAACCAACCGCATACATAACCGCATTGCTCGCAAGCAACCTTAAACATGAATCAGCTTACACCAAATCCAACATCTGCTACGACGAATCACGCCTTATTGGTACTTTGTTTTTTGCTAATTTTTGTAGGTACTGGCTGTAAAAGTTTTACGCAGGGCCCCTACAAGGCCATGCAGCAAGATGCCGTGAGCAATAGGCAGGTAGAAAACTACCTCCGTGAACAGGAAGTAGGCGGTGTGCATGCGTTTAGCCTCGACAGTGTCGCCCTCCAAAAGCTGCAGGCCCGTTTGGCCGTGGGCACGCCTGAGTTGTTGCTTTTCGACTTAAACGGACAAGCCCTGCGCTGGCAAAATCCGGCCCTGGCGCCCACCAAACGTTTGAAAAAACTGATGCGCGCCGGTGCTGCTGCGGTTACTGCAGGCACCGATAGTAGCTTGGCCAACTTCGCCTACTGGGAAAAAGCCATGCATCAGCTCAGCGGTAAGCCAAGCAGCGTACCGGGGCAAGGTGAAGATACCGATCAGTACCTGCTCGTACTTTTTAGCATGCAGAGCACCAAAGCTGCCAACGAAACGGTGTTGGTTTTGCACAAACTCTTGAGCGAAAACCCCATGGAACGTACGCGTATTTTTTGGGTGAATACCGACAAACAGTTGTGGTGGACGGGCAACCGGCTCCAGCACGAACCTTAGGATTAAAGTCCGTTGTAAGGCGCGCGCAGCGATTTACGGTCGATTTTTCCCGATGCCAACCGGGGTAGCTCGTGCACCACAAAAACGGCATTGGGCGCCCAACCTAAGGGCATATGCGTTTTGAAACACAATAAACTACGTACCCGCTCGTCTTCGGTAGGCGCGCCGCCTTCGACCCACAAAGCCGCTGTTTCACCAAAACGTGGGTGCGGCATGCTGCCCACCGCCAAAGGCAACCCCCGCATCCAGTCGAAACAGTCGTCGGTGGGGATGAGCTCGTGTATGCGGCTTTCAATCTCTTCGAGGGCTACCTTGATGCCAGCGCTGTTGATCACCAAATCGTAGCGCCCCCGCCACAAAAAGCGGTCGGCGGCCAGCAGGGTCACCATATCGTTCGACTGCACCCAGCTGTGGTCGGTGGCAGGACCGGTGATGCGCAGGCACGAACGTTCATCTACCGCGAGGCGGATGCCGGGTAGGGCACGATAACCCTCGTCGGGTTGGGGGCCATTGAGCCGCCGTAGCGCAATGTGGCTCACCGTTTCGGTCATGCCAAACCCTTGGTACACCGGAACCGACTGCGCCAATACCCCCTTTTTGAGCTGCGGCGGCAAGTCGGCACCGCCTAGCAGCAGCTTCCCAAATCGATGCAGTTGTTGTTGCTCCAGCAGCTTCTCGAGCTGTAGCGGCACCAGCACGGCAAAGTCGAAGCGACTCGTAGGATCTACCCACTCGAGGGGGTTGTTGGATGGCGGCACCAGCTGCAGCTGCAAGCCGCTGAGCCAGGCACGTACCACCATCATCTTGCCGGCGATAAAACGTACCGACAACGGCAACAAAGCCGTTTGGCCCGCCTGAAAGTGGAAATACTCGGCGGTGGCGGCGGCGCTGGCCAGCAGTTGACGGCGGCTCAGGAGGATGGTTTTGGGCGGACCGGTACTGCCCGACGTTTGTGCTGCGATGGTGGTAACGGTGGGGTCGAACCACTGCTGCAAGAAGTCGCGCAACGGCTGTTGCTCCGTTTCGGGCAGAGGTGCCAACGCAGCTTCAAGGGCAGCACTGCCGTGCAGCAGCTCGTGCTGACTCAACCGTTGACCATTCAGTTGCAGTGGGTTCATAGGTTGTCGTGAAAATGACTGAGCTCCCATGCGTTTTGCGGGCGATAATGCAAATAGCCACCCTCGGTAACTAATGGACAAGCAAAATTATTGGTGTATAAACTTCCTGTGCCCAGCCCTTGCGGCAGCGTATTGCCCAAAGTAGCGGTCCATTGCGCAATGGCGTTGAGGCCGATGTTCGATTCGAGGGCCGAAGTCACCCACCAGCCTATCCCGCGGGCTTCGGCGGCAGCTATCCAACTTTCGCTGGCAGCGAAACCTCCCAGCAAAGTAGGCTTCAGCACAATAAATGGGGGCTTGAGGGCATCGAGCAGGGCTCCTGCATCGGTTTCGCTGTGGCCGATGAGTTCCTCGTCGAGGGCTACGGGTACAGGACTATTCGCTGCCAGCGAAGCCATGGCTTCGTGCTGCCCTGCCGCGATGGGCTGCTCGATGCTGTGGATGTGTAAGGGCGCCAATTGTTCGAGCTTCTCGCGCGCTTCGGCGGGCGACCAAGCGCCGTTGGCATCTACCCGTAGGGTGAGCTCATCGGCCGGGAAACGTGCCCGTATATCGTCGAGCAAGCGAAGCTCCTGGGCAAAATCTATCGCGCCAACCTTCATCTTGAGGGTGGTGTAGCCGTCGAGCAGCTTATCGGCGAGCTGACGTTCCATAAAACGAAGGTCGCCCATCCAGATGAGGCCGTTGATGGGCACGGCTTGTACCCCCTGCGTGAAAGCCGAGGGGTATAGCAACCGTCGGCCACCGCCGGCGAGGTCGCGCAGGGCCATCTCAAAGCCAAAACGTATGCTCGGGTAGTCGTGTATACTTTCGTGAAAAACAGCCTCCTCGCCGGCATTAAACTGCTCACATAGCCGCAACAGCCTCGTGCCAAAGTCGGGGCGGTCGTCGTAGCTGAGGCCCGGCAGCGGACCACATTCCCCCAGGCCTTCCGTCCCCTGGGCGTCGGTCACCCGCAGCATCCAGCTTATTTTGCTGTGTAAGGTACCTCGCGAGGTGCCGGCAGGCTGTTTAAACTGCAAACGATACGGAAAAGCGGTGGCCTGCAGGCCCGAAAAGTTGTTCACGAGAATGGATAAAAAACGATTGCCAAGAGTACTATCAACGCAGTACGTAGTGCGGTTTGTTTGAGAAAAGGATCGTAATCGGCTGCTTCTTTCACCCGCAGCACCGCCAAAAGGGTTTGTAACTGCATGAGGCTGCCGAAGGCCGAGGCAAAAAACAAACCTTTGTAGCCGTGGTAGAGGGCATACAACAGCAGCGCTGCGAGCGATACCAACACCAGCACGGCATGGTAACGGCGAGCGCCCTGTGCGCCTAAACGCACGGCCAAGGTACGCTTGCCTGCCCGAAGGTCAGAGTCCAGGTCGCGCATATTGTTGAGGTTGAGCACCGCCACAGCAAGTCCGCCCATGCCCACGGCGGGGGCCAACAAAGCCAGCTGTATGCTGCCGGCATGCAGGTAATAACTTCCCAAAACGGCGGTAAAGCCAAAAAAGAGCAACACGCTAAGATCTCCCAAGCCGGCATAACCGTAGGGTTTGTCGCCTGCGGTATAGGTAATCGCTGCGGCTATCGACACCAGGCCTAAGGCCAGAAAGCCCAGCCAACTGCTCCAGTCGGCGCCGGCAAGGCCCACATACAGTAAAGCCACGCCGCTGGCTAGCGACAAGCCACCCAATACATACATGGCCACTTTCATGCTTTCACGACTGATTTTACCGCTGGCCACCATACGTTCGGGACCTACTCGCCCCGCCAGGTCGGCGCCATTGACGGCATCGCCATAGTCGTTGGCCAAATTGCTGAGCAGCTGCAGCAGGGTGGCTGTACTCAAGGCCAGCAGACTCACGCCCATTTTGTGGGTACCGTGATAGAGGGCCAACACGCTGCCCATGCCGATGCACGACAGCGCCAAGGGCAGGGTACGTAAACGAAAAGCATGTATCCAGGAGTTGAGGGCAGCCATAAGCGAAGCGCTACGGCAAACCGCAGCGTGGGTAAAATTACGGATTCAAGCGCACATTCGGGCTCACCGCAGCAGCACCGAGCGGGGCTTCGGCACAAAACCGCCAAAGGCCGCTATCTTTGCCGCCGATGATCTCCTATACCGAACACCTGCTCCCCAACGGCCTGCGGCTGCTGGTGCACGAAAACAACGATACCCAACTTGCAGCCGTAAACCTACTCTACGATGTGGGGGCACGCGACGAAGACGAAGGCCGCACCGGCTTTGCTCACCTCTTTGAACACCTCATGTTTGGCGGCTCGGCACACATACCCGATTACGATGCGGTTACCCAACGCATCGGCGCCGAAAACAACGCATTTACCAATAACGATATCACCAACTATTACCTCAGCTTTCCGGCCAACAATCTCGAAACGGCCTTTTGGCTCGAAAGCGACCGCATGTTCCGGCTCGATTTCAGCGAACGCAGCCTCGAAGTGCAGCGCCAGGTGGTGGTAGAAGAGTTCAAACAACGTTACCTCAACCAGCCTTATGGCGATGTGTGGTTGAAACTCCGTCCACTGGTGTACCAGGTACACCCCTACCGCTGGGCCACCATCGGGCAAGATGTAGCCCAAATTGAAGGTGCTCAGCTGCACGAAGTGGAAGCCTTCTTTTACAAACACTACCGCCCCGACAATGCCATACTGTCGGTTGCAGGTCGCGTAAACACGGCCGAGGTGGTACGTTTGGCCGAAAAATGGTTTGGCCCCATCCCCGCAGGGGGTCGCCCGCCGCGGCAGTTGCCTACCGAGCCCGAGCAGCTGCAGCCCCGGGAGCTACACCTTGAAGCCGACGTACCGGTGAACGCCTTTTACCGCGTTTACCCCATGCCGGCACGCCGCGACAAGGCCTACGCGGCCTGCGACCTATTGAGCGATGTGCTCTCGCGGGGGAAGTCGGCACGCCTCTACCGCCGTTTGGTGAAAGAACGCCAGCTGTGTAGCAGCGTGAATGCCTACATCACGGGCGACCAAGACCCGGGCATGTTTGTGATTACCGGTCAGCTCGTAAAAGGCATTACGCATGCCGAAGCCCTGGCTGCCGTTGAGGAGCTGCTCGACGAGCTGAAGCAAGAAATGTTGTCGGCCGAGGCCATCGAAAAGCTCCACAACAATGTAGTTTCTACCCTCACCTTTGCCGAAACGCAGGTGCTGAATGTGGCCATGAACCTAGGCTATTACGCCTTGTTGGGAGATGCCAGTCAGCTCAACCGCGAGGCCGACCATTACCGTAGCATCGACGCCACCGCCTTGCAGCAGCAAGCCCGTCAACTTTTTGTAGCCCACCGTGCCAACACCTTGTACTACCATGCCCGATAACGTCCTCAACCGGGCTGTAGCCCCCCAGCAGCAAGCCTTTGTCGGCTTCACCATACGCCAACCCGAGCAACATCTACTGGCCGATGTGCCCGTTTTTGTGCTCGAAGCAGGCATGCAGGAGGTGCTGCGCATCGATTTGGTTTTTGCCGCCGGTGCCTGGCACGAAGCCCAACCGCTGGTGAGCGGACTTACCAACCGCATGTTGCAGGAAGGCAGTCGTGCCCGCAGTGGCGCTGCCATCGCCGACTTTTTCGATTTCCATGGAGCCTACCTTAGTTACGAAGCCACCGCCGACCGCAGTGGGGTGAGTTTGTATTGCCTGAGCCACCATGCCGCACAGCTGCTGCCCACCTTTTTTGAGCTGGTATTTTCGCCCGCTTTTCCCGCCCACGAATTGGCCACCACGGTCCGTAACCAAAAGCAGCAGCTGTCGGTAGAGCTGGGTAAAGTATCGTTTTTGGCTCGACGGGCCTTTGCCGAGGCTTTGTTTGGCACCGAGCACCCCTACGGCCGCCAGAGCAACGAAGCCCGTTACGACGCCCTACAACCCGGCTGGCTGGAGCAGTTCCATGCGCAACAGTACACCCGCCAAAGGCTCAGTGTGAGTGTGAGCGGCAGAGGAGCAAGCTCCCTGTTACCCCAACTGGCCCAGCTGCTCGAAAAGGTGCCAGCCGGTGAGGCAGCAGCCGAGCCGGTGTACCCGGCAAATAGCCGTTTGGGCCAGGTGCACGTCGCCAAACCCGACGCCCTACAGCACGCCCTGCGTATTGGCCGCCGCTGTATCGACAAGCGCCATCCCGACTATCATGGCCTCAAAGTGCTTAACACCCTCCTGGGTGGCTATTTTGGCTCACGCCTCATGAGCAACCTACGGGAAGACAAAGGCTTTACCTACGGCGTAGGCTCGGCCGTGCTCAGCTACGAGCGTGATGCCGTATGGACCATCGCCACCGAAGTAGGTGCCGACGTAAGTGCCGCCGCCTTGACCGAAATTTACGAAGAGATGGAGCGCCTCCGCCGCGAACCCGTAGGCCAAGAGGAGCTTGAGTTGGTACGCCAATACTTGCAAGGCGTGTACATGAGCAGCTTCGACGGCGCCTTTGCCCTCGCAGACCGTTTCCGCGATGTGTACCACTTTGGCCTCGATAGCAGCTACTACACCCAGTATCTCCACACCGTGCAGCACATCACCCCCGAGCAACTTCAAGCCCTCGCCCAGCAATACCTCAATCCGGCCGACTTCGTTACCATCGTCGCCGGTGGCTAGGGCTGAAATTACCTCATCTTGTGGTCTCTCATTTTTAGCAAAATCTGACGGACCATTTCTCATTTTCGGTAAAAAAGCCTCACCTTCGTAGTACTGCCCAATTGTATGTCGTTCGAAATCCGCCTCACGCACTTCGAAGGTCCTTTCGACCTGCTCCTCTTTTTTATTGAGCGCGACGAATTGGACATCTACGACATTCCTATCGCCAAAATCACCGACGATTTCTTGAACTACATCCACCAGATGCAGGAATTGAATATTGAGCTGGCGAGTGAGTTTATCCTGGTCGCCGCAACGCTCATGCGCATCAAGGCCAAGATGTTGCTGCCGCGCAAGGAAGTAGACCTCCAGGGCAATGAAATCGACCCTCGTCAAGATTTGGTAGAAAGGTTGCTCGAGTACAAACGGTATAAAGGCGTACTGGCCACCATGTCGTCGCTGGAGAGCGAACAGCTGCAGCGCGAAAAGCGTGGCCATACGGCACTCGAACTTGCCCAGTTGCAGCAGGAGCTCGGCGCCGAGCAGGAGTTGTTGTCGCTCGATTTGTACGGACTCCTGAAGGCCTTTCAAAAGGTGATGAGCCGCTTCGAAGAGCGCGAAAACGCCCCCAAGCACGTGGTGGTACCGTATCCCTATACCATCGAAGCCCAGCGCAACTATTTGCTGGAGCTGATCGCCACCCGCAAAAAGGTGACCTTCAACGAAGTATTCACGGGCTTTCCCGATAAGATGAAGGCCATTTTTACCTTTTTGGCCCTGCTCGAGCTGTTGCAACTGCAACAACTCGACATTAAAATTGGCGAAGGCTTCAACAACTTTTTCCTGCTCCCTAAAAAGGCCGACAGTTGATGGAAAATTTCTTCTCCGCCACCTTTTTGCCCTTTACCCTCATCGTAATCATGATGGGCGTAGGATTGTCGCTCACCTTTCAGAGTTTCCGGAACATCCTCTTTTATCCTCGCGCCATCAGCATTGGTTTGGTAGCGCAGATGGTGTTGCTACCGCTACTCGCCTTTCTCATTGCCGATTATAGCAGTATGGACCCTGTTTACAAGGTAGGTTTGGTGTTGGTTGCCGCCTGCCCGGGCGGTGCATCGGCCGGGCTGCTCAACCACCTGCTGCGTGGCAATGTAGCCCTGAGCATTTCGCTGACCAGTGTAAACAGCTTCATTACTCTCGCCACCATCCCGCTCATCACCAATTTTGCGCTCGAGCGGTATATGGGCACCGAGGCAGCTTTCAGCTTGCCGCTCGGGCATACGGTACGCGAAATTGCCCTCATGACCCTGCTTCCCGCTTTTATTGGCGTGCTCATCCGGCACTATCGCCCGCGTTTTGCACTGGCCGCCGAGAAGCCCCTCAAGTACATCATGCCCACCTTGCTCGCCATTGCATTTGTGGGCATCATCTTTTTCGAACAAAAATCGGGTAGCGACGCCACCCACACCTTTGTCGACCTCATCTTACCCAATTTATGGCTTAATCTCGGCGGCATGTTTGGCGGTTATCTGCTGGGGCTGCTGTTTCGGTTAGGTCCTACCTCACGCATGACCATCAGCATAGAAGTAGGCTTGCAAAACAGCTCCCTCGCCATTTTTGTGGCCACCACCCTGCTGCATGCCCCGCAGATGGCCTTGGTAGCCGTGGTGTACGGCAGCTTTACCTTTGTAACTGCCGTAGCCTTTGGTTTGGGCATGTATCGCCTCAACCGCTGGCTGCGGATACGCTTAAAACGGCTACGTGCATGAGTGGCACCCTCTACCTCATCCCCCTGCCCTTGGCTCCCGAAACGGCTCTAGAAACCCTACCGGCCAGCATCACCCCACTCGTACAGCGGCTGCAGTACTTCATCGTAGAGAGCGAGAAGGTGAGTCGTCGCTTCCTCAAGGAGCTCGACCGCAACATCGACATCAACATTCGGCATTTCGGTTTGCTCAACGAGCACACCCCGGCCAGCGAAGTCCGCCAGCTGCTGCAGCCTGCCCTCGACGGCCATGACATCGGCCTGATGAGTGATGCTGGCTGTCCGGGCATCGCCGACCCAGGTGCTGCCGCCGTAGCCCATGCCCACCGGTTGGGCATAACCGTGCAGCCCCTGAGCGGACCGTCGTCGATTGTACTCACCCTCATGGGTAGCGGCTTCAACGGTCAACGATTTGCCTTTCACGGTTACTTGCCCGTAGCCACACACGAGCGTGAGCGGGCCTTGCGCGAGCTCGAAGCCGAATCGCGCCGCCGCAACATGACGCAGCTGTTTATCGAAACCCCCTACCGCAACCGTCAGCTCCTCGATACGCTCCTGAAAGTGGGCCATCCCGACACCCAATTGTGCATCGGAGCTGGCCTCACTGCCGCCGACCAGCTGCTTGAAACGCGCAGCATCAAAGCCTGGAAAATGGCCATTCCCGAGCTCAACAAACGCCCTGCGGTATTTGCCATTTATTGTGGCTAGCCAACTGGCCCAACGGCCACCCATTTCCCTTATTTTTGCAGCTCAAACTTCCACTATGCTCACGATTGGAATACTTGTTCTCGGTTTTGTTCTTTTAATTCTTGGCTCTGAATGGCTCGTACGAGGGGCCTCGGCGCTAGCCAAGTCGTACAATGTACCCGATATCGTTATTGGACTTACCATTGTGAGTTTCGGTACCTCTATGCCCGAGCTTTTGGTGAGCATGTTGGCCGCCATTCAAGGTAATTCCGACATTGCTATCGGCAATGTGTTGGGATCGAACATCGCCAACATCCTCCTCATTTTGGGTGTGTCGGCCATGATTTATCCCTTACGGGTGAAAAGAAAAACCACTTGGATTGAGGTGCCAATTTCTTTATTTGCAGCAGTATTGCTGGGCTTGTTGGCACATTTCGGTTTCGAAAGTTTGCCTGGAGCCCCCAAAATTGGTCGTGGCGACGGGGCCATACTCCTCATCGGTTTTGCCGGTTTTATGTGGTATATCTTTGATTTGGTAAAAAAGGAGAAGACCGCCGTCGACGAACACTTTGTGGCCATGCCCTTGTGGAAGTCGAGTATACTCATCGTTGGAGGAATCGCCATCATGGGACTTGGCGGCAAGTGGTGTGTTGACAATGCCGTGATTTTGGCTCGCAGCTGGGGTGTGAGTGAGGCACTCATCGGCCTCACCATCGTAGCGGTGGGCACTTCGCTGCCCGAATTTGCCACCTCTGCCATGGCTGCCTGGAAAAAAGAAACCGACATTGCCGTAGGGAATGTAGTGGGTTCCAACATCTTCAATATTTTATGGATACTTGGTGCCAGCGCCGTGATTTCACCCATGCCTTTCCGCGAGGAAATCAACTTCGACTTTGCGATGACCATCGGTGCCAGCCTGTTGCTGTTTCTGTTCATGTTTGTAGGCAAGCGTCATGAGTTGGGTCGCTGGAAAGGTGCCCTGATGGTACTGGTGTATGTAGCCTACGTAGTTTACCTGATTCAACGCGGTTAATGCTCCAAGCAGGGCCTTTGCTCCAAACCATCGACGACCCTGCCCAGCTGCGGCAGCTGCGTCGCGACCAGCTTCCCCAGCTGGCGGAGGAGCTGCGGCACTTCCTGCTCGATGCAGTATCTCGTTATGGTGGGCATCTGGGTGCCAGCCTCGGTACGGTAGAACTTACGCTGGCCTTGCACTACTGCTTTAACACCCCGCACGATCGCCTTATTTGGGATGTGGGCCATCAGGCCTACGGACACAAGGTGCTCACCGGTCGCCGCGATAGCTTTCACACCAACCGCCAGCTCGACGGCATCAGCGGCTTTCCTGTGCGCCAGGAGAGCCCCTACGACGCCTTTGGCACCGGTCATGCCAGCACCAGTATCGGCGCCGCCTTGGGCATGGCCCTCGCCGCCCGCAGCCTAACGCCGCAGCGCCACCACATCGCCCTCATCGGCGACGGCGCCCTTACCGGCGGCATGGCCTTCGAGGCGCTGAACCAAGCCGCCACCGAAGACGTAAACCTGCTGGTGGTGGTGAACGACAATGCCATGAGCATCGACCCAAATGTGGGCGGCTTGCTGCGGCAGCTCGAACAGCTGCGTACGGGCAGCCATCAGGGCCCCAACTGGTTCGAAAACATGGGACTGAACTACAGCGGGCCCATCGACGGCCACGATACCGATGCCCTGCTCGATGCCTTTGCCAACTACCAACGTGTTGGCGGTGTTGCCGTTTTGCACGTAGTAACGGTAAAGGGCAAGGGTTACCCCCAAGCCGAAAGCGATCAGGTGCGCTGGCATGCCCCCGGCCTATTCGATAAACTCAGTGGCAACTTACACCCGGTAAAGCCGGCTCCAGGACCCAAATACCAAGATGTTTTTGGCCAAACGCTGCTCGAGCTCGCCGAAATAGCACCCAAGCTGTTTGCCATCACCCCCGCCATGCCCAGTGGTTCGGGATTGGTGGCGTTTATGGAGAAATACCCCGAGCGGAGCCGCGATGTGGGCATAGCCGAACAGCATGCCGTTACCTTGGCCGCAGGTTTTGCCGCCGAAGGCTGGAAACCCTACTGCGCCATTTATTCTACCTTCTTGCAGCGTGCCTACGACCAGCTCATCCACGACGTGGCGCTCCAGCAGCTGCCTGTGGTGTTTTGTATCGACCGCGCCGGCCTCGTGGGAGCCGACGGTGCCACCCACCACGGCGCTTTTGATTTGGCCTATTTGCGCTGTATACCCCATATGGTGGTGGCCGCTCCCCGCAACGAAAGGGAGCTCCGCAATATGTTGTATACCGCGCTGTTTCACAACGGCCCCATGGCCATACGCTACCCCCGAGGCAACGGCAACGACCCCGCTTGGCAGCAAGACTTCGAACAGCTTGAATTAGGACGCGGCGTTTGGCTCAAAGAAGGCGAACATACCCTGGTGCTCAGCGTAGGTACCATGGCCGATACCGTGCAGGAAGCCTTGCAGGGAAGCCCTTATGCGCATGCCGATATGCGTTATGTGAAGCCCCTGGACGAGGAGTTGCTGCAGGCCGCACGCAGCTTTGCGCGGGTGGTGGTGGTAGAAGACGGCTGTATTTCGGGCGGCGCCGGCAGTGCCGTAGGCGAATGGTTGCTGGCGCACAACTACCCGGGCCGTTTCCTGAGTTTGGGCCTACCCGATCGTTTTGTGCCCCATGCTTCTACCCAGGAGTTGTATCAGCAGCTCGGCTTAGATGTGGAGGGAATAAGAAAGTCACTGGAAGAATAACGATAAAGTTCATTTTCCATTGGACTTATTTTTCTTGTTTATTGATTGGATTTTGTCTGTTGTCGAAAAATGAAATAATAATTATCTTATCAGATTTCAGCCGATATAAAATCCTTATTTGAGAGGTAAGCAGGTAGCCACGGATATCTTTATGTTCTACACCCCCTAAAAGCGGATAATTACTCAAAACTTTGAACGAGTCATTAGTTTTTTGGATAAAAGAGGATGCCGTTTTTTCACCCCACTCCTGTTTTAAATAAGTAATTATTTTATCGAATTCCGCAGCTGCTTTAGGAGTAACGAATACCTGCATCAATAGTGACTCATCAGTTTATTCCAAGCAATAAGCTTTTCGTCATCGTCGCCTTGTTGGTACGAAACATGGAGCTCCGCTTTTTGGCTTTCCGTGAGACTTTCCCAAAACGCACTGGTATCGGCTTCCTTTTGTAGATGCAAAAGGTTGTAGGCCATACGCAATAATTCTTCATTTTCGGTTTGATCAACCAATCGATGAAGATTTGTTTTTAAAGCAGTATTTGCCATGTGCTAATCTTTATATGCACAATTTAATACAATTGTTAAGTCGATGCAAGCATCAAATACACCGAGCGGAATAGATTACTTTTTACTTTACTTAAATCCATGGAATTTCATCTGAAGCTCACACCAGATTTTACCTAAAAAGTTCGTTCAAATTCAACATGAATAAATCAGATGTTAAACCTTGACAGGCAAAATTTCCATGCTGTTTTTTATGTAAATCAGCTGCAAGGTTTAACCACCTGCAGCTTTGCACAATGTGGTGTAAATCGTATTTTTCGGAAAAAGCAAGCTATGGCGCGTGCTCCTTTCCAAATCGACCCTCGGCTCGGCAAGCGCGGGGAGGTGGCCACAAGGCTCGATAATCTCACCGATGCCGTTTTTGGTATCGCCATCACCTTGCTCATCTTCAGTCAGGCCAACCCCAACTCGTTTGGCGACCTGCTGCGGTTTACCAAAACACTGCCGGCCTTTCTGATCAGCATTGGCTTTTTAATGTTGATTTGGACCGAACACCGGAAGTTTAGCCAGGTGTATGGTTTGTACGACACTAGCTTGTTGTGGCTCAACACCCTCTTTTTGGCGATGGTGATTTTTTATGTGTACCCGCTACGTTTTCTAACGCTGTTTCTTACGCATATGCTTTTCGACTTGGGCCTTGACCTCAGCATTCGATTCAGCGACGTTCCGCATTTGATGATGTATTATGGGCTGATGGCCTTTGCCTTGTATTTTTTGCTGTTTTTGTTCTATCACCGCGCCCTCAAAATGGCCGACACCTTGGATTTGAGCGAATACGAGCGATTTTACACCCGTGAACAGCGCTTTAAGATGGTCCTTATGTTTAGTGTCCCCCTTTTATCGGTAGCTGTTAGTGCAATTTTGGCTCCGTGGTCGTCGTTTTTGGCCGGCATCCTTTCGGGGGTCACCTACTTCATTTACACGCCCTTGATGTTTTGGTGGGGCAAACGCCACGAGCGACTTTCGGCTAAATTTTGATTAGGTCGTTGCTGCATTTTGGGTGCAGCATGCGCTCACATCAAATCCACTTTGGAGGCCAAAACTCCTAGATTGATGAAGGCTCTTTCGACGGCATTTGACCGTAAAAAGCACCTCATTTCCCTTGAAGCCACTTAACTTACAAGTTTTTTTCGTACATTTCTACATGATCGTCCTACCGCGGTTCGCTGCGGTATAACTATCAAATCAATGTCGGAACAAAGGTCATCAGAAAACGAACGTTTAGCAGCCTTCAAGTTGCTTGACCGAATGAATCAAGCGGTGCTCATGCTCGACGGCGAGGGTAAAGTAGTGCAGCTTAATCTGGTAGCATCCAAGTTCGAAGACCAAAACAACGGTTGGCTGGGGAAAAGTATAGCCTCGTTATTTTTCCAACGAACTCAAGAGGTTTCGTTTCCCGAAATTTTATCCGAAGGCCGCACAGCTGAGCAAGAATACTGCTGGATTACCGACACCAAAAAATTGGGAAAAGTAGAACACCGGGCCTTTCCACATGCTGACGGTTATTTGTGGACGTTTCGGAAACTTGAGCCGCTCGAACACCAGCTCAAAGTAAAAAGCGAATACATCCGTCAGCTGGAAGAAAGCGCTGCCTTGGCCAAGGTTGGTTCGTGGGAAGTCGATTTCCAGCACGGCACGCTACATTGGTCGAAGGAGGCCCGCAGAATCCACGGGTTTACCGATGAGCCCACACCCTCGCCAGCCGAAGCACTCAACTATTTTATCGATGCCCACGCCCGCGACTTGCTGAATGCCGAAACCCAACGTATCACTACCCAAGGTGGGAACTACGAGATAGAAGCCCGTTTAAAGCCTAAAAATGGCCCTGTGCTATGGGTCCGCATCAAGGCCGAGGCGCATGTGTCCAACGGCATCTGTACGGCAATGAATGGATTCATTCAGGACATTGAAGAGCACAAAAAATTTGAACAAACCATAATCGAAACCAAAACCCGGCTCGAACGTGTGCTCGAAAGCACCGAAGTTGGGGCATGGGAATGGAACATACAAACGGGAGATTGTACGTTCAACGAACGTTGGGCAGCCATGTTGGGCTACACCTTGGCCGAACTTGAGCCGTTACACATCAACACCTGGTTGAACCTGTTGAACCCCCTCGATAAACCCGTAGCCGAAGAAACCCTGCAAGCCTATATGGCTGGAAAAACCGAATCGTACAAGGTCGAATTTCGGATGAAGCATAAAGAGGGCCACTGGGTATGGATACAAGACGAAGGCAAGATTTTTAGCTACGACGATGCTGGGAAGCCCTTGCTCATGTACGGCACGCACCGCGACATTAGTGCAGAGAAAAAAATACTCGAAGAGCTTCAAGAAAGCCAAAACCGCTCGCAGATCATCGCCGAGAACCTCGAGGAAATGTTCTGGCTCATGAATGCCGAAGGCGACAAGCTGCTATACATGAATCCGGCATATACCAACTTTTTTGGCCTTTCGTTAGAGGAGCTGTACCGCCAGCCCGAGGCATCCTTGAAGTCGGTTCACCCCGACGATCTCGACCGCGTGCTTCAAGTATACCCACATTATCTCGAAACAGGTGTTTTTGAGGAGTCCTTTCGGGTAATTCATACCAGCGGCCAAATATTTTGGATTAAAGCGAAAATAAGGCCTATTTACGATGCCGACCAGCACTTGATTTACCGGGTGGGAACAGCTCAAGACATCACAGAAATTCAGGAACATATTGCAGCTTTACAAGCCTCGAACCGACAAGTAGCGAGCACCAATGCACGCTTAGCCGAAGCACAAAAGGTTGCGCGAATAGGCTTTCGAGAAATCAACCACCTCACCGAATCGAGCTGGTGGTCGGCTGAGCTGTACGATTTGGTAGAGGTGGATAAAAACGACAAAAACATTAGCCCTCAGGATTACTTGAAGCTCATTCACCCCGACGATCGGGAGGCGGTGGGCGAAATCATGAAAAAGCATTTGGAAGGCGATGTACCCTACGACCTGGGTTATCGTTTGCTAACTGCTTCGGGCAAGGTGTATTTTGTTCGTGAGCGTTGCGAAACCTCCTACAATGCCGAAGGTAAAGCAGTGCGAAGCTTAGCCGTTATTGCCGACCTCACAGCCTTAAGAACCGCGCAAGAAAAAGAGCAAGAGATTGCAAGCATCCACCACGACCTACTGAATCAAGTTGCCGATGCGTTTTTCATGAGCGACATGGACGGCAAGATTTTGGAAGTAAACAACGAAAGTTGTTCCATGTTGGGCTACACCCGAGAAGAGTTGCTGTCGATGCACATCAACGACATCGATATCGAGTACGATATCGCTAAGGCAAACAAGCTTTGGGATAGTTTTACAAGTGGCGACACCCACACCTTCACCACTACACACAAACATAAAAATGGCCATGCCATACCCGTAGAAATACGGTTTGGCATTACCACACGCGAGGGGCAACGTGTGGTGCTGGGCTTAGCGCGCGACATTAGCAGCAGGCTCGAAAAGGATGCTGTTTTAGAACAGAGTCAAGCCCGCTTTAAGACACTACTAGAATCGGCGCCCATCGGTTTAGGCGTATTACAACCACCCGACGCTGCCATTTTCGTCAATCAACAATTTACCGAACTCACCGGCTATACCATCGACGACACTTCGAGCTTTTCGAATTGGTGGGAGTTGTTGTACCCCGACCCCAGCTACCGTGCAGAGGTGCAAGCCCAATGGGAAGCGGCGTTATCGCAAACACCACCTGGCGAACAAGTGCCGCCTTTGGTTTGTGATGTGCATACCAAGACTGGCGTTACCAAACAAATGCAGATTAGCGCCGTGGTGGTTGGCAACGAAATCATCATTGCCTTTGTAGACCTTTCTGATTTGATTCAAGCGCGCAAAGAAGCCGAAAAACAAGAGAATTTCATCCGTCTGGTGATGGACAGCTTACCCATAGGCATAGCCGTAAATACCATAGAGCCCGTTGCGTTCAAATATATGAACGACAACTTTCCGTACTATTATGGCGTAACGCGCGACGACCTCAAAGAGCCCGACAATTTCTGGGAAGCCGTTTATCCCAATAAGCAAGAACGGGAGGAGGTACAAAAACGAATACTGGAAGACGTAAAATCGGGTATACCCGAACGGATGCGTTGGAACAACGTTGCCATCAGCAGACCCGGCGAAAAAACACGGTACATCAATGCTTCCAATACGTTTATTCCAGATCAAGGGTACCAAATATCTACCGTAGTGGATGTGAGCGAGAGTGTTTACGCAGCACAAAAATTACAGCAATCGAACGAACAAATCCGCAAACTGTCGCAAGCGGTGGAACAGAGCACCGCGAGCATCGTGATTACCGATTTGGACGGCAATATCGAGTACATCAACTCTGCCTTTACCACCATCACCGGCTATACCTTGGACGAGGTAAGCGGTAAAAACCCGCGTATCTTAACCACGGGTCAAAAAACAAAGGAAGAATACAAACTCCTGTGGGACACCATCAAATCGGGTCAGGTTTGGCAAGGAGAATTTTACAACAAGCGCAAAGACGGCTCCTTTTATTGGGAAGCGGCTTCTATCTCTCCCATTCGTGACGAAAATGGGCTGATTACCCACTTTTTGGCTGTAAAAGAAGACATATCCCTGCGTAAGAAGTACGAAGAAGAACTACAGAAAAGCGAAGAAAAGTATCGCTTACTAGCCGAAAATGCGACCGACGTCATCTGGATCATGAACTTAAACCAGCGGCGATTCACCTATGTGAGCCCTGCCGTAGAGCAACTGATAGGCCATACGGTTGAACAAACCTTGACCATGAACTTCGAAACCATGATGAGCGAAGAGTCGTACGTACGGGCACAGGAGCTTATCGAAAAATCGGTGATGAATTTTCAAGCCAATCCATCCGAACCGATTACTGCTCGAATAGAAATACAACAATACAAAGCCGACGGTAGCTTGATATGGGTAGAATTATCGACACGCCTGTACTTAAATGGAGATGGTGAACTTGAAATAATAGGCGTTACTCGCGACATTGCACAGCGCAAGGAGATAGAGGCGCTACAGCTGCAAAAAGCTGCCGCCTTGCTCGATAGTGAACAACGTTTTAGGGCCTTATTTAGCAACAACGCCTCGCCCATGTATCTGTTCGATTTTAAAACAGGACAATTGGTAGATGTGAATCCAGCGGCCGAAAGTTTTTACGGCTGGACGCGTGAGCAATTTCTGCTAAGAAACGTACGCGACCAGTACGGCAACCCCGAAGAAGTGGAAGACCGCTTATCTCGTTTGGCCCTCGACAAACGCTATCGGTTCGAGACCAAACACACCAAAGCGGATGGAACCTGGTGCGATGTCGAAATTTTCAGCAGCCTGATTGTACTCGGTGGTCAAAAACTGGTACACAGTATCGTGCACGACATCAGCAAGCGCAACGAATACTTCGATGCGCTCATTGCACAAAACAAAATCCTCAAGGAAATTGCCCGAGTACAATCACACGAGGTGAGAGCTCCACTGGCGCGGTTAATGGCTTTAATTATGTTGATCGAAGATGAATCGTTCACCTTCGACCCCAATGCCGACGGTTTGCAAAGTGACAAAGAGGTGCTGAAAGAAATTCTCAATTCGGCCTATGAGCTCGACGGCATTATCCGCAGCATCTCCGAAAAAACGATGTCGGTGCACCACGAGGCCATTCGGATAGGCCATTAACCCTTGAATTTTTTAACAGCTCGTTCTGTGGCTATTTTGTTAATTCGCAGTATGCGTATCCTATTTCTCCTGCTTATTAGCACCAGCACCTTAGCACAAACGGCCAATAACCGGCATACTCCCGAAGAAAAAGCCGTACTAGCCACTGTGCAGGCCTTGTTCGATACCATGCGCGACCGCGATACTACCGCTGCCGCAGCCTTGTTGCTACCCGACGGCATGAACTTCGTGGCCATCGACGGGCGCGACAGTTTGATGCGTTGGCCCAATGCTGCCTTTGTGGATCAGCTCAAGCAGCCAGGCGTACAGGCTCGCGAACGCATGTGGGATGCCGAGGTACGGGTTCGGGGCAAAATTGCGCAGGTGTGGGCGCCCTACGATTTGTATGTGAATGGAAGTTTTCGCCACTGCGGCATCGATGCTTTTACCCTCATTTTTGAAAACAACCGCTGGCGAATTACAGGCGCAGCTTTCACGGTCGAAAAAAAGGATTGCCCTCCTGGTCGTCCTGAGTGAATCAATTAACCTTTGTACTCTACTATATTTGTCGCATGAAAGGTAGCGTGCGCAACTGGTTATTGCCATTTGTGGGAGTTCTTTTGCTCCTTGCAGTACCGTCGTTCATCAGCTTACCAGCACATTCGTTCGCAACGGAATCTACCTTACTCGAACAGGAATGTCATTTAACGGCAGCTTCAACCATCCAAAATGAGCCTTGTTTAAAGCTCATACGTGAAAGTTCGAACTCAAGTTTTACCTCCTTTTCCTCATCGGCAGTTGTCCAAAGTGCAGTATCATTCAAGTTCGCTGCATTTTTACATCTCAAGCATATCCAATGCTCGCCTGCTTTAAACTATGTTCAAAGCAGCCTTTACCTTAATTACTGCAACCTGAGGTTATAGACGTCGACAGCTTCTCTTCAATTTCTGTCCACGTTTAACTCAATTTTATGTTGCTTATATCAACCAAGCGACGTCCCAATGGTCTATTCCAATGCTGTATGGGAATCGCATCCACATTACTTGCATGTAGTGCACCAGTCCATGCTCAAATACCAGTAAAACTTCCAGGAAATGCACAAACTGGCACCTTAAGTTTGAACGCATATGCCGATTTCGGCTATGCCGTTGGCCCCCAGCGGAATCATACATTTTACAATTACATCACAGGTGATACGGCTACCGAGCACGGTCGCCGCGACTACACCAGCTATCCTTTGTATGTCAATCAGTTTTCTTTATCCCTTGCCTATATTCAGGCACAATACGAGATTAAAGATCAGTTTCGATTACGATTTGCACTTCAAACAGGTCACATCCCCGACGCGCTGTATTATGCGGAGCATCCATCTCTGCGTTATGTACGTGAAGCAGCAGTCCTGTACCATTTCGATACCAAATGGTCGCTTGAAGCCGGAATTTTCCCATCGTATTTTGGTTCGGAAGTGCCGCTCAACAAAGAAAATTTACACGCCACACGAGGCTATATCGCCGACTATGCACCCGATTACGAGGTTGGCATTCGATTACACCGCCGGATCAACGAAACCAACACCCTCTCCTTGATGATTTTAAGTGGTTGGCAAGAAATCAGGGACGCCAACGGCAAAAAAGCCTTGGCTATTTCCTGGGGTCTTAACAAACCTGGCGTTATAAATGGTAACTGGAACGTGTACTTAGGCGACGAAAGGCAGCTAGGTGCTTCGGCCGCGCGCTGGCGTATGTACCACAACATTTACTATCGGCTATATATGGGCAAGCGATGGTTGATCTTGCCTGCACTTGACCTGGTATTTCAGGAAAAACTGCGTGCGGCCGACACCAAGCTAGGGTCGGCCGGTTACAACTACGTTCTAGGAGCAGCGCTTTCGGCCAGGTACGCCCTTACCGAAAAGTACGGTATAGCAGGGCGATACGACTATGTGGGCAACAAGGCCGACATCGTGGAAGAGCTCAAAACGGGTAGCCCAAATGGCTGGCAATCGCATTCGGGCACGCTTACTTTTGAGTACCTACCCATGCCGCAACTTACTTTCAGAACTGAATTTAGGTATGGCACTAACAAAGACGCTGTTTTTAGAAACGCCAACAACTTACCGACACGCGTAGATTGGTATGGAATAGCTACCGCAGCATTCCATTTTTAAAAGAATTCTTTCTCATCGCCCCAGTCAATCGTTTGGGCATGTAAATTAGCAACATGCTCAAACGTTTTCTGGCCGAGGATATCGCCAATACAGGTATGCTGCTCATAGCGGCATTGGGTTGTTTTCTACACGTAGCAGCTTTGCTCGGTTGGGTGAATCCCGATTATTTACAGGGTGGCAGAAGCACCCCACAAAACTTCATACAACTCGAAACCGGAGCACTCACCATCAATGTGGTGATTTTATTAGCCGTACTTTGGCGTGCCGGTCGATTACCGCGGCCTATGCCCGCACGAGCAGCCAAGTTGATTTTTGGTTTACTCGCCTTGTTATTTTGTTTGAATACATTTGGCAATTTGTTTGCAAAAACCTGGGTAGAAACCTTGGTTTTTACGCCGATCACTGCGCTTAGTGCCCTTTGGAGCTTCCGGTTGAGTGGGTTATTTCAACGTTAACGAAATAATAAAGTGCAACTTTTTTGGGTTTGATGTTGTTTCTCTCCATTGTATGAAAAAGTCCCTAACCCGTATCCTTCTCCTTGCAGCAGCTTTGCCTTTAGTGGCTTATGGCGTTTTAGGTGTATTGTTTCTCGACCCAACGCCTTCAATCGTACTCACCCGCGACTTATTGCAAAGCGGTGTTGACATTGAACAAGCTGGTTTAAGCCATGGAGAGCCGGGCTCGTTCAAGGCCGTTCTTCGTATACCTGCAGTAAATAAACAACCGTTTGTAGATACGCTCATCGGCGAAATGATTGAGTTTGGCTATGGCGACAGCGTCATGCAACTCCGTGCTGGTGTAACCAATCACGGCACTTCGCTCATTCAATTATTTAAAGGGAACCAGTTGTTGGTGACCGAAGAAGCCCCTTTGCTCAAAAAGTTGCCGAAAAACAAAGATTTTAAAGTAGAGATCAATTTCTACGACCAAAACAATCGGAAATTCGAAGGTGAAGCCCGTGTAGAACTGCGTATTTACACAGGAAGTGGTTTTTTTGGAGATTTAGGCAGCCAACAACTCGATCTCACACCTTATGGCGACTTCAGCGGACACAAACATTTGCATGCCTACCGAACACCCGAAGGCAGCAAAATGGAAGTTTGGAAAGACTGGGCCAGCGCAGATTAGAACTAATTTCTATCTTTGATGTTTAAACATCAAAAAGGAAGTCATGTCAACCCGCTCCATCGAACATATTTTTTCGCCCGCCCAACCGCATATGGTCGGCGATGGCTTTAAAGTCCACAATTACATCCCGTCGCGCATAGGCGGTTTCGAGCGCATGGATCCCTTTCTGATGCTCGACTACAACGCCCCATGGCAGGTACCGGCAGGTAAGCGCCCGCTGGGGGTGGATGTACACCCGCACCGTGGCTTCGAAACGGTAACCATTGCCTACCAAGGCCGGGTAGCCCACCACGACAGTGCTGGCAATAGCGGAGTGATTGGCGAAGGTGAGGTACAATGGATGACGGCAGCCTCGGGCGTTTTGCACAAAGAATACCACGAAGAAGAATTCACCCGCACAGGCGGCACCTTTCAGATGGTGCAGCTTTGGGTAAATCTACCGGCGAAATACAAAATGTCGCCACCCAAATACCAAGGCATCACCCGCGATCAAATTACCCACTACCAGCTGCCCTCAGGTATGGGTGAGCTCGAGCTCATTGCCGGCAGTTATGCAGACGTTCAGGGACCAGCAAGCACATTTAGTCCGGTTACCTTGATCAATGCTAAGCTGAAAGCTGGCGGAACGGCCGAATTCGATTTTCCGTCCCACCACAATACCGCGGTTGTGATTATTTCAGGTACGTTTAAGGTGAATGGTAGGGAAGCTCGTGCCAACGATTTTGTATTGCTCAAAAACGACGGCACACAGTTCACCCTCGAAGCCATCGAAGCAGGTATTGCCCTGGTCATGAGCGGTGAACCTTTACGCGAACCCATCGCCGCCCACGGTCCTTTTGTGATGAACACACGCCAGCAGCTAATCGAAGCCTTCAACGACTTTCAAGCAGGTAAATTCGGCACCTTGGAGTAAGGTCTCGATTAACCCGCTTGCCAAGGAACAAAGGGTATTAGGTTATAAACTTTAAACAACCGCATCGGTCGTTGCTCAGCATATATTTCTTAGAACAACCGATGAATACGCGCTACCATGTCCGTAAATTGTTTAATTTACAACATCCAAAATTGTATGAAAAAGCTTGTTCTATTGGCACTATTCGGTGTTTTCACCGCTTGCGGCACCAAAATTCCCGAACCCACCCCTGAAGTAGCCAATGCTTCGAAAGTTGAACTTGCGACGCTAGTCGCCGGCAAAGGATTATACACACAGCATTGCGGCAGCTGCCATCCCCACAAAAAGGTGAGTGCATTTAGCAGTAGCCAATGGGAAACCATCTTGCCGAAAATGGTCAACAAAACCAATAAAAAATATCCCGGCTCGTTGAATAACGACCAAAAGGAACAAGTACGCCAATACGTACTTGCCTTTGCGAAACAACCCAAATAACCTGATCATGTCGCGCAAACTATTGCGTATTGCTGTCGTTTACGGGCTAGTGTTCTTAACCACAGCCCTGAGTTGCTGCCGGGTGCCACCGGTACGACTCGAGCAAGCCACGCGCTGGCAGCTTGTGCCTGTAGCCAACCGGGAGATAAACTTGGCCAGCGATAGTTACACCCAATCGGAGACTTTTCATCTGGTTATCTTTTTTGGCTACACCCAAGGTATGGCAGCACGCCCTTGGTCGCCCATACCCTCAGCTCAGGCGTTGAGCTGCCCCGACCCCGAAATAATCAACGAACTCAGCGAGCAAGTGCTTACCCTCGACACGGCCTTTCAGCTCAACGGCCGTTGGCTGCCAGCCAATACCAACATCATCGCCTTACTCGAAAAAAACGAAGGTGGACGTTACAGCCTAAGCACTACAAGCCCATTTGAAGTGGATCCGCATCTCCGATTAACCTTCGAAGCTGCGCAAAACAGCATTCGCTTTCCGGTAGGAAATCGCAAGTTCCAATTTTATTGCCGCACCAGTCACGGGGTGTTCAGTAGTTTGGAAATTCCGTTCACGATCCGCTGAGGGTAAATCCTTCAATAAACGATGCTTCGAATTCGTCGTTGGGTCGTTAAAATGCAACTTTTTCAGCAAGAGGTAACTTATAACCGAAAACCCAATCGAGGGCTTGTTTTCGTGCCTTTTGTAACCCGAGTTACACAGCGCTTCGGTAAGATTATCGAACTTCACCTCATGTTGAAGTCTCTTTTGCTATTGGCATTGCTCCTGTCGAGCAAGCTGCTGCATGCCCAACCGTCATTTCCGTACCGCATTCAACTCGATCCAGTCTCCATAACCGGCTTGAATGGACTCCATTCCTACGCTTTTGCACAGCATCAAGGCGATTGGCTGTTCATTGGAGGACGACTCGACGGTATCCACGCCCGTCAGCCCGTCAATGCCTTTCCGGCCAGCATGAACAATACGTTCATGCGTGTACTCAACCCCTCCTCAGGCCAAAGTTGGTCGATGTCGGTCGATAGTCTGCCGGTAGCGCTTCGAGAGCAATTTCAGTCGACCAACCTGAACTACTACCAACATGGCGACAGCCTGGTATTGGTAGGTGGCTACGGCTATTCGCCCACTGCTGCCGACCACATCACCCATCCGCGTCTTACCGTGGTGAGCGTATCGGGCCTCATCGGTGCAATAAAAAACAATCGTTCGCCTAACCCACATGTGCTCACCCTCAACGATGCGCGTTTTGCTGTAACCGGCGGTCAGCTTGGAAAACTAGGAGAAAATTACGTGCTCGTTGGAGGCCACCGATTTGATGGACGATACAACCCCATGAATGGCCCTTCGTTTACACAAACGTATACCAACGAAATCCGTCGTTTTGCCATTCAGCAGAATAACGGACAGCTAAATGTGCTGAACTTCCAGGCCCAAAACGACCTGCAGCACCTGCACCGTCGCGACTTCAATTTGGTACCACAACGATTTGCCGATGGCCGCCTGGGCTATATGCTCAGCACGGGCGTGTTCCAGCAAGCTGCCGACCTCCCGTTTTTGTACAATATCGATATCGATGCTGCCGGCTATCGCCCACGCATGGCATTCCAGCAGCTGCTGAGCCATTACCACAGTGCTCACTTCTCGTTTTTCGACAGTACCAGCAGCCACAACCATACGATTTTCTTCGGTGGCATGGCGCAATATTTTTATCAGAACGACTCTCTGATTCAAGACAATCGGGTACCTTTTGTGAATACCATAAGCCGTGTAACGCGCGATCAAAACGACAGCTTGTTTGAGGCTAAGCTACCGATAACCATGCCGGCATTACTTGGCGCCAGCGCCGAATTTATCCCCAACGAAGCCCTTCATTTCACCCCCAGTGAGCTCCTATTGCTCGGCAGTAGCAGCGCCGACACCCTGCTTGTAGGGCATATCTATGGGGGACTCAGCAGCGTGAGCCCCAACCCATTCAGTTTCAACCAAACTTCCTCCACCACTGCCGCCAGCAGCTTGTATGCTGTTCGTTTAATACGTAACCAAGCGCTCGCCTTAACACCACTGCAACAAAACTTGCCCACCTACGATTTTAAGGTGTATCCCAATCCCGTGAAGAGGAAGTTTACCGTAGAATTTACGCTCGAGAAAATTGTTCCGGTCCGTTTCCAAATCATCGACACAACAGGAAAAATGATCCTCAAAGGCAGTTTCGAAGCCCGCGAAACCGGCTTGAACGAAGCCGAAGTAGAACTCCCCGACGGTACTCGCGGCACCTTACTCATGAGCCTCGTCTTCGACAAATCGCAGGTCGTTACCAAACGCATCCAAACCCGCTAATCCTATTCCCTCAAGCACGAGCCGACAAGCTTATCTGAGAACGACTCTCCGATTTCATCCCAGTGATTTTATTCACTTGGAAGTTGAAAATAATTTTAGATAATAATATCCTCTTTTAAGGGTAATTAATTAATTTGGCAGTGACGCTCGAAAGGGCATCTCAATCCCAAAAGTATGACTGCTACAAGCCTTCAACTCCCGAAAGATTACGCCGACAGCGTAAGCAACAAAGCCCTAAAAAACTGGGTAGCCGAAATGGTGGCCCTGTGCAAACCCGATCAAGTGTACTGGTGTAATGGCTCCGACGAAGAGTATGCACTCATGTGTGAACGCCTCGTTGCCGCAGGCACGTTCATCCGCCTGAATCCAGAAAAACGCCCCAATAGTTTCGCTTGTTTCAGCGATCCGAGCGACGTAGCTCGTGTAGAAGACCGCACCTACATCTGCAGTCGCCGCAAAGAAGACGCCGGTCCCACCAACAACTGGATGGACCCGAGCGAAATGAAAGCCACCCTCAATCCATTGCTCGATGGCTGTATGCGCGGCCGCACCATGTTTGTGCTCCCGTTTTGTATGGGTCCGCTTGGCAGCGATATTTCTCAGATAGGTGTTGAAATCACCGACTCCGAATATGTAGTCACCAACATGAAAATCATGACCCGCATGGGTCGCAAGGTGCTCGACTACATCGACGACAATTTTGTTCGCGCATTTCATACGGTAGGTGCACCGCTCGAGCCCGGTCAGCAAGATGCCAAATGGCCATGCAACCCTACTACCAAGTACATTGTGCACTATCCCGAAGAACGTAGCATTGTGAGTTATGGCTCAGGCTATGGCGGAAATGCCCTGCTCGGCAAAAAGTGCTTCGCATTGCGTATCGCTTCGGTGATGGCCCGTGAAGAAGGCTGGCTCGCCGAGCACATGCTTATTCTGGGAGCCGAAAGTCCACAAGGCGACAAAACCTATGTGGCCGCCGCCTTCCCGAGTGCCTGCGGCAAGACCAATTTCGCCATGCTTATTCCGCCCAAGGAAATGGAAGGTTGGAAAATTACCACTGTCGGTGACGACATTGCTTGGATCAAGCCAGGTAAAGACGGTAAATTGTATGCCATCAATCCCGAAGCCGGTTATTTTGGTGTGGCACCGGGTACCAACGAAAAGACCAACCCCAATGCCATGGCCTCCATTCGGGCCAATACCATCTTCACCAATGTGGGCGTAACGCCCGATGGCGATGTATGGTGGGAAGGCATGAGCAAAGAAGTGCCAGCAGGCATCACCAACTGGAAAGGCAAACTGCACGATCCGGCTGGCACCGACCCCGTAGCGCACCCCAATGCCCGCTTTACCGCACCGGCAGCGCAATGCCCTAGCCTCGACCCCGCTTGGGAAGATCCTAATGGCGTTCAAATCAGCGCCTTTATTTTCGGTGGTCGCCGTTCGAGCACCGTACCGTTGGTTTACCAAAGTGCCAACTGGAACTTTGGCGTATACGCCGCATCTACCATCGGCTCAGAGATGACCGCCGCTGCCTTTGGCGTGCTGGGGCAGGTTCGTCGCGACCCGTTTGCCATGTTACCCTTCTGCGGCTACCACATGGCCGACTACTTCAACCACTGGATGCAGTTTGGCCGCAAGCTGCCAAATCCGCCGCGGATATTTGTGGTAAACTGGTTTAGGAAAGACAAAGACGGCAATTTCTTGTGGCCAGGCTTTGGCGACAATATGCGCGTGCTCGAATGGGTGATTGGTCGCGTACGTGGCCGCACCGGTGCTGTTGAAAGTCCTGTAGGTTGGATGCCTACCTACGACGACATCAATTGGAAAGGACTGAATTTTAGTCGTGAACAATTCGAGGAGATCATGCATGTTGACCGTGAAATGTGGAAGCAAGAGGTGCTGAGCCACGAGGAGCTCTTTGGCAAAATGTACGACAAGCTCCCGAAAGAATACATTTTCATGCGGGAGCTACTGCTCTCGAGTTTGTGGCGCTCACCTGAAAAGTGGGGTCTCGCCGCCGAACGTGTTTAAAATAGCGTAATCTGCAAAACCGGCTTCTTAACAGGGCCGGTTTTTTTTGTGGGCAATAAAATCGGTAGTTGCCGTTGGTATGCTTTGGCATCTTCGGATATTCATCACTAAACTCAACCTATGCTGCAGCGTTACTTCTTTTTTGTTTTACTCATCGTTGTTGCAAGCGCTTGTTCCAACACCCAAGAACCCATTGAATGGGTCTATGTAGAAGGCGGTAGTTTTGAACAAGGCGTTAACCAACTAATCATTAGCCCTGGTGGCGATACTGTTACTGGCTTTACCAGTCCGCGACGCACAGTAACCCTCGACGATTTTTACCTAAGCAAATACGCGATTACTGTGAAACAGTTTCGTGCTTTTTGCGAACAAACCGGCCGTAAAATGCCCGAACCACCCGATTTAGACGCTTATGGCCTCCCCATGCATTATCGTTGGCAAGACGAACACCCTATGCTCGCTACCTGGGACGAGGCCAATGCTTTCGCAGCGTGGGCTGGCGGCCGGCTACCCACCGAAGCCGAATGGGAGTATGCCGCAAAAGGCGGCAAGTTATCGAAAGGGTATCGGTACAGTGGCAGCGACAACCAACGAGAAGTAGGCTGGGTATTCGAAAATTCTGATTCAAGCTTCCATGCTGTTGGTTTACTCAAGCCTAACGAGCTGGGCTTGTACGACATGACCGGAAATGTGAGTGAATGGGTATTCGATTGGTACAATCCCGAAAAAGACCATGAAGTTTCGACCCAAAATCCTCAAGGTCCTTCCGATGGGGTTTACAAAATTTCGAAAGGATTAAGTTGGTATTACGAGACCTTAACTGCCGATGGTAAGCCCGTACCCTTTGGTATTCATATGCCCGAGGTTCGCTATCAATCTCCCCGCGATACCCGTAACGACGGCTTTGGCTTTCGCATTGCGAAAAGTAAAGGCTAGAGCCAATGGCCGTGAGCTCATATCGTTGAAATAATTTATTACTCGCTAATCAAATTGGCCGAACTGCTGTTGTAGGAACTAACCCTCATCCTACGCTTTTGCCCGATACGCTTATTCGCCCATTTTCCCCTACCCGTTACGACTACGTTTTCGTAGGCACGGGCGCGTCGGCTGCTTTGCTTTTGTTGCAACTCGAGCAAAGGGGGCTGCTGGCAGATAAAAAGGTGTTGTTGATAGATCGCGACATACAATCGCCAGCCGAAAAAACTTTTTGTTTTTGGGCCGAAAGTCAAGAAAACATCGTACTAGCGTTACAGCCGCTGCTTGCCCATTCGTGGTCGATTTTGCAGCTGCCCGACGGAAGGCTGCAATCGCTAGAACCGCTCAAATACTACCAACTCAACAGCAGCAGTTTGTTGGCTGAAGTACGTACACTGGCTCAAAAGTATGGGTGGCCCTGGATGGAAGCGCAGGTTGAGCGCATTTACAGCGACGATCAAGGGGGTTGTGTACGCTGCGGTGAAGAAACCTACCTGGCTACTTGGGTATTTGATTCACGTACGCCTCAATTTTTACCCAAAGCAGCAGGTGAAATACACCTTTTCCAAAGTTTTATCGGCTGGACGGTTCGTTTCGAGCAAGCTTTGTCGCAGCCCGCGGCCATGCGGCTGATGGATTTTGACGTGCCCCAGCAAGGCCATACCCAGTTCATGTATGTGCTTCCATTCGATGAACATACCGCCTTGGTTGAACTCACCCGTTTTGGATCGAGCTTGGTAGAACCCGCTGCCACCGAAGAAATCCTCGATGCCTACATCCAACAGCACTTTGGCCACTATACACGCTTGAGTGACGAGAGTGGCTGCATACCCATGAGCAATGGCCGCATCGATCGAGCATTGCAAAAAGGCGTGATTCCACTTGGTGCCCGCAACTACAACATCAAGCCCAGCACGGGTTATGCCTTCAAAAATATGTTCCAACAGGCTGTGGGCATAGCCGAGCTGCTTGCCGGCGAGCCAGCTGTGGCAGCCCCGCTCAACCAGCTTAAGCAGGGGCCGAAAAAAAGCCGATTTGGTTTCTACGACGGCCTGTTGCTGCACATACTCGAAAACAAACCTGAGCTGGGGAAGCCCATCTTCGAACAATTGTTCCGCTCCACTCCAGCCAAAGACGTATTTCGGTTTCTCGAAGAAAAAAGCAGTTGGCAAGAAGACATTCGCCTATTCAGCCGTCTGACCTGGCTTCCTTTTTTACAGGCCTTAGCCTCCCAATGGAGCCAAAAACCACTGGCTCGCCCCCTAGGCTTGCTGCTGCTTACGCTGGTTTTTGGGCTACTCGAATCCAGCAACGGTGTACAAAATACCGTGGCCTATACCCTATTGGCAGCGGGCATGCTGTGGGTAGGATTTCCGCACGGCGCTGTCGATCATTTGCTCAGACTACCGCGTACCAAACAACTCCATCTACCCACCTTTGTTCTGAGTTATTTGGGTCAAGCAGCACTGGTGGGTGTGGTTTGGTTTTTTTTTCCTTCGGTGGCGCTGGTTGGCTTCCTGGTGTATTCGGCTTGGCATTTTGGCGAAGCCGACGGCTTGGTGTGGGGACTTTCTAAACCCTTGTCGTTTGTTTGGGGGAGCTCCCTGCTCCTGTACCTATTAAGCAGCCATACGACCGAAACCAACCTCATCTTAGCACAAATTGGCACCTTTCCTTGGCTCGTAGAAATATCGGCCTGGGCCATGACACCATGGCTCGTTTATGCCGTGTATACACGTAAATACAGCTTGTTGCTCACCACCTTTTGGCTGATGCTGGCCAGCGGCTTACCGCTTCTGGTTGCTTTTGGCCTGTACTTTATCGGTCAGCATAGCCTCACCGGTTGGCAGCACCTTCAGGAGCGGCTTCGCCTTACCAGTCGACAACTTTGGCTCCAGGCTTTGCCATTTCACCTCGGCGCCTGGGTATTGCTACTCGGGTTTTTCTTCTTGTGGCCCGATGCCGAAACCTTCGCGGGCCTATCACGATGGGGACTCTTTTTCATCTTTTTATCGTGCATCAGCTTTCCGCACGTACTGGCCATGCATGCCTTGTACAAAAGCACCCAGAACGGCACCAGCCATGCGCACTAAGTTTGTGTAGGCTGCCTTTCCTTCAAATTGGCGTAGAAGAAATCAGCTTTATACTCCCCCTTTGCGAGAGGATGCTCCAAAAGCTGCGGCATTTCGGCTTCTTCCTGCGTGAGATTGCCCCATGGGCGACAAGCTCAAGCTGTTGATTCACCCTTTCTATTCAGTCCATTTTGAACAACGGATCAAAGCAACTATCTCATTCATTTTTTTAATGGAAGCGGCGTAAAGGCCTATTTTGATTGAAACGTGCGTACCAGTACGCAGCGAACTCTCCTAAATTACGTGCAGCAAGGTAGGTTTTGCCAAATCCAGAACATCGTCCTTTGACTAAAACTATCTCATGAAAAATTTCCTCTTCCTTGCTTTACTCACCAGTGCTATTGGATTCACGGCCTGCGAAAAAGAAGCTGTAACCCCCGACCCTGTTCCTACTAACCCAACAACCAATAATCCTGGCGAAAACAAATGGACAGTTGAAGGAATCACCTATACCAATACAGGTAGTAGCGCTGTTTGGAATGGTGGTGGAACTACCTGGGGATTGATGGGTAACGGGAGTAACGATTCATTGGTAGCCTTTCAATTGTGGTTTAAAACCAATACGCCACGTACCGGCACGTACAACATCATTCCCTTTCTTTCACTATTTAGCACTACCGACTCAAACGCAGTTGCCATCTCAATATCCATCGTCAACCGCGGTTGGCAGTCGGCCACTAACAACGGTACTGTTGCCGTAATCAATACCAATGGCGTTGTTTCTGCTACTTTAACCAACATTCCGGTGAAACGTACTACCGACACCACCAGCACCATTGTGAGCGGCAACCTGACGTATCGCCCTTAAGTCCTTCTAAAATCACAGCGCCAGTCTGTTTTCAGGCTGGCTTTTTTATTTATCTGCCAGTAGCCACACCAAGCGAGGTAGAGCCAAAAACCGTTATGCATTTTCACCCTATCTTGCGTAAACCAAACGGTACTTATGGCACTTTTGCAAATACATCCGAAACTACCCATGCGTGATAAAGCCGTTACGCGTCGATTTTATACCGAGTATTTGGGTTTCACCGATGTAGGTGCCGCCGATTACCCTGGCTATTTGCTATTGGCCAAAGACGGTGTTGAGTTGCATTTTTTTGAGCATACCACCCTCAATCCCCTGGAAAACTACGGTCAGGTGTACCTCCGTTGCGACGATGTAGATGCCTTGTATGCAGCATGGACTACGCGTGGCGTGAATATTCCTGACGGAGGCAAACTCGAAACCAAAAGCTGGTTTCAACGGGAGTTTTCGGTGCTCGACCCTGACCACAACTTGCTCACCGTAGGGCAGGCAGTGAAATTTTAGCACTAACTAATCCGCTATTTCCCGAAATTAACCCCATGATTCGTCTCGATCCTGCTGTAGATGCTTTTATGGCCGACGGTTGCGGCCGTTGTGAATTGGGCGGCACCCCACGTTGTAAGGTCAACCGTTGGCGCGATTTGCTCGAGCAGCTTCGCGATTTTATGCTGGCAGCCGGACTTACCGAAACCCGCAAATGGGGTGTACCCTGTTATATGCACGATGGCCACAACGTAGCGGTTTTAGGGCTTACGAAAGACAGTTGTAGCATTGGCTTTTTTAAGGGTGTATTGCTTGCCGACCCACATGCGCTGCTTGAAAAACCTGGCGATGACTCCCAAACCACCCGCTTGATTCGTTTCCGCAGCCAGGACGATCTCGACCGAGCAGCCCCGCATTTAGAAGCTTACCTCGAAAATGCTAAAGCACGTGCTGGCGATAAGGTGGAATTCAAACGTGATCACAGCCACGATTATCCCGAAGAGCTAAAAGAACGGATGGAAGAATTCCCCGACCTAAAACTGGCCTTCGAGGCGCTTACTCCAGGCAGACAGCGTGGCTATTTGCTGCATTTTAAGTCGGCCAAACAAGCCGCCACACGTTATGCCCGCATCGACAAAAGCATCGATCTGATCATGGCCGGCAAAGGCATTGATGAGGAATATCGCGAAAGAAACCGCGCGAAAGGCTAAAAAGGCCGGAAAAAAGTAAAAGTACAATCGTTTTCAAGCGTTAAATCTTTTATGCAACATTGTTGCATTAGAAAGATAAACACTAAATTGCGGTCCAATTAGAAACTGCAATTGTGAACACCCATAAACTTCCCGTAACCGTACTCAGTGGCTTTTTAGGTGCCGGTAAAACTACTCTGCTCAACCACATCCTTCACAACAAAGCGGGGCTCAAAGTAGCCGTAATTGTGAACGACATGAGCGAAGTAAATGTGGATGCCCGCTTGGTTGCCGAGCAAAACGTGCTTTCGCGCACGGAAGAAAAGCTCGTAGAAATGAGCAACGGATGTATTTGTTGTACGCTGCGCGAAGATTTGATGTTTGAAGTAGAAAAACTCGCTTCTGAAGGGCGGTTCGATTATTTGCTCATCGAAAGCACGGGCATCAGCGAGCCTGTTCCCGTGGCACAAACCTTTTCGTTTGTCGACGAAGAAAAGGGCATCGATCTTTCCCGTTTCAGCTACATCGATACCATGGTTACGGTGGTAGACTGCTTCAACTTCTTCAACGACTTTGGCACCAACGAATTACTCCGCGACCGCGCACTTACCGATATGGAAGGCGACTACCGCACCATCGTGAATTTGCTGACCGATCAAATAGAGTTTGCCAATGTAATCATCCTCAACAAAACCGACCTCGTAGATCCCCAAACGGTAGGTTTACTCAAGGCAGCGCTAACCAAGCTCAACCCTGGTGCGCGCATCATCAGTTCGGAATTTGGCCGAATAGACCCGTCGGAAATATTGAACACTCAAATCTTCGACTTTGAGGAGGCTCAAAATTCGGCCGGCTGGCAAAAGGAACTCGCCAATGAAGCACATACCCCCGAAACCGAAGCATACGGCATCTCTTCTTTTGTGTTTCGCGACCAACGACCTTTTCATCCAGGCCGATGGTGGAAATTCCTCAACGAGGAATATCCCGAGGGTGTAATTCGTGCCAAAGGTTTATTTTGGCTGGCCTCGCGGCCAAACGACGCCATTAACTTTTCACAAGCGGGTGGTTCATCACGTATTGAGAAAGCTGGTGTATGGTGGGCAAGTATGCCCTTTTCTGATCGCATTCGTTATGCCGCTTTTGTAGAGAACAAAGACTATATCGAAGGACGCTGGAGTAAACACTGGGGAGACAGGACCAATGAATTGGTATTTATTGGTCAGGAGCTCGATCAAGTAGCCATGGTAGCCCAACTCGAACACTGTTTGTTGAATGAAGCCGAAATAGGGCTTTACCAGCAAGGTGAGTCGTTCGATGACCCATTTCCGCAAGAGATTTAAGGCCATTTAGGTCATCCCGTGGCACTTCGATTGGCAGGAATTCGAAGCTTTTTTTTGCATCGGCCCAAAAGCTCCACCAACTATTTCTATTTTTCGGTCGCTAATTGTGGTTTATGCCTGAAAGTCGTTTTTCCTTCGTACGCTGGGAGTTCATCTCCCGTAATTTCCGTCGGTTTGGGTTCGAATTCCTCTCCATATTTATCGCGGTAGTTTCGGCCTTTGCCTTGAACAATTGGAATACGAACCGGCGAGATGCCCAAGCCGAACAAAAAATATTGGCTGAAATAGAAAGTGGCATCAAAAAAGACCGAGAAGACATTGAAGGCAACATAAAAGGTCATGAAAATGGGATAAGTGCAACTCATTTTTTCAGAAGATTGCTGGATGGAGTACCCATAGCCAACGACTCCATTTGGTGGCATTACCATAATCTCACACGCGACTTTATTTTGTTGCAAAACGTATCGGGCTATGAAACGCTCAAATCCAAGGGACTTGAATTGATTCAGGATGACAGCCTTCGCAACTTAATCATCAGCTTATACGAATACGATTATCGGGGCATGAAAGATCTGGAAGAAAGCTACGACGAGATGCAATTTTTTGAACACTACTTCCAACCTTTCAACCAAGCATTGAGTCCTTATTTTCATTTCAACGAGGCAGGCAAAATCGACAGTATTCAACAGCCTTTGCCCATTGACGAAGCCCATAAAAAAGCCTTGTTGGTTTACCTCTATAAAATCCAGAATGCACGCAAGTTCATGGTAATTGGTTACGATGAAACTCTGGAAAAGCTCAATCGACTCGAGTTTAAAATAGCCGAATACAAAGCATCAAAGCAGTAGTTTAATTTTTATCAATACTTTTTTATTGTTTATCAATAATTTTTTATTGATGTTTGCATAAAGTATTTCTTTATGCGAACCTATTCTACTTTCATCCTTTGGCTGGTAAAGCTATTCTTCTGGATCATTTTCATTGGCTTATGCATTAAAACCGGTGCCCTAATGGTGAGCACTGGCGTGAGTTTATTCGTAAATCCCGCAGCCACTGCCGATTTATACATGGGGCTCGACCTTTCGGCCGTTTGGGAACGCTCCCAACAAGTTTTCATCTTGTATTCGTGCACCTATATTTTGCTCCATGCACTTCAAGCTTACATCGGCTACCTCATCGTGAGCATCACCTTGAAGCTTCGATCCGATCGGCCCTTCAGCCACGACATTGCGCTGACCATCGAAAAAATTAGTCAAACCAGTCTTATTGCAGGAATCACCGCCATCTTTGGTCACGGCATCAGCCAATGGTTGTTGCGACAAAACGTGAGTACGCCTATAGAATGGGCCTATACCGAAATCTTGTTCTTCGGTGGGGTGGTGTATTTTATCGCCGAAGTATTTCGCAGAGGGGTGTTGTTGCAGGAAGAAAACGAGCTAACTGTTTAATCATGGCCATAATTGTGAACCTCGACGTGATGATGGCTAAACGGAAGATGTCGTTGAACGAACTATCGAGCAAGGTAGATATCACCCTCTCCAATCTTTCGATACTCAAAACCGGGAAAGCCAAGGCCATACGTTTCAGCACGCTCGAAGCGTTATGCGCTGCCCTTGATTGCCAGCCAGCCGACCTGCTCGAATACTCAGCAGATGCGTCCCAAGATGCACTACAAGTTGAGGGTTAGTTTGACTTAAGCGCTGTAAATTGCAGCATGGAAAACAGTGCCGATTACGTGCTTGCCTGGGAACAGTTTCCGCTGCGCACCTTCGATAAGATACGCTATGCCGATACCGATAGGCAGGGTCATGTAAACAACGCCTGCTTCGCCACCTATCTCGAAACTGGTCGCGTGGAGTTTTTGTACGACCCCAAAAACGAACAGCTTGAACCCGCGTCGAGTTTCGTGATTGCCTCGCTCCAGCTACAGTTAGTGGCAGAGTTGCACTGGCCGGGCACGGTAGAAATTGGCACAGGCATTCGCAGCATAGGCAACAGCTCCCTCAAACTGTATCAGCAGCTTTTTCAAGCTGGTAAACTGGTGGCCAAAGCCGATACGGTAATTGTACAAGTAAGTGCCGCCACTGGCAAGGGTTTACCTTTTTCGGATGCGGCCCGGCAGCAGCTGCAGGCCTTCATAATCGCGTCATAAAGCACCAAATAAAACCCACTCTGAAGCGAAGGCTGTTCATGGTTGGGGTCTATCGGGATATGACCAAGCGGCTATTGAATACTCCCAATTTGGATTGTACACGAACCACATAAATACCCGCAGGTAAAGCATGCACTTGCAATTCTGCTACATCGGTTTGCGGTTGTAACTGCATTACTTCGGCACCGTTCATGTGGAAGACCCTAACATCCTCCATCACAGCCCCATGACCGTTTATTCGTACAAGCTCTTTTGCCGGATTGGGATATAGGCTAAATTGGTTTTCAGAGACGCGGATGGTGCTGCTTGTCAGACCTGTACGAACGAACCATGCGCTGTACGTTGAGGTGGAGCTAACGCTGGTCCTGCTTACTTGCGCTACAACTTTCCAATACAACTGTATGCTATCACCTAAATTAACCCCAGCTGCGGCTAAAAGCGAATCGAATTGCGCGACCGAGAAGCTTAATTGAGGTGATAAGCCAAGACTATCGGAAGCACCCATATACAGCGAATTTGTAAAATTGGGCGAAGTAGCTAGCTCAATAACATATTGTACGTTAGAAGGGGCTGGACTCACCGCCCTTTGCCAACTAAATTGCATCGGATTGGAAGGGTTACCACCCAATAAAATTCGCGTTTGGTTTCCAGGGCTTAGTAAATCAAAAGCCTGTATTTGGGCACTCCGTACGAGCCAGAAGGTCCTTCCACTATCACACCATCTACCCACCCAATCGATGGAAGTTTTAGCAATAGTGCCCCATACAACTTGAACACTATCTCCAGGTAATACAGCACCTAATGAATCTAAAATATGGTCAAAATAACCCATGGTAAGGGTCAATGTAGTATCGGGAGCCTGAACACGAACTACCGGAGCCTCTACAATTGGGTTCCCTGGAATACTCAAACTCAAGTATAACCAAGTGTAGTAAATCGCATTTTCGGAAGTTGTCCAAACAAAACGTACCGAACTCAAACTACCGGGTGCTGTATAAAATAAAGTGTCGTTAATGGGCGCAAGCAACCGAAATGGGCCTAATGTATTCAGTTGGGCGTGAAGTATATTACAGGAAAAGATTAGCGCTGCCAAAACAGCAACTACTTTCGATTTATTCATCTTGTAGGTATTGTTTACACACGCAATGTAAGGAGTTAATACCGTTCCAACAAATTCGTATCGTTCAAAACCTAATTGCATTAAACATCCAAAAATGCATTTAACACATACTAAAAAGACCCCCGACCTATGGCCGGGGGTCTTACCATTGAAGCGGTATGCGCTTAGCGCACCACCAATAAGCGTTTTGCAAACTGTCCGTTGCGAGTGCTGCCACGTACAACGTAGCTGCCAGCGTTCAGTTGATTCAGGTCGAGTACAACTTCAGTAGCTGCAACCGACATTCGCAGTTTTTCAGCTCCAAGTAAATCGTAAACGGCTATCCACTCAAGCTCGCTGGCATCGCTCCGCAAGGTGAGCTGATCGCTAGCCGGGTTTGGATACATGAGGATAGCATTTGCGCTGAGTTGCTCTACCGAAGTGGTAAGTCCTATGCGGATAAGCTTCAAGGTGAATGCACTTACCGCATTACGACTGCTTACGCCACTTGTTGCGGTTACCGTCCATTGCAAGGTAAGGCTGTCGCCAATGGCTACACCCACACCAGCAAGCAGGGTGTCGAGTGCACCTGCTGTGAGACTCAAACGAGCATTCGCTCCTGCATTATCGGCAATACGCTGCAATGCCGGATTCGTAAAGTTTCCTGCTGGATCGGCCAACCAACGGTAACGTACAGGTGCAGCTGCAGGGCTACTGCTGCTCTCCCAGCTAATGGTAACCGGAGTAGATGCAGGGCCACGCACTTCGAGACGTGTGTTGTTGGCTGGGGTAAGCAGGTTGAATGCCGACAATTGAGCACTTCGTACCAATTTGATGTTGAAAGGTGCATCTGCAAGACGGTTTACACTGCCGTTGATGGCGCGAACGCTCCAGATGAGTTGTGCCGAGTCGCCAGGTGCTACTGCCAAGAGGTTCAGCAAGGAGTCAACCGAACGATTCAACAGTACCAAAACGGTATCAGTGCCGTTATTGCGGGCTGGCAATGCCAAGAGTGGATTGCTGAAGTTACCTCCCGGCTGGTCAACTACCCATTCGTAATTGGCAGCATTCGAAGAACTTCTCCAGCTTACATTAATCGCAGTGTTGTTTCCTGGTTCAGTAACCAAACGTGTATTGGTGGCTGGAGCGATTAAGCTGAAGCTGCCCAATTGAATTTGTTGGCGTACCAATTTAAGGTTGAACGAAGCTGCCAAAGTGCTATCCGCGCCATTGTTGTAGAAAGCTTTCACCGTCCACTTGGTTTGAATGCTATCACCACGCTGTACACCCAACGAGGCTAAGAGCGTATCGATGCGGTTGTTGGCGAGGGTAAGCACAGTGTCGGTGCCGTTGTTGTTCGAAAGCAAAATCACTAAACCAGGGGCAAAAGTACCTGTTGGGAGGTCGAGCGACCACTTATAACTCTGTGCATTTATGGCAGGCCTCCAAGTAATGTTCACCGGAGCAACATTGGTTGGAGAAGTCACCAAACGGCTGTTGTTGGCTGGTGCAAGCAAGGTAGCAAAGTCGAATGGCACCAATCCTTCGTTACGACGGCTCAGGTTTTGGATGCGGAAGTCGTTGGCTGCTGCCGTTTCGGCGATGCTGTACGGACTAGCGCCAGGGTATCTGGCCAACATATATTCAGCAAAGGCATCTTGCTCCGAACCCGGTACTGTAAAGGTGGCTGTGCCCGGGGTGGTAATCATCGTGTCGAGGTCTCTGCGTGTGCTGGCGTATGGTGCAAACGGATAACCGTCGCCACCTCCGGCCAAGAAGTTCAAGGTCACGAGCTTGTAGGTGCGCGTGCTGTCGCCTTGGTAGCGGCCCTGACGAACCAAGGTGTCGAGGCGGTTGTTCGCCGAGTCGACCAACACTACCGAACGTATCCGGCTGCCCACTGGCTGCGTGGGGTCAAAGCTGAAGGCCAAGCCACCCACCTGCGGGAAGCGACCCGGCGTTGCGCCCGGTACCGATTCAGCTACACCATGCTCCAACAGGGCTTTGATACCCGTAACCGGTATGGTCAATAAGCTCAAACGGTTGTTGAAGCGCAACGAGTTCTCAATGTCGAGCTGGCTGATGTCGCCAGCCTGCTTGTTCGCTGCTGGGTTGGCTGCTGTAGGACCAAGCGTTACGTTACTGCCTACGGCATTCACCGTACCCATCGCCTGACGTATGCCGCCTCCGTTTTTCAACGAGATGGTCACCGTTGGATCTACCCGCCGAGCCATCCATAAGTTGGCATCGGCAGTGAGGTTGCCTAAATTGGTTTCTTCGGTACGCGTAAACTCTCTGCGGCCTTCCAGGAACACACTCGCTTTACCAAACACATTGCCGTCTTTGGCAACAATCACTGCCTGAACGGCATCGGTGAGGGCTTTCACGCGGGTACCCTTGGTGCCCGGTGCAAAGGCTGCTGCATAGTTGCCCCATACACGTGCTACGCCTGCCGAGTCGGTGGCATAGGCGCCGTTGATGGCGGGGTTCAATAAGGTGGTATCAATCACGCCGAGGCTGTCGAACTGCAGTACCAAACGGCCTACATAACGGTATTCACTGGCTGTGTTCACAATCAACAGCGGCTTGTTGTCGGCACTTACTGTGCGTATTGGATACGTTCCTGCTGCCTGATCGCCTGCACGCAGTACGTCGTTGCCATCGGCAAGCAGCGTGTGCGAGCCACCTGCAATGATTACGTCAACGCCCGTGAGCAATGGTGCCAAGGCTTGCTCTAAACTCAACTGCTGCAAGTGCGACAGTACGATGATTTTGTTGATACCTTGACCGATGCGTAAGCTGTCGATCACCGGCTGAAGGATGGCTGCCAAGGCGGGCATATCGTTCACCGTTGGCCCTACCACCGTGGTAGCTCCAGGTGAGCTGATCGAGGCCAACACCTGGGTGGTAGCACCTACGATACCGATGCGCTGGCCGCCACGCTCAATCACTGCCGAGCGTGCAATGCCTTTCTTCTGGTTGTTCGCTGTGATGTTCGCCGGGGTACGGAAGGCCGTGTCGCGCTGTCCGTCGGCAGTAACCAAATAGGCCAAGTTCGCGTCGTTGTTGAAGTTCAGGTTCGCACTCAAATACGGGAACTGGGCGCCAATCCAACGTTTGTCGGCTCCGCTGCTGCGGATGTCTACACCTATCATGCTGTTGAGCTCGCCGGTACCCAAGTCGAACTCGTGGTTACCAAATACCGAGGCATTAAAGCCTATCAAGTTCAGGATGGTGATGTCGGGGCGACCAATCGCTGCACGTACCGCATGGGTACCTGGGTAGAAGCTGCTCACCGCTGTGCGCAATGGCGTTTGTAAAGATGGATCTTCACCCGCACTCAAAAACGGACTTGGAATGAAGTTGTCGCCACTCGATAATACCAAGGTATTCGGATAGGTGCCTTCCAAAGTATCAATCACCGCGGCAAAGTTCGGCGCGTCTTTTGGCGCATCTAAACCACCTTCCATATCCGAAGCATGGAGGATTTGTAGTTTGTAATTGTTGTTCACCAACTCGCGGTTGAACTGCAGCTGGATGATGCTCAGCGTTCCACTGATTTCGTTGGCAACCACCAGATATGGTGTGCCGTTCGGGCTTTGCTGCGGAGCAATATAAATCATGGTCTCAGCTCCACGGTCGCCACCTACACTGGTGGCCGAACGTGGGTTCAAATAACCGTTAAAGATCGGGTTGTTGGGGTTGGTGATGTCGTATGCCATTACCCCACCGATGCGCTCCAAGCCGATAAAGGCAAAGGTGCGATCGCCCATTTTGGCCAAGGTAAGACCTTCGGGTTCAGGACCTTTCGAGCGGCTGCGGTTTTTACGGGTATTGCTTTCGTGGTCGGCATTGAAGAGCGCGCCGAAAGTAGGGTCGAGCTGGGTGATGACTTCTATTTGGTTCTTGCTGTCCCATACCAAAGCGCCGGTTTGGGCATTCCAGATGCTAAACGAACGTGAACCCACGCTGATAACATCGTCGAAATCGCCATCGCCATTGCTGTCGCCATTTTGGTTGGTGATGCGCAAACGACCAATGGCGTGGTTTTCTTTGAGCATGGCGGCATGTGGGAAGCGTGCAGAATCCATGACTACGACACCAACCGTGGTGCGTTCGTTCAAGGCTTGGTATTCGCGCTCATCGCCTTCGTTGGCGGTAACCAGATACGTGGTGCCATTCACCGTATACTGACCAATGGCATCGGGCATAAAAAACATCTTGGTTGGCCAATTCACCAGCAATACTTCGGGAATATTGTCGGAAGCGTCGAAGCCATTACCTGGCTGACTGTTGTCTTTCAAGCCCATCGGACGAATCGCCGTTACCGTATTGTTCAACAAATTGATTTCGGCTATGCTGTTGTTTTCTTGAAGCGTAACCCAAGCTTTGCTGTTATCCGATGCTACCGTGATGTACTCGGGTTCGAGATTTTGTGAGAGTGTACCAATATTGGAGCCCTTACGCACGCCGGCAGCAACCAAGGCTGCTTCTTGTGCATTGAAGGAAGTGAAGTCTACCGTAGTCACATCCGACTGGGTGATGTTGGTATCAGACATATTGATGATGCTCACCGAACCTTCGGGATCTACGCTGAAGGTGGTATTGGGTTGACCTTCGTTGGCCACCAACAAACGGTTGCCGTCGGGGCTGAACGTAAGCATGTCGGGCAGCGAACCTACCGTAACCTGAGCCTTGAAGTTGCCCAAGGTGTCGAAGAATATCACTTGGCCAGGCAGTTGTTCGTTGGCATTCGGACTGCCTACGGCCACCAATCCGGGCTTCACGGCGATACTCGTAATGCCACCATATGGCGCCATCGATACCGAACGTACGGTCACGGGCGCTGCTGGATTGCTGAAGTTGATGATGTCGAAGCGGTTTTCGATTGCGCTGGTTGCAAATAAACGGCGACTGATTGGGTCGTAAACCACTACTTCGGTCGTTGAACCGGTTGGTGACGGGTCGAAACTGGTCACCAAACTCATGCTTACCGCCGAGTCGCGTGCCGGTATGCGGCGGTCGTTGTCGCGCAGGTAAACGGTGAAATAATTCGGACCCTGCAACTGCATGCCGTTGAGGCTGTCGATTTGGAAGAGGATAAACTCATCGTCTTCAGCTTGCTGGTCGTCAACAACCGGGATGTTCACTTGCACGCTGGTTTGACCTGCAGCAATGTTGATGCGCTGACTCATGAAGTTGTAATCGGCCGAAGATGCTGTGCTTTGTGGGCTTATACGTAGGAAGAAGCTGCTCTGTGCAGGGAACTGGAGCTGCAACGGCAAATTGAAGCTTCCGGCGTTTTCATCAACAACACGGTAGCGACCGTCGAAGCTCAAAGTGGTATTGTAGCTAAAGTTGAAGTTGAAAGCCGAGAACATGGCGATGCTATCGGTATTCATCACGCTATCGATGCGCAAGGTATACGCCTGGCCATTCACAAAGCCAGGACTGTAGGTTAAGATGACAGTATCGGCCAAGGCTCCATTTTGAGTCATGGTAGCGGATACCAACCCGCTGATTTGGCTGTAACGTGCCAAGGTGGTAGCCGATGCTTGCAACATGGGCTGATTAAATATCACCCGAATTTGGGTTGTATTCAGCACTTGAGCAGCAGTTACCGAAGGTGGACCGGCAAATGCCCAACTCGGCCAGGTTTGCGCTGCTGTACCAGAACCGGATACTACCCATTTGGCAGGATTGAGTATGCTATCGCGTACATTGGTACCTGTTTGTGGGCCGTTGTAAAACGCGTTTACCGAAAGTCCGCTTACGTTACCCGGAGCGGTGCTCAGATTGATCGAACTCACGCCATCGGTTAATCCTGTAGGCACCTTGCTCGAGCTTCCGCTACAGCTGGTATTGTTGGCGAGCCATAAATTCGCGCTCAAAGCGGTAATAAAGGTAGGATTGGTATGGGTGCCGGCATACACAATCACCTGGTCACCGCTTGAACTCAAGCCAAAGGTGCTACCGGTTACAGTGCCTACATTGGCTGTTCCGTCGTCGGTACCAATAACGATTACCGTACCACGTGCTACACCGCCGGCTGGAGCAGTCCACGTAAGACCTCCAGGACATTGTGCAGGGGTATTGTCGGTAAACTTAGCATCGGTAAGTTGAATGAGTGTGCCGGGAAGTATGTTCACCCGGGTAAGTAAGGCAATGGCGTCGGGAGTGGCGGTGGCGTTCATGCGGTAAGCTACCGGCACTAAATCGCCTGCCTGAAATACCGTTTGCAAGGCAATGGTCGTAAAGTTGATTTGATTGCCTGCGGCGAGTAGGTTGCCTGCCAAGTCGCTGAGAAGACCAGCGCGTATACGCAGCTGATACTGGGTGTTGTTCATCAAAGCAGTGGGTACTACCGTTACGGTATCGCCACTCAACTGGGTGCTAAAAGCCACAGGTGTATTGGCCGGTAGTTGTACCAGCTGAAGCACGGTATCGGCTATAGCTGTGGTGAGATTAGCTCCACCCACCAACTTCATGGCTTCGCTGAAAATGATGCGGGGGCGTAGGCTCAAAGGCTGATTTATGCTATTGTTGGCAGGGGAAAAGCTCGCTGTTGGCGGGAAAGTATCGTTGCCGCCAATTGGGCTACCTTCGAGCGTGAAGTTGTCGAAACGATTGTTTCCACCTGTACCTCCACCACCAGCTGCAAAAGAAATGCGGATTTTAAAGTTGGCGTTGTTGTTTGCCGCAGTGATGCTGCTAAAATTCAGGGTCTGTAAGGTCGGGTTACCGTCAACTGGAGCCACGCTATCCAACAGTTGGAAGTTTGTTCCGTTGGTGCTATAATGGATGTACTGTGTGCCAGCACCCGAGCCCGAACGACGTGTGGCGTATTTAACTACCACATTGTTGAAGCCAGCGGTAGACATGGCAAACTCCAACTGGCCGCCTATCGGATCGTTGAAACGAAGGTGCGTGCCTGCCACATCTCCATTTCGTGCATTGGGGTTGGTGACATCAAATCCCTGAGCGGTATTGCTCGTGGTTTGAATGGTACTGATTCCGCCAATGATGTGAGTAATGGTGCCGCTTCCTTGTTGAGGAGCAAGCAAGGTACTCAGCGTGGTGGAGTTGTTGAAGTTCCAATAATGCACCAACTGCTGGGCATCACTGAGCTGCACCAACAGAAGGGCAACAGCCAGCAACATGAATCGTAAACTTAGTATACGCATAACAAACGGTTGAAACCACAAAAGTCACCCCCGTACATTACGGCATACTTAAGCAGGTGTAAACTCACTGTTTCCTGCCGTTATCGATTCATCAACTGGTAGTAAAGCGAATGTTAAGCGGCATGCTGCATACCGCCACATCGAAGTAAAGTTGCCCCTAATTCACCACCAGGCGCTTAACAGCTTTTTGTTGTTGCTGCTGAATTTCAACCAAATAAACGCCTTTGGCTAAACCCTCGGTGGGCAGCATGGTACGGGCTTCGGTAATTGTTCCTGTTTGTAGGCTTCTTCCTTGTATGTCGCGTAAAGTCCAACTCCCAGCTTTGGCAATTGGGGCGTCTAACTCGAGCCAAACCGATGCTGCTTGTGCTGGATTGGGATACAGGCTAAAATTCAATTTGGGTTCTTCGGTACTGTTCACCAAAACCAAACTTTGGGCTACTATAACCCAGCGCGGATTGTTCACGCTGGCGCCAGGCACGGTAAGGGTGGTATCAACCGTGCTTGCGGTATCGCTGCGAAAGGAAATGGTACCGGTACTTTTCACCGCCCAAGCCATCCGCGAACCGATGAAGTCGCCTATGCCGTTCACACTGCTACCCGTACTCAATTGCATACGATTCCGAAGCTGGGATACTCCCAATATGGTTCTGCTCAAGGAGTAGCTGCCCGGACCGGCACCAGCTATTTTGTGCATCCAGCCCGGACTGCTGAACCCGCCGGCTAGACTGGAATATGAATAAAATTCGAATTCCGCGGCCAAACTATCGGGGTAGCCGTTGCCGGTTAGCGCAAACTGTGGCTGAAAAATTTGAGAACCCTGGCTGTTGGTCGCACTCACGTATGGCGCCGTCCAGATATAACCAGGCCCAGGTTGTAGCGCATTCCAGTCGGCGATAAAACGAGGACTAAAATCGAAGGTAATGTAAGGCACTGTGGCAATAAACTGAACCTGATCGGTTGCCGGGAAATAACGTGCTAAAAAGCAACGATAACCGGTATTGGGCAGAGGCGTGAGCGGCGTAGGCAATTGGTTGAGTGCGCCGAAGTCGTCGATAGTTCCCGTAAACAAGATTGCACCAGGCACAAAAGGGTCAAACTTGGCGTCGCTAACGGTACGAGCCCCTGGCCACTGCTTTTCCCAAAGTAAATTGCCGTTGGTTGCATCGAAGGCAGCCAGCCAACCCGAAACATCGTTGTACAATCCGCTACCCAGCAGTTGTGAACTGTCGCCATTGTAGCTCAGTTGCGTAAAGTAGTTGTTTTGAGCAGCTGGTCGCTTCCACACCCAACGTACAAATCCTGTTTGTCCATCTACCGCCATCAAAAAGGGGTCGAGCGCCAGCGGCTCAAATCCCATGAGGGTATCGTTGGGCAAATAAGTAGTGTCCATAAAACCGCCGGTGATGAAGAAGTCGGTATTTAAATCGGAAGCCACTGCGCTCATTACCCTTACTTTGCCGGGGAAATTGAGCTTCACTCGAGGCGATTGAAAGGTGATGGGCTGGTTCTGCGGGTAAAAACGCAACC
>VFQR01000240.1_pt1 | contig 102887 bp, 83 predicted proteins | sample 3512321 | NCBI WGS metagenome assembly VFQR01 (sample SAMN10412374, study PRJNA504923) | tailings metagenome | isolation source: Relicate 3 Philex TSF1 revegetated site | place: Philippines: Tuba, Benguet | collected 2017-08-29 | reverse complement strand
CAGAACGAAAAACCGTCAGCACCCGTTTAGGGTATTGACAGGTCGTTTCATATCAAAAGCTAAAGCGGAGCGCCAACTGAACCTGCCGGTTATTCCCCGACAAGCTCGTGATGGAGCCCGCCGCCGGAGTTCCGATGGTCGCGTTCGGCAACCCAAACTGCGGAGTGTTGAACAAGTTGAAGAATTCCGACCGCAATTGCAGCTTGTACTTCTCGGAGAAATTGAAGTTCTTGAACAAGCTCCAATCCCAATTCACGCGGCCCGGGCCGTAGAGGATATTTCTACCGGCATTGCCGTATGTGAAGGGCGCGGGCGTGCCCCAAGTCGCATCCGGACCAAGCGTCGTATCGAACCACAAGGCCCGCGTGCCGCTGGTAAAGCTCGGCGTACGGTTCAAGTTCGGGCGCGAACCAGTACCCGTGTTCGAAGTCGACGCGATCGTCGGCGTAAAGGGAAGCCCGGTCTGCCAAGTGAAGATCACGTTGGTCTGCCAGCCGCCCGCCACCAGATCGAGCGCGCGGTTCTGGATATTGAGCGCCTTGCCCTTACCCCACGGCAGATCGTAGTTCATCGAATGCGTGAAGCGGTGACGAATGTCGAAACCGCTTGAGCCGCGGTCGACGTCGCGAAAGCGAATGTCCTGCGGGATCGGTCCGTTGGAGGCGCCGCCAAATGCATTCGGCACGTTGTCGATAGAGTGGCTCCAAGTGTAAGCGCTGATGAAGCTCATGCCATTCGAAAAGCGGCGTTCGACGGTAGTCTGCATCGCATGATAATCCGAGTAGCCGTCGGCCACCGCGTACGTCGCGCCCTGGACGTTCGGCGCGATGTTGCGCAACGGGCGGCGTTGCGCGATCGGCGTCGAGCCCGGGTCGGCTTGGTTGGCGTCGTAAGTGTAATCCAGCCCGCGATTCTTGTTGCCGACGTAACCGATCTTCCAAACCATATTCGCGGGAAGCTCTTGCTGGATCTGGAAGTTGTACTGATACGTGCGCGACGGGCCGAAGTCGAAGTTCGTGCCGATCAGGTTGCCACGAGGGTTGTTGACGAAGTTGTTTACGTCGATCGGAAGCAGCGGGTCGAGCCCCTGCTGCACGCGGCGCGGATTGTTAACGAACTGATTGATGTCAACCGTCTGCACCGGCCCAAAGGGCGCTTGGCGGAAACCGCGCATCACCGCGCCGCCATTGCCTTGCGTGCCGTAGAAAACGCCCCAGCCGCCGCGAAGAACGGTGCCCTTGCGCAGTTTGTAAGCGGCGCCGACGCGGGGCGCGAAGTTGTTCATGTCCGGGCGCACGCCCATGTACTTGTCGGAATTCAATCCGCCGATGAGCAGCTTGCCCGTCGTGATATCGAAGTTGGCAAGCCGGTTGGCGACTTCGCTATAGGGCGAGAAGTACTCGTAGCGGATGCCCAAGTTCGCCGTCAGGCGCTCGCTCACCTTGATGTCGTCTTGGATGTAAAGCGAGTTTTCCCAGCCCCGCATTCCAGGGAAGACCAGCGTGAAGTCCTGCTCGATCGTCGAAGCCGTGCCTAGTAGCGCGCCCGCCATGGAGTCGCCGGTGTTGCCTTGGCTGTTGGGATCGTTGGTGAACGCGGCGGAGAAGTTGAAGCGTCCGTTGCCGCGATTGGTTTGGAATTCGGAGATCTGCCGGCGAATCATGTCTCCGCCGAACTTGACGCTGTGCTGATTGTAGGTCCAGTTGAAGGCAGCGGCGTATTGGTAAGTGTTCTCCTTGCGAATAATCGGCAAGGAGCGGGTTTGGCCAAAGCCGAAATAGCCGCCCGGCGAGAAGATCGGGATACCATCGGCGCGCGGGCCTTGATTGGAATTACGGACGCCGAGCTGCTCGCCCAGCTTCGCGCCGTCCACCGCGCCTTCTTGCAGGAAGTCGAGGCTGAAACGCTGGAAGCCGGCCTTCAGTTCCATCAAGAGCGTAGGCTTCAAGGTCTTCGAGAAGTTGATCATCGTGTGCCAAGCCTTCTGCCGGGATTCGCCAGCGAAGGTGTCTTCGTTACCCAACGCCACGGGCGTCGTCATGCCGCGCACGGTCGTCGTGGGGAAGGTCGACGGGCGAATCGTCGACGTGTCCTGGAAGGAATAGCGGCCATAGAGGAAGCTAGTGTCGGACACGTTGTAGTCGCTGCGGAGATCGTACTGATTCCAATCCTGGCGCTGCTTTGGCGCGACAGTGTAGTTGTTGGCGATGCCCGTACCGGTTGGATTCGCATAGGTCTCGATCAAACGGCTGGTCACGCTGTCGAAGCGGTTGGCGGGAATTACGCGATTCGGGAACTGGTCGCGAACGAAGCCGGACGCCGTGCCGGTCTGCGTGCGAAGCGTGGAGGGGTCGTAGATATTGCGGTACTCGCCGAAGTCGCCAGCCTTGGCGCGGGCCGTCGGCACGGTCCCGAGCAGCGGAACTTCCTGCCGGCGCCGGTAGCCTTCATAGTTGCCGAAGTAGAAAAGCTTGTTCTTGATTACCGCGCCGCCAAAGGCCCCGCCGAACTGGTTCTGTGCCAGTTGGGGTTTCTTCGCGCCGGGCGCGGTGAAGTAGTTTTTCGCGTCGAGGTTGTCGTTGCGCAGGAAGTTGTACGCCGCGCCGTGGATTTCGTTCGCGCCGCTCTTGGTGACCACGTTCACTGTCGCGCCCGGATTACGGCCTTGGTCCGCCGCGAAAAGGCTCGTTTGAATCTTGAACTCGCGCACCGCTTCCACCGATGGACGCAGCGTAATCGCTAGAGTCAAGCGCTCGTTGTTGTCGATGCCGTCCAGCAAAAAGTTGTTGGAGCCCTCACGATTGCCGTTGGAGAAGAGCTCGCTACCGGGGCGTTGGTCGTCCGGACGAGTACCGGACATGATCGTTCCGGTGGCGCCGAAGCCGACGCCCGTAACGCCAGGCCCCAACGTCGCAAGTTGGACGAAGTTGCGTCCATTCAAGGGCAATTCGACGATCTGCTTGGTCTCCACCACTTGACCAAGCGAAGAATTCTCGCTTTCGATCAGCGGCGGCGCGCTGGAAACCGTAACGCTTTCCGAAACGGCGCCGAGCTCGAGTTGAATATCGAGACGTAGAACGGCGTTCACTTCGAGCGAAAGATTTTCTTGTTTGATGGTCTTGAAGCCGTCCTTGGTGGCCGCGACGATATAGCGGCCGGGAGGAAGGTTGGGTAAGGTGTAAGAACCTCCGTCGCCGGAAAGAGATTCGCGGGCGACGCCGGTTTCCAGGTTGGTGGCGGTCACTTTGACGCCGGCGACGGAAGCACCGGTCTTGTCCGTGATAGCGCCGGTGATTTGAGAGCCTGTCTGCCCAAAACTCAGCAGGGAGGCTAGAACCAGAAGCAACAGAGCATAAGCTGTTCTAAGCATGGATTACAAATATCACAGAGTCGAGATTCGAGGAGGCGTTCGTCGATGATAAGCCGCCGGTCTTTATTGGCTGCGGCGCTGCAAAAGCCCACCCGCCCGAACTTCATCGTGATCTACACGGACGACCAAGGCATTGGCGATCTGGGATGCTACGGCCATCCCGACGTGAAGACGCCGCACCTCGACAAGCTAGCGGCCTCGGGAATCCGTTTCACGAACTGGTACTCGAATTCTCCCGTCTGTTCACCCTCGCGCGCCAGCGTCTTCACCGGCAAGTATCCGGAAAATCACGGCATCTTGGACGTGCTCACTTCCACCGCCCAATTCAACACGCCCGGCCTGAGAGCCGCCGAAAAAACCATTGCCACGGAGTTAAAACAGGCCGGCTACCGCACCGGGCACTTCGGCAAGTGGCACATGGGTTCCGCGGCGCAATCCCGTCCCATGGCCACGGGTTTCGACGAGTTCTTCGGCTTCTATTCGGGTTGGACGGATTACCTGTCTCACCGCTACTACACCCTCGGTCGCGGCCAGAGCGAGATCTTGCACGACCTTTGGCACAACGATAAAGAGGTTTGGGCGGACAACCGGTATCAGACCGAATTACTCGGAGAGAAGGCGCGCGAGTTCGCTGCCAAGAAAGGCGCCGCGCCCTTCTTCATGAATCTCTGGTTTGGCGCGCCCCACTACCCGATGATCGCGCCAGACCAGTACCTGAAGCGCTATCCGGAAACGATGGACCGCGACCGCCGCCTGCACCTCGCGATGATCTCGGCCATCGACGATCAGGTAGGCGCTCTGGCCGACACGCTAAGGAAGAGCGGCCAATACCAAAACACCGTCATCTTCTTCCAAAGCGACAACGGCGCGACGCAAGAAACCCGCGCCGACCACGCTGGCCGGCCCTATCGCGGCGGCAGCAACGCCCCCTTCCGCGGTTGGAAGCAGGGCCTCTTTGAAGGAGGCATTCGCATGCCCGCGCTCATGAGTTGGCCGGGCAAAATCGCCGCGAAGCAAACGCGCGATCAAGTCGCGATGGCGATGGATATCATGCCTACCTTCCTCGGGATGGCGGGCGTAGCCGCGCCCAGCGGCGTCGACGGTCGCGACCAGCGTGGCATGATCCTGGAAAACAAAGCCAGCGCCCACGAAAGCGTCCACTGGGTCTACGCCGATGCCCGCGCCGTCCGCAAGGGAAAGTGGAAACTCATCCTCAATCCTCCGAAGTATCCGGACGATCCCTTGGGCCAGCCCACCGCCAAACTATGGCTTAGCAATCTTGAAGAAGACCCCGGCGAGAAGCGCAACTGGGCCGATCAAGCCCCGGAAGTCGTGCGCGAATTGCAGAAAATCTTACCGGCTTAAACATTTTTGCAATCCAATCGGCCAACGGCCTTCGTTGTATGAACGTATGAGAAATGCAACGTTCCTTCTCTCGCTGGCGTTGGCTAGCATCCTTGTCCCTGAAATGCGCGCCGAACGCGCTTGGGCCGTGGATAGCCGGGCCCTCCTCGTGGGGTTCGACACATCGCGGCCTTTTTTGATTACCGATCTCTTGCTGGTGACCGGCCTAAAGCCCGGCGAGCAACTTCTCGCCATTGACTTCCGCCCCGCCAACGGCCGTATGTACGCCCTTGGCTCTTCCTCGCGCCTCTACACGATCAACCTCGAAACCGGCGCCGCCAGCGCCGTCGGCACGGGCGCGGCTTTTACGCCCGCTCTGCAAGGAACGGAATTCGGTTTTGACTTCAACCCCACCGTGGACCGCATCCGCATCGTGTCGAACACAGGGCAAAACCTCCGCGCGCACCCCGACACCGGCATGATCGTCGCCACCGACGGAGCCCTGAAGTATGACGACGGTTCCGCGCCGAACGTCATCGCTAGCGCCTACACCAACAGCTTCGCCGGCGCGACCACGACGGTGCTCTACAACATCGACGCCACCAAGAAGGCCGTGGTGACGCAAATGCCCCCCAACGACGGCAACCTGGTGAACATCAAGCCGCTTGTGAACATGGACTTCAGCGGCATCGCCGGCTTCGACATCTCGCCGGTCACCAACCGCGGCTATCTGGTCATGCGCGAGAGCGGCTCGCAGAAGGCGATGGTTTATGAGATCTACGTCGAAACTGGAGATCACAATCCGATCGGCGCCATCGACTTGTTCGAACAGTTGAGCGGCCTCGCGATCGAACCCGCGAACGTGCAGCTTCAGTAGGCCGCGGGTTCAATAAACTAGAAAGCGCTATGCGTAGCGCGATTATTTGCCTGATGGCCACGGCATCCGCCCTGGCCATCGAGCCTTTGAAGATCCAGACGGCGACTCTAGCCAATGGCATGAAGGTCATCGTCGAGGAAGACCGCGACATCCCCAATGTCGCGATGTACCTGTTCTACAGAATCGGAAGCCGCAACGAAGTGCCCGGGACCACCGGGCTTTCGCATTTTTTCGAGCACATGATGTTCAACGGCGCGAAAAAGTACGGCCCCAAGCAGTTCGACATCGTCATGGAGAAGGCTGGCGGGCGCAACAACGCCTATACGTCGAACGACATGACGGTCTACACGAACTTCATTCCCACCTCGGCGTTGGAAGTCACCTTCGATCTCGAAGCGGACCGCATCCGCGACCTCGCCATCGATCCCAAGATGGTCGAAAGCGAACGCGGCGTTGTCTACAGCGAACGCCGCCTCAGCGTCGACAACAACAACATGGGCATCCTGCGGGAGCAAATGTCCGCCACGGCCTACACCGCGCATCCATACCAGTGGAGCGTGATCGGTTGGCCCAGCGATATTGAGACGTGGACGATGGAAGATCTTCGGGAGCACTTCCGCAAGGGCTACGCGCCCAACAATTGCACGCTAGTCGTGGTGGGCGCCGCGAGCTTCGGCGAAATCATGGGATTGGCGAAGAAGTATCTGGAGCCGATCCCTTCGCAAAAGCCGCCGCCCGCGGTCCGCACCAAGGAGCCGGAGCAAAAAGGCGAGCGCCGCGTTGTCGTCGAGAAGCAAGCTCAACTGCCCGTTCTGATGATGGCCTATCACGTCGGTAATTCGATGGACCCCGATTATCCGGTGCTCGACATGATTGAGACGCTCCTCTCCAACGGCCGCAGTTCGCGCTTCAACTCGCGTCTCGTCGAGAAGGAGCAACTTGCTCTCTTCGTCGGCGCGAGCAACCCCATGAATTTCGATCCCGGCTTATTCACGGTCACCGGGCAACCTCGGAGTGGCATTGCCGCCGACAAGCTGGAAGCTTCCGTTATCGCCGAACTCGAGCGCCTGAAGACGGAAGCCGTGAGCGCCGCCGAACTCGACAAGGCGCGGAATCTGATCCTCGCCGACTTCTACCGCCAGCTAAAGACCATCGCCGGTAAGGCCAATCTAATTGGCCAAGCGGAGAACTACTTCGGCGGCTACGCGAAGTTATTTGACTACGACCAGCGCATCAACAAGGTGACGGCGGACGATATCCAAAGAGTTGCGAAGAAGTACTTCACGGCCCGGAACCGGACCGTGGCGACGTTGATTCCGGTCAAGGAGAGCAAGTAAATGCGAACCATCAGTCTCTGCCTTTTGGCCGCGATGACGCTGTTTGCGCAGATCAAGATGCCGCCCTTCCAGAAGTCCTCGCTCGACAACGGCGCTTCCTTGATCCTCATGCAGAAACGCGATCTGCCGCTGGTGAGCGTGCGCATCACGGTGAAGGGCGGCAGCGAGGCGGACCCGGCGGGTTTCGAAGGCACGGCCAGCATACTTGCCGAATTGTTGACCCAAGGAACGAAGACGCGGACGCGCGAGCAGATTGCCGAAGAAGTAGATTCGCTCGGCGCGCGCTTGAATGCGGGCTCCGGCCGGCAGGCGATCAGCGTGGACATGGAATTTCTGGCCAAGGACGCGGACAAAGCGCTCGCGATCTTGGGCGATGTCTTGAAAAACCCGGCCTTTCCGGAAGACGAGTTCAAAAAATTGATCGCGCGGCGCCTCGACCGCGTGAAGGCGGCGAAAGACCAAGCGCAGATGGCGGTAAATGCTCACTACATGGCCTTCTTCTACGGCAAGGATCATCCCTACGGCCGGCCGATGGCTGGGGACGAGACTTCGTTGCCGAAGTTGAATCGTGCGGGGCTCGAGAATTACTACAGACAGATCTTCGTCGGCAAAAACATGATTGTTACCGTCGCGGGCGACTTCGACGCCGCGTCCATGAAGCAGAAGATGCAAGCCATGTTGGGAAGCATGCCGGCTGGCGCGGCTTACGAGTGGAAGAAGGCGCCCGCTCCGAAAGCCGCCTCGTCCTCCCGCTTGCTCCTGGTGGACAAACCCGACGCCACTCAAACCTACTTCATCATCGGGCAGCCCGGCATTGAACGTACGAACCCGGACCGGACGGCTATCGAATTGGTAAACACGCTCTTTGGCGGGCGCTTCACCTCGATGTTGAATGACGCGCTCCGCGTCGACAGCGGCTTGACCTATGGCGCGCGCAGCGCCGTCGAGATGGACCGCTTGCCGGGCAGCATCTTCATCTCGACTTTCACCAAGAACGAAAGCACGGAGCAGGCCATCGATTTGGCTTTGAAGCAAATCGAGAAGCTACGCACGCAGGGAATTAGCGCGGAGCAACTCGCCAGCGCGAAGGCCTACGTGAAGGGCCTCTATCCTACCCAACAACTCGAAACTAGCGACCAACTGGCGGATGTCTTGACGGACCTCGAACTCTTCGGCCTCAATCGTGGCGAGGTCGACGACTTCATTTCGCGCGTGGACAGCGTAACCGTTGAGCAAGCCAACGCGATCGCCAAGAAGTACTATCGTGACTCGGGCCTCGTCTTCGTGCTGGTGGGCAAAGCCGCGGACATTCGCAAGACCGCAGGCAAGTATGCGAAAGATGTCGTCGAGGTCGCGATTACGAAGGTTGGATACGGCCAGTAGCGGCGGGCGCGTTCAAGGCGTGCGCCACGTGGTGGCGGCCGTGCCAGGCGTAGAGTTGCAGCAGTTTGTCGATGCTGAGATCGCCGTTCTCCGGATGATGAAGTTCACGCGCGAAAGCCTCTTCGGGCGTGAGTTCGAGCATAACGGTCAGCCGGTGATGGACGTTATCGAGAATCGCCAACGACACTTCTATTGGTAGAGCCGCGTCCGGCAGTTTGGCCCATTCGCCCTCGTCGTAGGGCTTGACCGTGGGCTTCGTCTCGGTCAGCGCCAGCCGGAAGCGGATAAAGGCATTCATGTGCGAATCGGCGACATGATGAACCAATTGGCGAATGGTCCAACCGCCTTCGCGGTACGGAGAATCGAGCTGCTCGTCCCCATACGCGGCAACGGCCTTGCGGAGCTGAGAGGGTAGATCGCGGATCTCGGCGATGGCGGCTTGGCGCTCATCGTGGCTCTGGAATGGGCTGTACGTGAATTTGCCGATAGGATAGCGGGGATCTGACATACTTCGATTATGAGTGCTGCGGGGTTGCTGGATGTCCGTAATATCACTGTCATTCGGGGCGAGCGTAAGGCCTTGGATGGCTTGAGCTTGTCGATCGGCGATGGGGAACACATCGCGATTTTGGGGCCAAACGGGTGCGGCAAATCCACGCTCATCAAAACGATCACGCGCGAAGAATATCCGTTGCTCAAGCCCGATAGCTGGCTGCGAATTTACGGTCGCGACCGCTGGCACTTGGACGAGTTGCGCAAGTGGTTGGGCATCGTATCGAACGATTGGATGGCGAAGGCGACGCGCGACGTGAATGGTTTGGAGCTAGTGCTGGGCGGCTTCTTCAATAGCGTCGTGATTGAGCCGTATCACGATGTGACGGCGGAGATGCGCGAGCGGGCGATAGCGGCTTTGGAGGACATGGGTGCCACCTATCTCGCGGACCGTTGGACGGACGAAATGTCCAGCGGCGAAGGCCGCAGAGTGCTCCTCGCGCGAGCCCTAGTACACGCGCCCCGGGCTTTGCTGCTCGATGAGCCGGGCACCAGCCTGGATTTCGCCGCGCAATTGCATTTGAATGAGCTGGTGAGCGCGCAGGCGCGCAACGGGAAAACGATCGTGCTGGTGACGCATCACCTGAGCGACATTATTCCGGAGATCGAACGGATCGCGTTTTTGAAGGCGGGAAAGATCGTCGACGACGGTCCCAAGGCGGAGATGCTGACTAGCGAAAAGATGAGCGCCCTGTTCGGAGCGGAGATGCACGTAGTCGAGAAAGACGGCCGCTACAGCCTCGTCTAAAAAATATTCGCGGTACGTGTCGATTCCAGGCTGCTTCGCCCGTCGTGCTAACGAAAGGAAGGTGCAAAACACCCAATGAAATACATGCTCCTGATTTACGACGATTTCACGGCCTATGAGAAGACCAGTGAGGACCAGCACAAGGAACTCTTCGGCAAGTACATGACCTTCACCGAAGGGCTCTCCAAAAGCGGCCGCATGCGCGCCGGCGATCCTCTGCAGCCACCCTTCACGGGCACGACCGTTCGCGTTGCCGCCGGCAAGAAGGTAGCCAGTGACGGCCCTTATGCCGAGACCAAGGAACAACTGGGCGGCTACTACATCGTCGAAGCCAAGGACGTGGACGAAGCCACCGACATCGCCGCCGAGATCTGCAAACTCCACACGTGGAACTCGGTCGCGGTGGAAGTCCGCCCGATTCTGGCGATGCCGCAATAAGAAAATGTCCCCCGGCGTCATCGAAGCGGCCTTCCATGCGGAGCGCGGCAAGCTGCTCGCGAGCCTTATCCGCTGGACGCGCAACTTCGATGACGCCGAGGATGTCTTGAGCGACGCGCTGCTCGAAGCGCACGCGCACTGGAAGCGGGGCGTTCCGGCCAACCCAGGCGCGTGGCTGTTAACGGTCGCGAAACGCAAGTTGCTCGACCGCCGCCGCATCGAAAAGCGCCGCCGCGAACTCTTGGCGCAACACTTCACGCCACCGCTCATCACCGACAGTGCGGTGGAAGAAGAACTTCCCGACGACATCCTCCGACTGATCTTCACCTGCTGCCATCCGGTTCTCGCGCCCGAGTCCCGAATCGCGCTCACGCTACGCGCCTTGGGGGGCCTCGCGACCGGCGAAATCGCCCGTGCATTTCTAGTCGATGAAACGGCGATGGCGCAGCGCCTAGTAAGGGCCAAACGAAAGATCGCCCTCGCCGGCATCCGTTACGCTGTCCCCGATCGCCACGAGTTGCCGGAGCGCCTCTCGAGCGTTCTCCAGGTTCTCTACCTGATCTTCAATGAAGCCTACGCGGCAACCGAGGGCGACACGCTACAGCGCCCAGACTTGGCTCGCGAAGCCATCCGTCTAGCCGCCTCGCTCACCGAATGGCTTCCCGATGAGGCCGAAGCCGCCGGCCTCCATGCGCTGTTGTGCTTGACGCACGCGCGCCGCGATGCCCGCATCGATCCCAAGGGACGTCTAGTCACGCTCGATCGTCAGGACCGCTCACTCTGGGCGCGCGACGAAATCAGCGCCGCGTCTACAGTCCTGGAAAACGCCATGCGCCGGAAGCGCCTCGGGCCCTATCAACTGCAGGCTGCCATTATGGCCGTGCACTGCGAGGCGCCATCCGCAGCGAAGACGGATTGGCGACAGATCGTTCTGCTCTATGGCGAACTCCGGCGCTTCGACGACAGCCCGACGGTCCAATTGAATGCGGCGGTCGCCGTGGCGCACGCGCGCTCTTGGGCCGAAGCCGAACCCCTGCTCCGGAAACTCGAAGGACTCGATGGCTACTATCCTTTTCACGCAGCTCGAGCCCATTGCGCACTGGCCCTGGGCCGGCCAGCCGAAGCCCGGGCGGCCTTCCAACGGGCCTTGTCCTTGACGCGCAACGCCGTGGAGCGGGACTATCTAAGCGCGCAACTCCATGCGGTGCTAGAGCGAAGCCCCGATTCTGCTTCGTAACGTTTTCGCCCGATAACGGTCATTAGGCGAGAGGACGATGGAGGACTATGAAGCGGTGCTGGCCGGCTTTACTTTTGGCGATGGTGGCCTTGGCGGTTGATTACGACGTCATCTACGTGCGCGCGCCGCGGCACGGCGACCAAACGCCCTCGAAGCTCCCGGACGTAACGCACCCCCTGCGCATCGAAGCAGGTAGCGACCTGATGCTCTTGCATCCAAACGGCCAGGAGGAAACTCTCTTCGCGGCCAACCACGGAGCCGTGCTCGACCCGGTGCTCAGCTTCGACGCCCGCTTCGTCTATTTCAGCTACATCCCCGACGCTCGTACGCCCGCCTTGAATTACCAACGCGACTACCTGCCCACCGGTGGCGCGGATATCTACAAGCTCGAAATCGCGAGCCGCCAAGTCCGTCGCCTCACTCATCAGGAATGGACGCCCGCCAGCGGCGCGGCCCGTTGGAGCGCGAACCACTTGCGCGCGGAACCATCGGGCACAAATTACCTCGGCTATGGCATCTTCAACCTCGGCGCATGCCCCTTGCCCGGTGGCCGGCTCATGTTCGTTTCAAGCCGCGATTCCTATCTGCCAAATAAGAATCTCACCTTCCCAAACTTGCGGCTCTACATCATGGACGACGACGGCGGTAACCTCGAGCCCATCGGCCACTTGAACATCGGCAGCGCCCTCCACCCAACCGTCCTGCGCGATGGCCGCGTCATGTTCGCCAGCTACGAGACGCAAGGCAATCGCGATTCGCGCGTCTGGGCGCTGTGGTCGATCTGGCCCGACGGTCGCCATTGGGAACCCTTGATGAGCGGCTTCACGCCCGCCGCGAGCATTCACTTCCAAACCCAGCTAAGCGATGGCCGCATCGCGGCGGTTGAATACTACAACCTCAACAACCACGGCTTCGGCACACTCTTGGCCTTCCGGCCGGGCGGGCTTTACGATGGCGCCGTCTTCGGTTCCGCGGACCCGCAAGACGCGACGAATCCCGACGTGCGTCGCGGCCTATGGTGGTTCGATCCCGCGCATCCTTACCACGCGCAGCCGCGCTTCAAGCGCTATGCCTTCTCTCCGCCGGACCTTCTATCGCTGACGCCCTTCACGCACGGCGAAGACGAAGCCGCTTCGCGCTTGCGCGATGGGCGCTACGCGGGCAAGGTCACCCATCCCGCCGCCGCGCCTGGCAATCAAGTGCTGTTGACGTGGTCGCCCGGCCCCGTGAACGTTCTGAATCGCCCGGACAACAAGCCTGAGCCCGACGCTGGAATTTACTTGCTGTCTACTTCACAAGCGCTCGAAAGTAGCGACGAGTTGACTCTCGTCAAAAACGATCCGAGCTTCAACGAGATCCAAGCCCGCCCCGTTCTGCCCTACGAAGCGATCTACGGCGTCGCCGCGCCGGACCAACTGGACCACTTGCCGAACGATGGTTCCGCCGATCCCGACCTCCCCGCCGGAACGCCATTCGGTCTCGTAGGCGCGCCCAGTATGACGAAACGTGACACGCGCCCCGGCAAAGGCATCGCCTCCTTCGGAGGCCTGGACGCTTTCAACACCGCGGAAAACGATTCCAGCTCCAACTGGTTCACTCAAGGTGCGGACGCCGGCCGCTACTCCGATGAAGATATCCACGCCGTGCGCATTTTGACGATGGAAGGCGTCTCCCATCGCAGCTATGGTCCCCATGACGGCCAACGCAAGTTCCGCAATCATGCTGGCGAAGAGAAGTTGCGCATCCTCGCGGAGATCCCCGTGCGCAAGCCCGAGGGCGTCTTGGACCCCGAAGGCAAGCCCGATACCAGCTTTCTCGCGAAGATCCCCGCCGACGTCCCTTTTACCTTTCAAACTCTCGATCGCGACGGACTGGTCTTAAACATGGCCCAGACATGGCACGTGCTGCGGCCCGGTGAAGTACGCACGGATTGCGGCGGTTGCCACGCGCATTCGCAAAAGCCCATGAATTTCGCGCAGACCGCGGCGGGCCAAGACCGCACGTGGCTTCGCGACCTCTCTCAAGCCAAGGCGAAGGACGTTGAGTATTTCCGCGACATCGCACCCATCTTCGCGCGCTCTTGCAACTCTTGCCATTCCGGCGCCTCTCCCGCTGGTCGCTTGGATCTAAGCGCAGGCCCGGATCGGTTGATGAATGATCGCGAAGCCCGCCATGGTATCCCGCCCGTGATCGCGGGCAAAGTGTGGCGCCAACAAAACGCCTCCCGATATGTCCGCGCCTTCCAATCACGTCGCAGCTTGCTCGCCTGGAAGGTCTTCGGGCGTCGTCTCGATGGATGGAGCAACGAGGATCATCCCACGGAATCCGTGCCCGGCGACGCTTCCACGCTGCCAAGAGGCGCGAGCGCGAATCTCGCGGACCTCGATTACGCAGGCACGATCATGCCGCCACCGGGTTCAGGTATTCCCGCTTTGACGGACGAAGAGAAGCGCCTGATCGCCGCCTGGATCGATCTAGGCTGTCCGGTGAATGAGCAGAGCGACGCGGGCGGTGAGCACGGCTGGTTCATCGACGAACTGAAGCCCACGCTTACCGTCCGCTGGACCTCACGGGAAATTCAGATAGGCGTGGCCGACACCGGCTCGGGCATCGATCCAGAATCGCTCCACGTCGAATTGAGCTGGTTGCCAAGCGAAGAGCCACAGCGGTCTTTGTTCACACGGTCCTCTCCCGGTGTCTGGAGCATGCAACTGCCGGACGAACCGCTCCCCGCGAATGCGACGTTAAGCGTTGCAGTCAAAGACCGCCAAGGCAATCGCAGCTTTCTCAAACGGACACGGCGCTTACAATAAGCGTTCATGGCCGGGAGTCTTCGCAGCCGAATCGAAAAGTGCCAACTTTGCCCGCGCTTGGTCGAGCACTGCCACGAAGTAGCGCGCGTGAAGCGGGCGGCGTACCGCGATCAGGTCTACTGGGGCAAGCCTGTACCGAGCCTAGGCGATGAGAGCGCCAAAGTTTTGCTCCTCGGCCTCGCACCCGGAGCGCACGGCGCCAATCGCACCGGTCGCATGTTCACGGGAGACCGCAGCGGCGACTTCCTATTCCGCGCGCTCTACGAAACGGGCTTCGCGAATCAACCCACCAGCACGCATGCCAATGACGGCCTGGAGCTAATCGACGCCTACATCACCGCCGCCGCCCATTGCGCGCCACCCGATAACAAGCCTCTACCCGAAGAACTATCGAACTGCCTGCCCTATCTGACCGAAGAGCTGCGCCGCCTAAAGAACCTTCGCGTCGTCATCTGCCTCGGGCGCATCGCCCTCGACACCTACCTAACCGCGCAAGGGCTCGGCCCCAAGTCGGAATACCCCTTCGAGCACGCGGCCCACTTTCCCGGCGCGCCGCATCTGCTCTGCTGTTACCACCCCAGCCAACAAAACACCCAGACAGGGCGTCTAACGCAGCCAATGATGCAGGAAGTTTTCTTGCACGCGCGGGCGCTACTCTGAAGTGGATGCGGCCCTTTGTCCTTTTGATTGCGCTGGCTCTACCCGCGCAATTCGTCCGTCCTGCGGCGCCCGCGCGCTACACCGTGAAGGTGCTGCGGAGTTTCGCGCATGACCGCAACAGCTTCACCCAAGGCCTTGAGTTCAAGGACGGCATTTTGTATGAAGGCACTGGACTCAACGGACGCAGCATTCTCCGCAAGGTCCGACTCGACAATGCTCAAGTTCTTGCCCAGGTTCCCCTCGCGGCGGAATACTTTGGCGAGGGCATAACGGTGCAGGCTTCGCGCGTCCTGCAACTCACTTGGAAGCATGGCCAAGGCTTTATCTACGACAAGCAAACCCTGAAACGCACGGGCTCATTCGCGTATCCCGGCGAGGGATGGGGATTGACGAACGACGGCAAGCAGGTTTTCATGAGCGATGGCTCGGCCCAAATCCGCGTGTGGGACGGCTCGACCCTGAAGGAGCAACGACGCATCACCGTGAACAACGCAGGACGTCCCATCGACCAGATCAACGAACTCGAGTACATCAACGGCGAGATCTACGCGAACGTGTGGCAAACCGACTCGATACTCCGCATCGCTCCGGCCGACGGTCGCGTTCTAGGCGTGATCGACTTAAGTGCCGTAGTGGCCGCCGCCATGAAGGAAGCCCCCGACGCCGACGTCCTGAACGGCATCGCCTACGATGCGCTCGGCAAGCGCCTCTTCGTTACCGGCAAGCTCTGGCCGAAGATCTACGAAGTTCAGGTCGTGGCGGCTAAGTGATGTTTCCCGAGATTCGCAAATTCGTACGCAAGATCCCCAAAGGGAAAGTCGCGACATATGGGCAGGTCGCCGAAGCCGCTGGCTTTCCGCGCGCCTCCCGCCAAGTAGCGTGGGCGCTCAAGGACGCACCGCCGGATCTGCCCTGGCAACGAGTCATCGGCAAAGCCACTGCGAATCGCGGCAAGATTCTCCTGCGCGGTGCGAATGGAGTGCGCCAGGTACAGGAGTTAACGATGGAAGGCGTAAAGGTGAACGGGATCTGGGTGGACCTGCAAACCTTCGGCCACGATTTCAACGCAAAAGCAAAATCCGCGAAACGCCCCGCGCGTCCACGCGGCGCACGCGCGTAACCGCTTCTTTGGCCTTGAGCCGCTTCTCAAAGATGTCACGCGAAGCGTGCTCCAACAAGAGCCAGCCTCCTCCCGCTTCCGGCAATGCCACATAAACGTCCCAGCCTGTTTCCCTCGCGGCGTGGGGGTGTTTCGCCGGCGAATCCGAATCGAGGGAAGGGCAGCCGCCCAGGATGGTAACCGCCTCGGCGTCCCGAAGCTTCCAGTGGCTCCGCGAAAAGCGGCCCGTCGCGGGGTCGTAGTCCGTGTGATCGCCCCAAAGTTCTCCCGCGCCGTCCAGGCACAGCGCGTGCGCATGCCTGCCCTTGGCCAAGGCCGTCACCGCGCCAGACGGGGAAATCCGCCAGACGGCATTGGCGATCACATCGCCAACGAAAACGGCGCCGTCGCGGTCCACAACCATGCCCCAGCCGGGATGCGCTAGCAGCGGGCCGGCGGCTAACAGCAGAAGCAGTGCTCTCATGACGCAACGGTCGCGCCCCAAGCGCGATATGTTAACAGAAAGTGCGTAGTTTTCTAGCCGTCCTGCTAACTTGTCTGCAGTTGGTCCTCGCCGCCCCCCGCGTCGATCCCAAGGAAGAGGCGCTGGTCGCGAAACGCCGCAATTATTGGGCGTTTCAACCTCCGAAAGAAGTCCCCATTCCGCCCGGGCAACACGCCGTCGATGTCCTGGAGCCTTCGAAGTCCCAACCTCTCGAAAAGCGCGCGCTCATCCGGCGCGTGACCTTGGACTTAACAGGGCTTCCGCCCACGCCCGCCGAGGTGCAAGCCTTCTTGAAGGATCAGAGCCCCCAAGCCTACGGCCGGCTTCTAGACAGGCTGATGGCCTCCCCGCGTTACGGCGAGCGCTGGGCGCAGAAGTGGCTCGACGTCGTCCGCTACGCCGACACGAATGGATTCGAACTGGATGCAGAACGCTCGCACGCTTGGCGCTATCGCGATTACCTAATTCGTTCTTTCAACGCCAACAAACGCTACGACCGCTTCGTGCGCGAACAGCTCGCAGGAGACGAACTTTACCCGAACGATCCAGACGCTCTAATCGCGACGGGCTTCTTGCGAGCCGGTCCGCGCCACGTAGTCGGCGGCAACGTCGACGAAGAGCAGAATCGCCAGGAAGATCTGATGGAGATGACGCACAGCGTCTCCACCGCTTTGATGGGGCTTACAATGGGTTGCGCGCGTTGCCACAATCACAAATTCGACCCCATCCTGCAGTCCGATTACTACCGGCTCCACGGTATTTTCGCCGCCACGCAATTTCGCGAAATCCAACTCGCCAGCGCCGAAGAGCAGCGCGCCTCCGATGATGCTCACGCCCGGCATCAAGCGCTGACCAAGCCGCTCTATGCGGAAATCAAGGCCATGGAGAAGCCCTACCTCGAAGCCTATAAGGCCGAGAAGCGCGCGCTTCTTGCTCCGGAGTTCAAAGCGGCCCTGGAACTGCCAGCCGATCAAGTGAAGACGGACGAGCAGAAGCGCCTCCGCAAGGAAGCGGAAAAGCAAATCACACCCACCTGGGACGAAGTCGTGAAGCGCATGCCGGAGGATCTCAAGTCGAAGCGCGCCGAAATCCGCAAGCGCATTCACGCGATCGATCTCGATGAACCGGATCCCGCCCCCCACGCCTACGCCGTGTGGTCCGTCACCGAAGCCGAGCGCACTCACATCTTGAAAGTGGGCGATCACAAGAAAAAGTTGGACGCCGTCGAGGCCGGCTTGCCCCTAGTCCTTGCCCCTGATCTGGGCAACATCCCCGCTAACGCCCAAGGCCGCCGTGCCGCGCTGGCCGATTGGCTCCTCAGCGGCAAACATCCTTTAACGGCGCGCGTCATGGTAAATCGCATCTGGCAATTCCGCACCGGCAAAGGCATCGTCGCCACCTTAAACGACTTCGGCGCCCTGGGCGCCCGGCCCACGAACGCGAAGCTCCTCGATTATTTGGCAAACGAATTCGTGCGCAGCGGTTGGGACATTCGTTACATCGACCGCTTGATTCTCACCAGCGCGAAGTATCGCGAAGAATCCAAGCAACGCCGCCGCATGGACGCCGAGACCCTCCGCGATTCGATCCTCTTCGTCGCGGGAACCCTGAACGAAAAGATGTACGGCAAACCCGTCAAGACGCCCATCGAGCCGGAAATCTACGACATCATCTTCACCGAAGGCGAGCCCGATAATCTCTGGCCGCTCCCCAAGGACCGCTCCGAAATGTATCGCCGCAGTATCTACGTCCTCAACCGCCGCACCATTCGCTTGCCACTCTTGAACAACTTCGACCAACCCGATGCGATGTCCAGTTGCCCCGAGCGCTCCGTCTCCACTCACGCCCTGCAAGGTTTAAGCTTGCTCAATAGCGACTTCATTCAGGAGCAAGCCCAAGCCTTCGCGAAGCGCATCTCCACGGGCTGCGCGGACAAAGCCTGCGGCGTGGAGCGCGCCTACGATCTTGCCCTAGGCCGCTCTACGACCGCAAAAGAACGCGCCCTCGCGCAAGACTTCTTTCAGAAAGGAGGCAGCGTCGAGGATTTCGCCTTGGCCATGCTCAATCGCAATGACTTCGTCTATCTTCCTTAATCGCCGTAATGTCTTGCGCGCCGCCGCCAACGGCTTCGGCGCCATCGCCGCCGAATACCTGATGCAGCGGCAAATGCAAGCCGCGACGCGCCTCAATCCCCTCGCCGCCAAGGCGCCGCATTTCCCCGCGAAGGCGAAGAACGTCATCTTCCTCTTCATGGTGGGCGCGCCCTCGTCGATGGACACCTTCGATCCCAAGCCCGCGCTAAAGAAATACGCCGGCCAGCCTTTGCCGCCCAGCTACGGCAAGCCCACCAGCCAATTCACCGATGGCTCGACGCCCATCCTCCCCTCGCCGTGGGAATTCAAGAACTACGGCAAGAGCGGCCTGCCGGTTTCGAGTCTGTACCCGCATCTCGCCGAGTGCGTCGACGACATCTGCTTCGTCCGCAGCTTCTACACGGAGAGCGTGGTCCACGCGCCCGCGATGTATCAAGTCCACACCGGTCGCATCCTAATGGGCTGGCCTTCGATGGGTTCTTGGGTCACTTACGGCCTCGGTAGTGAGAGTGAGAACCTGCCCGCCTACGTGGTGATGCCGCAACCCGAAGGTACCCCCGAAGGCGGCACGCCGTGTTGGGGCTCGGGTTTCCTGCCGGCCGTACATCAGGGAACGTTGCTCCGCAGCGGGCCGAGCCCAATTCTGCATTTGAAGCGCCCGGACGGAGTCAGCGCGGAACGCCAGCGCCGCACGCTCGATTTCCTCCAGCAGATGAACGAGCTCGACACCAAGCCCGAAGACAACGAAATGGGTGCGCGCATCGCGAGCTACGAACTCGCCTTCCGCATGCAATCGGCCGCGCCCGAGGCCGTGGATATCTCGAAAGAACCCGCGCACATTCGCGAGATGTACGGTCTCGACCAGAAGCGCACTTCGGACTTCGGCATGCGTTGCCTCCTCGCGCGCCGTATGGTGGAGCGCGGCGTCCGCTTCGTGCAGGTCTATTCCGGCGGCGGTCCGGTTAGCATCCAGTGGGACGCTCACTCGAACCTCAAGGACAACCACGAAAAGATGTGTGGGCTCACGGATCAGCCCATCGCGGCGCTGTTGAAGGACCTGAAACAACGCGGGCTCTTGGATGAAACGCTAGTGATCTGGGGCAGCGAATTCGGGCGCTTGCCCAACTCCGAAAGCGGTAACGGCCGCGATCACAACCCCCACGGCTACACCATGTGGTTCGCCGGCGGTGGCGCGAAAGGCGGCCAGATAATCGGCGAGACCGACGAGCTCGGTCTCTACGGCATCGGCAACCGCTATCACATGCGCGATTTCCACGCCACCATCCTGAGCCTGCTCGGCATGGACCAGCACAAGCTTTGGTACCTCCACAACGGGCGTCACGAAAAATTGACGGACTTCGGCGGCACGCCGATCGCGAAAGTATGGTCCTAAAAGCCGCGCTTCTCGCGCTGGCCCTCACCGCCTCGGCGCAAGATCTCTCGAAGACCCTATGGCCAAGCGCGGAGCCCTTTTACCAGAAGTCCCTAGCGCACCCCTTCCTCCAAGGCCTGACCGATGGAACGCTGCCGAAGGAAAAGTTCCACTTCTACATGGTGCAGGACGCCCTGTATCTGCGCGCCTATTCCAAGGCCCTCAGCGTCCTGGCCGCCAAGGCCCCGCGCGAAGAATGGGCGCTATTCCTCAACAAGAGTGCCATCGAATGTCTGGAAGTCGAAGCCGCGCTCCACGGAACTTGGTTCACCAAGGACGAACTGGCGCGCGCGTCCATGGCGCCAACCAACCTCGCCTACACCAACCACATGCTCGCCGCGATCCATCAAGGCAGCTTCGCCGAAGGCATGGCGGCGGTCTTGCCCTGCTATTGGATCTACTGGGAAGTAGGCAAGGCGCTCGTCGCCAAAGGCAGCAAAGACCCGCGCTATCAAAAGTGGATCGATCAATACGCGGGCGAAGCCTACGGCAGATCCGTCCAGCAAGCCATCGCTATCCTCGATGCCGCGAGCAACGGCATCTCCGCCGCCGAGCGCGAACGCATGAAGAATCTCTTCCTCTTGAGCAGCCGTTACGAGTATCTCTTCTGGGACCATGCGTGGCGCATGGAAAACTGGCTTCCCTAACCGCTACTTCAACCGCACCATCCGCCCGTCCTGCCAAGTGAACACCGCGAAATCCTTTGACGCCGGGTTACTCTTCGTGTGCGGATTGTTCTCGCCCGCGACATCGATGCTGAGATCCCGGTAGAGCAGGCGCGTCGCGAAAACGCTCGCCCAGGGCGACTCAATGGGAAAAGGCTCCTTCACAAAACGCACTTGCACGTTCGGCGGCATTTGCGGTGCCAAGCGATGCAACTCCTGATGGAATGCGCGAATATCCTTCTGCTCCTGCTCCCAGCCCCAACGCCCGCGCAGCGCCGGCATCGTCGCCGCCGCGCCCCCCCAGATCATCGCCGCCAACAGAACCTGCTGCCACTCTTTCTTCGGAAGCAACGTGAAGCTGGCCAGCCCCAGCGGTAGCGCGGCGCAAGCGATGTAAACGCCCTCCAGGCCTCTCTCTGGCACGAACGCAAGCGGCAGAATCCCCAGGGGGAACACCACCGCCGCGAAAACTCCCGTGGCCGTCCGCGTCAAAGCGGGCAGGGCGCAGAGCAAAACGCACGCCCACACCGGCGCGCTCTTCCAAAGAACCAATTCCGAAAAATAGCCGCGGAATCGCGTGAAGTACATCGACGCCGTGTACTCCGGCTTGTACATCCCGATGCTGCTCAATCCTTCCGGCCCGTAGATTCGCCCCACGATGAACGCAATGCCGGAAACCGCAAACAGCGCGGAAAGAATCCAAGGAATGCGCCGGAAGAAAATCAATTCGTAGAGAACCACTAACGGAGCGAGCACCATCCCGCTTTCCTTCGCGTTCAACGCCAGCACGAAGCACAGCATCACGGGAATCGCGGCCCAAGGCTTCTCTCGAAACTCGACATACGCCAGCAAGCCAAGATAGACGAAGAAGAACGCCAGCACCTCGTAGATCGTGCCGGTGTTCAGGTAGAGATGCGTCCAATGCGGATGATACGCGGCTAAGGCCATCGCGGCCAGCCCGCAAGCCAAATTCTTCGACATGCGGTAAGCCAAGTGACCCAGCAGATAAGCGTTAGCCAACAGAAACCCGCTCATAATCACCCGCTGCGGCAATTGCGCCATGTGCCACTCGTCGAAAATGAGCTTGTACCAAAGCTGGCCCAAGGGCCGGAAAAACGGCGTCGGCTGCCAGAAGAACACGATGTCGTGCCAGATGCGCCCGTAAGAATACTCGAAGGCCCGGTAGCAATTCATCAAGTCGTCGTGCGTCCAGTCGGCCTGCAGGGTGACTTGCGCCTTCCAGAAGAAATACACGGCCACCAGCGCGCCCCACGCCGCCAGCAACCCAAAACGCTTCGCCATCAGCGCAGCAAATTCCGCTCAAAGAAGCTCGTCATCGCTTCATCGAGATGATTCTTGGCCGGCCCCACCACGCCGTGCGTCTTCTGCGGATAAATCTGCAATTCGAAATGCTTGCCCGCCCGTTGCAGCGCGTCGGTCATTTGCAGCATGTTCTGGAAGAGTACATTGTCGTCGCCAAAGTTATGCACCAGCATCAGCTTGCCCTCTAGGTTCTTCGCCTTGTGCACGGGCGACGCCTTCTTGTAAGCCGCCTCGTTCTCCTGTGGCAATCCCATATAGCGCTCCGTGTAAATCGTGTCGTAGAGCAGCCAATTCGTCACGGGCGCGCCGCTAATCCCTGCCGCGATCAGCTTCGGTTCCTCCAGCATCGTGTTCAACGTCATGTACCCGCCATAACTCCACCCATACATGCCCACGCGCGCCGCGTCCACGAAGCCCATCTTCACCAAATGCTCGATACCCGCCTTCTGATCGGCCACCTCAATTGCGCCGAAGTTGCGGTACAGCTTGCTTTCCCACGTATGCCCGCGCCCCCCGCTGCCGCGATTGTCGGCCTGCCAAATCACGAAGCCCTTATGCGCCAGCACCTGATCCCACGTCGCGCCGCCCGTCCACATGTTGCGCACCGTCTGCGCGTGCGGCCCGCCATAAACCATCACGACAGCCGGATACTTCTTCGCCGGATCAAAGCCCTTCGGCTTGATCAACCTCGCATGCAGCGTCGCCCCATCGGAAGTCCTGAACGTATGAAACTCCGTCGGCAACACCTCGAATTCATCCAACGTCTTCGTATCCCGTGCCCGCAGCACCGCCACCTTCTCCCCATTCGCCTTCCGCAACACTTGCTCGGAAGGCAAGCGAATCGCGCTATGCGTATGCAGATAGAACTCCGCCGTCGGGCTCATGTTCACCGTATGAGTCCCCGCCTCTTCCGTCAGCTTCTTCTTTCCCTTCCCATCGAAGCCCACCGCATACAAATGCCGCTCCAGCGGACTCACTTCCGTCGACGTGTAGTAGACCAGTCTCTTCTCCCAATCCACCCCCGCCACATCGCTCACTTCCCAATCGCCCTTCGTAATCTGCCCCAATTCCTTCCCATCGAAACCCATCAAATACAAATGCCGCGACCCCGTCTTTTCGCTTGCCCACACCATCTGCTTCGACGCGCCATTGGACCGAGTCAACGAATGAACATTGATCCAGTGCGGATCGCTTTCGCCAAATACCCGCCGCACCGCCCGCGTCTCCCAGTTCGCCGCCAGAAATTCAAGCTTGTCTTGCGTCCGCGTCATCCGTTGCACGCCAATCTCGCTTGGATTCATCCAAGCCACGCGCGCCAACAGATAATCGCGCGTTTCGCCCAAATCCATCCAACGCGTCTTCGCCAACTCCATATCCACCACGCCCAAGCGCACCTCGCTATTCGGCGTCCCCGCCTGCGGATAGCGCTCCGGCTCCAGCACCGCCGGCGTCTTGATCAAGTCCGCTTGCGGATACACCATCACCTTGGAAGTATCGAATTGCAAGTAAGCGATCCGCGAGCTATCCGGGCTCCACCAATAAGCCGTGTTGATGTCGAGCTCCTCCGGATACACCCAATCCAACCGCCCATTCAACAACGTCTCGCTGCCATCGTTCGTCAACCGGGTCTGCTTGCCACTCACCAACTCCAAGAAGTACAAATCGTTCTCAATGCGATAAGCCACTCTTTTCGCATCCGGACTCAACTTCGGATCTTCCTCGGTCGCCTCCGTCTTCGTTAACTGCTTCCACTTACCATTCCCCGCTTCCATCCAAAACAAATCCCCGCCCTGGCTCAAAAGCAGCGCGCTCGAATCCCCCGCCCATTGAATCGGCGCTTCCGACACGCGCCGGTTCTCCCAATTGAACTTCCCCTCGGGCCGCGAATCCTTTACGGCAAGCGAAGCCAACTCCGACAACTTCGCGATCAACTCCCGCGACTCGTTCTTCCGGCAATCGTAAACATGCAACCCGCCGCCCTTGGTGTAAGCGAACTGATATCCATTCGGCGCCCAAATCGGGCTCACGCCACCACCCGCCGCCGGGGCCGTACGCAAAGTCTCCAGCGTGATGGCCTTCTTCTGCGCCCAAGCCGGTAGGCCCACCAGCGCCAAAACAAATACAAAGCTTCGCAAACTCATCGATATCCTATTGTGTGACAAATGCCGCTCGAACTTAACTTCTGGGGCGCCACGCGCACCGTCACTGGCTCCCTGCATGAGCTCATCCATACCGGCCCCCAAGGCCAACGCCGCTTCTATCTCGATTGCGGCCTCTTCCAGGGCCGCCGCGCCGAGGCCAAAGACAAGAACTGCTGCTTCCCTTCGAACCCCTCGGAAATTACGGCCGTCATCCTCTCCCACGCCCACATCGATCACTCCGGCAACCTGCCGAATCTCGTGAAGCAAGGCTACCGCGGCCCCATCCACGCCACTCCCGCCACCATTGACCTCTGCCACGCCATGCTCCGCGACAGCGCCTACCTCCAAGAGCGCGACGCCGAATTCCTGAATCGCCGCCGCGACCGCCGCCGCAGCGTCCTCTCCGAATGGGACGAGCCCCTCATCGAACCGCTCTACACCATCAAGGACGCCGAACAAGCCCTCGAACTCTTCCAGCCCATTCCGATGAACGGCAGCTTCGATCTCGGCGGCGGCCTGCGCCTTGAAACCGTCGAAGCCGGCCACATGCTCGGCAGCGTCTCCATGGTCCTCGACGACGGCCACACCCGCGTCGGCTTCTCCGGCGATGTCGGCCGCCCGCAACTCCCCATCATCCGCGACCCCCAAAATCTTCCCCACTGCGACTACCTCATCATGGAGTCCACCTACGGCGACCGCCTCCACGCCGACGAAGGCGCCGTCCTCGACAAACTCGCCGACATCGTCAGCCGCACTGCCGCCCGCGGCGGCAAGATCATCGCCCCCGCCTTTGCGGTCGGCCGCACCCAACAGATCGTGCTCCTCTTGAATCAATTGATGCGGGACCGCCGCATCCCCAGCATCCCTGTCTTCGTCGATTCCCCCCTTGCCGTCAACGTCACCGAAGTCTTCCGCAAACATCAGGATTTGTTCGACGAAGAAACTCGCGCCATGCTCAACGCTGATGTCGATACAGACGTCTTCGGCTTCTCCCGCCTCCGCTACGTCCGCGACGTCGCCGACTCCAAAGCCTTGAACGACCTTCGCGGCCCCATGATGATCATCTCCGCCAGCGGCATGGCCGAAGCCGGCCGCATCATCCACCATCTCCGCAACGCCATCGGCGATCCGCGCAACACCGTCCTCATCACGGGCTTCCAAGCCGAACACACGCTAGGCCGCAAGATCCTCGAAAAGCAGGAAGAAGTCCCCATATTCGGCGAGCCGATGCGCCTCCGCGCCGAGGTCGCCAAGATCAACGAGCTCTCGGGCCACGCCGACCAACGGGAACTCCTCAACTGGATGAAGCCCCTTGTCCCCTCCCTTAAGCAAGTCTTCCTCGTACACGGCGAACCCCGCCAGCAGGATGCTTTCATCCGCGCCGTCTACGAACGCTATAACGTCCTGGCCACTGCGCCGCAACGCGGTGAAAAACACAGCCTAAGCTAAAGCTTCGAATATATGAACGTAATCACGCCGATCACGCTAGCCAGCAAGATCGAGTGCCCAAACGTAAACCGGAACAGCTTCGCCTGATCCTCGGTGCTCATCTTCGTCGCCGCCGCCGCCACCGCGATTGTCTGCAACGAAATCATCTTCCCCATCACCCCACCCGACGAATTGCTCGCCGCCATCAGGATCGGGTCGAGGCCCAGCTTCTGCGCCGTCACCACCTGCAAGTTTCCGAACAGTGCATTGGCGCTAGTATCCGAGCCCGTCAGGAAAACCCCCAGCCAACCGAGCAACGCGCTGAAGAATGGGAACAACGCGCCCGTCGCCGCGAAGGCCAAACCCAAGGTCCCCGTCGCCCCGCTGTAGTTCATCAAAAACGCCATCCCCAACACGCTGCAAACCGTCAACGTCGGCATCCGCAATTGCGCCGCGCTCGCGCCGATAATTCGCAACATCGCCGCCGGCCCCACTCCCGAAGTCAACGCCGACAAGAAAGCCGCGATCATGCAACTCGTCCCCGACGCCGCCAAGAAGTTAAAGTTAAACACCGCCGCGTAAGGCGTCGGCTTCGTCAACACCGGCGGCATCCGGTCCACCAAATTATGCAAGCCCGGCCACTCGATCTTGATTGCCGAAGCGTTCAACATATCCGACACCGGCTTATAGCCCCACACCAGGACGCAAGCCACCAGCAGCAAGTACGGGCTCCAAGCCTTGAACACCTCGCCGCCATCGAGCGTCATGCGCGACGAATGCCGCACCACTAAATAAGCCAGCAGCGCCACGATCGCGCTCAAGCTCGACAGAATATCCACCAACTGCGGACCCAGATAGTTCGAGACGAAAAACTGCATCCCCGCGAACGCCCCACCGCAGAGCAGGGAAGGGAACCACACCCGCTTGAGCGCCTCCCGCCCCTCCATCGCCGCAATCAAGTACGCGGGCACGATGAAACTCACCGGCGCGCAAATCCTCCCCACGCTCCCGCTCAGTTCATTCAAGGGCAGCCCCGTAATCCCCGCCAGCGTCACCACCGGAATCCCAATCGACCCAAACGCCACCGGCGCCGTATTAGCGAGCAGGCAAATCGCCGAAGCCTCGAACGCCCCAAAGCCGACGCCCGTCAACATTGCCGCCGCCACCGCCACCGGGGTTCCAAATCCCGCCGCGCCTTCAATGAACGCGCCAAACGCAAACGCGATCAGCAGCGCTTGCAACGGCCGCTCCGTCGTCAGCGAAGCGATGGACTGCTTAATCACCTCAAACTTCCCGGTCTCAAGCGTAATGCGGTACAGCACGATCGCCCAAAAGATAATCCACGTAATCGGAAACAACGCGAACGCCGCGCCGTACGTCACGCTCGCCACGGCCATGCCCGCCGGCATTCCGTAAGCGAAGAGCGCCACCAGCATCGCGCTCGCGAGGCCCGATAGCGCAGCCATCCAAGCGGGCTTACGCAGCACCCCAAGCATGAGCAGCAGCACGAAGATCGGAATCCCCGCGATCGGCGCGCTCACCCCCAAACCCATTCCACCGATTTCGTATTGTTGAGCCCAGACGGTTGGCATAGCGAATTCGTTATTCCATCACAGAACGCACTCCATATGGAATCCTTAAATTATGTGGTTCCGTTGGGGCCTGCGCCTCGTCATCGCCGCCGCCCTCTTCTATGTCGCGTGGGTCTTCTACAACCGCGCCGAAAGCCGCCGCCAAACCCAAGCCGCTCGAGATAGCCAACAACTCGAAAAAACCCAAGACGAACTAGACCGCGCCGGCGGCAGCGATCTCAAAATTACCCAGTTCTACGCCAACCCCGCTCAAATCTCCAAGAGCCAGAAAACCGAACTCTGCTACGGCGTCATCTTCGCCGAAACAGTAAACATCACCGCCAACCCCGCCGGCCATCCCATCGAATCCATCTGGCCCTCGCTCCAAAAGTGCATCACGGTCGAACCGAAAGCCGACACCGAATACACCCTAACCGCCAAGAGCAAATCCGGCGCCACCACCACTCAAACCCTGAAAGTCGAACTCCGCTAAATGCCCACGCCACTGGACTACCGGGAAGCGCAAGCCCTTCTCGCCAGCGAGGACCTCGACGAAGAAACCCGCTCCGCCGCACGGCAAACCGTCGCCCTGCTGGCCCCACCCGCCGAGGTGCACGAACTCTTCAACACCGGCCAAGCCCCCGAGCGTCCATATCTGATCTGGCAGAGCCGCTACGACAAATACGTTGCGCAATCCCTGAAGCACAAAGCCGATCAAGCCGCCCAAGAACACAATCTCGACTCGGAGTCCGCGATGCTTGCCGTGCTAGCCGATCCGGCCGAACCTACAGACCGCCGCCTAGCCGCCATCCAAGCTCTCTCGCAACGCCGTTCTAACGCCGCGATCCTCCCACTGATAAACGCCATGCGCGAAGAACCGCTCGCAAACGCCTGCTCATCCGCTTTAATCCAAATCCGCAGCCGCCGCCACCTCCGCCGCCTCGTTCGATTCCTCACGCCATCCACGCCCGATTACCCAAAGCAGGAAGCAATCTACTGTCTTTGGATGCTGAACGACCGCCGCGGAGCGAGCACTCTCGCTAAAATCGCCCTGGACCGCGTGCGCGAATCTGACCACACACGCCTCATGGTCACCGAAGCCCTCGGCAATAACAACCGAAAGCGCTACATCCAACAAGTCCTCGCGCAAGCTTTCAACGACCCCGCCATCGGCGTCCGTATGTCCGCCCTCTGCGCCGCGCCCAGCCCGCCTCATCTCCTCCCAGTACTCCGCCGTGCCATGGAATCCCGCCTCGACGATCCCGAGGTCATCTACGACGAACCCTTCGGCGAACACGTACGCAAAGGCCTACTAACCCGCGACTTCGTTCCACCCACCCAAGAATAAATCCCAGCGAGCCCAAATTCCCGGAACACGATTTCTCTTGCCTTCGTTTATCAAAATGATATCATTCCGATAGGAGAAAGATTTCACATGATCAAAGAGTTCGACTTCCCAACCCTGCCCGGCGTGGGAATGCTCGTTCTAGTGCTGAGCATCCTCGTGCTCAGCGCCTATGGCGTTACCCATTTCGTGAGAGGCGAAGACAAAAGCATCCCTGTAGTCCTCGCCCTCATCGGCGTCATCGTCCTGGACTTCATCGCGATGGGCGGCTTCTTCACCGTGGCCCCCAACCAATCGACCGTCCTCACCCTCTTCGGCAACTACAAAGGCAGCGTCCGTAAACACGGCCTCCATTGGGCCAACCCCTTCCTCACGAAACAAAAGGTCAGCCTTCGCATCCACAACTTCGAGACCCAACATCTCAAAGTGAACGACCACGACGGCAACCCCATCGAGATCGGCGCTGTGGTCGTCTGGAAAGTCATCGACGCCGCCGAAGCCGTCTTCGAGGTCGAGAGCTACGAAAACTACGTCAAGGTCCAATGCGAAGCCGCCCTGCGCAACCTCGCCACCGCCTTCCCTTACGACGCGCACACCGAAGGCCAGATGTCCTTACGCGCCAACTCCGCCGAAATCGCCACGCAGTTGAAAAGCGAAATCGAAGAGCGCCTCCAAAAGGCCGGCGTTCAAGTGATCGAGTCGCGCATCTCTCATCTCGCCTACGCCCCCGAGATCGCCACCGCGATGCTCCAACGCCAACAGGCCTCGGCCATCATCGCCGCCCGCCAGAAGATCGTCGAAGGCGCCGTCGGCATGGTCGAAATGGCCCTCGGCATGCTCAGCGAAAAGGGCATCGTCGATCTCGACTCCGAGCGCAAAGCCGCTATGGTCTCGAACCTCCTGGTCGTCCTCTGCGGCGAACGCTCCACGCAACCCGTTGTTAACACCGGAACCATCTACCACTAAAAGCCAGTACCCCAAAATGGCCGAAAAAAAGTCATTCCTGCTACGCATCGACGCCCACGCGCTTGACCAACTCAAGCGCTGGGCGGACGATGACTTTCGCAGTCTCAACGGCCAAATCGAATACCTCCTCCAATGTGCCCTCCGCGAGGCCAAACGCGACAAGCCGCCCGCTAAATCCTCGAAATCGTCCGCCCAATAGAATTCCCACGCCGGTCGAGATCGAATCGCGGACAATGGGATCTAATGCAACGTCGCAGTCTTCTCTCCGTGCCACTATTTCTGCCCGCCGTTCCCGCGATTGCCCTTGCTAAGCCCAGAGGTGGCAAGCCGAAGAACGTCATCTTCTGCGTCTCCGACGGCATGTCCAACGGCGTTCTCATGATGGCCGAATACTACTCCCGCATTGCCCGTCAGAAGGGCACGCGCTGGGCCGCGATGATCAACGACGCGAACGCCACGCGCGGCGTGCAAGACGTCGCCTCGCTCAACTCCCCTGTCACCGATTCGTCATCATCCTCCTCCGCCTGGGGCTCCGGCAGCCGCATTTTCAACGCCGCCGTGAACGTCCTCCCCGACGGCACGAAGCTCACGCCCATCCTGCCTCTCGCCAAGGACACCGGCCGCCGCACCGCCCTCGTCACCACCGCCACTGTCACGCACGCCACGCCCGCCGGATTTGCCGCCGTCGAGCCCCGCCGCGACAACGAAGAAGGCATCGCTCTCCAATACAAAGGCAAGGTCGATTTCGTCCTCGGCGGCGGGCAAAAATTCTTTCTTCCGAACAAGCGTAAGGACAAGCGCGACGTCGTCGGGGAATACAAACAAGCCGGCTACCAATACGCTTCCACCAAACAAGAACTCTTAAGCGCCTCGAAGTCCAAACCCCTCCTCGGCCTCTTCTCCGATTCCCACGTCCCCTACACCATCGACCAAATGCAAATGACGACACCTCCGCCCACGCTAACGGAGATGACGCAGTTCACCCTCGACGCGCTCACCCAAAGCTCGTCCAAAGGCGCCTCTAAGGGTTTCGTCCTCCAAGTCGAAGGCGCCCGCATCGACCACGCCGCCCACGACAACGACATCGCCGGCCAACTCTGGGACCAACTTGCCTTCGACGACGCTCTCGGCCTCTGCCTCGACTTCGCCCAACGCCGCGGCGACACTCTCGTCATTGTCACCTCGGACCACGGCAATTCCTCGCCGGGCTTCAATGGCATGGGCACGGAGTACGTCGACTCCGCCAAACATTTTGAAAAGATCCTAAGCGCCAAAGCTAGCTTCGACGGCCTCAATGCGCAGCTAGGCACGAAGCCCAGCCCCGACCGTATACGCGAAGTCCTGAAGGCCCACCGCAATTTGGAGTTCAAGAAGGAAGAAGCCGAGATTCTCGCCAATTCCATAGGCGGCAAGAAAGGCTACGTCATCAACGCTCAACAGGATAAGCCCAAAGGCGTCCTCGGCCAACTCCTCGCGAACCACTACGGGGTCGCCTACACCGGCATGAACCACACCGCCGAATACACCGCCATCTCCGCTTATGGCCCCGGCGCCGCCTCCTTCGAAGGTCTGGTCACGAACACCGAAATCTTCCCGCGCCTCACCGCCTATCTCGGCATCAAGCACAAGAACCCAACGATGACGCCCGAAGCCGCCGCGAAATTCATGTCCTAGACGGGAACCATTCTCGCGGTCGCGGTGTCCTATCGCCACATGGTGGCCAACTTCGGCAACGCGCTCCTGCTGCACACCGCCGCCGTCCTCGCCATCTCCGGCCACCGCTGGCTCGCCGCGCTTGTTCTAACAGCCTCGATCGCCTTCTCGTATTTCTACGCCCGCCACGCCGGCGCATCCTTAAGTTCGCCGCTGCGTGCGCCTTCCCGCTGGAAACCCGCCACCATCGCCATCCTCTGCCTTCTCTGGATCGGCTTCAGCCTCGTGCTCATCGTCCGCTCTCTCGGCGGCGGCGACGGAGACCGCAAGTCCAAAGGCCAAACCCAAGCCGCCCGCGAACCCACTAGCCGCGGCATCATCCTCCGCCCCCGCTTCGACAAAGTCAAACTCGTCCCGCCCCGCCCCCGCCCCATCAACCTCGAAGAGCGCCGACAAGCCCTCGCCAAAAAACAGCTCATCCCCTTCCGCGGCTTCTACTGGATCTATCAGCCGCCGGACTTCATGCCCCCACCAAGTTCCCCGCTGCAAATCGGCACGCCCAGCGAATTCCGCTTCCGCTCCAACGACACCAGCCCCCTCCGCCTCACCGCCGACGAACGCTTTGAAATCCCCCAATCCCTCTCTGGCGTCAGCGCCCTCGAATTCGAAATCCAAACCACCGAAGAAGGCCGCCCCAGTTTCGCCGCCCGCCTAATCCTGCGCGACATGGCGACAATCCCCAACGGCGTCATCCGCGTTCCCGAGCAACCGATGAAATTGATTGACGGCGGTTACAAAGTCCGTTTCGATCTCCCCAGCGGCAGCCGCATCTCCAAGTTCGACCGCCTCACCGTAGACTTCGTCTCCGAATACCACCGCCTCCACGTCGCCCCCCGCGTCGCCATCCTCGGCTTCCGCTTCCTCTAGAACCGCAACTACTCCCCTCCCAAACCATCTTGGATCTCCGCTAGTGTTGAAAGATAAGGAGGCTTCATGCCAGCAGCATTGGATTGGTCACAATGTCCAGACGTCGAAAGCATTCCAGGCAAGGTAAGCGGAGTTTGGCTACTGCGCAACACTCGCATGCCCGTCTCCCTCGTCTTCGAAAACCTCGAGTACGGCGCCAGCATTGAAGAGATTATTGAGAACCATGGAGTTACGCGCGAGCAAATTCAAGCCGTTCTCGAGTTCGCGGCCCGAAGCGCGGCCGTTCCGCCCGCACCGGGCAGTTTGATCAACGCTACTGATGCGCATTCTCTTTGACCAAAACGCCCCCTTCAAGCTCGCCCGTCATCTGGCAGGCCATGCCGTTTCGAGGGCGCTTGATCTGGGGTGGGATCGCCTTGTAAATGGCGACCTACTTGCTGCCGCCGAAAAAGCCGGTTTTGATTTGTTCCTCACCGCGGACAAGAACTTGCGGTACCAGCAGAATCTTTCCCACCGCAAGATTGCGATTCTGGTCCTCGGAAATTCCCCTTGGTCATTGGTCGAACTTCACATTCCGGCCATCGTCGCCGCCGTTAACGCAGCCACTCCCGGCGGTTTCGAGGAAGTGGAGATTCCTCTGCCGCCGAAAAAGCCCTTCAGCCGGTCCTAATCCCAGCCCGCCCAATCAACTCATCCGCAATCGCCAAACTCGCCGTTGCCCCGGGACTCGGCGCATTCAACAAATGCAGAATCCCTGGCCTTTGCTCGATCGCAAAATCCTGCAATAACGTCCCATCCGGCGCCATCGCCTGCGCCCGCACCCCCGCCCCACCCGGCGACAAATCCTCCTGCCGCACATCCGGCACCAACCGCTGCAAGCTCTTCGTGAACTCCGCCTTGCTCAAGCTCCGCTTCACCTCATACCAACTCATCCCCGGATACTTCGCCATGAACTTCCAAAGCCCCGGATACAACGCCGCCTCCAACGCATCTCGCAACTTAAATCGCCCCCAGGAATAACCCTCGCGCTCCAAAGCCAGCACCGCGTTCGGCCCACACTCCACGCCACCTCGAATCATCCGAGTGAAGTGCACCCCCAAAAAAGGAAAAGCTGGATCGGGCACCGGATAAACCAAATGCTTCACCAGCCCCACCGCTTCTGGCCGCAGAGTAAAATACTCGCCCCGGAACGGCACAATCTTCACCGGTGCGCGCTCCCCCGTCAACTCCATCACCCGGTCGCAGTGCAACCCCGCGCAATTGAACACATAATCCGCCTCGAACTCCTCCACCCGCCACCGCGACCCTGCTCGCCGTAGTTCAAACACCTCGCGCCCCGTCAACACCTCCCCACCCAACTGCGTAATCTCCGCCGCCATCGCCCTACAAACCGCCGGATAATCGACAATCCCCTCCTCAGGCACCTCCACCGCCGCAACCCCCGCCACATGCGGCTCCCGCTCGCGAAATTCCTCGCGCGTCATCCACCGCAGCCCAGCCAAACCATTCGCCGTCCCGCGAGCCAGCAACTCACGTAGCCGTTCAACTTCACTATCGTCCACCGCGACCACCAACTTCCCGCACACCTCGTGCGCGACCGCATGTCTCTCACAGAAAGCGATCATCCGCCGTATCCCTGTCGCCGCCAGCCGCGCCTTCAAACTCCCCGGCTTGTAGTACAACCCCGCATGCAAAACCCCACTGTTATGCCCGCTCTGATGCCGCCCGACAGCGCCTTCCTTTTCCAGTAACCGAACCGTCACATTCGCTCTGCTTTCAAGCAAACGCAACGCCACCGCCAACCCCACAATCCCGCCGCCCACCACGATCACATCCATACAAAAAAGTTTTCCTCAGATATTTACAACTTCGAAGCCGTTGTCATGGATCTGTCACGCAAAGTTCATGTCTGTGACACGCCCGGTAGCTACTCTCAAAATCGTTCCTCCACGATACTCCCTGACGAGGCCTTCATGAAATCATTCCTTCTTTCTTCTCTCTTCGCTGTCGTCTGCGCCGTTTCGCTGCCCGCTCAAGTCTCCACCGTAACGGTCATTAACTACTCCGGCTTCAACCCTCTCGCCCCCGTGGCGCCCGGCTCCATCGTGAGCGGTTACGGAGCTTTCGGCACGGTGGCCACGACGGCTACGAACAGCGTGAATCCACTTCCCACTTCTATCGCGAACATCAGCGTTCGCGTCGGCGCCACCTTGGCCCCGCTCTACTTTGTCTCCAGCGGCCAAATCAATTTCGTAATCCCCGTCGCCACCCCTGTCGGTCGCGCCACTGTCGAAGTCCTCAACGGCGCCACCGTCATCTCCCGCGGCAGCGTCAACATATGGGAAGCCTTCCCCGCGCTAGCCTCCAGCGACACCACGCCCACCTCCCAAGGCATCATCCAAAATCAAGATTTCTCGGTGAACAGCCAGGCGGCACGCGGCCGCCGCGGCGAAATTCTACAACTCTACGCCACGGGCTGCGGCGCCACCAACCCCGCCGTCACCGACGGCGCGCCGCCCGCCGCCTTGTCGCCCTCCGTTCTTCCCGTCACCGCCAATGTCGGTGGCGTCGATGCCACCGTGCAGTTCGCCGGCGCGCATCCGCAGTTCCCTGGCATCTGCCAGATCAACGTTGTCGTACCCGACCGCCCCTTTGTTACGGGTCAGGTCCAAATTCTCGTCAGCGTCAGCGGGATCGTTTCCAATCCCGTCAGCGCTTGGATCCAATAACAAATGAAATTCGTCTCCTGGCTGCTCCTCGTTAGCAGCGCCATCGCTCTTGCGGCGCAACAACCCGCCGCCTCTACAAAAGGAACCATAACCGGCACCGTATTCGATGCCACCAATGGCCGGCCCGTGCCTCTCGTGCAGATCGCCGTCGATGGCATGGCCGACTCCAAGGTCACCACCGACACCGACGGCAAGTACACCATTCAGCTTTCACCCGGCAAGTACAAGCTCACCTTCTCTGCCGCCAACTACATCGACTCCGTAGTGCCCGACGTTGAAGTCAAAATCGACGAAGCCACCGACGCCTCCACGGTGATCCAGCAAAAAGGCGCCGTCACCACCGTCGAAGTCAATGAAAAAATCGGTGCCGTCGAGTCCAACGCCGAGTCCATTCTCACCGAACGCAAACTCGCCGTCACTGTTTCCGACTCGATTTCCAAAGACGACATCAAAAACTCTACCGCCTCCGACGCCGCTGGCGCGCTCGAGAAAGTCACCGGTATCTCCATCGTCGATAACGGCTACGTCTTCGTCCGCGGCCTCGGCGAACGTTACTCGGCGACGATGCTCAACAACGCCATCATCCCCACCACCGAGCCCGAACGCCGCGTCGTTCCCCTCGACCTTTTTCCCTCCAGCTTGATCGACAACATCAAGGTCCTCAAGACCTACGCCGCCGATCTCCCCGGCGAATTCTCCGGCGGTCTCGTCCAAATGAACACCGTCGAATTCCCCACCGCCAAGGTCCTCCAGGTCAGCGCCAACTACGGCTTCAACACCAACACCTTCTCGCGCGAATTCAACACCTTCGCCGGCGGCGCCCGCGACTTCTTCGGCTTTGGCGGCGGTAGCCGCTCCCTCCCCTCGATCATCCCCACCGATAACCGCCTCTTCGTCGGCCGCTATACCGATCAGCAATTCCAGGAATTCGGCCGCGCCTTCCGCCCCGAATACCAGCCCACCACCAACAGCTTCGGCCGGCCCCAGCAAACTTACTCCGTCGTCGGCGGCAACACCTTCGGCAAACTCGGCGTCGTCGCCGCCCTCACCTTCAACAACACGCCCACCAAGGTGCCCCAACTGCAACGCTTTCTCGCCAACACCGGCGGCGGCCGCGCGGGCATCTTCTCGCAATATGACGACTTCAACGTCGACAACGAATCCACCCGTCTCGGCGGCGTCTTCAACGTCGCCTATCGCTTGAGCCCCAGCCAAAAACTGCTCTTCCGCAATACGCTAACCCGCGACTCCGATAAGGAAGTCCGCGTTTTCCGCGGCCTCAATGGCGGCATCGGCACCGAAGTGGAAGACTCCCGTCTCCGCTACGTCGAACGCAGCCTCTACTCCACCGGTCTCGAAGGAGAACATGCGTTCGCCAAGCTCAAGAATTCCATCTTCCATTGGCAGTTCACCTACTCGCTGTCGCAACGCGACGAACCGGATCTCCGACAGGCGATCCGCGGTCGCGACGTCGGCTCGACCGGGCCGTATTCATTCTTGAACCTCGGCGACTCCGGCTTTCGTTTCTTCAACGGCCTGAACGACAAGATCTTCGAACCACAAGCCGACTGGGGCATCCCCTTCTTCAAGGGCAACTTCAGCGGTCTCTTCAAATTCGGCTTCCGTGGCACGATCCGCCGCCGCGACTTCGCCGGCCGCCGCTTCCGCTTCCAGCCGATTCGTTCGCAAACCATCGACTTCACGCAGCCCAACGACACCGTTCTCGGCTTCAACAACATCCGTCCCGACGGCTTCGCGATTCGCGAAGTCACGCGCGCCACGGACAGCTACGACGCCGAGATGGACGTCTACGGCGGTTATGGCATGCTCGACATGAACTTCGGCGCAAAATGGCGCATTGTCGCGGGTTTGCGCATCGAAGACGCCAACATCACCGTCACTACCGCCGACCCGCTTGTTTCCACCGCCCCGCCCCAAATCGCCCGTCTCGCCAATCGGGATCCTCTCCCCGGCGTGAACGCGATCTACGCGTTACGCCCTCGCCAGAATCTCCGCTTCGGCTACTCGCGCACCGTGAACCGCCCAGACTTTCGCGAACTCTCTCCCTTCGAGTTCACCAACATCGTCGGCGGTTATTCCACCGTCGGCAACCCGCTGCTCCAGCGAGCAATTATCGACAACTACGACGCCCGCTGGGAGTTCTTCCCCGGCGGTAACCAAGTGATGGCGGCCAGCTACTTCTACAAGCGCTTCTCGAATCCCATCGAGCAAACCTACCGCCCCACCGCCAGCGAACTCCGCCAGAGCTTCATCAACGTCGCCGGCGCCAACAATCAAGGCATCGAGCTTGAGTGGCGCTACAACCTCGGCAACTTCAAGCGCGCCAAGGCCCTCCGCGATTTCTCGCTCCAAGCCAACTTCACCTTCGTCGATTCCAGCGTCGACATCCCCGTCGACCGTTTCCCGCAGTTAACCTCGCGCAACCGCGCCCTCGTCGGCCAGAGCCGCTACATCTATAACGTCATCGCGGATTGGAATAAGCCCACTCTCCGCTCCTCGGCGCGCTTCTTCGCCAATTCCGTCTCGCGCCGCATCACCGACGTCGGCACCTTCCAACTCCCCGACATCTATCAAGAGCGAAACGTCTTCCTCGACTTCGTCTACCAATTCAACCTCAAGGAAAACGGCAAGTGGAACATGCGCTTCTCCGCCGAAAACCTTTCAAACAACCGGTATCGCTACACACAAGCGGATTTCTTGGTGCGGGCCTTCCAAATCGGCCGGACCTTCACCATTGGCACTAGTTACTCGTTTTATTAATTCCTAATTCCAAATACACGGAGCTCACATGAGAAATTTCCTTCTCGCTACCGCCGCCCTTGGCCTCGCCGCCACTACGGCGTTTGCCGCGGACAAATCGTCCGGCTTCCAGTTCATGAGCGCGTCCCAAGCGGAACGCGAACTCGCGGGCTTGAACCAGATCGACAGTGCGGCTTCTCTCTATATCTGGGCCACGAACGGCAATCGCCGTGCGAATGAGTCCGAATATGTTTACCGCGCTGGCGACCAGCTTTCCGTGCGCGCGACGCTCAACCCGAACGCCGACATCCAACCTTACACCGTTGTCGCTTACCGCCAGAACAATCAGAATGGCCGCAAGTTCTACCTGCCCGGCAACACCGAAGCCGTCACCGACATCTTCGGCCGCACCCCGACGGAAGGCTTTAACATCACCAAGCTCCCCGCGTGGAACAAGCAGTTGCTGGTCGGCGCCGGTGGCTCCCTCGTGAGCTCGCCCGTCGCCGTGCCCAACGAACTTGGCATGCACACCATCGTCGTCCAACTCCGCGATTACACTGGTGCCCGCGTAGTCAAGTCCGCTTACTGGAAGTTCGTCGTCGTGAGCGCCGTCGAAGATCTCCCCGCGACGATCTCCGCGAACCGCACCCTCACCAACGACCGCGCCTACCGGGTCTCCGGCATCGTGCAGGTTCGTGGCAACGCCACCCTCACCGTCGATCCCGGCACCGTCATCATGGGGGCCCCCGGCTCCCAGCCGCCCAGCGTTCTGCTCATTACCACCGCTGGCCGCCTGAACGCGCAAGGCACCCGCAGCCGTCCCATCATCATGACCTCGCAACAGCCCCACGGCTCGCGTAACCGCGGCGATTGGGGCGGCCTCATTATGCTCGGCGAAGCCCGCGTCAACGATCCCGGCGGCTCGCTCACGATCGAAGGTCTCCCGGACAACGACGACACAAAATACGGCGGCACCGACGACGCGCACAACTGCGGCGCCCTCCGCTACGTCCGCGTTGAGTTCGCGGGTGCCCTCCTCCGTCCGAACGAAGAAACCAATTCCTTCACGTGGGGCGCTTGCGGTACGGGCACCCAATCCAACTACCTCCAAGCCCACTACGGCTTCGACGACAGCTTCGAATGGTTCGGCGGCATCAACGACGGCAAGTATCTCGTAGGCACCTATGGCGCCGACGATTACGTCGACGTTCAAATCGGCTATCGCGGCCGCCTGCAACACGGCATCTTCGTAGCCAACTCCGACCTTTCCAACCGCGGCATTGAGTCCGACAACTACGAGCGCGCCTTCGACGCTCGCCCCCTCGGCAAGCCCACGATGTACAACTTCTCCTTCATCGGCTCCAACGCACGCGGCTTCGACGAAGGCACTTCACCCTGTCTCTACTGGCGTCGTGGTTCCGGCGGCTTATTCAACAACATGCTCTGCTTCAACTGGACCACCGGCACCATCGGCGGCGCGGATTTCGCCTCCATCAGTCCTAACATCACCTCCAACGACTTCGCTATCCAAGGCGTGCTCGGCTGGAATAACGGCTCCGCCGCCGCGACCCCCGTCGCCAACACCTTCGATGCCCAAGTCGCCTCGGACTACCGCCCGCACATGAGCCGCAACGGCGCCAACATCCAAATCGCGAACCCCATGATGCGCAACGCGCTCAACTACTCCAACCCCGACTTCCGCCCCATGATTGGTTCCCCGATCTGGAGCGCCGCTTGGACCCAACCCCCCGACGACGGCTTCTTCGACCAATGGGCAACCTGGATCGGCGGCATGGGCGACTACGACTGGACGGAAGAATGGACCATCTTCCACCAGGAGCAGGACATCCGCCCGTAGTCTCCGGCGGCAAGTTCATAAGGGCAAAAGGCGCGGCATCCCTCGGAGGGGCCGCGCCTTTCCCGTTTCCAACTACTGACGGATCGACGCCCGTACCGTACCCAACGTATTCTCCGCCGTCAGCGCCTTGCCCGGCGAGCCATCCTGCAAGTAGAACGTCATACCATCCGCCACCCACGAGCCTGTCGTGAGCGTGCCGTAATTGCCCTGCCGGCCCATCGCAATACCATCCGGCGCGCCGATGCGAATATCGACTTCACTCGCCATCGGCGCGTTCCAAGCCAGATGCAATTGCGCCCGGTCCCCTGCGATCGAGGGAGCGGGATTGTTCATCGCCCAGAACGTCACACCCGCCTTCGCCGAGTTCCCCGCCGAGGCCGCCGTCTGAAACACAATGCAAACTGGTTGCCCCGGGCTCACCAGCTGTTGATTCGTAAATTCGAGTTTGCCGCTACTCCGGTCGATCCGGAACACCGCGATGTTGTCCGTATTCTGGTGCGCCACGTACATGAAGTTCCCGCTCGGGTCGATATTGAAGTTTCTTGGCGTCTCGCCGAAAGTCCAGTGCGAACTCACGAAGCTCAACTCGCCCGTGGCCGGGTTGCAAGCGAAGACCGCGATCGAATCATGCCCGCGATTCGAGCCATAAACGAAGCGCCCATCCGCCGAAACCACGATCTGCGCCGTAGTGCTGATCCCGCGGTACCAATCCGGCAGCGTCGCGATCGTCTGCTTCCTCTCCATCGCGCCATTCTCTCCGTCCCAACTCCAAACCGCGATCGTATTCAGAAGTTCGTTAATGACGAACACGAAGCGCCCATTCGGATGAAATGCCAAATGCCTCGGTCCCGAGCCTGGAATCGCCACCGCCGGCGCGCTCGTCGGCACAAGGGTCGACTCCGCGCGATCCAGCCGGTAGACGAATGTCCTGTCTAGTCCCAAATCGTTAACCAGCACAAAGCGTCCCAAAGGATCCGGCATCGCCATATGCGCATGCGGCGCTTCTTGCCGCGCCGTATTCGGACCCAACACGCCGCTGTGCGTAACGATCTGCGCCGGCGCGTCCAAGCCTCCATCCGCGCGAATCGGAATCAGCGCCACGTGATTGGTCGCTGTCGTCGTCCCCGAATAGTTCGCCGCGACGAGATATCGTCCCGTCGCGTCCACGCTCAGATGCGCCGGATTACGTCCCTCCGTCGGCTGCGCATTGATCTCGCGCAAGTTCGAGTTGGCGAAGTCGATAGCGAAGGAACGAACCGATCCGCTCTGCCGCCCTTCGTAGTTCCCCACCTCGTTCACGCTGTACAAGTTCTGCCCATTCGGCGAGAGCGCAAGGAACGACGGATTCGGCGTCGCCGCCGCCGAGCCGGCAATCCGGATCAACGTCAGCGCCCCACTGCTAGGATTCACCTCATAGATATAAATGCCCTGGCCGCGAGCCGTGTAACAGCCAACGTAGGCCAGGATTTTCGAAGAGGCGCTTTGGGAGTATGCGGTTGCGCACGGTAAAGCGGCGGCCGCGTGGAGAAAACTTCGACGGGAAAGATGCAAACGTTGCATGTGCGGGTTCTCCAAGTCTGTCGCCAACGCTTCATTGGCGAACCTGCGGATTATAGCTAAGCGCTTAGTGAAACTACAGCCCCGCTAAGGCTTGCTCGTCAGCCCAACCGCGTCCAACAATTCCCGCAACCCCGGCTCTCCGCCGCTCCCCGGCTGCACGCCCTGAATCTTGCCTTCCTTATCGATCGCGATATAGAACGGAAAGCCCTGCGGCTGCACCATCTCGGGCAAATCCGAATCCTCGTCCGCCACCACCTTCACCGCCTTCCGCGGCCGCCCCGCCAAGTACTCAATCACCTTGCCCCGCGGCTCCTTCACGTTCACCGCCAGTACCACCAGCCCCTCCTTCTTAAACTCCTCCGCCAGCTTCTCCACCACCGGCTCATCCTTGCGGCAATAGCCGCACCACGTCGCCCAAAGCTGAATCAACACCGGCTTCCCATGCACCTTATCCTTGCCCACATCCTCGCCGTTCAGCGCCTTCGCCTGGAAGACCGGCATCCGCCTGTCCGGTTTCTCCTGCGCCATTAATGTCAGCGCCACAAGCAACAACATCCACTTCATCCCTCGATGATAGCCTTCGCCCGAAAATCCAAGTACCCTATTGAAACTATGTCGCGCATCGTCGGGTTGCTCTGCCTTGCCGTGAGCCTTTGGTCGCAAACCATCTCCGGCACCCTCGAAGGTTACGTCAAGGACCCTTCCGGCGCGTCCGTTCCCGGAGCAAGCATCACGGTGAAAAACGTCGACACCGGCCTCACCCGCAAGACCGTCACCAACGAGCAAGGCTACTACCAACACACCTTCCTTCCTCTCGGCGAATACGAAGTCCTCACCGAGGCCGCCGGATTCGGCGCCGTGCAGCGCAAGCAGACCGTCGAACTCAACGCCGCCCGCGCCGTCGACTTCGAACTCAAGCCCTCCAACGTCTCCACCGAAGTCACCGTCGTCGCCGACACCACTTTGATCGAAACCACCCGCGGCGAAATCCGCGCCAGCCTCGACGAACGCCAAATCGAAGACCGCCCTCTACCCTCGCGCAACATGCTCTCGCTCGTCGAACAGTTGCCCGGATTCCAATCCACCGGTGGCTACTCCGCCGTCAACAACCCAACCCTCTCCTCCGGCAGCTACGTCTCCTTCGGCGGCACCGGCAGCCGCTCCGCCAGCTTCCAAATCGATGGCGTCAACAACGACGATTCCAGCGAAGGCACCAGCCGCCAGAACGTCAACGTCAGCGCGATCAAGGAATTCGCCGTCCTCCAGAACGCCTACTCCGCCGAGTTCGGCCGCGCCGGCGGCGCCATCGTCCTCGTCCAAACCAAATCCGGAACCAACGCCTTCCACGGCGACCTCTACGAGTACCTCCAGAACGAGAAGCTCAATTCGAATAGCTTCTTCAACAACTCCATCGGCCGCGACGCATCCAACAACCTCGTCGCCCCCCGCGCGCCCTACCGCCGCAACCAATACGGCTGGACCATCGGCGGACCCATCTTCCGCAACAAGCTCTTCTTCTTCCACTCCTTCGAACAAACCAAGCTGCGCCAATACACCACCGTGCGCCGCTTCCTCATGCCCATCACGCAAGTGACCGTCGGCGATTGCCGCCTCTGCCTCAAACCCGAAGAGCATCCCAACCTCGAAGCCGACCGCAAATTTCTCCAAGGCATCCTCGACCGTTTCCCCAAGGTCGAACCCAACGCCACCGCCATCTGCTCGCGCTGCTTCGTCGAAACGCGGCCTTCCAGCTTCCCCGACGAAGACTACTCGGGCAAGCTCGATTGGAATCCCGGCCAACGCGACACGGCCAATGTCCGCTACCAATACAGCCGGCAGAAGCGCTTCCCCGGCGAGTTGATCCCCGGCGAGACCGCGCGGCAGAACAACAAGCAAGCCAACATCGGCCTCAACCACACGCACATGTTCAGCGCCTCCACCTGGGGAGAGTTCCGCTTCGGTCTCGGCCTGCGCACCACCCTTGTCGACATCTCGGACGGCAACGCCACGCCCATCCTCCGCATCGCCAACACCTCGCCCTACTCCACGACCTTGCTCGGCAGCGCCCAGCAATTCCCCATCAACCGCTGGCAGACGGACTATCAATACAACTACACGCTCAGCCACGTCCGCGGCCGCCACATCCTAAAGACTGGCGTTGACTACCGCCGCCAGCGTCTCGACGATGTCGCCGACAACGCGGGCCGCGGCTTCTGGAACTTCACCGCCTCCGGCCTCCTCGGCGCGCCCGACCGTTATGAAGGCTGGGAGAATTTCCTCCGCGGCTTCATCCGCAGCTACCAAAAAGGTTACGGTAACTTTTTCACGGAGAATCGCGCGCAAGAGTTCAACGGCTTCATCCTCGACGATTTCAAGTTGAAGCCAAACTTCACCCTCAACTTCGGCCTGCGCTACGAATTCGTCAAGGCCCCTGTCGAGGCGAAGGACCGCATCACATACGGCTACTCCAGCTACGGCGCAATCCAACCGCGCTTCGGCTTCGCCTGGAGTCCCGGCTCGCAAAAGGGCAAGACCAGCATTCGCGGCGGCTTCGGCATGTTCAACAACCGCATCTTCACCTCGATCTTCAGCCAAGGCGGCGCGAGCCTCCGCAGCCTGCCGCCCTACGGCGTCTTCCGCAGCTTCGTCGACACCTTCGATGTCGCTGACCCCACCATCGATCCTGCGACGCGCCAGCCCTTCGTCTACAACCCCAACTTCAATCCCGGCCGCATCGACATCTTGAGCGTCGACCCTGGCCTGCGCCTGCCCTCGATCCACCAGTACAACTTCACCGTTGAACGCCAACTCGGCAAGCAACACACCGTCAGCATTGGCTACAACCGCACGCGCGGCATCGGCCTCTTGCAAAACCAAGTGCTCAATCGCGCGCGCTTCCCCTTCAACGGCTTCACTCAGATCGATCCCAACCTCGGTAACACCAACCCCGCGCCGGGCTTCATCTCGGAAGCGCAGCCGCGCGTCGTGCAACGCCGCCCGGACGCGCGCTACAACAACGTCACCCACATCAGCAACAGCTCTTGGAGCTACTACAACGCCATGCGCGTCGAGATCAAACGCCGCTATTCCGCCGGCTTCCACTGGCAAGTCTCCTACGCGTGGTCGAAGACCATCGACACCGGTTCGGACTACACCGCCGGCAGCGCCATCAGCGAGTTCGACGGGCCCCGGACTTTCCGCGGCTTGAGCGACTTCGACCAACGCCATCGCGTCAACCTCAACTACAGCTACCTCCTTCCTTTCTTCAACGCGGGCCGCGGCTGGAAGCGCCAAGCCCTCGGCGGCTGGACCATCTCCGGCAACAACACCTTCGCCAGCGGCAATCCCTTCACCGTCACCGCGGGTTACGACGTCAACGCCGACGGCTGGTCCAACGACCGTCCGCTCTTGCTCGATGGGCAATACTTCGGCTCGAGCGTCGACAACGGCCGGCAAGCGTCCACCGGTTTTATTAGCCAACAGCAGTTGCCTCTCAACGCCTTCTATCCGAACTACACCGTCCCCCGCGCCTCACGCCTCTTCGATCCCGGCGGCGCTGGCCTAGGCACCATCGGCCGCAACACCTTCTTCGGCGCGGGCATGAAGTTCTGGGACCTCGCCGTCTTCAAGAGCTTCGCCCTCTGGGAAAAACACAAGCTCACCTTCCGCGCCGAAATGTACAACGTCACCAATACACCGCGCTTCGCCTTCCCAGATCGCAGTATCCAAAGCCCCAACTTCATGCGCATCACCAGCACCTACAACCCGCAGAATTTCGTTGGCGCCTCGCGCTCGGACGACGTCTCGCGCATCATGCAGTTCGCGTTGCGATATACCTTTTAGGACATGCTCCGCCGCAGTTTCTTTGCCGCCGCTCTCGGCGCGCTCAGCGCATCCGCCCAGCCAGCCAAGCGTCCAAATATTCTCTTCGCCATCGCCGACGATTGGAGCTACCGCCACGCCTCGCACTTCGGCGTCCCCTGGCTCAAGACGCCCAACATCGACCGCGTCGCCCGCGAAGGCGTCACTTTCACCAACTGCTTCACTTCGAATCCCAAGTGCTCGCCCTGCCGCGCGACGATTTTGACGGGCCGCAACTCCTGGCAAACCAAGGAAGCCGTGACGCACTTCAGCTTCATGCCGAACGACTTTCCCGTCTTCACCGCGTTGCTCGAACAGGCGGGCTACTTCGTCGGTCTCACCGGTAAAGGTTGGGGCCCCGGCGACTTCAAGTCCACCGGTTATCAACACAACCCCGCTGGCAAGTCCTGGGACCAGGCGAAATTGAAGCCCGCCTACAACGGCATTGGGCCCAACGATTACTCCGCGAACTTCGAGCTCTTCTTGAAGGACCGTCCCGCCAACCAACCCTTCAGCTTCTGGATGGGCTTCACCGAACCACATCGCGCCTACGAAGAAGGTTCGGGTCTTCGCGCCGGCAAGCGCATCGAAGACGTCAAGCTGCCACCCTACTACCCGAACAATCGCGCCATCAAGAGCGACTATCTCGACTACGCGCTCGAAGTCGAGTCCAACGACAACCACCTCGGCAAGGCTCTCGCCACGCTCGAACGCATGGGCGAGCTCGACAACACCCTCGTCGTCGTCACCTCCGATCACGGCATGCCTTTCCCGCGCTCGAAAGGCATGATCCTCGAAGAAGGCTTCCACATCCCCTTGTTCGCGCGTTGGGGCAAGAACATCAAGCCCGGCCGCGTTGTCGACGACTTCATCAACGCCCGCGACTTCGCCCCCACCTTCCTCGAAGCCGCCGGTGTCTCGAAGCCAGGCTCGATGACCGGCAAGAGCTTCGTCGACGTGTTGAAGAGCGAGAAGTCCGGTTGGGTCGACGACTCCCGCGACGTCATGCTAGTCGGCAAGGAGCGCCACGACCTCGGCAGCCCGCAAGACCAGGGCTATCCCGTGCGCGCCATTCGCACCAAGGAATATCTGTACATCCGCAACTACTACCCGGACCGCTGGCCCGCCGGTTATCCCGAGACCGGCTATCGCAACGTCGACGACTCGCCGACGAAAACTCTGCTCATCTCAAACTTCGACGAGTACTACAAACACAGCTTCGGCAAACGCCCGCCCGAAGAGCTATACAAGATGCCCACCGACGCCGACTGCATGGACAACCTAGCGCTCAAGACCGAGTTTCAAGACGTTAAGCGCAAGCTGCGCGAACGCATGGAAGGCATGCTCCGCCAAGAAGAAGATCCGCGCCTGCTCGGTCGCGAGGATTTCTTCGACACCATCCCCTACACCGGCCCCTCGAAGCACTCCTGGGCGAACTGGATCAAGAACCAATAATTCACAGTCCAGTAACCACTAGCGCGCCCTTCAACATTCCCATCCCGCAAGTGAAGCGGATTTCGCCTTGCGCGGAAGCAGGCAACTTCACTCGCACAGGTTGACCCAGCGGTAAATCCAGCTTGAGCCCCAAGCTGTCGATCCGTAGCACCTGGCCACAGCCACGCGCGTCTTCGCGCACGAACTCAACCTCGCCCGCATCCTTCATCCCCAGCCGCGCCGGCTCAAAGCCATTCGCCGTCACCCGCACCCGCGGCACAACAGTCCCTGCCGCCGCATCCGCCACCTGAACCGCGACACCCACCCCCGAAGCAGCGCCAACCCGCGAAGCGACACCCGCCATCGAAGCGGCGGCCACCGCCGAAGCAGCACCTACCCCTGAATCACCACCCACCGGCGCCGCGACAAGCACCTCAAAAGGCGCCGTCGCCACCTTGCCGTCGCGCTGATATTGCAACCAAGCCTGATACCTGCCCGGCCTCGCAAAGCCAGTGCTCGCCTCGATCGCGGCGGGCGACGGGCCCCGTAGATCATGATGATCCCCGCCCTCACTCTTCGGATGAATATGCAAGAACTCGCGCGTGTCCTCGTGAACCATGACGATATGTCCCCACGCGCCAAGCCACGGCTCCAAGTTGCGCACCGGGTGCCCAGTCTCCCGGTCGGTCAAGCTCACCTTGAGATTCAGATCGCTACCCACCACGGGCTCGCGATCCCAAGTCACGCGATGCTCGATGCGCTCGACCTTGGGGGCCTGACCCGCCGCCGTGTAACCCGCGAAGAGCACGTACTGGCCAGGGGCGGGGAAGCGGTAGTCGATGCTGTAATCCCCCCGCGGCGTCAACTCGGGATGCACATGGTCGAAATACTTAAGGTCCGCGCTCGTGACAATCAAATGCATCGGCTTCTCATGCACCTTCTTGAGGTAACGCCAACCGGGAACCGAAAAACGAAGTTCGTTCGCGCTCGATTCGAGAGCGATCTCGCCATGCAGCTTCGGCCCGATCAAATAGGGATAAGCGAGCCGACCCTCGGCATCGGCTGCAAGATGATACGCATACCGCCCTTGCGAATCCAAGCGCCCATTGGCTTCATCCAACTCCCCGCTACCCGAGACGTACTCGTAATCCTCCGCAAAGACCCCCAACGGGAAATCGCCGCCAACCTCCGGACCCTCCTGCCCCGGCGCAAGCCGCGTGCCATCCGGCAAAGTGTCGCGCCGGGCGATCTGTCGCAGCCGGTAGCTCGACCGCAGCCCCGTCGCCAAAACAGGGAAGCCGTCAAGCGCATAGCCAATGAGTGCCTTCGCCTCCCAACGCCCGCGCAGCCCCTGGCTAAGCTCGCCCGCCTGCCTCACCGCGTCGAAATGCCAAAGATTCTGATCGCGATAGCTATGCGCCGAGATCGGGTTATAGATCGCCGCGCCCGTGTCGAACACGCCAACGATGCCCATTGGCGCAAAGTAAGCTCGCGCTGCCGCCTTGGGGAATAGCGGCAATCGCAAAGCCAACGACTGCGCTCCCCGCGCCTCGCCATGCCCATTGGCATCCACCGGCGCGAGGCTCTCACTCCCAATGCCTGCGGTATGTACGATCAACTGCGTCGCCGTCTTCTCAATCCGATGAATGCCCGGCCGCGCGTCCGTGAATGCGAGACTCAGCAGAACAAGCGCCCCCGTCATTCCACCACCACCGCAACCGTGTTGCTCTTGACGCCCTCCACCAGCAACTCAATCAGATGCGTGCCCTTCGAAAGCGAACGCGGCAGTATCACGTTGTACTGATCGAGACCGGCGAACTGCCCCTGCGGTCCGGCATAAGCGACCGTCGCCGCCACGCCCCCAGCCGTCGCGCTCACCTGCGTCGCCGAGCCCCGCCCGCTGCCGTAGATCGTGATGTACACGTCACCGTTGGCCGCCACGGCCCGCGCCGTCTGCGCAAACAGATGCGGATAGACGCTCGTCACGTAGATCCCTGCCGCGTAGCTCTTGCCGCCCGCCGTAATCGTGACGGTCGCCGCACCATTCGCCGTACCTTCCGGCAAGCGGTAATTCACTTGATTCGCGGAAACGTAGTTCGTCTCCGCCGTCCGCGTCGTGCCCGCGCTATCGCGCACGCTCACCGTGCAGTCGTTCCCCACGGCCAGCACCGAGCCAAAGAGCGGATACGCGGAGATATAACTGTTCGGCGTCCAAGGACCTTGCTCGCCGCTCGCGCTCGAGTTGTGTATCGCCGTCTGCCGAACCAGACCGCCGCCCACATCGCCAGCTTGCGCAAGGCTATACGAAGCGCCGTCGAGGTAGTTGAAGACGGGCACGCCGTTCACCCACATCCCAACCGCGCCCCCACCCACGGCGCTCTTCGTCGTCGCCTCCCGGGGCAGGCGGGAAATCTGCATCTGGTAGTTCTGGCTCGACGCAAGATTCGCAAAGATGCCGCCCGTCATCAAGCCTTCGAACCAAGGCCCCATGCTATAACTCGCGAGGCCGTTGGCGTTTACGTAAACCGTCGAGTCCGTGTATCGCACGCGTTGCGTATCCGCCTTGGCGGCCGTGGTCGCGCCCCCGTTAAAACGAATTCCAGCGGGCATCTCGGTGGGCCAAGTCGTCTTCGGTCCAGCCGCCGGATTGACGGCGCTCACAACTTGCGCGTCCTGCCCCGCGTTCTTCGTTGCCCAGGAGCTCAAGATCGCTTCCGCCGAAGCGCCAGGGAAGTCCGTAGCGCCCGCCGGTATCGTAGTAGCTCGTCCATTCGTCACCACGCCGTAGTAGGTTCCACCCAGAATGTAAGGAAACGCCGGCGTGCCATCCGCTTCCAGCGTCACGAAGTACGCATACGTGCCGTTCGGGTACTCCGGCGTCACCGAGAAGCGTCCATTATGGACGTCGAGGTCGCCGTTGGACGCGGCCCATTCAAAGTCCTCGACATAGCGGCCCAACGGAAACTCTGCGTTGATCGGCGGGCCTTGCTGCGCCGCCGTGAGCACCTGCGACACCCCCGGATGCACGGCCAGCGCCCAATCCGGCAGTGTCCCCCGCAGCGTGATGCTACGCAGCTTGTAACCGGAGCGCATGCGGCGAACCGCGCTCGCGGCATTGCGTGCTTCGCTGTAGCCGTAGGGTCCATAAATTGGGTAGCCGTCGAAAGCCCAGCCAAGAATCGGCGAATGCTTGGGCGCGGCTACTTCGCGGTAAACATTACCCGTGCGCCGCGAAGTAACAAGTTCGACGTTATCGCCCAACTGGGCCCGCAAACACGTTGGGCTGGCGTGGTGATGATAAGCGCCGTTCTGCGGCTGATGGCCGACGCAAGCGTCGAAGGTCTGCCGCTCCCCGTAGTAAGCGTTCCGGACCCAGATGCCGTCGCCCGTCTGCATTTGCGCCTGAATCAGGCCGGCGCCTAGCGCGGAGATCACGATTGCGAGCTTCTTCATACTTCGATCTTCGGGACCGAATGTGAAGCCAGTGTTTAGCCCAGCCGCCTCTTTGTAAAGATTGAGTAAAGTTGCTTGGCAGGGGCCGTCGCTGCGGCCCACACTGGAAACGTGGAAATGGCGACGCGCCTCTTGATGATCGACGACGACGAGAAGCTTTGCCGCATGGTGGCGCAGTATCTCGCGCCGCATGGCTTCGCGGTTTCCTCCGCGCACACCGGGCCCGCCGGACTCCAGGCCGCGCTCGATTCCCGCCCCGACGTCCTGCTCCTCGATGTCATGCTGCCCGGCTTCGACGGCTTCGAACTGCTCCGCCGCCTCCGCAAGGATTCCAGCGTCCCGGTCTTGATGCTCACCGGTCTTGGCGAGGAAGCGGATCGCATCGTTGGCCTCGAGATCGGCGCCGACGACTATCTCGCGAAAACCTTCTCCACCCGCGAACTCCTCGCCCGCCTGCGCGCCGTCATGCGCCGCGCCCAAGGCGCCTCGAACGGCAGCCGCACCCTGCGCGTGCAAGACCTCAGCCTCGATGAAGACAAGCGCGAAGCCCGCGCCGAGGGCTGCGACATTTCTCTCACCGCCCTCGAATTCGACTTGCTAATCGCCCTCGCCAAGACCGCCGGCCGCATCCAATCCCGCGACCAACTCCTCGCCGCCGTCGCCGGGCGCAACTACGAAGTCTTCGACCGCTCCATCGACGTTCACATCTCCAGCCTCCGGCGCAAGCTCGGCGACGACGCCAAACAACCGAAGTACATCCTCACCTACCGCGGCGTGGGCTACATGCTGCGGAAGGAGGCCGAGTGAGCCTGCGAACCAAAGTCTTGCTCCTCGCCGCCGCCAACATCGGCGTGCTCCTCGCCGCGGGCTTGGTCTTCCTCTTCACGCAGATGCAGGCGAACTCCTTGCTCCTCGCGCCAGTACGCGACAAGCTAGTGAACTTCGCGCGACTCACCGAACGCGACCTCGCCGAAATGCGCGAGGCCGACCAAGACGCCCACCTCCGGCAGCTTTCAAAGTCGAACAACGTCCGCATCTTCGTCGTCGAGAATTCCGGTAGGGTACTCGCGGGCGATGGCGGCGAGATACCAACGGTAGTCATGCGGCATCTCACCCTCGGCCCCCCGGATCGGCCCGGCCCACCTCCGCCCCTCGTTCCTGGCAAGCCCGCCGGCGGCCCCCGCGACAACGCACTCTTCCTCGCGCGCGCCAACGGTGAATACTGGTTTGGAGTCCGCGTCCCTTCACGCGCCAGCGATCGCGACGGCATCCTGCGCGCGACCATGTTCTTCGTCTCGCCAAGCTTCCTCACCAACCCTTTCTTCATCAACCTCTGGCCGCTAGCGATAGCGGCCACCGCGGCGGCGCTCATAACCCTAGCCTGCTGGGCGCCCTTCGTCCATCGCTTGACGCGCGACGTGTCCGCGCTGAACGTCGCGACAAATCAAATCGCCCAAGGCCACTATGAAGTACGCACGCCCAAAGTCCGCAGCGACGAAATCGGCCAACTCGGCGCCTCCGTCGAAGCCCTCGCCCAACAACTCGAGAAGTACCTCGCCGGCCAGAAGCGCTTCCTCGGCGATGTCGCGCACGAACTATGCTCGCCGCTCGTGCGCGTGCAGTTCGCCCTAGGCATTCTCGAAAACGAATCCAACCCTGAGCAGCGAAAACAGCTTGAGCAGTTGAACGACGAAGTCCAACACATCTCGAATCTCGTAAACGAAATCCTCGCCTTCACCAAGGCCGGCCTCAAAAACAAAGCGCCAATAATGGAGCCCGTCGCGATACGCGAGATCGCCAAACAAGCCCTGCATCGCGAAAGCTCACCCCATGCCCGTGTCGAACTCCTGGTTCCGCAAGATCTGACGGCAAAAGCGAATCCCGACCTCCTCCAACGCGTCCTCGCGAATCTCCTGCGCAACGCCATCCGCTACGCCGGCGAAGCCGGGCCGATCACCGTCGATGGCCGCTTGGAAGGCGAGCGCGTAGTCGTCACGGTCGAAGACCAAGGCCCCGGCCTCCACGCCGGCAGCTCCGGTCTCGGCCTTGAAATCGTCAAGAATTGCATGACGATCCTAAACGGCACGGTCGCCGCAGAGAACCGCCAAGGCGGCGGCCTGCGCGTAGCTCTCACGCTGCCCGCGGGATAGCGGATGTTAGCCTACCTCTGGATGCTAGCCTGACAGTGTGATCCTGACAACCTTGACGCTCGCGGCCCTCATCGCCCAAACGGGCGCACCCGCGAAGACCCCCGCCAAGACTTTACCCAAAACCGCCGTCAAAAAGACCGCGCCCGCGCCCACGGCGGCGCCGAAGAAAACCGCATCCGCCACCGCGAGCAAGAAGATGACCACCACCCCCAAGTCCACCGCCACCCTAGCCAACGACGACGAAAAAACGATTTACGCCCTCGGCCTCTCCATCCACCGCTCCCTCGCGCAGTTCAACCTGACGCCCGCCGAAATGGAGATCGTTAAGTCCGCGCTCAGCGACGCCGCCGCCGGCAAGCCCGCCGTCGAGATCAACGAATTCGGCCCCAAAATCCAAGGTCTCATGGTGTCCCGCCGCGACGCCGCCTCGCAGAAGGAAAAAGCCGGCGCCGCCGAGTTCCTCGCCAAAGCCGCCGCCGAACCGGGCGCCGTCAAAACCGATAGCGGCCTCGTCTACCGCCTAGTCACCGCGGGCACCGGCGCTTCGCCCAAAGCCACTGACACCGTCAAGGTCCACTACCGCGGCACGCTCACCAACGGCACGGAATTCGATTCCAGCTACAAGCGCGGCGAGCCCGCCTCCTTCCCATTGAACGGCGTCGTGGCCTGCTGGACTGAAGGCGTGCAGAAAATGAAGGTTGGCGAAAAAGCCATCCTCACCTGCCCGTCGAATCTCGCCTACGGCGATCAAGGCCAGGGCCCGATCCCCGGCGGCGCTACTTTGATTTTTGAGATTGAGCTGCTGAGTATCAGCGGACAATAGGGTATCGGCGGACAATAGCCCGCGTCACTTCGGCGATCGCCCGCGCGCTCTCCTCATCGGAAGACTTCGAATCGCCCACGAACACCGCGACGGCGATGCGCTCGCCGTCCGGCGCCGTCAGTATTCCCACATCGTTCGTCGCGGCCGTTACGCCTTGCCAAGACCCCGCCGTTCCGGTCTTGTGCATCAACGTCCATCCCGCGCCCAAACCCGCTTTCAGCCGGTCCACGCCCGTCGCCGTATCGAACATCGCGCGTTCCAAGAACGCCTGCGTGTCGGGCTTAAACAACTTCCTCTCCGCGATCAAGCGCAGCAGTTGCGTCATCGCGCGCGGCGTCGAAGTATCCCGCGTATCCTTCTGATACTTCGCATAAGCCTCGCTGCGCGCCGCCGGCGGCACCTTCGCAATCGCCGCGCGGAACGTCGGCACGTCGCCGTACTCGGTCTTCCACTTCAACCCCACAATTTCCGCCTGCAGATCCCGCTCCGTGCGGTCGATCGTCATCCCCTCGATCTTCCACTTCTTCAGCAACGCATTCAACGCCGCCGGCCCGCCTAAATGATCCAGCAAAATATCCACCGCCGCGCTATCGCTCTCGATAATCGCCGAACGAATCAAGTCGCCCACGCTTATGTCCGCGCCATCGGGCCCCAGCCGTTTCTCAATCGGCTGATTGAAAGCGCTCAGATCTTTCTTCGCGAAGTGAATCTTCGTATCAAGCGTCCACTTGCCGCGGTCTACAGCGTCGAGCGCCAACATCGACCCCTGCAACTTCATCACACTCTGCAAGGAGAAACGTTCCGCCGGCCGGTTACAAGCCATCGCCGTCTTCGTCTGCACGCAAACGCCCAGCCGCGCATCCACGCCCTTCTCAATCGCCACCAAGTCTTTCTGCAGTTGCGCCGTATCCAATTGCGCGGCCAGTAGGAAATACAAAAGCATATGAAGTTGTTCCAGAGTAGCGTGCCAGAGTACCGCGATAGACTAGAACGTTTGGCCCCATGAACGACCTAAAGCAATTCATCCGCGAAGTGCCGGATTTCCCCAAGCCGGGCATCAATTTTTACGACATCACCACGCTCCTCAAAGATTCCCAAGGCCTCAAGCGCACCCTCGACGCCTTGAAGGAACGCTACAAAGGCTCGCAGATCGATACCGTCGTCGGCATCGAAGCCCGCGGCTTCTTCTTCGCCCCCGCAGTGGCCTATAGCCTGGGCGCCGGCTTCGTCCCCGTGCGCAAGCCCGGCAAGCTCCCCTCCAAAGTCCAACAAGTCGAATACGCCCTCGAGTACGGCACAGACAAACTCGAAATCCACCAGGACGCCATCGCATCCGGCCAGCGCGTTCTCATCGTCGACGATGTCCTCGCCACCGGCGGCACCGCCAAGGCCGTCGCCGATCTCGTCGGCCGCCTCGGCGGCACGCTCGCGGGCCTAAGCTTCGTCATCGAACTCGATTTCTTGAACGGCCGCTCCAAACTCGAAGGCCACGAAATCTTCAGCCTCTTGCACTATTAATGCGCCGCCAGGCAAGAGTCCCCGCCTTCGCCAAAATCAACCTCACCCTCGAGGTCCTCTGGAAACGCGACACCGGCTACCACGACATCGCCACCGTCTTCCAAACCATCGACCTCTGCGACTGGCTCGACATCACCGTCGAAGACGGCCAAGGCATCACGGTAACTTCGAACATCGCCATCCCCGGCAAGAACATCGCCGAAACCGCCGCCGAGCGCGTCCTCGCCGCCCTCAACCGCGAAGCCAAAGTCACCATCCACATCGACAAGCGAATCCCCCTCGGCGGCGGCCTCGGCGGTTCCTCGACGGACGGCAGCGCTGTCCTCTTAGCCTTGCCGAAACTCCTAGGCGAACCTATCGCAGTGGAAGTACTCGAACGAATCGCCGCCACCCTAGGCAGCGACGTTAACTTCCTCATGCGTGGAGGAACCGCCGCCGCCTTCGGACGCGGAGACCAAACCCGAGATCTCAAACCCCTACCCAACTTAGTCGGAAAACTCCACGCTCCTGGCTTCCCGGTTACCGCCGGCGAAGCCTACGCAGCGCTAGCCCGCCCATCAATCGCCGCAATCCCCGAAACAATTCAATCCCAAGCCAAACAAAACTTCGAAGCCCTAGTCGAACGCATGCAAACCCAACCCATCCACCAATGGGCCCAAGAATGCAAAAACGATTTCGAAACCGTCGTCTTCTCTAAGTACCCCGCCCTCGCCACCCAGCGCGACGAAATGGCGAAAGCCGCCGCGCTAGCGCGCATGTCAGGCAGCGGCTCCAGCATCTTTGCCCTCCACACGGAAGAAACCGACAACCCCACGTTCCGAACGCTCAGCCGCGAGCAATTTGAATTACACTGGCGGCAAGCGATTTCCTGAAACCGCCCGCCCGCGCCACTCGTCCCACCAAACGCGCAGACCCCAAAGGAGCACCCGTGTACCTGCACAGATCGCTAGCCGCCGCACTTCTCGGTGCCGGTCTGCTTGCCGCTCAAGATTCCTCGTGGCTCCCTCCGGGCCTCATCCACCTCCTCACCCCCAGCGAACGCACCCGCGCCGGACAAGCCCCACCCTCAGAACGCGAAGCCCTGCTAGCCACCTTCTTCCGCACCCGCAACCGCGCCGAATTCGAACGCCGCGTGGCCCAAGCCAACGCCCGCTTCGCCACGGACGCCAAAGCAGGCTGGCAAACCGACCGCGGCCGCATCTACATCCAACAAGGCCCACCCGACGAAATCTATTCACTCCCTAGAGGCACCGCGACCAGCGACGTGCCTAGCGAACAATGGCGCTACAACTGGAACGACGGCTCCTCCGACTCCTTCGATTACCGCTTCCTCGATCCCGGTCGCAAAGGCGACTTTCAGTTAATCCTCCAAGCCGCCCGCCGCGCCGACCGCCTCGGCCAATACAATGCCTGGATCTCCGAAGACGTCCACTACATCGCCGAAGTCCACGAGCGCACCGCCTTCATGCGCCTCCACACCGACGAAGAGCGCGACAATTTCATCGAGCAGTTCTGGCTTCGCCGCGATCCCGACCCTGCCACTGAAATCAACGAATTCAAAAACGAGCACTACCGCCGCATCGCCTACGCCAACAATCGTTACGCCGCCAACGGCCAGCCCGGCTGGCGTTCGGACCGCGGGCGCATCTACATCGAGCATGGTCCACCCGACGAAATCGAAGTCGTGCCCAACAGTAGCGAGAAAGAATTCTCCTACGAACGCTGGCTCTACCGCCAAGCCGTCCGCAAGAGCTTTACCTTCCGGGGACCCCTCCTCGACATGGTCTTATCCACCGCCGAAAAGCCGAATTGAATTAACGAAATCACGATATGATAAGGACATCCCCGAACAGTATCGGAAGCGAGGGAGCAAAAGTATGAATCTAAAGCGCTTATCCAAGAGTCTCGCGGCCTCTACCCTAGCCGCCAGCCTCATGGTCAACCCCGCCGTTGCGCAAAAGAAGAAGCCCGCCGAGGACCCCAATCGCGAAACCATCGCGAAACCCTTGAGCGATAAGGAACGCCGCAAGCGCGAAGAAAAGCTCCGCAAGGAACTCGAAACGCCCTTCCGCAAATGGCTCAACGAAGACGTCTTCTACATCATCACCGACGAAGAAAAGACCGCCTTCAAACGCCTCGCCACCGACGACGAACGTGAACAGTTCATCGAACAGTTCTGGATGCGCCGCGACCCCACGCCCGACACCCAGGAAAACGAATACAAGGAAGAGCACTACCGCCGCATCGCTTATTCCAACGAACGCTTTGCCTCCGGCATCCCCGGTTGGAAGACCGACCGCGGTCGTATCTACATCACCTTCGGCCCCGCCGACGAAGTCGAAGATCACCCCTCGGGCGGCACCTACCAGCGGCCCATCGAAGAAGGCGGCGGCACCACCTCGACCTTCCCCTTCCAGAAGTGGCGCTACCGTTACATCGAAGGCATCGGCAATGACGTCATCATCGAATTCGTCGACACCACGATGACCGGCGAGTTCCGAATGACCATGGACCCCTCGGAAAAAGACGCCCTCCTCTACGTCCCCAACGCCGGCCTCACCATGATGGAACAGATGGGTATGGCCTCCAAGGTCGACCGCTTTACCCGCACTGACGGCACTCGCCTCGGCGTCGGCAACCAAGCCCTCCCCGCGCGCATGAACCAGTTCGAGCGCCTCCAACAATTTGCGCTCCTCCAAAAGCCGCCCCAAGTCAAATTCAAGGATCTCGAAGCCAGCGTCAATTCCAAGATCCAATTCAACGTTCTGCCCATCCAAGTCCGCACGGACTTCGTAAAACTGACCAACGCCACCGTGATGACCTACGTCACCATCCAGATGAACAAGGCGGACTTGCAATTCAAGACCACCGACAACATCGCCAAGGCCATGGTCAACATCTACGCGCGCATCACCTCCATGACCCGCCGCCCCGTCAACATCTGGGAAACGCCCGTCGTCATCGAGACCCCCGCGCAAATGCTCGCCGAAGCCTCCAAGGGCAAAGCGATCTACCAGAACGCGGTACCGCTGCCCCCCGGCACCTATCGCGTCAACGTCGTCGCCAAGGACGTCGTCGGCGGCAACATGAACAACTACGAAATGGCCATCACCGTCCCGCGCTTCGAAGACGAGCGCCTCGGTTCCTCCAGCCTCATCCTCGCCGACTTGATCGAGAAGGTCCCCACCAAGAACATCGGCACTGGCCAGTTCGTCATCGGCACCTCCAAGGTCCGCCCCCGCGTCACGGAATCCTACACGCAAGCCGAGAAGATGGGCATCTATCTCGCGCTCTACAACTTCCAGGCCGACGAAGCCACAAAGAAGCCCAGCGGCACCATCGATTACGAAATCGTCAACGCCGCCAACAACGAGAAGGTCATCGAGTTCTCCGAGAACGTCACCGACGTCCCCGGCGCCACCACGACCTCCGTCACCATCGAAAAGCTGCTCCCCCTTCAAAACTTTGCCCCGGGGAAGTATACTTTGAAGCTGAAAGTCACCGACAAATTGTCCAACCAGAGCTTGACCCAAACCGCAAGCTTTAACGTAACCGCCGACACTAACACCCGCGCCGCACTCAAGGAGTAGGCAGCCCCCGCGCTTATGCGGACCTCGACTGCACTTCGCATTTCGTCCCTCCCGGCAAGCCTCCTGCTTGCCGCGGGAGTGATGTGTGCGCCCGCCGAAGCCGCCACGGCCTCCACCTTCAGCGGTCGCATCGTAGGCCTCGTCAAGAACAGCGCCGGCATCGCCCAAATGGGCGCCACCGTGGTGCTGCTCAACAAATTCGAGCGCCCCGTCCAGTCCGTCCTCACCGACGAAAAAGGCGCCTTCCGCTTCGATAGCCTCGCCCCGCAAGACTACGCCGTCCGCGTCAGTCTCGCCGCCTTCGTCCCCGCCTTGCGCAAGAACATCGCGATCAGCCCCGGCGTCGAACGTTATCTCTCCATCCAACTCGCCACTCTCTTCTCCAGCGTCGAACTCTTCTACGCCCCGCCCCCCGGCACCTTTTTGATGAGCGACGATTGGCGCGCCGCCCTCCGCAACTCCATGTCCACGCGACCCGTTCTCCGCGCCCTTCCCGGCTGGGGTCGCCTCCCTGATCCGCCGCAATCGAAGCGCCAGGACGCCCGCATCTTCACCGACACCCGCGGCCTCATCCAACTCGCCGGTAGCGAAGCGAATCTCAACTCTACCGTCGGCTCCCAAACCGATCTCGGCACCGCCTTCGCGGTCGCCACCTCTTTTTACGGCCGCAACCAAGTCCAAGTCAGCGGCAACCTCGGCTACGGCCTGGCCAGCGGCATCCCCACCGCCGGTTTCCGCACCAGCTTCCAGCGCACCTCGGCCACTCCACTCGGCTTCGACGTCCCCAACCCCCAAGTCAGCCTCACCATGCGGCAGCTATATCTGCCCATGCGCGCCGGCTTCGCTATGGGAAGTGGCCCCGCCGCCCTCGCCACCGGCGCTCCCATGCTCCGCACGATGAGCGCCACCGTCGCCGACCGCTACCAACTCGGCGACCAGTTGCTGCTCGAATACGGCAGCACGCTCGACAGCGTCCAGTTCCTGGAACGCCTCAATTACATCAGCCCCTTCGCCCGCTTCACCTGGGACGGCAAATCCCTCGGCCAAGTCCGCGCCGCCTTCTCCAGCGGCTTCCCGCCCGTTGACCTCCTCGTCGACACCCAAGGCGCGGCGGCCGAAATGCAACGCGAAGTCTCGAGCCTCGCCCTCTTCCCGCGCATCACCCGCCGCGGCGGCACCACCCAAGCCCAACGCGTACAAAACCTTGAGCTCAGCTACGCCAAAAAATTCAAACAAGGCGAGGCTTTCGCGACGGCCTATAGCGAAGGCGTCTCCAACGCCGCACTCGCCACCCTCGGCGCGCCCGCCAATCTCCTCGGCCAGGAACTCGTTCCCGACCTCGGCTCCAACGCCAGCCTCTTCAACATCGGCAACTATTCCCGCAACGGCCTCATGACCGGTTGGACCCAAAACATCGCCGGCGATTGGAAAGGCACCGTGGCTTACGGCATCGGCGGCGTCCTCCGCACCGATCAGCGCGAAGTCGTCCTCAACGAGCGCCAGGCCAACGATTCCGACAGTCTCCGCTCCGCCATCCGCCGCCACCAACGCAACTTCGCGAGCGCCAAACTCAGCGGCACCATCCCCGTCGTCGGCACCCGCGTCTACTCCAGCTACCTTTGGACGGATTACCGCAGCCTCACCCCCTTCCACGCCTCCCTCACCGGCCAAGGCCTCGCCGAAGCGGGTCTCAACATGGGCTTCAAGCAACCCATTCCCCACTTCCTCGGCATGCCCGGCCGCCTCGAAATCAACGCCGACCTCCGCAACATGCTCGCCCAAGGCTATCTCCCCGTCACCACCTCCACCGGCCAAACCATGTGGCTCATCCCCACCCCCAAGCAAGTCCGCGGCGGCCTCGCCTTCATCTTCTAGTCAATGACGCGCCGCGAGGCTTTACTCCTTCCTCTATCTCTGACCGCGCGCGCCCAACGCAAGCGTCCACTTCGCAAAGACACCTTCTTCGGCATCCACTTCGACCTCCACCCCCAAGAAAAAGACACCGAACTCGGCCGCGACATCTCCGCCGCGAACATCGACGACTTCCTCACCCGCGTCCGCCTCGACTTCGTTCAATACGATTGCAAAGGCCACGCCGGCTGGCTCGGCTATCCCTCCCAAGTCTCAAAATCCTCACCCGGCATCGTCAACGACTCCCTCGCCCTCTGGCGCAAACAAACCGCCGCGCGCAACATCCCCCTCTACATCCACTTCTCCGGCGTCTGGGATTCCCTCGCCATCGCCGAGCACCCCGACTGGGCTCGCCTCGACGCCTCGGGCAAAAAGGACGAACGCCAAACCAGCCTCTGGAGCCCCTACGCCACCGAACGCATGATCCCGCAACTCATCGAAGCCGCCGCCAAGTACAACCTCGACGGCGCCTGGGTCGACGGCGAATGCTGGCAGACCAATCCCGACTATTCCCCCGCCGCGACGCGCGCCTGGCTCCAACTCGGCCTCGGCCCCGAAGTCCCCAAGAAAGCCGGCGACCCCCACTGGCAAGCCTGGCTCGAATTCAACCGGCAACGCTTCCGCGATTACCTCAAATCCTACGTCGCCGCCGTCAAGTCGAAATTCCCCGACTTCGAAATCGCCTCCAACTGGCTTTACTCCACCTTCGTCCCCGAAAAGCCCGAACTCCCCGTCGACTTCTTCAGCGGCGACTACCTCGGCAACGCCTCCCTCACCCGCGCCCGCCTCGACGCCCGCTACCTCGCCCAATCCAGTCTCGCCGCCAACAAACCCTGGGACCTCATGGCCTGGGGCTTCCAACAAGCCAATACCAATGCGATCGGCCACATCCACAAACCCGCCGCGCAACTAAAGCAGGAAGCGAGCGTAGTCCTCGCCCAAGGCGGCGGCTTCCAAATCTACTACCAGCCCTCCCGTGCCGGGCGCATCGACGAACGCCACATCAACGTCATGGCAAACGTCGCCGAGTTCTGCCGCGAACGCCAAGCCCTCTGCCACAAGAGCCGAAGCGCGAGCCAAATCGCCGTCCTCTTCAGCCGCAACAGTCTCTACCGGACCTCCAACAAACTCTTCGGTGGCTGGGGCGCCGCCACCAATCCCTGCACCGGCCTCTTGGACGCCTTAATCGACAACTACTGCTCCATCGATATTGCACCCGACTGGTCTAACCTCGACTACCCCATCCTAGCCATCCCCGACTGGATCGACATCGGCGCCCAACTCGCCCAAGACCTCGCCGCCCGCGTCCGCACTGGCCTCAAGCTCTTCATCACCGGCGCGCAAAACGCCAAACTCTTCGCGCCACACTTTAACTGGCGCCTAGAAGGCGAAGCCAGTGAATCCCCCGCCTGGCTAGCCACGCCCAGTCTCTTCGCCAACGCCCGCGGCCTCTGGCAAACTATCGACCCAGGGCAGGGAAGCGTCATCGCCCAACGGCACCCCAACTACGATTCCCAACTCCCCGGCCTCCCCGCCGCCATCTCCTGGAAAATCGGCCAAGGCCAAATCGTCCTCGCCCCCGGCCCCATCGGCCAAGCCTACGACGCGACCCACGCCCCCGCCCTTCGCGACTTCGTCGGCCTCTGCCTAAAAGCCCTAAACGCCCCCTGCGTGGAAATTCTCGGTGACGACCGCCCCCCTCTAGAAATGGTCCTCCGCCAACAAGGCAACCTAAAGGTCTTGCATCTTCTAAACCACGCAAACAAACAAGTAGCCGGCAACTTCGCCGCCGTCGACTACATCCCACCCATCCCCGGCCAACGCCTCCGCGTGCCGTTTCCCACTGCGCCCAAAAAACTAATGTGGGAACCCAAAGGCCGAGCCCTAGGCTTCGACTACAAAGACGGCCACATAGAATTCCAAACCCCCGAAATCCCCCTCCACCAAATGGTGACCATTGCTTGACGCCCGCTGGCTAGCCCTCGCCAGCGCCATCCTCTTCTCTACCGGCGGCGCCGCCATCAAAAGCACCACCCTAAACAGTTGGCAAGTAGCCGGTGCCAGAAGCCTGGTAGCCGCGACAGCCCTAGCGCTCGTATTACCCCAATCCCGCCGCCTAAAAAACCGCGAAGTCTGGATCGCCGCCATAGCCTACGCGCTAACGCTAATCTTCTTCGTCAACGCCACAAAACTAACCACCAGCGCCAACGCCATTTTCCTACAAGGCTCCGCCCCCATTTTTCTTCTTCTATTGGGCCCCTGGCTACTAAAGGAATCCAACACCCCCCGCGACTACGCCATCCTAGCGGCCATCGCCCTAGGTATGACCCTAATCTTCCTAAGCCCCAACACGACAACTACGCTAGCCCCCGACCCCACCACCGGCAACCTCTACGGCGCCGCCAGCGGCCTCACCTGGGCCTTCACCCTCCTAGGCTTCCGCTGGATCCAATCGAAAAACATCGACCCCATAGCCCCCGTCCTAGCCGGCAACATCCTAGTAGTCGCCCTCTGCCCACCCACCCAATTCACAATCTCCGACGCCCAACCAATCCTCTACCTAGGCCTAATCCAAATCGCCCTAGCCTACTGGTGTCTAACGAGAGCGGTGACAACCCTCTCCGCCCTAGAAGCCGCGCTATTAGGAATGCTAGAGCCCGCCCTAAACCCCTTCTGGACCTGGCTCCTCCACAACGAACGCCCAGCCCCCCAAGCCCTAACCGGCGGCGCAATCATGCTAGCCGCCACCACCATCCAAGCCCTCCTCCCCAAAAAAACTAACGCCGCCTAGCACCTCAAAGCCGCCCCGAAGTCCGCGCATAGCAATACATCCACCACTTGCTAAGCGGATCGCCAAAACGAGCGGTTGTCGCGTTCAAATTCTTCCCAAGTACAATCCACGTAGACTTGACGGTCCTCAAGAAACTGGTCAAGCTCGAACCGCGACAAGCCCAAGAACTCCCCCACCTCTGCCTCGGTCCAAAACCCCTCACGCAACGCCGCAACACCCAACCCCTCACGAAAAATCCGCGAAGCTTCGGGACCAAGATTGGCCGCAAGCGTTGAAGGTACATCCACGCTAATCGTCATCGCACTTCCTAGCTCCAGTATCCACCGGGATCGCAAGCCACCGATGCCACCGCGCTCAACCGGCCATGCCACGCCACCGATACCGCACTCGACCGTACGCGGCCCCGCCACGCGAAATCCCGCCATTCCCGCCCCCATGTGCTAATCTGAAATTTCCCACCCCGGGCCTGTAGCTCAGTTGGTTAGAGCGCTACCTTGACACGGTAGAGGTCTGCAGTTCGAGTCTGCACAGGCCCACCATCCAGTTTCAATCACTTAACTCGGGAACCTGAATATGTTCCGCTGCTTTGGACTGCGCTAACAAGCTGAGCGCAGGCTGGCCTCTAGGCAAGCCGCTCTCTCCCGCGCGCCGCGAAATCCTCGCGCGAACAATCGCCAAACCTAGAATTCTCGTTCCACTTCTCTCCAGCCTCTTGCCTGTTAAACTTCCGTCGAGCCGTTTTCCGCCGTCTCCGCGACCATGATCTTGATGTCGATCTTATTGTTCGGCTACTGGCTTACATGGGGTGTCTTTTGCGTATTGGGAATTGAGCAGCGCGAAGCCGAAGGCCTCAATTCCGAACTCTAACTTTCTTGCATAAAGCCGCTTCGGCCACAACAGACATTCACAAGCGGAAGCGCGTCGCCTCAGGCGCCGTCCGCCGCGCAAATCTGGGTCCCAAAACCGGCGCTCATAGCTGGTGCGGAGGCGGCCCTACTCGCGGATTCGACATCCCGGCGGGCCCTCCCCATCAGAAGTCCACCCGAAGCGCGAGCTGCCCTTGCCGGGGCGTATTGCCCTGTCCCGCAATCCGCCCAAATTGCGCATTCGAAACATTGGCCTGAGGCGCGGCGAACACCGTCCGGTTGAACGCATTAAACAACTCCGCGCGGAACTGCACCGCCAGCCGGTCCATCAAGCGCAGGCGCTTAATCAATCCAAAATTTTCATTTAGAAAATTCGGATTGCGAAGATCGGTGTACGCGCGGGCTGAGGAACCGAAGCTCAGCGCGGGCGGCGCGGCGAACGCTCCGCGGTTGATCCAGAAGTTCGTCGCCGGATCGAAATCGCCGCGCGTGCCAGCCCGGTCCGTCGAAAGCACGTTCGGCCTTAGGACGCTCGTAAACAGCGGCAAGGTATTGTTGGCCGTGAGCGTGATGGGCGTACCGGTCGAGTATTGATGAATACCCGTGAAGGTCCAACCACCAAGCACATGGCGCAGCGCGGAAGCGTTCTGGAAGCCCGGAAGCTGGTAGCTATAGCTCAGAGCGAAAACATACGGCACATCGGTCGTGGCAATCGCTTTTTCCAGTCTCCGGTTGTAAGTAGTCTGCCCGGCCGGACCGCCACCGGCGAGGATATCCGAATCCGAAAGCGTCTTCGCCCACGTATAAGCCATCTGCACATCCAGGCCGCGGTAGGAGCGCACTTGGAGTTGTGTCTGCAAGGCATGATAAGTGGAAGAGCCTGCCGGATTGCTGCGGTTCCATACTGCTTGCATATGAGGATATGGCCGCAGCGATTGCGCCACTGAGCCGGTGAAGCCGGGGTAGGGCGAACGGATACCGGCGGCAACGGCCTCGGCGGAATTGAAGGGCCGCGTCAAGAGGGAACCCAGCGATAAGAAACTAGGGTTGAGCTCATTCCAATGAACCAATCCGTTGCCGAGGCGAGTGCCCTTGGTGCCCAGATAGGTGACTTCGAGGTTGATGCGTTGGGAGAGCTCGCGTTCCACTGTGAATGACCAGTTTTGAAAGTACGGAGCGCGCCCGTCGGACCGAAGCATCATGCGCACGTCCGCGCCGTTACCCGCCGAAGGGCTGATGAAAGGCGGTTGGGAGAAGTTTTGCGGGAAGCCGCCATCCCAGTTAAACCCGGGAGTAAATCCGGCGTCGAGAGATTGGAAGACAGGTTGCGCGACGAAACCGACGCTCGATTGGAGCGAATCGCGCAACCCGGCGTTAGCGTTGCCTTGCGCGTAATAGATGCCGTAACCCGAACGAAGGACAGTTTTGGGCGTAAGCGCATAAGCAAGCCCCAAGCGGGGACCCAAAGCCTTAAAGTCGGTGTCGGCGAGACGTTGCAACCCGCTGCGGCCTTGCCCTTCACCGAGGAAAATCATCGCGCCGGGACGGTTGCCCGCCGCCGGATTTGGAAGGTTGAGGTCAAACGTGGAGAGGTTGTCGCGAGCTTCGTACCGCGGGATGAAGACGTCATAGCGCAGACCATAATTGAGCGTGAGCTTGCGCGAGACTTTCCAATCGTCTTGCGCGTAGCCCGCCCAATACTGGTAACGGTTGCGCGGGAAGTAACTGAACACCTGAAGTTGGCCGCGGTTTACATTGCCCAACAAAAACGACGCAATCGCGTTTCCGGTATTCGCGGCGCCGGGAAGCGCGGTTTCAAGCGCATTGAACTGGAACCAACCCATCGTGCGCCAGGGGTCGATGCCGTTGGTCTCCATCCAACGGTAATCGAGGCCGAACTTCAGATTGTGGCTGCCGCGCGTCCACGAAAAGGACTCGCCGATCTGAAACGCGTTGTTCGCCTGGAAGACGCGGCTGTTACAATTCTGGTCGCCCAAGCGCGAGAAGCCGCTGGCGATGAACTCAATGCAGGGAAACGTATTGTCGGGTCCGCGATTGACGCCGGTCAACCCGAGCCGCGTGGGCCAATCCTCGTTGAGGCTATACGAAGCGATGCGGACCGCCGTGCGCGTGTAACCGAGAGTGATGTGGTTCAACTTCGTGGGAGAAACGACAAGATCGTGGGAGAGGCGGACCCAGTTATTGCGCGACGCCGTGGACCGGTTGGGCGTCGTGGGCCCCGGCACGAGCTCGGGATCGCGAATCTGGTTGAGGTCGTTGTAGTAGTAACCGGAGACGCGATTTCGATCGGAGAAGGCGTGGTCGATCTTCACGTTGTGTTGGTTAGAGTCGGTTTGGCCGCGGCCGGTCGAGAGAAAGTTGTTGAAGATCGAGTTGTTGTCCGGGGTGGGAAGCACGGGCAGGATGTTGCGCGCGACGGTGGAAAAACGGCTGGCGGGGATGCGGTTGCCCGGGAATTGGTCGCGGGTATTGACGCCGTTCACCGTGCGGTTCGTGGAAGGATCGTAGATGGGCGAGGTGCGGGAGAAATCGCCTTGGCGGAAATCCAGCGGGATCAGCGACTGGAGCGTATTCGGGGAGCCTTGGCGGAAGCGGTATCCGCCATACACGTAATAGAAAAACGTCTTGTTGCGTCCGTCGTAGAGTTTCGGGATGTACACGGGGCCGCCGAGAGTTACCCCGAACTCGTTCTGACGGTTGACCTGGCGGGTGCGCTGGAAGAAGCCGCGGGCGTCGAGCTTATCGTTGCGCAAATAATTGAACACGGAACCGTGCAGTTCATTGGTGCCCGACTTGGTCGTAAAAATCTGAACGCCGCCGCCCGTCCGCCCGTATTCCGCGTTGAAATTCGCGCGCACCATTTTGAATTCGCCGATGGTTTCGACCGAGGGCCGTGCATTGCCGGCGATGACGCCACCGGATTCGATCCCCGTCGAAGCCACCCCATCGAGCAAAACTTCCTTGGCGCGCGACGGAGAGCCGGAGATTTGCGTGTTGCCCGTATCTCCCGTCACGCCGGGCGCGAGGAAGATGAACTGTTCCAGGTTGCGGACATTGCCGCCCACGAAGAGCGGAAGGTCCATGAGTTTGGATCGGTTGATGGTGGTCGCAAGGTCGGAGGTAGCGGTTTGGAGCGCGGGAATTTCGCCGGTCACTTCGACTGTCTGGTCCACCGCGCCGACTTCCAGGCGCACGTCGAGGTTCAGCGTCTGGGCCACATTGATCTCAATGCCCTTGCGAATGGCCTTACGGAAGCCAGGCGCTTCGACGCTCAGTTCGTAGGGTCCGATCGGGAGTTGAGGGAGCGTATAGGTGCCGGCGGTTGTCGAGTTCGTACGGAATTCCAAACGCGTCGCGGTATTGGTGGCGCGGACGGAGGCGGTGGGCACCGCGGCATCGGAAGGGTCCGTAATCCGGCCCGTGAGCGTGCCCAGCGTGGTCTGGGCATGGACGCTAAAAGCGGCTAGGCCAAAAAAGCAGAGAAGTTTAGACATCGGCGTCTCCTGAAGATTGCTGTTTTTTAAGCGTAGCGAATCGGACACTACGCCGCCACGACGTCGTTGGCCAATCGCGGACCAAGGTTCGGACCTTGCGTCTTCGCTAAATGGGGTTGACGAGACCGCGCGCCGACACCGAAGCATGTGCGCCGCGCCAGGCGTCAACCTCGCCCGTGCAACAACCGCTTGAGAATCCGTCGCCTCGACCCACCGCCCGATCGACTTTAAATTCGATATCGTCCTCTCGCGCGTGGGAAGTCCTCTCCCCCGTCAGTTAAGAAATCGAGTTCTCTGAATCGCCAGGGGAGGGCGATCAACCGTTCCCCTATCCGGTCACGAAATCTGAAAATTATCCCCAACCCCTTCAGTGGATTCCACGTAAGCCCCACCACGCCGCCCCACCAGGACCCTTGTTCTTGAAGCTCACCCCGTATCATGGGCCCGCATGAATCAGCTTCCTCCCAAACCCGGGCCAAAATCGCCGCCCCATCCGAGGCCCGCCGCAATGCCTCCTCTCAGAATTCCCACAAGTACCGCCAACACGCCCGCACCTTCACTGTCCTCCCCAGCGAACAGCAGGAGAAATTCGACGCTCTCCGCCGCGATCTCATCAACCAGATGCAACCCGCCAACGGCCGCCAATTCCCCCTCCGCGCCCAAATCAATCGCGAACTCAACCGCGACTACAAACAATACGGCCACTTCAAAAAGCAGGACGCCGCCACCGCTCATGACGCGCTCATCCCACCCTACCCTGATGTCCCGGACGACGACATGTCCCAACCTCCAACGCCTGAGGCGGACGTTGAACCCACCACACTAAACCGAAAACCAGAACCAGAGCCCACGCAGACCGCCCAGCCGCCAACCGGGAATCCGGAAGACGAAAATTCGAGTAATGAAGGTAATGAGCCACCAGTCGAATTCCCCCCGACGTGAGTGAGCGGCGCTAATCTATCGGCCCCCACCCACGACCGATAACCCCTAGCTCTTTGAAAATCTAACGGCTGGCTCGTACCCCGCCCACCAGAAAAGCCAAATTACCGGAACCAGATGACAACCGCGAAGCCACCACTCTAGGCGGGGCCTCCACCAAAGGCCCCGCGCCGCTTCGGGACCAAACGGCGGGCGTTTCAGCGCACCGCCGTAAACAAAACCGCCTCAATCCCGACACTGTTAGTCTAGATGCGTCGACAGTCCACCATGACACGCTGGTGCGTTTTCATCGTTTCTCTGCCCTTGTTGGCGGCTACGCCCGAGGAACTCTTCCGCGACATCATCCAACCTGTAATTTCGCGTGATTGCCAGGGTTGCCATGGAAAGCAGCAGGCTCTCTCGAAGCTCGACTTGTCTTCGCGCGCCGCCATCTTGCAAGGCGGCTCGCGCGGCGCGGCGATCTTGCCAGGCAAGCCCGAAGAATCGCTCTTAATTCACGTCCTCGAAGGGCGCAACAAGCCACAAATGCCGCCTGGCGGGCCCGACAAGAGGCTCCCCGCCGAAACCATCGCCGCCTTTCGCTCCTGGATCGCCGCCGGCGCTGTTTGGCCTGAGATTCAACAGGAAACGAAATGGAATTTATCCGCAGCGGACCTCTGGCCCTACAGGCCCCTCCGCCCGCTCAAACCCACGAAGTCCATTGACGATTTTCTGAACGCCAAGCTCGATGCCAAACTCGGCGCGAAACTGATTTCCCCACGCGCGGACCGCCGCGCCCTCATCCGCCGCGTCACTTATGACTTGACGGGCCTTCCCCCCACGCCGGAAGAAGTCGAGCACTTCGTCAACGACAAGTCCCCCAAAGCCTACGACCAACTCATCGAACGCCTCCTCGCCTCGCCGCGCTACGGCGAACGCTGGGGACGTCATTGGCTCGACGTAGTACGCTACGCCGACACCAACGGTTACTCCAACGACTTCGAACGCCCCAACGCCTGGCGCTACCGCGACTACGTCATCCGCTCCTTCAATCAGGACAAGCCCTACAACCGCTTCATCCTCGAACAGGTCGCCGGCGACGAAATCTTTCCTGGCGACCCCGAAGCCACCATCGCCACAGGCTTCCTCCGCGCCGGCCCCTGGGAACATACCGCGATGTCCGTTGAAGCCGTCACGCGCCAACTCTTCCTCGACGACGTCACGCATGCGACGGTCAATGTCTTCCTCGGCCTCACCCTGGGCTGCGCGCGCTGCCACGACCACAAGTTCGATCCAATCCCCACCAAGGATTACTACAGCGTTCAAGCCATCTTCGCCTCCAGCGAATTCGCGCGGCCTAAGACGGACTTCCTGCCGTCGGAGAACACCCGCCATCTCGCGGATCTGATGACGCACACCAAGGCGCGCCACGATTCGAGCCTCGCCAAGATGAACGAATACCGGAAACTAGCCGCGCAAAAGCTCATGGCCCGCTACAAAGTGAGCCGCATGGAGGATCTCCCCAAGGGCGAGATGGAACGCGCGATGAATACCGGTGAAGGCCTTGAACCTGAGGAGTTCGAAGAGTACAAACTCTACCAGAAGCACGTGCAACTCTACAAAGAATCCCTGGACCGCTACCAACCCAAAGCCTTCGCGATCTCCAGCGGCCCGCTCGATGGAGCGGCCGATGGCGGGGGCAGCCTAAAGTACCCGAAGCGCGCCGCTTACAAGCCAGCCCCTGTTCACATCCTCCCGGGCGGCAATATCCAGAGCCCCGCGGAGCTGGTCGAGCCAAACGTTCTGAGCGTCGTCGCGAAGTACAGCCCTTTGCCCCCGCCGGAGATCCCGGCCTCCATCGAAGGCCGCCGCCAGGCGCTCGCCCAATGGATCGCCGATGAGCGCAATCCGCTAACGCCGCGAGTGATCGCCAACCGCGTCTGGCAGTACCACTTCGGCAGAGGCATCGCGGGCGACACCAGCAACTTCGGCAAGATGGGCAAGAAACCCACGCACCCTGAGTTGCTCGACCATCTCGCCGCCAGCCTGATCGCCAACAACTGGAGCCTCAAGTCGCTGCACCGGATGATCTTGAAGTCCGGCGCCTACCAACGCTCCAGCAAGCCCGTCGACGCCAAGGCGCTCCAAGAATCGGATCCCGAGAACGCGCTCCTGGCCTACTATCCGCCGCGCCGTCTCGAAGCGGAAGCCATCCGCGATAGCATCCTCGCCGTCAGTGGCGAGTTGAATCTCGAAGCTGGCGGCCCCGGCGTCTTCCCGCAAATCAACGAAGACGTCGCCCGCCAACCGCAGCACCGCATGGGCAGCCTCGCGCCCGCCTACGCGCCCAGTCCGCAACGCGCGCAACGCAATCGCCGCACGATCTACACCTTCCAACAGCGCAGCCTCATCGATCCCTTCGTCGAAGTCTTCAATGGCCCCGCCCTCGACCTTTCCTGCGAACGGCGTGAGGCTTCCACCGTACCCACGCAGTCCTTCGCGTTGCTCAATAGCGGCCTCGTCAACGACATGGCCCTGGCCATGGCCGACCGGCTCGACAAGGAAGCCCCCACTCCTGAAGCCCGCATCCGCCGCGCCTTCGCGCTTGCCTACGGACGCGCTCCCGAAGCGGCCGAACTTGCCTCCTCGCTCAAGCACTACCAGCGCATGCTGGCGCACCATCGCGCCCACCCGCCCGCGCCGCGCCCGCCCGAAACGCCCATCGTTCACAAGATCACCAGCGAGCTCACCGGCCAAGTGCAGGAGTTCGTCCAGCCCAAGGATCCACGGCCCTACGAACACAACCTTCATCCCTCGGAAGCTCGGCCGGAGACGCGCGCGCTGGCCGACATCGCTCTCGCCCTTTTGAACTCGAACGAATTCGTATACCTGTACTAAGATGAAGCGCCAACTCTTCCCCGCCACCATCAACCGCCGCGAACTCCTCTTCGGCTCCGGCATGGGCCTCGGCGCCATCGCGCTCTCGGCGATGAACGACTCGCCGCTGGCCCCCAAAGTCCCGCACCACGCCGCCAAGGCCAAGAACTGCATCTTCTTGCTGATGGAGGGCGGCCCCAGCCACATCGACACCTTCGACCCCAAGCCAAAGCTCGCCCAACTGCACATGACGCGCTTCCAGAAAGAACGCAGTAAGTTCGAAGCGAGCATGAACACCGGCGAGCGTTACTACGTCAAGAGCCCCTTCGAGTTCAAGCGCGCGGGCAAGCTGGGCATCGAGGTCAACACCCTTCTGCCGAACCTCGCCCAATGCGTTGACGATATCTGTTTCTATCGCGGCATGAAGGTCGAGAGCGTCAACCACCCCACCGCGCTCTATCACCTCAACACTGGCAACCAATTCGGCGGCGATCCCGCTCTCGGAGCCTGGGTCTCCTACGGCCTCGGCACGCTGAATCAGAATCTCCCGTCTTTTGTCGTGCTGCCCGACGTCGCCTACCCGCAAGGCGGCGCGGCGAATTGGTCGAGCGGCTATCTGCCCGCCTACTATCAGGGCACTCCGCTCCGCGCGGAGGGCGCGCCGATCCTAGACATGACGCCGCCCGCTCACGTTACGCCCGCGCAGCAGGCCGCCAACCTCGGCTTCCTTAAGGAGCTAAATCAGCATCACCTCTCGAGGCACCCGGAACACGCGGAACTCGCCGCGCGCATCGAAAGCTATGAGCTGGCCTTCCGCATGCAATCGGAGATGCCTGGCGTAGTGGACCTGAATCGCGAAACCGCTGCCACCCGCGAAATGTACGGCATCGGAGGCGCGGACCGCGATGCCGACAGCCTCGGCCGCCGCTGCCTCCTCGCGCGCAGGCTCGTGCAAAGCGGCGTCCGCTTCGTCCAAATCATCGCTGGCGGCTGGGACTCGCACGACTACATCGAGAAAGCCCACGGCTCGCGCCTGCGCGCCATCGACAAGCCCATCGGCGCGCTCCTGAAAGACCTGAAGCGCACCGGTCTGCTCGACGAGACCCTGGTCGTTTGGGCAGGCGAGTTCGGCCGCACGCCCGATAACGGCATCCGCCGCGGCAGCACCTCTTGGGGCCGCGACCACAACCCGAACGCGATGGCGCTCTGGATGGCCGGCGGCGGCGTGAAGGCCGGCTCGATCGTTGGCGCGACGGACGACGTAGGGGGCGCGGCCGTCGAATCCGTGCATCATCTCCGCGACTTCCATGTCACGCTCTTGCACCTTCTTGGTTTGGACGATTCCAAGCTGCGTTACTTCCACGCCGGCCGCGACAAGCAATTAAGCCAAGTCGGCGGCCAAGTGATCCGGGAACTCCTCACCTAATGAAGGCCGCCGCCTCGGCCACGAGTGTAGTCACCGAACTCTTCGAGTCCTGGTATGCGGCGATGGTGCGCTTCGCGGCACACTCGATCCGCAGTGAAGAGACCGCGGAAGAGATCGTGCAAGAAGCCTTCACCGAACTCTATAAGGAACTCCGCGCGGGCAAGCGCGTCGGCCATCCCAAGGCATGGACGATGCGCGTGATCCGCCGGCGCATTTGGCGTGAGTTCCAGCAGCCCAAGCTGGAAACGCTCGACGAAGTGCCCGCCGAGGCAACGGCGAATCCCGCCCCCGCCTCGGAGCTATCCATGCTCTTGCAGCGCCTCACGCCCCGCGAGGCCGAAGCCACCTTGCTTCGCGCCGCCGGCCTGAGCTACGCGGAGATTGGCCGGGAGCTAGGCATCGCCACGGGAACCGTCGGCGCTCTACTCGCGCGGGCTCTGCACCGCATGCAGGACGCGGCTGCGCAGCCAACCCAAACCCGGAGCGCCAGACAATGAAGCATCCGGTCCAATCTCAGCTTCTTGCCTATCTCGACGGCGAGTTATCGCTCCCCGAAACTGTCGCCGCCAAGCTCCACCTCTTGCGCTGCTGGCAATGCCGCGCCGCCTGCGCTTCTCTCGAATCGAGCGCCCACCGCCTGAGTCATGCGCTCGCCCAGCCGTCGCAGCCGCGCGCTCGGGCTCGTTTTGAAGCATGGCGTTGGCGCTACGAACAAAGCCTGCCAGCCGCCCGGCCGAAGTCTTTATGGCGCTACGCCGCGATCGTTTCTCTGCTAGCCACGCTCCCCTTCGCCGCCTACCTGCGGCCGTCGCCGGACTTCGAGAAGATCACGCCCGAGTTCCGCTATCCCTCGCCGCCCGTTCTCGAAAAGGCCCTCGAAACGGTTGCCGCGCCGGCGCCGCCAGCCCTAGAACTCGATGTCCACTACCGGCTGCATCGCATCGGCGTCTGCGCCGCCGAACCGGTACTCATCGGCAAGAAAGCGAATGGCCTCATCGAAGTCTCCGCCATGGCGCCGCCGCGTGAACGGGAAAGGGAGATCCGCGATGCGCTCGCCGATCTAGTCGCCGCCCGTAAGGTCAAGCTCCGCATCACTCCCGCGCCGGAAAGCGTGCTGCTCGCCGAAGGCGTCGGCGCGCCCGCCGCCAAGCCCGCGATTTCACAAGCCATGTGGGACAGCGAGATCCCGAAGCGCTTCGCCGACTTCTCCCAGTCCGCCGCTCTAATCCTTCGCGAAGCCGACCGGCTCTACTCCCACGCGTGGGCATTCAAGCGGCACGTGGAACTTCGCGCGCCCAGCGCGGGCGCCGACACCAACGCCTTCTGGCTCCGTCACTCCATGCTGCGCGATCACTTGACCGAACTGCGCCAAGCCCTCACCGCGATTCAGCGTGAACTCAAGCCGGTCTCCCGAAAATCGCCCGTTGCCGCCCATCTCAAGGTGAAGTCTCTATTCGACCTCGCCCTCTCACTCAACGGTCAAGTGCAGCTCTTCCTTCAAACGGACGCGGAAGACGAACTGGATCCCGACTCGCCCGGCCCCGAATCCCTTTGGGCCGCCCTCGACGCCCTCGACGCCGAACTTACCCGCATCACGCGAACGCATGCTTCTGCGCATCCGTGACCGGCGACCCCACGCCTTAGCGGCGTTCATCAGGCGACGAATCCCACGCCGCTTTCGGACTTTTCCAGCCCCCGCGCGTTAGCCTCCGGGCGATCCGATCCGTTCGGCGCCAGAACGCCAGCCCGCACAACGCCAGACCCCTCTCCGTCTAGGATCTTCCCACCAGCGGGGCCCCCCGGGCCTCCGCCCTCAGGGCAATGGAGCTGCCGCTTTGGGAGGATATCTTCGCCTCAGGCTTTCGGCGGCGCTTCTCTCGGTCCCGTTCGCCGCCGTTTGAAAAGCCTTCGCGATAGCTCCCTCGAATTCGAAAGGAAGATCCAATTCCGCGTACACATAGGCCAGCGTCAGCCACCAAGTCGATTGCGCTGGCCGCAACCGCACCGCCCGTTCAATCACGGGCCTTGCGTCCAAAGTCTTGCCTTCGTCAAAAAGCCGCACTCCCTCCAAGAATTCGGCCTCTCCCTGAGGCGGACCACCCAACGTCTCAAATGCCTCCGCGGCCAACGCGCGAAGTTCGAGCGCCTCATGCTCCGTAAGGCGTCGCGGCGAAGCGGGGGCGGGCTTGGTGGCCGGCCAAAGCCGCGCTGGAAACTCGGCGCTGGCGCTAGGCATCCGCCACTTCATCGCGGTGGATTTCGTGGCAAGCGCGGCGAGTAACGTTGGAAGATCGGCGTCGCGGGCGGCCAAATGTATATGCGCCCAAGCCCAGGCGTAAGCCTCGGGCGGAAAATCCCGACCGCTGAGACGTTTGACGTCGAATTCCTCGGACCGGCTCAAAACCGCGAGCCGGTTGCCGGGCGGGACGCCAGCTTCCCAATAATCGCGATACTTGCGGGTCACCAAACGCAACGAGGCGTAGTATTCGCAAACTCCTTCCTCGATCCAGCGCGGAAGCCCGCGGTAGTTGCGGTGAAGAATCGCGTGTAGGTATTCGTGCGTTAGTACTTCCTCGGGCTTGGCCGCGTCCGGATGGATCACAATCCAGTTAAGGCGGGGCCCGCTGAGGAACACGCCTTGTTCATAGTCTTCCCGGACCGCGGCGCGGAACTGGCGGCGGTCCTCGGGCAGCCAAACGTGCAGGACGCCCTCGGCCGACCAGGATTCGCCATGAAGTTCAATTAACGCCGCGCGAATCTTCTCCAGGTGCTGGAGCGCTTTTTCGGCGGCGCGGACAGCACGGGGGGCCGCAACAATGCGAAAATGAGGACTCTCCAGTGCGTACGCCGGTACCGCCGGAGAAACCGCAATCGACGTAGATTGTCCCGCCAGAGCCCCGACGCTCAGCGTTAGTACTAACGCGCTAAGGCCGCGATGCCACCATCGCGCCAATAAAAAGATTGAATTGTCAATCGGATAGGACATTCCCTAGGCTTTTTATATGGGTTCCACAACTATGTCAGAACCGAATACTTCACAGGTCGCTCTCCTCCATCGTATTTCGGGAATCGTCTCAAGCCAACGAAGCTTGGACGAAATGCTCGGCGAGATCATCGGCCTGACGGTGCAAGTCACGGACTGTGACGCCGCGCTGGTCTATCTGATTGAGAAAGACAGCCACGAAATTGTATTGCGCGCCTCGCAAGTGCCACACGCCCAAGACTTGGGCTTGTTGCGCATGAAGGTCGGCGAAGGCGTCACCGGCTGGGTAGCCGAACACAAGAGCGTCGTGGCGCTAGCGGCGAACGCCTCGCTCGATCATCGCTTCAAAAGATTCCAGGCCCTCGTCGAAGATACCTACGAAGCTTTTCTCTCGGTGCCGCTGATCAATCAAGGCGACATCATCGGCGTCATCAACGTTCACCATAAGGAAGCCCATCCGCACACGGCGGAGGAAATCTCTCTCTTGACCTTCATCGGCGAGCAGATGGGCGTGGCGATTTCGAAAGGCTTGCTGAGCGAAGAAAATCAGCGTCTCGTCGCCGAGACGGAAGAAATGAAGCGGCAGCTCGAAACGCGCAAGTTGGTCGAACGCGCGAAGGGTATTTTGCAGCACCGCTACAATCTCACCGAAGAGGAAGCGTACCTGCGTCTCCGCAACGAGAGCCGCCGCCATCGCAAGCCGATGAAGGAATTGGCCGAGGCGATCATTCTCGCCGAGGAACTGGCGCGGAAGAGCGATGATGATGTTAAGGATTGACCTCGTTTAACGCTCTCTTCCGGCAAGGAGACCTCTCCACTCTCGCCGCTAACTTTTGGCCGAGGAATCTCGATCTAGCGAGATTCCCCGGCCATTCCGATTTCCACCAAACCGAGCCTGGGGTGCAGGTGCTAGCCGTTCGCCACGAGCCCATCGGCGAGGCTCGCGGCAACATCGTTCTGCTGCATGGCCTCGAAGGCTCGCACAATTCCGGCTACATGCTCTCCATGGCGCAAGCCGCCTTGCTGCGCGGCTTCCGCGTACACCGGCTCAACATGCGAACCTGCGGCGGAACCGAACACCTTGCACCCACGCTCTATCACGCGGGCTTGACCTCGGACCTGAAAGCGCTCGTTGCCACCCTCGCGCCGCCCGTCTTTGTGATGGGCTACTCGCTCGGCGGCAATGTCGTCTTGAAAGCGATGGGCGAGTGGGGCGCGGAAGCCCCCGTGGCTGGCGCGGTCGCCGTTTCGACGCCCCTCGATCTCATGGCCTGCTGCCTGCGCATGCAAGAAGGCCGCAACTGGATCTACTCGCAAAAATTCATCAAGAGCCTGAAAGCGCGTTACACCCGCCGCCACCAAAGCTTTCCCGATCTTTTCCCGCTCGACGGGCTGGACCGCGTCGCGAGCGTTCTCGAATTCGACGATAAATTCACGGCGAAGGCGTTCGGCTTCGGTGACGCCGCCAACTACTACGGCACGCAATCCAGTCTTGGATTTCTCTCGCGCATCTCGCGCCCCACGCTGCTGATCCACGCCGCCGACGACCCACTGATTCCCTTGCGCGTTTACCGCCAAGCGGGGATCGAAGCGAATGCGCATCTGGAGTTGTCACTCGAGGCACACGGTGGGCACGTCGGGTTTCTCGCTCGCAGCGGACCGCGCTTTTGGGCCGAAGAGCGCGCCGCCGTCTGGATGGGGAATATTGTGGGAACTCCCGCCCGTTAGCGTGCGTACTAGGTCTCGATGGGATTCCTCGAGGCCGCCAAGATTGCGCTCGCTAGCTTGCGCTCTAGCAAACTGCGCAGTTTCTTGACGCTTCTCGGGATTATTCTCGCCACCACGACCCTGATTGCAGTCATGAGCTTGATTCACGGCATGGACGTCTACATCGCCGAGAAGGTGAGCGACATGGGCGCGGACGGATTCCGCGTGGTGCGGATGGCCTTCATCGGCGATTGGGACCCGAAAAAGTACCTGGAGTACCTGCGGAAGAATCCGGAGTTGCGGCGGGACGAGTACGAGTTCGTGAAGTCCAAGGCAACGCTCGTCAAGGAACTTGGGATGAGTATTTACCGCAGCGAGCCCGTCACCTTCGAAGGCGATCGCCTGGATGGAGTGCAGATCCAAGGCGGCACGGTGAACGTCGCGACCATCGAAAACCTGCAGGTGGAGAACGGACGCTTCTTCACCGAAGGCGAGAATTCGCGCCGCCAGATGGTCTGTTTCCTCGGTCACGATCTGAAGGACCGCTGGTTTCCCCACATCGATCCCGTTGGCAAAGAGATTCAAGTGCGAGGGCGCCCCTGCCAGGTGATCGGCGTGGCGAAGGCGATGGGCAGCGTCTTCGGCCAATCGCGCGACAACTGGGTGATGGTGCCGGTCGAGACTTTCTTCAAAAGCTTCGGGGACCGCAAGGGCATCGGCTACACCGCCGTCGCCGTTTCGCACGACAAGCTCTTCCAGGCGCAAGACGAAGTGCGCATGCTGATTCGCGCCTACCGGCATCTGCGCCCAGGGCAAGACGACAACTTCGCGATCTTCAATTCCGAATCGATTTCGAACGCCTGGAGCCAGATGACCGGCGCCATCGCCGCCACCGCCATGGCGGTCGTCAGCGTATTCATGGTGGTGGGCGGCGTGGTGATCATGAACATCATGCTCGCGGTCGTCACCGAGCGCACGAAAGAAATCGGCATCCGCAAAAGTCTCGGCGCGAGGCGCGGCGACATCTTGAATCAATTTCTCGTGGAGAGCGCCGTGATGGCCGCTTTGGGCGGCGTCTTGGGTGTTGTGATCGCCTGGGGATTCGCGATTCTTATTCGCAACGTGACGCCGGTGCCAATGGCGATGCCTCTGGTGAGCGTCATCTTAGGCGTGGGCCTTTCCAGTCTGGTGGGGCTCTTCTTCGGAATCTATCCGGCGCGAAAAGCATCGAAGCTCGATCCCATTGAAGCCATGCGGGCGGAGGGCTAAGCGATGATCAACCCCGTTTTCCTTTCCAGCATCGGCATGGCCCTTGATACGCTCCGCAGCTACAAGCTCCGCAGTTTCTTGACCGTCCTCGGCGTGATCATCGGCACCGGCACCATCATCGGTGTGGGCTCGATCATCACTGGCATGGACGGCGCCTTCTCAAATGCGATGCGAACCTTCGGCACCGAGACGATGGTGATCTTCAAGTTCCAAGTCGGTCCGCGCTTCGGCAACCGCACGCCCGAAGAGCGGATGCGCAAGCCGTTGACGTATGAACAGGCCGAGGCCATTCGCGAACGTTGCCCGAACGTCGAGCGCGTGAGCACCAACCTGATGCCTTGGCGTGGCGTGCCCAAGATCCGGTACCAGTCCAATGATATGGCCGGTCTCAATCTGGTCGGCGCGGACTCCGGCTATCCCGAGACCTGGCAAGTCGAAATGTTGCACGGCCGCTTCTACACGGAGGCCGAGAATCAACACCGCGACCGCTCGGTCGTCATCGGCGAGGACGTCTACAAGGCGCTGTTCGCGTCCGGAGATCCCAGCGGCAAGATGGTCGATCTCGAAGGGCAGATGTTTCAAGTGCTGGGCGTGATGAAGAATTCCGGCACCGGTCCGCCTGGCTCGCGCGATAACCGCGTCGTGATGCCCTACTGGACGATGCGTAAATTTAACCCGGCCGCCGTCGAGCATATGTTCTTCGTCAAAGCGGTCCCCGGCAAGCTCGCGGTGGCGATGGACGAGGTGCGCGGCGTGTTGCGGCAGGAGCGGCGCGTGAAATACGGCGACCCCGATAGCTTTGCGATTTCGACGAGCGAGCAAATGATCGAGGACTTCCGGAAGATCATGTCGATTACGGCGCTGGTGATGTTCGTCATGAGCTCCATCGGTCTGCTTGTCGGCGGCATCGGAGTAATGAACATCATGCTGGTGAGCGTGACGGAGCGTACCCGCGAGATCGGCGTGCGCAAAGCCTTGGGCGCCAAACGCAGCGAGATCATCGCGCAGTTCATGACCGAAGCCGTGGTCTTGACGTTTTTGGGCGGGCTCTTGGGGATGGCGCTAGGGTGGATGATTCCGCTTGTGGGGAAGATCGTGTTTCCGAATCTGCCGATGACGGTGCCGCTCTGGGCCGCGGGTTTGGGCGTCGCGGTAAGCGTGGCCGTGGGATTGTTCTTTGGGATTTGGCCCGCCAACAAGGCGGCGCGTCTCGACCCCGTGGACGCTTTGCGCTATGAATAACTGATGGCCGATTATTGGAGACGATTTCTAGAGCAGACGGTACGAAGCGGGAATAACGGGGTGGTTGAGGATGTGGCGCCGGGGCTGCGTTGCGCATGGGGCGACTGCGCCCTGCCCATCACCAACGGGTACTACTTGACGGCCCCCGTGGCGAGCGTGGAGGAACTCGCGGAGCGCCTGCGACAGGCGCGCCAGGACGCGGCGAAACGGTCTGCCCTGCCGTGGTTGTTCTACGCGCCCGCGGAGATGGTACCCGCGTTGGGTTTTGGCGGTGTGGACGCCGCGGGAGTAACGGAGGGTCTTGCGCCATTCATGAGCTTGCGCGAGATGACCGCCGATATGAAGAATCTTCAGGCGCCGAAACGGCCTTTCCCGGAAGTCGAATACGAACGAGTGGATTCGCGCGACGGCGCGACGACGGTTTTGGAGATCAACCTAGGAGCCTACGGCATGCCGATGGAGATGCTGCCGAGTTGTGTGGACTCGGAGATGTTTCTCGCGGGGAAGATGCGGGAGTGCGGGATGCTGGCGCGGGTGAATGGCGTGGCGGTGAGCACGGCAAGCGTAATTGATCTCGATGGCGTGCTTTATGTCGCCATGGTGGCGACGCATCCTGATCACCGGCAACGCGGGTATGCCGACGCCGTGATGCGGAAGGCGTTGGAGGTAGCGGCGGCCGAATTTGGCCTGACGCGCGCGGCGCTCGATGCCTCGGCGATGGGCGAACCGGTGTACGCGGCGATGGGCTTCGAGGCGACCGGCACGGATTGGCGCGTGTTGATGCCGCCGCACGCCGAATAAGCCGCGTTATTCAATAACGATATTCACGGGTGCGCTCTGCGACCACGCGGAACTTGCGATAACGCTGGCCGTACCCTTTGCCGCGTCGGACGGAACGCGGAAGTTCACTTGGTATCCGTCGACGGCGCCCGGAGAACCCACCGCACCCAATACTTCCGCCTTCGCGCCATTGACGAAAACTTCTACCGGAGAATTAACGGCCGACGCCGGAGTAGCCGGGAAAGGCAATCCCCAATCCACGCTAGGCCGCGTGGGCCCGAGGCCGCTCGCGTAGAGCGCAAGAATTTCGCCGGTGGCGGCGGGGCGCGTGTTAGACACAATTACGAAGTCGCTAGCGTGCGCGATGGCCGGCGCGCCATTGGAAGTCAGCACCGCCGGGTACGCATCGGATAGAACGTGAGCGCGAAGCGTATGCGTCCACCGCCCAGGATTCGCCGCCGGCTCGGATCCTCCTCCACGGAGGCGATGCGCGCGGGCCGCAGAATGGCCGCTTGCCCGGCCTGCCCGCGCACGCCCATGAAGGCGCCCGTACCGCCGAGAATGGCGAAATTCGCCGCGTTCGTCATGACGCTGGGCGTACCCGGCGGAATCAAACCGCCTTGCATGCCCGCCGCCAGAATCGTACCGATTTGCGTACCGTCCTCCGCGAGGATTTCGAAGTATTGTTGCCGGTTCGAGCCGCGTTTCACGTCGGCGATCACCGGCCCGGAGTGATGGTGGGTGTGGCGCCGATAGCTCTGGCGACGAGCAAAATGTCGCCGATCAGGTTGCCGGGAAACAGTACGTTGGGAAATCTTGAAGTAGTCGGGGTCTGGGCGGTTCCATGTTTCATGACCTCGTCGGAATCGCCTAAATACTCGACCCAGTTCTCGACTTCGATAAGGAGCGTCGTGGGCCGAGGCGCTTGCGCGAAGGAAAGACCGCTGAGCAACAACGCCACAAGGGATATCTAGGGGTGCTTCAATTCCGCGCGATTGCTAGAGCGGTCGCGGTAGTGAACTTGCACCTCGACTGGCCGCGCCGATGAAACGTTGTTCGGGATGCGGGCATTGATCTGTTGCACCCCGGCCAGACCCGGCGCTTCGCCGAAATAGACAACTTCGGCGGGGAGCTTTCCGATAGTAACGGTGGGCGGCAGGCGGTCTTGGGTGTTGAGCCCGACCGCATAGATTTCGGCGTAATCACCCGCCGCCGCCACCGCGATGCGCGGGGCCGGAACCGCCCGCTCAAAGGAAACGATCTCCGCGTCGGGCTTGCTGAAAATTCCACCCGCGACCAGAACGGTTCCGTCCGGCAGCAGCGTAGCAGTGTGCCCCTGCCTTCCCGCGCGCAGCGGCGCGAGCGTCTGGAAGGATTCCGTCCGCGGATCGAAGAGAAGAACCTCGTCTAAGTCCGGACTCCCTTCAAGGTACCCGCCCGTTACGAGCACGCGCCCGTCCGGCAACATCGTCGCGCGATGTCCATGCCGCGCCCTGGCTAGATTTGGGAGCCGGCGGGCGGATTTTGTAGACGGGTCGTAGATGTCTACGTCGGAAGTCGCGTCAAAACCGTAGGGATCGTTGCAGCCACCGATTCCGAGCACGCGGCCATCGAAAAGCAGCGCGGTGGCTTGCAAATAAGGCCCCGCGCGGCGGTAGCCTTGCGCCTCGAAAACGATCTGCCCGTCCTCCTCCCGATACGCCGCGACGAAGACGGGATTCACCGGAGCGAGGGTCGTGCTCCAAGACGTCGTGGGGGGCGGGCCGCTCAAGTGGATCCAGCCTGCGGGCATCATGACGGCGATCGCGTCTCTAATTGAGATCGCGGGCTCAGGCAAGGCCGTAAACGCCCCAGTCAACGGATCGTAGATTCTAGGCGGCGAAACGCTCACCAGGACCTTTCCGCTGCGAAGAAGCACCGCCGAGTATCCCCGCGTTACACCGCTTAGTTCGCCCGTCGGCAGAAAGACGCCGCTTTCAGGATCGAAAATCTCCGCCATCGGCTGGCCCGGGCGCAGGCCTACGCCACCTGTAAAGAGTACGCGCCCGTCGGCCATCAGAGTCGCGGTGTGTTGCCAGCGGGAGCCGAGCATGGGCGAGGTGAGGGTGAATTCCTTGGTCGCGGGGTCGTAAATCTGCGCCGCATTCTGGCAGTTCCGGATGCCTTGATCGCAGACGCCGCCCGCGAGCAGCACGCGTCCATCGTGCAGAAGAGTCGCGGTGTGTCCCGATTGCGCGAGCTTCGGCGCAAGCGTCTGCCCCACGCCATCGATCGCGCCTAGGGCGAACAAAAAGAAGTAGAATGCACGCATAGCAAGGAGAGTCTAGTTCGTCCGCTCGACTTTTCTTCTGAGGAAAGGCTGAGGATTTCCTTTGTGGCTAATGAAATGAAGAGAATACGCTTTGGAGATCGCGAATTCGATTCGGCGACGGGCGAGCTGTTGGGCGCGGGCGATCCGGTAAAACTACAGCCGCAACCCGCGCGCGTACTGGAGTTGTTGCTGGCGAAAGCGGGCGAAGTGGTGACCCGCGAAGAGATCCGCGCGGCGCTCTGGCCGGACGGAACCACCGTCGAATTCGATCAGGGGCTAAACTACTGCATCCGCCAGATTCGCGCGGCGCTTGGCGAATCGGCGAGCGAGCCGATGTTTATCGAGACGTTGCCGAAGAAGGGTTATCGATTTATCGCGCCGGTGGAGGCGGCGATTCCCGCACGGCACGAGAGCCGCGTGGCGTCCAACGCGCCGTTTCGCCGGCGAGTCGCGGCCGTGGCGGCGGCGGTCGTTGTGCTCGGGGCAGGCGGTTGGATTGCCAAAAGCGGTCTTCTACCAGGCGCTACCGGAGCGCCGAAGTCGATCATCGTGCGGCCCTTCACTACGCTGGGAGAAGATCCGAAGCAGACATGGTTGGCGGATGCCCTATCCCAGCGGCTGATTGGAGAACTCGCCAAGAACAAAGAGATCCACGTCCTGCCATGGTCGACATCCCTCGCCTTGCGCGCGAAGACCTATTCGGCCAAGGACACGCGGACGCAATTCGGTGTGGAGGCGATCCTCGAAGGCTCGATTCGCGCGGAGAGCGATGGGCTCCGCATCACGGCGCAACTCGTGGACGCTGCAAGCGAGCGCGTACTGTGGTCCCATCAGGAGCGGAGACCGCCAGCGGATGCCGCCGCCGTGGAAGATGGCGTCGTCACGGCTCTCGCCCGCGCGCTACGCTTCCGCGTGGTCGAAGGCGACCAGCCCGAGAGCCGCCGCGTGCCCGCCGATCTAGAAACGTACAACATGTATTTGAAGGCGATCGCTTTAGGCGACCAGTTGGAAGCGCAAGCGTCGGACTCGGGCGTCCGCCTCTTGGAGGAGGTCGTCCGCCGCGCCCCTGGCTTTGCTCCCGGGCACGCGCGCTTGGCGCATAGCTACGTCCTGCGTCGCCAAAACGGAAGGCCTCGCTTGGACGAAGCCGTTGGCGTGGCCCACCACGCCTTGAAGCTCGATCCCAACTTGGCCGAAGCGCACACGGCTTTGGCGCACGCATACTTCCGGCAATGCAAATGGGCCGAGGCGGAGGCCGAGTTTCGGCAAGCTTTGCGCCTCGATCCTGACTCCGCGATGACCCATCAGCTATACGCCATTCACTTGGGAGCGCAACTTCGCTTTTCCGAGGCGCTCGAGCGGGCCCATCGCGCGGTGGAACTCGCGCCCGCCTCGGGACTGGCCCTTTACACGGTGGGGATGGTTCAATATCAGTCCGGCCGCTACGATGAGGCTTTGGCGACGGCGCGGAGCCTCTTGCAACTCGATCCTGGCCGCGAAAGCACGAACAGGTTGATCATTCGCGCACTGCTGACGCAGGGGAAGGCGAAGGATGCGTACCAAGTCTGGCAACGTTGGGTCCGGCGGGAGGACAAGCCGAGTTCGCGACTCTGGGAAGCGCCAATTCTAGCCGCTCTAGGCGAGACGCTGAGAGCCCGCCAAGTCTTGGCGGATTACGACCGCGTCAGCGAGAGGCGCCCCACCGTTTACGCGCTGGCGTTGTTTCGTTTAGGCGACGAGGACGAAGCGTTTCGGGTCTTGCAGAACGCATCCCGCCGCGAATTGGATAGCCAAACTTGGCTCCAGGCGAACCCCGACTTGCGGAAATTCAAGGACGATCCGCGCTACGTTGCGCTAATGCGCGAGCACGGTTTTCTGTCCGATGCGCCCAGTCAGGTAAGCGCCCAAGGCGGCCAGTAGCAAAACCGCGCCGGCCGATTGCACCAATTGCGCGATGCCCACGCTTTGCTTCAGATGGCCGGCCATCGTCGCCATCACGCCGCCAGCCATCACTCCCGCGAAGTTGAGGAGACCGAAGCCAGTGGAGCGGAGTTGTTCGGGTACAACGGTACAGAGTACGGGCATGGCGTTAGCGTCGAAGATGCCGCGGCCGAGACCAAAGACGAAGAGGCCGAGCGCGACCATCGCCGTCGAACCGCTGAACCCCGCAAGAAACAAGAACGGCGCGGCGGCCAGCAGCCCAAGCGCCTGCAGATACGCGCGGCCGCTCGCGTTCCGCTTGGACCACCAATCGGCGATGTAGCCTCCACACGCGATGCCGGCGACGCTACCGATTTGGAGCCAGAACGTCGCGAGGAAACCGGCCTCGGTGAGCGAGAGTTGGAAGCGCTCAAACAGATAAAGCGGCATCCACGTGTAGACCAGCCAGTTGGCGGCCGACGTCGCGACGAAGATCGCCATCAGGAGCCAAAGCGCGCGAATGCTGAATAGTTCGCTCCATTTGGGCGGCGGGCCGCTTGTCGCCGCGGGTGCGGCTTCGCGCAAGAAACGCGGCAACACAAAGCAATAGACGAGGCCGGCGATGCCGAGGATCGTGAACGCTGCCCGCCAGCCGTAGTGCGTGCCGATCCATCCGCCGCCGAAACCGCCGAGAATGATGCCCGCGTACATGCCACTGTAATGCAGTCCCGTTGCGCGGCTTCGCGTCGCTTCGGGATGATGGCCCGCGATAAGCGCGAGTGCCGCCGGCAGATACAACGCTTCGCTAGCTCCCATGGCGGCCCGGGCGAAGAGGAGCTGTTCGAGGCTCGAAGCGCGGCCCGTCAGAAACGTGACAACGGACCAGAGCCCAAGGCTCCAAGCAATCAAGCGAGCCCGGCCGAAGCGGTCCGCGAGATAGCCGCTGAACGGACTCGCGCACGCGTAAACCCAAAGGAACGAAGAAGACGTCCACCCGAGCTGCGCGTCCGTCAAGTTCAGTTCGCTCCGCACCAGCGGAAAAAGACTGAAGATGACTTGGCGGTCGAGGTAGTTAAGCAGCCCCGCGATCCAGAGAAGGAGAACGAGGAGCCATGGATAGGTCATGGATGCAGCAAACCGGCTTCTTCCAGTTGGTACCGCAAATGGAAGTCCTGGTCCTTGCTGAGTGGCAGACGCGGTTCAACACATTCGCCACAGGGCAACCCTTGCCAAGCGAGGATGCGCTTCAGGGCGGGGAAGAGTGGATAGGCGAGAACAATAGAGATCAGGAGATTAATGCGTTCCTGAATCGCTCGCGCCTGTGCCCAGTCGGCGGCGTGAGCGGCGTTATAGAGGTCGACGAAGAGACGCGGGGCGATGTTGTAGAAGCTGCCAATCCCGCCATCTGCGCCCATCAGCATGCCACAGGCGAAGGCTTCGTCGCGGCCATTGAAGACAACTTTTCCGAGCGCCTTGATGCGATTGAGGGTGTAGAAGTCGAAGTCCGTGAACTTCAAGCCCGCGACATGCGGCAAGGCGCAAAGTTCGGCGAGCTGTGCATAGCTACGGATGGCGGGCGCGACTTCCGGGAAGTAGTAAACCAGCAGAGGAAGATTCGTGGCGGCGGCGAGTTCCGCATAGAAGTGTTTATGTTCGGGAAAGCCATAGGGGCCCGCGGGCGGAAGGCTTGAGATCGCGCTAACTCCCACCGAAGCGGCATGACGGGCCAGGCGAAGCGTGTCATTGGTGTTCAGGCAACCTATGTGCACTACCACGCTACGGTCCGGCGGCGAAAGCTGGCGAACTGCCGCCGCCAATTGCTCACGAAATTCCACGGAAAGCAAAAGGCCCTCTCCGGTGTTGCCCGCGACGTAGACGCCATGGCAACCGGCGGCGTAGAGCTTGGCCAGCAGACCTTCCAGCGCGGCTTCGTCGAGCTGCCCCTCACCGTTGAGCGGTGTTACAAGCGCGGGGAGTACCCCATGTAGTTTATTCATCAAAATCCTTTCCCGCGATTACGCGCGCGGAGCGGTGGGCCGGGCGGTCTTCGCCGCCGGGAATCACGAGTTCGCCTTGCCATTCGACGATGGTGGATGTAACAGGCCCGTAAGGCATCAGTCCGGCTGGCCGCCAGCGCTCGTTCTCGAACTTCCAAATCACCGTGCTGAAGCCGGGATGCTTGTCGGCGAAGTCCGCTTCGAAGGGTGCGAGAGTGCCGTCGCTGCCGCCGAAGATGTGCGGAATGCCGCGAGGCGCGGCCGCAAAGCCGGCTTGCACGGGCGTAGGGAGATCGGCGATGCGCGACCAGCGGCCCTTCTCGAATCGATAGGCGTCCTTCAAAAAGACGCGTTGGCCGTTACTGAGGTCCGCGCCCCCGGCAAGATATAGACGTCCTTCCGCCGAGCAAGCGTGCGCGAAGAAGCGGCCGGGCCCAGGCCACGCGTCGAAGGGTTCCCAAGTAAGCAGATCCTTCGAGCGGAGCGCCGTTTTCAGATTCGGCTGGCCGCCGAGCAGATAGTAGTGGCCGTCGTGGAAGGTGTAGGCCGGCATCATCACGGGAACGGGTAACTTCGCCGTGACATCCTTTCCAATGCAGTGAACGATATCGAGCGCGCCACTCGCGTCCTGCCCGCCAACCAGCCATAGCGCATTGTCTTTTACAAAGGACGCGCCATATCCCATTGGCTTAGGAAGTTTGCCGATTTCGCGCCAAGCGCCATTGTCGTAAGCGAGGATGCTGTCGACGTAGAATTTGCGGCTGCCTTCGATCCAAGGCGCGCCTTCCCAATAGGAACCGCCCGCGACGATGAGACGCCCGCCCACGCTGCCCGCGTAGGCGCCGCCCACCGCGCGCGGCAGCGGTGGAAGTTCGCGCCAGCCGGGTTTCATTCGACGACCATGCTATCGAGCAGCTTCAAGAACTTCGAGAGATCGAAGTTGTCGCCGCGCACGAAGTCCATCACCTGACGCTCGCGGGCGCGCACGCCGTCCACTGCCGGCGGCAGCGTCTTCTCGATGCCCCCGGGCACCTGGATGAGGCCGTTCTCGTCGCCATGCAAGATATCGCCGGGCCGCACTTCCATTCCCAGCACTTGCACCGGTACGCCGGAACGCACGATGCGGAAGTTGCCGTGGCTTGCCACCGCGCCGCGCGCGAAGTAATGAAAGCCCAGCGCGCGCACCTCTGGGATGTCGCGTACGGCGCAGTCGCTGACGAGGCCAATCGCGCCCAGGCGCTTGAAGAAAGTCGCCATCACTTCGCCGCAATGCGCGGAGTAGTTGGCGTAGCCGCCGATTTCTTGCAGCACGATCACGGCGGGTTTCGGCGAGGCTTCGACCAAGCGGTACAACTCGACGAAGCGTTCGAGATCGAGCGGCTCCGTCTGGCTGATGCTCTCCACTTGCGCCGTAACGGCATAGCCGCACATGCGCCCGAACTCTGGGAACAAGCAGCGCAGCTCAAGCGGCGTAAAGCCCTCGCGATTGGGGCGCAGTTTCAGCTCTTCAATCGAGTTGATGAGCGTCGGTGTGTCGATGGACTTCAGATAGTCGATCCAAGTAGACATAGGATTTCTTTATTGTGGCCCTCTCGTCAGGTGCGCCCCGCCGGTGGAGCGTAGCGTTTCGACCATCTTGGCCCGCAACGATTGCGCGGTGGCGCGCAGCTTGGGATCGGCGATGCGCCGCATCCAGCCGCCCGGCTGCACGGTGACTTCCGCGTCCGCGATCAAGTTCCGCAATTGGTCGGGATCCACGCGCATGTCGTAGAGTTCATTGCGGTCCCAAATACCTTGGTATTCCATGTAGGCATAATCCTTCGTGCGATAGCCAAGCACGCCCGGAGTGTGCATCGCTTCCCAATCCCAAAAGTATTCGTATACGAAGCCATCGCGCCAGGCGGGGGGCTGCGGTGAAAAGAGTGGCAGCAGGGAGCGCCCATGCGCGCTCGATGGCGCCGGGAGGCCCGCGCTCTCTAGCACTGTCGGCGCGACATCAAGATTGAGCGCGAAGGCTTCGGGCGTGGCCCCCGCGGGAATGCGGTTGGGCCACGCGGCGAGCATCGGTACGCGAATGGACGGGTCGTGCATGACGCGCTTGTCGGCCAGTCCTTGCTCCCCGAGAAGATAGCCGTTGTCGCCCATGTAGATGAAGAGCGTGTTCTCGGCGATGCCGCGGCGGTCGACGGCGTCGAGGACCGCGCCAACCGAGTCGTCCAACGCGGCGAGAGTCTCGGCGTAGCCTTGGCTCAAGGACTCCAATGTTTGGCGGCCTTCGTAGAGATGCGCAAGGCCGTGGCGCGACACGTCGCGTTTCTTCAGAAGCCAGGCGGGCTTCCCCTGGCGGACCGACGCGGAGGGTGGCGTCGAAACCGGCGCCTTCGCGTAGCGTCCCTTGTGGCGATCCGCCGCTTCAAAGTCCGCATGCACGGCCTTGTGCGAGACGTAGAGCAGAAACGGGTCGCTCGACGGCTTGGCGAGAAAGCTCAGCGCTTGCTCCGTCATGATGTCGGTGAAATAACCGTTCACTTTCTGGCGACGGCCATTGATGTTAAGCCAGGGATCACGATACTCGCCTTGGCCCTTGCAACCGATCCAATGGTCGAAGCCTCCCTGCGGTACGTCGCTATAGTCCTCCCCGCCGGCGAGCATCGCGTCCCCCATGTGCCACTTGCCCATGAAGCCCGTGCGGTAGCCCGCTTGCTTGAGCAGCTTTGGGAATGTGGCCAGGTTCTCCGGTAAGCGCGAAAAGTTATCGGACACTCCATGCGCGTGCATGTACTGCCCGCTCAGAATCGATGCGCGGCTAGGCGAGCACAAGGACGTGGTTACGAACGCATTTTGAAAGCGCGCGCCCCGCGCGGCGAGGCGATCGAGATGCGGCGTCTTCATCCAAGGGTGTCCCGCGCAAGACATAGCGTCCCAGCGATGATCGTCGCCAAGGATGAAGACGATATTGGGGCGCTGGCGCTGGGCGAGCAGCGCGGGCGCGGCGAAGAGCGAACGTCGGGTCAAAGCGGGAGCGTCCTAAAAAGCGTACTTCAACGCCAGTTGGATATTGCGGCCACCCGAGGCGCCCGTGATCAAGCCGAAATTGGGGTTCGCGAGATCCGAAACGGGATTCCCCAGCACTTTGTGATTGAGCGCGTTGAACATCTCGAAGCGGAACTGGAGGCGGTGGCCTTCGCGAATGACGAACTGCTTGTGAATCGCGGCGTCCATCGTGAATCCAGACGGTCCCCGCAATGTGTTGTAGCCAAGGTTTCCAAAGCGCCGTTGCGCGGCGGGGGCGTTGACGTCGAAGGCGGCGGCGCCAAGCCATGTCAAGGCGTCGGCGTTGCGGCGGTAAGGGTCGGCGCCCGGCACTGCGTCCGGACGTTGCCCGGCGAGGCGGCCATTTTGCACCAGTAGCCGGCCAGCGGTGACGTTGATGGGAAGGCCGGATCGCCATCCTGTAATCGATTGCAAAGTCCATCCACCCAATACGGCCCGCGCGAAAGCGTTGCCTGGGTTGGCGGGAAGCTGATACGAAAAGACGCCCGTGTAGCGATGGCGCACGTCGCCTGGCTTAGGTCCGTAGGAGTTCGCAATGTTTAATGGATCCTGCAAGCCGCCCAGTGTGAACGTAATCGTGTCGTCGGCTAGATAGTAGGTGAGGGCCTTCGAGTACGTGTAGTAAACGTCGGCGCTGAGACCCTTAGCCAGACGCTGATTCGCCGAGAATTGAAACGCGTGGTAGCTGACCGTGCCGGCGTTCTCCATGAAATTGATATCGCCGATCGAAGGTACGGGCCGGCGGCCCAGCGCGGGGTCGACGAGATTCAAAGGGCGGACGCTGGTTAGCTTCAGCGAGCGGCTGCCTACGTAGCTCGCTTGCACGGCGAGGGTACTCGTTACCGCGGATTGCAGACTGAAGTTCCACTGTCCGGCATAGCTGTCCTTGCGGTTGTAGTCGGCGACTTGGCGCGTCGGAATGAAGGAAGCGGGCAGCAGATTCGGATTGGCGGCGAAATTGTTCGCTAGCGCGCCGGGGAAGGGGTAAGAGCTAGGGAAGCTCGGGAATTCCACCGGGTTGAGATCGAATACGAAAGGAAGGCGCGGATCGAGGAAGGCCATGTCCATATAGAAGATCGTCGGTTGAGGCAGGTAGCTGATTCCGCCACCGCTTCGGACAACGAGTTTCTGATTCCCAAAGGGGCTCCAGACTAAACCGGCGCGCGGGCCGAAGTTGTTGCGGTCCGGCGCGTGCATGTCGGAACGGGCCGTGGGGATGAAGGGACCGTAAGGGTCCGAGGTGGACAGATTGAAACCGCCACGCAGAGGCGGCGAGTATTCGTAACGGATGCCCAGATTCAGTTGCAGCTTGGCCGTGACGCGCCAGTCGTCTTGCGCGTAGAAGCCATAGTTGGTGGTGTTCAAACCCTTGCCGCCGCCAAAGAGAAGGCGGATGCGATTGGGGCGGTCGGCGATGAGGTCAGCGACGTTGTTGTACATGTGCGTGGGTTGGCCGCCCTGATCGCGGGCGCTGCGCAGAACGCGGATGTCGGCGCCGAACTTCAGGCTGTGCTTGCCCCGAATCCAAGAAAGGTTGTCGGCGAGCGTGTAGGTGGTGGGAATGAAATGGAGGTAGCCGGGCTGGTTGGCGTTTAGGCCGACGCCGCCGACGGTGATCCACGCGGGAAAGGTGTCACGCTCGCGTTCGATGCGGAAGAGGTCCGTGCGATTGAAGCCAAGGCGCAGTTCGTTGAAGACGTTTGAGCTGACCGTCCAGTTGTCTTGGATGACCGCGTTATGGAAGCGCGTGGGGAAATCGCGCGGCATGATGGGCGACAGGGTCGGCTGCACGAAGTCTTGATTGTTGTAGCTATAGCGGGTCGCCAAGCGATGCTTGCCAAGTTCCAAGTCCACGCGCGAGAGGTAAGTGTGTTCGTCGTTGCGGTTGGCGTCGTTGCGGCGATGGAAGCCGATCAAGGGATTCGTGGTCGGCTCGAAGCTAGGCGAATAGTAGCGAGTCAAGACTTCGCGTTGCGCGGCGCTCAGTTGCGAGAGCAGCGCCGGGGTGGGTACGTTGCCCGTGATTTGCGCGGCGCGGCGCACTTGCGCGCCCTCGTAGTTGAAGAAGAAGAAGGCTTTCTCTTTCTTGATAGGCCCGCCCAAGTTGCCGCCAAACTGATTCCAGCGTAGTGGCGGACGCGAGAGGCCCGAGCGGTTGGAGAAAAAGCTATTGGCGTCGAGCTTGTCGTTGCGGAAAAACTCGAAAAGCGAGCCGTGGAAGTTGTTCGTGCCGGACTTCGTAGTGATGTTAAGCACGCCTCCAATGGCGCGGCCGTACTCTGCCGAGAAAGCGCTGCCCGTGGCCTTGAATTCCTCGATAGCTTCAACGCTGACGGTGTTGATGAGCGAACCTTGGCCCGCGCCGGCCGAGGCGTCGGAAGCCGAACCGTTCACCTCGCCGAAGCTCATGTCGACGCCGTCTAGGAGCAAGTTGTTCCCAAGCGCCGACGAGCCGTTGAACTCAATCCCATTGCGAGCGCCCGCGGCGGAGGAAGGCGTATTGACGACGCCGGCTTGCAGGCCGACAAGTTGCTGGAAGTTACGGCCGTTCAGTGGCAGCGACTCGACTTTGGTATTCGTCATCACGATGCCCAGATCCGTCGTGGTCGCATTGACCAAGGGCGCGCTGGCGACGACCTCCACCGACTCGGAGACCTGGCCAAGTTCCACTCGCAAGTCGAAGCGAGGCCGGGTTCCCGAGTTCAAGTCGAATGCGGCGGTGGAGGAACGCTTAAAGCCCGATTTTTCGGCCTCTAACCGGTACTTGGCGGCGGGCAGCAGTGGAAATTCGAAGTAGCCTTCCTCATTGGAAACGGTTTCGCGCCGCACGCCGGTTTGCGTCTGGATCGCTGTGATCCTAGCGCCGGAAACCGTGGCGCCGCCGGGATCGGTGACCGTGCCAATTACGGAGCCGCCGCCGATTTGGGCGAGGCTCAAAGCGTTGAGCGATGCGACGAGGCAAATCAGTTTGAGCATGGCGTTAGAGTCCTTTGGGCCAGTTGAATTGAGCGAGATGGAGAGCCATGGACCGCGCCGGTCCGTGCTCAAAAAAGAGGTAGATGGTTTTGTCTTTCCCATAGGCGAGATCGGAGTAGCCCGACCAACTTGGTTCGATGACGAGCTTGGACTTCCACGTAGCGCCGTCGTCGTTGGAGAACTGCACGGTGAGGTTCTTGCGGTCGCGATTCTTGCCGGGTTCGGCGGGCGCTCCGGTCTTTTCCAGGTTGTCCGGATTGGCGAAGGCGAGGCGTTTGCCGCCTAGGCTGATGAGGGTGCCAAAGCAGATGGGTTCGACGAGCGCTTGGTCGAAACGCGGCGTGGACCAATTCGAGGAGCCATCGGGGCTCGTGACCACCGTGCGGCGGTGGGACTTCGTTTCCGTGCGGACGTTCAACATCACGCGGCCATCGGACAGTTGCGCGGCGGTGGTCTCGTTGGGGAAGACAAATTCCGGCGTGTCGGGTACGGCGATGGCGCCGCGCTTCCATGTCTTGCCGTTGTCGTCCGAGACGATCGTCGAGGTGACTGACGGCCGATGCGCGTGGCCGCCGGTTCCCGTCGAAAGCCAGACCGGAATCAGCAGCCGGCCGTTCTTCAACTGAATGCCGTGCCCCGGGCCGGTGGCGAGCACTTTCCAGCCATACTCGGGACGAAAGGCGTCGAAAGCGCCGGTGATCTCGACCGGCTTCGAAAAGGTCTGGCCATCGTCGTCGCTACGCATATAGAACGCGCGCATGTACTCGAGACAAAAGACAAAGTGCACGGCGCCGGATTTCCGGTCCGGGATGGCGACGGGGTTGTTGTACGTGACCTCGCTGGGGTTCGCCAGGTTCTGCGCCAGCGCGACGGGATTCTTCGACTTTGGACCTTCGACGTTGGCGATGATCCTCATCGGCGACCACGTAGCGCCGCGATCCACGCTGCGCCTTAGCACGATATCGATCGGGCCCCAATCGCCGCGCGTCGACTTGCGCGCCTCGGCGTAGGCCAGAAGCGTGCCTTTCTTCGTGACCACGATGCCCGGGATGCGGTAAAGCTCATAGCCGTCCGTCCGGGACTTGAACAGTTCTTGCGTGCGGACTGGCGCCTCGGCGGCCAGAAGGCCGAGGGTCGCGAGGAAGAAGATTATCGGTCGCATGATCGAAAGTTTAATCGATAATATTACCGATGCTAGACTGAGTCAAGCGCGCATGGCGAAAATCAAAAAGCTGGAAACCATCCCCGTGACGAGCCGCAGCGATGCCGCCGCGGAGAAACTTCGCGCGGCCATCTTCGAGGGCAGGTATCCGCCCGGCTCGCCGCTGCGCGAGATTCGGATCGCCAAGGAGCTCGGCGTCAGCCAAGCGACAGTACGCGAGGGCTTGCAGAAGTTGGAACGCGCGGGCCTGGTGGCGCGAACGCCGAATATTGGAACGAGCGTCGTGCGCCTATCGCCCAACGACGTTCGCGAGCGGGTGGAATTGCGGGCGGAACTCGAAGTCAAAGCGGCGAAGCTCGCGTCGGCGCGGATGGGTAAAGTGGAATACCGCGAATTGGCGCGGCGCTTGGCTGTGTTAACGCAAGCGGTGCGTAGCGACAGCCATTATGAGGCGGCGCAGGCCGATTACGAGTTTCATCGCTATATCTGGCAATGCAGCGGCAACGCGACGTTGACGCAGTTGCTGGAGCAATTGACGTTGCCGCTCTTCGCCTTTGTCAGCCTCTTGCGGCACTCGGGCTTCGAACATTTGCCCGACGTGGTGGCCGCGCACGAGCCTCTCGTGGAATCCTTGCGCAGTGGTAACGCGGCGCGCATCGAGAAGGCGTTCCGCACGGGCGCCACGGAAAGCTACGAGCCCTTCACCGACACCGGCAACGGCAGCCGCCGGGCCTTTGCGTTTGGATTGATGGCGTCCGGGGCTTAGGTCGCCGCCTAGCGCAGGACGGGAAGATCGGCGTCCTTCACGAGTTTGTTGAAGGCCGGGTAGTCGTCCTTCTTCACCGTGGCGAGTTTTTGTAGCTGCGCGTTGATCGCCGAGGCCAGCTCTTCGTAGAGCTGTTTCGATTGATCCGTGGGCGCGGCGTCGGCGCTTTGCACGACGCCTAGCAAGGCCGCCAGTTTGTTGTTCAACTTGATCGGGTAGTTCAAGGGATCTTGGTTCGAACGGTTTCTCGTCTGGTACAACTCTACTTCGATGGCCGTCAGCTTGCGTTCGAGGTCCGTCGCGGCGTCGAGGATCTTTTTCGCTTGCGCCTGATCCTTCCATTTCGCGGAGACGGCGGCGAGTTGTTCCTTTGCGGCGCGGATATCGAGGATCGCCTGGTGGGTTTCCGAGAGTTTGTCGCGCAACTGCAAGCTCAACTCTAACTGCGCGGCGTACTCGGCATCGGTAGTGGCGATGCGAGGATCCTTGCGGAGTTGCAAGCTTTCCGTCGCGCCGTTGACGCGCACGCTGTACACGCCGGGCGCGGCGCGGGGACCGCGGGTGTTGGCTGCCCACATGATGAGGCCGGGGAAGCTCTTGGCGTCCGCATGGCGCAGATCCCACGTGTATGTGTTCAAGCCCGCCTTCGCCTTGAACTTGTCCTCCCGGATGAGCTTGCTCGCGCCGTCGAGAATCTCGATCTTGATCTCCTCCTTAGGTTCCGCGGCAAACCAGACATGCACCGCCGCGCCGGCTGGCGGGTTCTCACCAAGTGGCGAATTGGCGCGTCCCTCAGTGGCTCCAGCCGCGGGCAAGCGGTAGGAGTGTTCCGGCGCAAAGAGATGGAAGGGCTTGGCGGCGATATCGTCCTTCATCTGGTGCAGCAGGCCGAGGTTGTCTAGAACGTAGAAGGAGCGGCCTTGCGTCGCGACGATTAAGTCTTTCTCGCCCGCATGAAGCGCGAGGTCCGTGATGGGCACGGCGGGCAGATTTAGTTGCAGCGGCTGCCAGTTGTCGCCGTCGTCGAAGGAAACGTACATGCCGGTTTCCGTGCCCGCGTAGAGGAGGCCGCGGCGCGCGGGGTCTTCGCGGATGACGCGGGTGAAAGCTTCCGGAGCGATGCCGTTAACGATTTTCTTCCAGGTCTTACCGTAGTCGGCGGTCTTGAACAGGTAAGGCCGGAAGTCGTCGTGCTTGTACATGGTGGCGGCGATGTAAGCGACGCCTTTCTCGATCGCGGAGACTTCGAGCGAATTGATCTGAATCCACTCCGGCATCAGGTCCTTCGGCGGCGTGACGTTCGACCACGTGGCCCCATCGTCGCGCGAGACATGCAGGAGGCCGTCGTCGGAGCCCGTCCAGATGACGCCCTTCTCCAGCGCGGATTCGGCGAGCGCGAAGATCGTGCAGTAGTATTCGACGCTGGTGTTGTCCTTGGTGATAGGCCCGCCGGAGGGGCCCAGTTTCGAAGGGTCGTTTCGCGTTAAGTCCGGCGAGATCGCGCGCCAGCTTTGGCCTTCATTAGTGGAAACGAAGAGGCGATTCGCGGCGGCGTAGAGGCGGTTTGGATCGTGCGGCGAGAAGAGTATCGGGAAGTTCCACTGAAAGCGGTAGCGCATGCCTTCGGCGCCGTAGCCCATGGGATTGTCTGGCCAGACGGTGACGTTGCGCACTTGTTTGGTGCGATGGTCGTAGCGGGTGAGGAGACCGCCGTAGGATCCCCCAAAGACGATGTTGGAGTCCTTCGGGTGTGGCGCGAGCCAACCGGATTCGCCGCCGCCTACCGAGTGCCAGTTCTTGTCGTCGAAGGCCGTGCCGATGCTCCGGTTGGCGATACGCATCGTCGTATTGTCTTGTTGCGCGCCGTAGATGTTGTAGGGAAAGTCCTGATCCACCGTCACGCGATAAAACTGCGCGGTGGCTTGGTTGTAGATGCTGGTCCAGCCGCGGCCGCCGTTGTTGGAGACGATGGCGCCGCCGTCGTTGCCCTCGACCATGCGTTCGGAATTCTTCGGATCGATCCAGAGGTCGTGGTTATCGCCGTGGGGCGTGGGGATTGCTTCGAAGCTTTTGCCGCCGTCATTGGAGCGCCAGAAGCCGACGTTGGTGACGTAGACGCGGTCTGCGTACAGCGGGTCGGCGTAGATGCGGGTGTAATACCAAGCGCGCTGACGGAGGTTGCGGTCTTCGTTGGTGCGAGTCCAAGTAGCGCCGCCGTTGTCGCTACGAAAGACGCCGCCGTCTTCGGCTTCGATGATGGCCCAGACGCGCTCCGGATTCGCGGGGGAAACAGTGATGCCGATCTTACCCGTGAGACCCTTGGGGCCGCCGGGGTTGCGGGTGATCTCCTTCCATGTCGCCCCGCCATCCGTTGACTTCAAGATGCCGCTGCCGGGGCCGCCGGATTCCAAGCTCCAGGGGCTGCGTTTCACTTCCCAGAAGGCGGCGTAGAGAATGTTTGCGTTGCCCGGATCGAGCGCGAGATCGATCGCGCCGGCGCGGTCGTTACGAAACAGCATGCGCTGCCACGTCCTGCCGCCGTCGATGGTCTTATAGATGCCGCGCTGCTCATGCGGGCCGAAGATGTGGCCGAGCACGGCGGCGTATGCGATTTCGCAGTTCTTTGGATGGAAGCGGACGCGGGCGATGTGGCGGGACTGTTCGAGGCCCGAGCGCGTCCAAGTCTTGCCCGCGTCGCCGGAACGGTAGACTCCATCGCCGTGAGAGACGTTGCCGCGAATGGGCGATTCTCCCATGCCGGCGAGGATGACGTTTGGGTCGGCGGGACAAACGGCGAGCGCGCCCACGGAGCCCGTGCCAAGTTGCTGGTCCGTGATGGGGTCCCACGTGAAGCCGCCGTCGGTGGTCTTAAAGACGCCGCCGCCCGTCGCGCCGAAATAATAGACGCCAGTTTGGCCCTCGACGCCCGCAACGGCGGTGACGCGCCCGCCTCGATAGGGGCCGATCATGCGGTACTTGAGGTCCTTCAGGAGAGCGGGATTGAGCGGCGCAGCGCCGAGCCAGTTGCAGCAGAACACCACGAGCAGCGCGATTCTCATAGGGCGCAGCATAGCATCCGCGCTCAATCGCTACTTACGTAGAGATCGCCCCAACCCAAAACCCAGACGATTATCGCGACGATGACGGCGATGGCGAGCCACACGCTGATGGGCATTTTCTTGGCCTGCGGCATCTAGTCGATCTTCACTTTCTTTCGCGCCAGTATCGCGGCGCGTAGGGCGAGGGGAAGGAAGCAAGCGCCCAAGAGACCGCTGAGCGGCCAGCTCGTATCGGGAGCGGACTGGCACTGGGCATCGAAGCCGATGGCGATCTCGCGTTGCAGGGAGTCGCGGCGTTGGCTGTGGATGACGATGCCATCGCCGGGTTGCAGCGCGTTCATCAGATATACGCTTAATGCGGCTTGGTGGGCATTGCGGAAGTTCAGGGTGTGCGAGCCGCGGGTGACCGGGGGCAGGGGAGCGGCACAGCGGAGTTCGAGGCCGGCCAATCCTTCGCGCAACGCGGCGGCATCGGCAACGGGGTTGGCGTCGCAGGTGCTCTCGAGCGGGCGCCCATCGAGGTCGAGATGCAAGTCCTTGTTCACCCTTGCGGCGTAGTCGGATAATTCGTTCGCGGCGAAGCGTCCATCGCCATCCCGATCTGCCAGAGCCGCGAACGCGTTGTAGACCGCCGGTCCCGGGGTCATCCGCAGGCTGATTTCGACCCTATCTTGGCTTAAGCCAATGAGCGCCGCTTGCAAGTACTCGTCGAGGTTGTGCGCGCTAGCGCCTACGGCCAAGGCCAGCGCCGCGATGAGCCACTTCATTTTGCCAGCGCCGCTTTCCCGTAATCGTTCGATGGATCGCGGTACATGGTGTGAATGTGCGTGGTGTCGCGCTGCGGGGCGTACTCGATCACCACCGTAGGGCCTTGAATGCGGAAGTAGGCGGGCTTGCCGTTCTCCGTCGAGCCGCTCCAGGCAAACCACGTTTGGTCGAGGTTGGCGCGGAGTTCCTTCATGCGCGTGGCGGCGACGGTCTTCTCAACTATACCGGCCCATTCCTCCATGAGGCCGAGCAGCATTTCCTTTTGCTTCGCGTTCATCTTGGAGACGCGCAGGCCTTCGGGCTGAATGGTTTTGCCGTCCTCAAGCGGGCCCAGTACGAGGTTACGAATTTCGAAGCCGAGAATGGCTTCCTTGCGCTGCGCTTCATCGAGCGTCGCCATGAGCGCGAAGGCTTTGTCGTTCTCCGCGCCCAAGGGGCGTATGGTCTTGCCGTCTTTCTCATAGCTGGCCGGTTGGGCGGCGGTGTGGCTCGGTGTCAATATGCCCTGCTTCCCCGCGACTAAAAGGTTCAGCGCAAGGTGGTGCCCGCCAAATTGAAGAGCCCAAGGCGCCGTCGCGGAAGGCTTGCCGAGGAACGAGAAGTAGTATTCTTCGTTACCGAAAACGATCTGCCGGTTGCCAGCGGGCGGCAGGCGCCCGTCTCCTTCCATGATGGCGAGGGCTTTGCGGTAGCCCTCGGGGCTGAGCGCCGTGGCGAGCAGGTCGAGCGCGGCCTTCTTCTGCGGCGCGCTCATGTCCATAAGGCGGATGCCTTTGCGGGCGAAAATGCCGGTGGGGAGGTTCGACCAGCGCCTGCGTTGCTCGGCATCCTCGAAAGAGAAGAGGACTTTTTGGCGTCCGGCATCGTCGAGCGTGGCGAGGAAAGCCTGGGCCTTTTCGGTGATACGGGTTTTGGCGGCCGGTTGGCTAAGCAGAATGGCGGACAGTGACAACAGCGAGAAGGCGAATCTCATCGCCGCTCAGTATATATACATCCACAGGTCAGAGACTAGGGGGCGCGGCACTTGCGGCACACTGGAACGAATGCGTTTTGAAGCTCTGGATGTTTTTCGTGGGTTGACGCTGGCGTTGATGATTCTAGTGAATACGCCGGGGGATGGGACGCATGTTTATGGGCAACTGAAACATGTGCGTTGGGATGGGTGGACGATCACGGATGCGGTGTTTCCGAGCTTTGTTTGGATCATCGGGGTGGCGGTGGCGTTGGTTGTGCCGCGGCGTTTGGGGCAGGGAATCGCGACGGGGCAAATTGTGCGGCAGGCGGCGCGGCGGACGGCGATTTTGTTCGGGCTGGGAGTGCTGCTGTACCTGTACCCGGATTTTGAGTTTGCGACTTTCCGGTTGCTCGGGGTCTTGCAGCGCTTGGCGATTTGCTATTTCGCTACGGTGTTGGCGGTGTTGTATCTTGGGCCGCGGGCGCGGGTTTATTTGGCGGTGGGGTTGCTGGCGGCGTATTGGATCGCGATGAAGTCGGGCGGGGATTTGACCGTCGAAGGGAATCTGGCGCATGCGATTGACCGGGCGGTGCTGGGCGTCCATAACTACTCCCATACCAAGACTTGGGATCCAGAGGGCGTGTTGAGTACGGTTCCCGCGATTGCGAGTTGTTTGTTGGGGGCGATCGCGGCGCAGAACTTAAAGCCTGGGCCGCTGTTGCGCATGGGCGCGGTGTTGGCGGTAGCGGGGCAGGCGATGGCGTTGAGTTTTCCGATTAACAAGATGCTGTGGAGCCCGAGTTTCGTCGCATGGATGGCGGGTTTGGATGCGATGCTCTTGGGCGCGTTGATTTGGGCGATCGACGAGAAGGGGATCCGGAAGCCGTTCGCGCCGTTCTTGTGGCTGGGGATGAACGCGATCTTGATGTATCTGATTAGCGAGTACGTGGAGGTAACGCTGGCTTGGCAGGGTTGGAAGGAGCGGATCTTCGCGGCGGTGTTTGCGCCGTACTTCTCGCCGGTGAATGCGAGCTTGGCTTATGGGTTGGTTTATGTGGCGTTGCACATTGCGGTCGCGTATTGGTTGTACCGGCGGAAACAGTTTGTGCGGATCTAGCGTCCCGTGTTTAACATCATGTCCGGCGTTCTCGCGCTACTGCTTGCTGCTCCCTTGCTGGCTCAGTATCAGATTCTTCCCACCAAAGACGTCAATTTCAAGAGCTACTCGAAGGCCCAGATCGGGATCTTGGAGAAGCTGAATCGCGCGGACGCGAAGCATTTGCCGCGGCTGCCGGCGCTGATTGTGCCGGAGCAGTGGCCGGCAGATGAGATGAGCATGTGTCCATTGCCGGGCGCGATGGAGGCCAAAGCGGGGGAGGCGAAGTTTCTGTTCGCGGATCTGGCGTTACAGGCGTTTGGGGCTTACGAGGCGGGCAAGCTGGTTTATTGGGGGCCGATCAGTAGCGGTTCGAAGAGGGCGCCGACGCCGCCGGGTACGTATCACTTGAATTGGCGGGCGAAGCGTCACGTCTCGACGGAGGACCCTTCGTGGATTCTCACTTGGTACTTTAACTTCCACAATACGAGCGGGCGCGCTTTTCACGCATATCCGATGCCGGGCTATCCGGCGAGCCATAGTTGTATCCGGCTTCTCGACCGGGACGCGGAGTGGCTGTATCATTGGGGCGTTTCGTGGCAGCTTTCGGAGAATGGCCGGGAGGTTTTGGTTCCGGGAACGAAGGTGGTGTTGGACGGGGCTTACGACTTTCAGGCGGCGCCGCCTTGGCGGATGGGTCTGACGTTGCCGGTGGCGGCGAAGCCCTAAACTGGGGTATTAGGGGATGGCCACAATTTACGATGTAGCCCGCCGGGCGGGCGTCTCGACGTATACGGTTTCGGTGGTGTTGAACCGTTCGGCGAAAGTGAGCGACGAGTTGACGCAGCGGGTGTTGCGGGCGGCGGAAGAACTCGATTACCGCATCAACCGGATCGCTTCGAGTCTGCAGACGCGGCGGACGCAGACGGTGGGGATGTTGATTCCGGATATCGCGAATCCTTGGTATGCGCGCGTGGTGCGCGGGGTGGAGGATGTGCTGACGGCGAATCATTACTCGCTCTTCCTGGGGAGCACGCGGGATGAGGCGGCGGTGCAGGCGCGGTACCTGGATGTCTTTCACGCGCGGCAGGTAGACGGGACTTTGATTTTCCTCGCGCCGGATTCCGAGGAGGATTTGGCGCGGCTATCACGGAAGCGCGCGCCGGTGGTGTTTGTCGGGAGGCGGCCGAAGAAGCTGGAGGGGGATACGGCGACGGCGGACAACCGCTTGGGCGCGGGTTTGGCGACGGAGCATTTGTTGGGGAAGGGGCACCGGAGGATTGCGCTGATTACGGGGCCGCAGTCGTTGACGGTGTTTCGGGACCGGGTGAAGGGGTGGCGGGCGGCGTTTCGAAAATTCGGTGCGGCGGCGAAGAGCGAGTACAATCGCGAAGCGGATGGGACGCAGGCGGGCGGCTACCGGGAGACGATGGCGCTGCTGGAACTGGCGGAGCCGCCGACGGCGTATCTGGCCGGCAATTTGATGATGATGATGGGGGTGTTGAAGGCTTTGAAGGAGAAGCGCGTGCGGGTGCCGAAGGAGGCCGAGGTGATGAGCTCGGACGATTCGGAGTGGCTCGATGCGTTTAGCCCGCCGATTTCGGTGATTGAGCAGCCGAGTTATGCGCTGGGGGTGGAGGCGGCGCAGTTGTTGCTACGGCGGTTGCAAGCGCCAAAGCGGGCGTTTGAGCATGTGGTGCTGAGGCCGGCGTTGAAGATTCGTTGAGTTGAGTTGCTAGCGATGGGGCGGGCGATTGCGCCGCGCCCAGGGCGACTTGAGGGGCCGCCCCGGGAGGTGGATTGCAAGTGCGAGTTGGTTTCGGTGAGGGGGTTCTTTTGGTGGGCCGGGTACGAGCCAGCCGTATGGATGTGAGTCGAGGCGAAGGGGATGGATCTCCGCTGGGGTGGGAATGAGGCGCTAGTGTTCGGGCGTGGGTTCGAAGGGATGCGGTTGGGGCGCTTCCGGTGGGGTGGGTTTTGTTTCGCAATTTTCGATTTCTGGTTTGGAATCAGGGGGTTGAGTTGGGGCGCTGGATGCTGGCTGTGCGGGTTGCGGTACGAGTTGTGGCGCGGGAGGTGCTAGTGGCGCGGCTTGGGCTGGTGGTGGGGCGGATGCTTGCGGCAGCGATGCAGGTGGAGGCGGTTGTTGCGGTGGTTTTACGTCGAAGATCGATTGACCGCCTTTGAGGGCGGCGAGGGAGTTGGCGGGGACGATCTCGAGGAGAGGGCGTCCGGGGCCGCGTAGTTTTTGGAGGGCGGCGAGGTTCTTGTGGAAGGAGCGTTCGTGGGTGGTGCGGTAGCGCGTGAGTTTGTCCAAGACGTTGCTCCGGGAATCGAGGTCTTCGAGGGCTTGGAAGCAGAGGTATTCGCCGCCTATAGCGGCAAGGGCCTTGCTGGTGTCGGGTTCGCCTGGGTATTTGTCGATCCAATTCGCCTTTGAGACTTCCATGGATACGGAGATGGCTTTGGCTTCGATGAGGGAAGCGCGGAAGATGAGCCAGGAGGTTTCGACGATGCGGGCGACGTGCATGGCTTCGATCACGTTGCGCGGGGCGAGGGCTAGCTCGATGGAGGTGCGGTGTTCTTCAAAGAGGTTTTTGTCCTCGTCGTCTAGGAGGCAAAAGTTGGCGCTGGTGAGGCCGTGCTTGAGGGCGTTGCGCGCGGTAGCGGCGCGTTGGGGTGCGGGGTTCGCGCCGGTTTCGGCGGATTCGGTTGAGTTCAAGATGTTGGTCACTGAGTGAGTCCTTTCGCGCCGATTCTCGGGGCCGGGTGAATCGGTGTTGGCACTTTGCTGGGGTAAGTGATTGAGAACGAATGGCCGATAAAAATGTTTTCTTGGTGATCCACTTGCAAAAGTGCGGCGAGGCGCGGTGGACGCGTGCCGAAGTGATGTGC